>OGQR01000378.1_pt1 | contig 40556 bp, 33 predicted proteins | sample 1553271 | NCBI WGS metagenome assembly OGQR01 (sample SAMEA2579970, study PRJEB22360) | human gut metagenome | biome: human gut; feature: human-associated habitat; material: faeces | place: Denmark | collected 2008/2010 | reverse complement strand
GCCTCGAAAGTAGCGGGCACTTTTCTGGTTCTCTTTTGGTGCGCAAAAGAGAACTAAGCCCTGCGTAAAATTGATTTTTATTTCCCCACGCAGAATCTCTCAAACACCTCATTGATGACCGCCTCCGAGGCGTTTTCCCCTGTCAGCTCGCAAAGTGCATCCAGCGCGTCGTCCACGCAGACCGACACAGCGTCCAGCCCGAGCCCCTGCGCGGCGTCCAGCGCTCCGGCTACGGCATCCCGAGCGCGGGTGGCGGCAGAAAGCTGCCGCTGTCCCGAGAGGCTGGCGGCATGGGGGTCGATTTGGTTGGTCCCCAGCAGGCGGGCTACCGCCGCCGCGATGACCTTCCGCGCCCCCTCTTCCTGACAGCAGACCGGCAGCACCATCGCAAAATAGGGTGCGATGAGCTCGGCGTCAAACCGGGTGGGCTTGTCCTCTTTATTGACCAGTGCGATGGCCGGACGACCCGCGCAGCGCTGAGCCAGCTCCAGATCCTCCCGGGTCGGGCGCTCCGAGCCGTCGAAGACGGCGAGGATAAGCCCCGCCTCGTCCAGCTTCTTCCAGCTGCGGCGGATACCTTCGGCTTCTATCTCGTCCTCCGTCTGACGCAGACCGGCGGTATCGAAGAGATTCAGCCGGACGTCGCCCAGCTGAACAGCCTGCTCCACCACGTCGCGGGTGGTTCCGGCCACCGGCGTGACAATGGCCCGGTCGAATCCGGCCAGCAGGTTGAGCAGGGTGGATTTGCCCGCATTGGGCTTGCCCACGATGGCACAGTCCACACCCTCGCGGAGGACAGCGCCCGCATCGTAGCTCTGGATGAGGGCGTCCAGCTCCTGCTCTACCCCGCCTAAAACGTCGCAGAGATGGCTCTGGCTCAGTTCCGGGACATCTTCCTCAGGGAAATCCACCCAGGCAGCCAGGTGGGCCTGCAAGGCTGTCAGAGCATCTTTCTGGGCCGCTATCTTCCGGGCCAGCGCACCGTTCAGGGAGGCATTTGCCAGCGCGGCCCCCTGTCGGCCATCGGCGGAGATGATGTCCATGACGGCTTCGGCCTGGGTCAGACTGAGCTTGCCGTTCAGGAAAGCACGGCGGGTGTACTCGCCGGGAGCGGGCGGGGGGGAAGATGTCCCGCCGCCCGCACTCCGGCCTCCCCCCACCCGCCGGGCGACTGCACTGCCGCCGTGGCAGGAAAGCTCCACCACATCCTCGCCGGTGTAGCTGTGGGGCGCGCGGAAAAACAGCGCCACGCCCTCATCGAAAGCCTCTTCCCCTTCCACGAACGCACCGAACATGGCCGTATAGCCTTTGGCCTCCGCGACTTTTTTGGCTGGGTTGGCCGGACGGAACACCTTCGCTGCCACTTCATAGCTTTCCGGGCCGGACAGCCGCACGATGGCGATGCCGCCCGCACCCGGAGCGGTAGCAATGGCCGCAATGGTCGAATGCTGCATCTTCTCCCCTCCTTATGCTCAGATGAATACAGTATATTCTACCACGAACCGCCAAAAAAAGAAATATGCTGCGCAAAAAAGCGGCACACCGCCGGAGAGTCCGGCAGCGTACCGCTTTTGCATTTTATCCTCGGGTCTTCCCGGCAAGACGATAGTGCTCTTCCTTTGCCAGATACATCCGTGTTTCGGCCGATTTGACGAGAACTTCCATGTCGATGCCGCCCGCGCTGTGAGTCGCTGTACCCACGGCCACCGAGTAACCGGCCTCGTCCACCTCCTGCACCAGCTTGTGGATGAGCGCGCGCATCTCTTCGGCGCTCTTGTCCATCGCAAAGGCCACGAACTCATCGCCGCCCACACGGTAGCTGTACTCTTCGCCGAAGATGTCCCGCACCTTGGCGGCTACGGTCTTGAGCATCTCGTCGCCCGCCGCGTGGCCCCGGGTGTTGTTCAGCTCATGCAGGCCGTTCACGTCCAGATAAACACAGCTCAGCGTGCTGCTGCAGTGCATCGGGTAGTCGTGCATCTGGCTCTCGTAGGCGTTGCGGTTTTTCAGGCCGACGTTCAAGTCCGTCTCCGCGATGCCCAGCAGCTTGTGCCGGATGGAAAAATTTTCGTGCATCGAAAGCATGATGAAGGTGGATATGATGCAGGACACCGCACCAAACACCATGCCGTCCAGAATATCAACTGGGAGCGTCTCTTTACTCTTGAACAAAAAGCAGGTCAGGATGAAAATACCATCGAAAAAGACGACATTCAAGATATGCTGGATGGGCCGCATGACGAAGAGCAGCGGCACTGCCAGCAAGAACGCAATAAAGCTCACCGTAGGAGTATCGGGAGAAGGATGGATGCCCAGATAGATGCCCAGCACATAGAGCAAAGCCTCAAAGGCGTACATCAGCCAGGTCAGCAGCAGGCCGTTTTTTCCCGGGAATGTCCGGTTGACCGCCTGCAGGCCCATGCACACGGCCAGCGCTATCATATAGGCCGGCATATTGGGCCGCAAAAATTCCAGAGCCCCAGACAGTATCCATAAAACTGTAAGAAACGCACAGGCTATCCCCAGGTAGGCCGTCACACGTTGGCGGTTGGAGCGCTGTATATCCGGCAGACAGGCTTTGTACTCCTCCCGTGACATCTCCGCATACAGCAGCTTTCGCAATGCTTCCATAGCCATCCTCTTTTCAAACCGCATTCGTCCCCGCACTGCACGAGGGCGCACTTTCCCCTTTATTCTGCGGGTTTTTCTTATTTTATCATGAAGCTCCCAAAAAGAAAACATCCAGCGCATCCCAGCGTTTATTTTCTATGATATGCTAAAAAGCGGTAATTAAATTTAGCTATATTACCCATTGATCCTTCACTTTATTGTGCAGCAAAAAAGGGTGTGCAGCCCCTAAAAGACTGCACACCCCGTTGCGTATGAAAGAAAAATCAGAATGCGGCAATATCGGCCGTGGTGATGGCCTTGCCAGGCAGGGTGCGGCTGTCGGCGTTCTCCGACAGGGCCAGCTTGCCCTCGCGCAGCAGCTTGACGGCCTTCTCGTGGTCAGCAGCGTTCCAGTTGTTGCCCACGAGCTTCCAGTTGTTGTCCACGTGCGGCTCGATGGTGCCGCCCTTGACGGTGCGGATGTACTCGCCCAGCAGTTCGCGGACGCCGCCCACATCGCCGCGCACGTCGATCTCCAGCAGCTTGGGCAGCTCGTCGCCCTCCTTGAAGATGTCAGCATAAGCCAGCAGCTGGGTGGTGGCACGGTAGTTGTTGACGGCCACCACGAAGCTGTCATCGTCCTCCACCGGACGGCCATCCATCCAGGTCAGGTTCTGGATGCGGTTGCCGGGCTGCTTGGAGATGTCGAGGTCATACTTGACGCCTGCAAAGGCATCGTACAGGTAATAGCGGACGGAAGAGTCGAATGCGATGGTCACATCGCCCGGTTCCCAGGTCTTGAAGAAGGCAGCAGACCACTCCATGAACTGACGCAGCTGCCAGCCGTTCATCTGCAGCTTGTACAGGGTGTTCTGGTAGGTGTAGATGCTTGCCATGTCGCACTTGCGGATGGTACCCTCGCGCATCTGGGAAGTCATGGAGGTCAGAGCCGTTGCGGCCACCTGAGCGTCGGTGTAGTACATCTGTACCTCGTTGATGAAGTCCAACAGAGCAGTATCCTGCACCATGGCCTGCGGCAAGCAGTCGATCTCGTTTTCAGGGGCCAGATCACCGCCGACCAGCTGGCCGATGGGGGTCACGGCGTCGTCCTTAGCGCGCTGGTCGTACTCTGCCAGCAGAGCAGTCAGCTCGGGGTCGGGAGCGTAGTCCTTGATGGTCAGGTTCTCAGAGGTGCGGTCCTTTACCTTCCACTTGCCGTTCAGGCCGCGCTCCAGATAGACGTGGATGTCGGAGACAGTGGCGCCTGCATTCTTGTTCTCGACCACCAGCACGCCGTTGATCATCTTGTTGGGGATGCTCTTGTGGCCGTGAGCGGCGACGATGACGTCGAACTCGGGGCAGGCATTTGCCAGGTCGGTGACGCCGGAGCCATAGACGCCATACTCATTGTCAACATCCATATGCATAACGCCGATGATGACATCCACATCGTTCTTGATCTTATCAATGATCTTGCGGCTCTCGTCCACCGGGTTGGTAACAGTCCAGCCCTCGAGGTTCTTGGCGTCCCAGCGGGTGATGTTGGGAGTGACCATACCGATGACGCCGATCTTGACGCCGCCCTTGTTGATGATGGTGTAGCCGTCAGCCAGAGGCTTGCCTTCGGGGCTGTAGACGTTGCCGGTCAGCACCTTGGCCTTCTGCTGGGAGAGCACCTTTTCCAGCGTGGCCATGCCATAGTTGTACTCATGGTTGCCGGTGACGTAGACATCGTAGCCAATGGCGTTCTGAGCAGCGATCATGGGGTGGACATCGTCGTTCAGGAACAGTTCAGCGGAGTTTGCCTGAATGGTGTCGCCTGCATCCACGACCAGCGTGGTCTTGGTGCGGTTCTCCTTGATGGCAGTTGCCTGCTGGGCCACGCTGCCGGAGGCGTCGGCCTTGTTGGCGGCGTAATCCCAGGGGTCAAACTTACCGTGGGTATCGCTGGTGGCAAGGATCTGCAGGTCCATGCTCCACAGGTCTTTGATGCCGGCAGCGGAAGCAGCCGGGACCAGACCGCCCATTGCGGCGGCGGGGGGCGCAGCGCCCGGCCCCGATGGTTTAGCCGATGCACCGGCCACGCGCAGGAAATTACGGCGGGAAATCTTATTCTGTTCCATAATAATTCCTCTCTTTTTTGCTTGGTATACACTCCGAAGCATTTGTAGCTCTAGTATAAGGCTTGTCGACATTGTTTTACAATGTGCAAGTAGGAGAAAAATTTCTTCCGGAATTGGGCATATTCTCCAATTTTCTGATAAGAACGACTTTTCTTTCTAAATTATTCTTTCAGATTCGCTTTTCATCGTAAACCATCTTCATGCAAAAGATGTGTAAATTTATAGTGTTCCTCGTACAAAAAAAGACCCTTCCCCTGCACGGCTTCCGCCATGCGGGAGAGGGTCTTATCATTCAGCTTTTACAGCTCGATCTTGCCGAAGCTCAGATCAGCGAAGTCATCCACACGCTCGGTGCGCTTGGGTGCCACAGGGGCAGCATTCTCGGCATCGCGCGGGGTGTAGGTGCGCTCAGGCACATTGGAGCGGTAGCCGCCCCGGCCACCGCCATTGCGCGGACCGCGGCCATTCCGGTCACCACGGCGCTCGCCGCCGCGGGGTCCGCGGGGACGTGCATTTGCGCTCTCAGCCACAGCGTTGGGGTCGGTGGAGTAGATGACCACACGGCGGTCACGGCCCTCGCCCTTGCTCTCGCTGCGGACGCCCTCCATCTTGCCGATGGCAGAGTGGATGATGCGGCGCTCGTAGGGGTTCATGGGCTCCATGGCAAAGCTGCGGCCGGTGCGGCGCACCTTGGCACCGATGCGCTGTGCCAGTGCGGTCAGGTCGCTCTCGCGCTTGTCGCGGTAGCCGGCCACGTCGAGGCCCAGCTTGATGTAGTCGCCCTCGAGGCGGTTTGCCACGAGGCTTGCCAGATAGGACAGGCTCTCCATCGTCTCGCCGCGGCGGCCGATGAGGGCACCCATCTTCTCGCCGTCCAGACGGATGATGGTAGCCTCACCCTTCTGCACAGCGCTGAACTTGACGTCCTGTACGCCCATCTTCTCGATGACATCCTTCAGGTAGTCCACAGCGGCCTTGACCTTGGCGTTCTCCTCGATGTTGATGGGGACTTCCACCTCTTCGCCCTCTGCGGCGGGAGCAGCCTGCTCTTCGGCAGGGGCAGCTTCCTCAGCGGGAGCAGCAGGCTCTTCCACAGCAGCGGGAGCTTCAGGGGCAGTCTCTTCGACGACAGGCTCAGCCGCCACAGGAGCAGCCTTCTCCTCCACAACAGGAGTGGGCTCCTCAACGGGGGCAGCAGGAGCTGCCACAGGCTCCCCCCGCCCCGCGGCGCGCGCGGGCAATTTGGCAAACACGGGCGTCCCGCCCTGCCACAGGCTCGTCCGGCAGCTCGACGCTGACGCGGACCTTGGCGGGAGTGAGCTTCAGGCCCAGAAAACCGGTCTTCTGGGGCATTTCCAGCACTTCGTAGCTGACGTTGATGTCGTCCTTTTCCACGCCCAGCAGAGCGCAGGCGTTGGTGCGTGCTTCATCGACCGTCTTGCCGGTCGCTTCCTGCGTACGGATCATAACCGTCAATCCTCCTTTTTGTTCTGCAGCTCGCTCAGCGGGACAGTGCGCTCGTCCTTGTAGCGCTCAGCATCCTGCTGGCGGGCATACTCGAGGCGGCGCTTGTTCATCTCGCTGGCGGAGATGTTCTTTTCCACGACCTCACCTGTCTTCTCGTCCTGGACCTTGATGGTGGTGCTCTTCACGCCGCGCTTCTCTTCCTTCTTGCGGGAAGCGATCTCGGCCTTGACCTGCTCCTTCATCTTCTCGGGGTCATAGATCTTGCGCATGACCTGGGTCTGGACGGTCATCACGATGTTGGAAATGACGTAGTACAGAGAGAATGCGCAGGGAACGGTAAAGCAGAAGAAGACGTACATCAGAGGCATCATATACATGGTCAGCTTCATGCTGCCCTGCATCTCCTGGCCGGAGGCCTTCATGCTGATGTGGGTGGAGATGAACATGGTGACGACAGCCAGGATGGGGAAGATCAGCAGGGGCAGGTTGTCTGCTGCCAGGCTGTACTGCGGCACACGGGTCAGGTCGATGCCGAAGAAGTCCATGTGCTGGCCGAACTCGGTGATGGTATTCAGCTGGTCTGCGGTGAACACAGAGGTGACGGTGGACTCACCGGCCAGCACCTGTGCGATGATATTGGTGTCGCGGGTCACCTGAGTGAAGCTGATGCCCAGAGCGGTCATGGCATCGCCTGCGGCGGTGATGGCGTCGGCGCCGATGTGGAAGATGCGCTGCAGCGGGCGGTACACGACCTCGATGACGCCGAACATGACGAGGAAGTTGACCAGCATGGGCATACAACCGGCGGTGGGCTTATAGCCGTACTCCTGCTGGAGCTTGAGCAGCTCTTCCTGCTGCTTTTCGGGCTTGTCCTTGTACTTTTTCTGGATGTCGGCGATCATCGGCTGGAAAGCGGACATCTTGGCCATGCTCTTCTGCTGGTTGAGCTGCAGAGGGATGCTGAGCAGGCGGATGACGATGGTGAAGATGATGATGTCCCAGCCGTAGTTCGGGATGAGGTTGTAGATCCACTCCATCACATAGCCGAGAGGTACACCGAGGATGTACAAAATATTCATGTCTCTGTCCATTCTGCCCCGCCTGTGGTGCGGGACGGTTATTTTTATCGTAGGACACGCCGCCCACAGTTCAGCACGTCACAAGAAGCAATTATAATAGCATTTCCTCTCAGCCTCTCCTATCAGGAGAGGTGTCACGCCGCAGGCGTGACGGAGAGGTTTTCCTCCCCTCTGCCGCCCTTTTTCAAAGAGCATTGACAAAGAGGTCTTCCCCGCTTCAGCGCTCTTCCAAAGAGCATCGACGAAGAGGTTTTCCACTTATTTTTCGTGTCTGGTGGAAAACAGAGCCGAGGCCGAGAGATGCCGGGCCGGATTTTTCCAGCGGCCCTTTTCCGGTACGGGGTCGTAGCCCCAGCGGCCCAGCGGATTGCACCGGGCGATGCGCCATGCCGTCAGCAGCAGCCCTTTGACGCAGCCGTGGGTGCGGATGGCCTCGATGCCGTACTGGCTGCAGGAGGGCGAAAAGCGGCAGTTCCGCCCCAGCCCCGGGCTGATGAACTTCTGGTAGAGCCGGATGAGCCCGCAGAGGGCTTTCTGAAAGATGCTCACGCCTCGGGCTTCCGGACCGGCGGCAGGGTGGCTGAGGGCTTTGCGCCCGGCTGCTTTGCCTTATCCGGCAGGCCGGCCTGGGCGAAGAGCTTTGCCACGATGGCGCTGAGCTGCCAGCTCTTGAGCCGGGGGGTCATGCCCCGGGCCACGAAAACGAGGTCATAGCCGCCGATGTTGTAGTCGAGGTGTTCGTCGATGGCGGCCTTCATAACGCGGCGGGCGCGGTTGCGCTGCACGGCGTGGCCGATCTTTTTGGTGGCCGTCAGGCCCACCCGGGTGCGCTTGCTCCGCGTTTTGAGCACGTAGAGCACCAGCGCCTGGTTGACATAGGACTTGCCGCGGGCATACACGCGGCCAAACTCGCCGTTGCGGCGGATGGGACGATAGCGCATCCTGTGCGCCTCCCTTCAGGTGATGTGGGAGCACCGCCCGGAAAAAAGCAATGCTCAGTGTTCAGTATAGCAAAAAAACGCCGACATGAAAAGCTCATCCGGGCGTTTTCTCTGCCAAATCTTTGACAGTTTTTTTAGGCAATGCGACTATTCACCGCAGCTTTCCGGCCTTTTTCCCCGAATGCCGGGTAAAAAAATAAGACCGCCAATCCAATATCAGCGGCCTTTTTGCGCATATTCCATTCTGCGCCGGACCTGATGCATACTGCTCAGGATCAGACGGTCAGGCTCTTGCGGCCCTTAGCACGGCGTGCGTTGATGACCTTGCGGCCGTTCTTGGTGCTCATGCGGGTCAGGAAGCCATGAACTTCCTTGCGCTGACGCTTCTTGGGCTGAAAAGTTCTCTTCATGGTGTATTTCCTCCGTAAAAACTCGTCCCCGGTATGGGGTCTATTCTGGTCCCAAAATGGGGACAGGCTTGCAATTCAACAGTATATCGCACACTATGGCCTTCTGTCAAGCATTTTTTTCGCTTTCCTTCAAACTTTTTTGAAAAACCTCTGTGGAGAAACTTTCAACTTTTTCACCCGTTTCCCGTGGAAAACTTTTTATCCACAATATCTTGTGGCTTTTCTCCGCCTTGGACACAAGGCCGTTTCCCAGACGCAGGTATGTCTTTTTTATGTATTATAAATTACCTTATATAATATAGACGCAGGGGGATTTTTGTGGTATACTAACCTGGTATCAGCAGCATTGTTGAAAACTTCAATGGAGTGGATGTACTATGGATTCTTTCAAGGACGTTTTAGAGGCTGCCCAGAGCTACTGCAAGGCGCAGATGGCGGAGCCGACGTATAATCTCTATATCGACGGGTTGGAGCCTATCAGCTTTGAGGACTCCAGCCATATCACCCTCTCGGTGCGCAACGACTTCATCTGCAAGATCGTGACGGACCGTTATCTCGGCCTGCTCAAAGAGGCCTTCAAAACAGTGCTGGGCTTTGACGTGGACATCACCCTCGTCGTACCCAGCACACCGCCCCACGAAGTGGTGCTGGCCCAGCAGTACGAGGCAAACCCCGCCTCCCCGCAGGGCAACTATGAATTCACCTTCGAGAACTTCATCAAAGGCCCGTCCAACCAGTTTGCGTTTGCTGCGGCGCAGGCTGTTGCGGCCAACCCCTCCGGTGCTTACAACCCGCTGTTCATCTACGGCGGCTCGGGCCTCGGCAAGACTCATCTGCTGACGGCCATCCAGACCGAGATCAAGCGCACCCACCCCGACTTCGTCATTATGTATGTCACCTGTGAGCAGTTCACCAACGAGCTGATCGCGGCCATCCGCGCCGGCAGCACCGAGGACTTCCGGATGAAGTACCGCGTGGCCGACCTGCTGCTGGTGGACGATATCCAGTTCATCGCCGGCAAGAGGAGTTTTTCCACACCTTCAACTCCCTGCACGATGCCCACAAGCAGATCGTGATCGCCTCTGATCGCCCGGCCAAGGAGATCAAGAGCCTGGAAGAGCGTCTGCGCACCCGCTTCGAGTGGGGCCTGACCGCCGACGTCCAGCCGCCGGATTTCGAGACCCGCGTGGCCATCGTCAAGCGCAAGGCAGAGCTTCTCCACCTCGATCTGCCCGAGGACGTGGCCGAGTTCATCGCCAACCATCTGAAAAATAACATCCGCCAGCTGGAAGGCGCGGTCAAAAAGCTCAACGCCTACTATATGCTCGAGGGCATCCAGCCGGTCATCAGCGTGGCACAGAATGCCATCAAGGACATCCTCAACGAGACCCAGCCCGTGCCTGTCACCATCGAGAAGATCGTGGGCGAGGTATCCCGCACCTTCAACGTCTCCCCTGCCGACATCCGCGGCACCAAGCGGAACGCCAATGTGGCCTCCGCCCGCCGTGTGGCCATCTACATCCTGCGCGAGGTCACCGGCATGAGCATGGAGGAGATCGGCCGGGAGTTCTCGGGTCGCGACCATTCCACCATCGTCTACTCCCTCAAGACCATGGAGCGGGACATGAAGAATGACCAGCACCTGCGGGAGACGGTGAGCGACATCATCAAGAATGTGAAGGCTTAACGCACCAGAGCCGGTGTAAAAGTCATACTCATTCAGGGGTCAAACCCCAAAATATGGGGAGAAAGAGGAACAAAAAGGGGAAAATAGACCTAGATATTGTGGTGAAAGGCCGAAACTTTCCACTCTTTCCACATGGTTTTCAACATTCAACTTCCGTTTTTCACAGCGGATGTGGAAAGAGCCACCGCTCTCCCCGATTCAACATTTCATTCACAGTTCCTCAACATCTCCGTGGAAAACCAAATCCCCGCATCCCGGCAAGGGTTTGCAGAGTTTTCCACATCTTCCCCACCCCCTACTACGATTACTACAACAAGTTCAATAAAGAAAACAGGTTTTTGCATCGGATTCCATGAGGAACGACAGCAAAACAGACGCAAAAAAGGAGAGAAGAAGATTTGAACATCATCTGCGACAAAACTCTTCTGAGTGCAGCCATTGACGGCGTATCCAAAGCAGTCACTCTGCGCTCTACCATCCCGGTACTGGAGGGCATTTTACTGAAGGCAGAAGGCTTCCAGCTGACCCTCACCGGCTACGACCTCGAAATGGGCATCGTGACCACCATCGAAGCCAATGTCAAAGAACCCGGTGAGATCGTGCTGAACGCCAAGCTGCTCAGCAGCATGATCAGCCGGATGCCGGCAGGCCAGATCACCATCCAGTCTGCCGATAATGGCAAAACCACCATCCAGAGCGGAGTGGCGCAGTTCGAGATCCAGTCCATGTCGGCCACCGATTTCCCCGAGCTACCCAACACCGGCGCCGAGGAGACCCTGACTATCAAGACCGGCGTGCTCCGCGATATGATCGACCGCACCCTCTACGCTGTCAGCCAGGATGAAAAAAAACCTGCGCATACCGGTGAACTTTTTGAGATAGAGCCGGATAAAATAACCATCGTTGCACTGGACGGCTACCGTCTGGCCATCGTGGAGCGGCCCGTCACTGCAGTCAAGGACATCCGCATCATCGTCCCCAGCAAGACCATGACCGAAGTGTCTCATCTGCTGCCCAACGACGACGAAGAGCCGGTCCACATCTGTGCCAACCGCCGCTACGTCGTGTTCATGACCGCTGGCTACACCATCATGAGCCGCCTCATTGAGGGCGAGTTCCTCAACTATCACAATGTCATTCCGGCAGGCAGCCGCACCCGGGTGACCATCGACACCAAGGAGTTCATCGAGACCATCGAGCGCGCTTCTCTGATTATTACAGAGCGTTTAAAAAATCCCCTCCGCATCACTTTTACAGAGGGTAAAGTCGTCGTCCGCTGCCAGACCAATCTGGGCCGCGTCGTCGATGAGTTCAACGCCGAGTGCGAGGGCGACGAGGTGGAGATCGGTTTCAACAACCGCTACCTGTTGGACGCGCTGCGCAATGCCCGCACCGAGAAAGTGCGGATGGAGATCAGCGGCCCGCTGAGCCCGGTGAAAGTGCTGCCGGTGGAGGGCAATGACTTCCTGTATCTGGTTCTGCCCGTCCGCTTCAAAAACGACTGAGAGGCGTAATAAAATGCAAAAGATCCTCATCCATACCGAATTTATCAAGCTGGACGCCCTGCTGAAATATGCGGGCCTGTGCGAGACCGGCGGCGAAGCCAAGGAGCTCGTTCAGGGCGGGGCCGTGAAGGTCAACGGCGAAGTCTGCACCATGCGCGGCAAGAAGTGCCGCCCGGGCGATACCGTGGAGCTGGACGGCCAGACCATCGAGATCGGGATGGGCGGCTGATGCGGCTGCTCTCTCTCGAAGTCGAAAATTACCGGAACATCGCCTCGGCCAGCCTGACGCCGGGCCGGGAGCTGACCGTCATCTGCGGCAACAACGGCCAGGGCAAGACGAACCTCCTGGAAGCCATCTGGCTGCTTACCGGCGGCAAGAGCTTCCGGGGCGGCAAGGACGCAGAGCTGGTGCGCCGGGGCGAACCCTTCGCCGTACTCAAAGCGTCCACCCTCCGCGCACAGCAGGAAGAGCAGGAAAAGGAAGAGCCTAACCGCGTCCGCCTGACGGTGGGCGCGCCGGACTCTCCCCGCCCGGGCCGGACAGTCTCGGTGAACGGGGGCGCAGTCAAGCGGGCGGCCAGCCTTGCGGGCAGCTTTCCGGCGGTGGTCTTCGACCCCGGACACCTGAGTCTCGTGAAGGGCGCGCCGGAAGGGCGGCGGAAATTTCTGGACGCTGCCCTCTGCCAGCTCTACCCCGGCTACCTGACCCTCTACCGCCGCTATGTCCGGGCTTTGCAGCAGAAAAACGCGCTGCTTCGGCGCTCTTCCAATGGCATTGAGCGGCCTTATGCTGAAAAGCGGGCCTTATTAGAAGTGCTGAATGTGGAGCTTGCCCAGCAGGGCGAGGCCATCCAGCAGCGGCGCAGAGCCTATCTCGCCGCTCTCTCCCCGCTGGCCTGTGCCAACTATGAGGAGCTTTCCCGCGGGGCGGAAACACTGAGTCTGCGGTATGCGGCCCAGTTCGAGCCGGGCGGTCTGGCCCAGCTTCTGCGGCAGAAAATGCCCGAAGAGCTGCGGGCCGGGCAGAGCCTCTGCGGCCCTCACCGGGAAGATTTAGACCTTCTTCTGGATGGTCAGCCTGCAAAAGTGTATGCGAGTCAGGGACAGCAGCGGAGCGTCGTGCTCAGCCTTAAAATGGCCGAAGCCGCCGCAGCTGCCTCCATCACGGGCGAACACCCGGTGATGCTGCTGGACGACGTACTCAGCGAGCTGGACGATGGCCGCAAGCAGTATCTGCTCACCCGGATGCGGGAAAAGCAGACCTTCGTGACCAGCTGCGACGACACCGCTTTCCTCAAAACAGACGGCGAGGTCTACCGGATGAACGGCGGCGTGCTGACGAAAGTGTGATGCAATGTATGTACACCTTGGCCGCGATTATGTCCTGAACGACCGGGACATCATCGGCATCTTCAATCTGGAAACGACGACTATCTCACCCCGGGGGCGGGAGTTTCTGAACTACGCCCAGAAAAACGGGGCGGTGGTGAGTCTGTCCGATGAGCTGCCCCAGAGCTATGTGCTGGCAGATTCGCCGGTGGATACGATCTATCTCTCGGAGCTGTCGTCGGCTGCGCTCAAACGGCGCACGGAGACAACAGTCGCTGACCTGGACAGCAGAGTACTACAGCTTCCGAAATATTGAGCTTTGCTCGTCCGGCGTGGGCCTGCCCGGTACGCCAGTGGCTCCCCTATCAGGGGAGCTGGCAAAGCCGACAGACTTTGACTGAGAGGTTCAATTACCAACCAGCGATTTATCGCTTTTACAAATAGTAACGAAAAAACGAAACAAAACAAAAGGGAGAAAGGAAATGGCAGAGGAAATCATTACCAGTACCAACGCAGAAACTGCGACGGACCATGAATACAACGCCAGCGAGATCCAGGTCCTGAAAGGCCTGGAGGCAGTGCGCAAGCGCCCCGGTATGTATATCGGCTCCACCGGCGAGCGCGGCCTGCACCATCTGGTGTACGAGATCGTGGACAACGCCATCGACGAGGCTCTGGCCGGTTACTGCGACCACATCGAGGTCAAGATCCTGAAGGGCGACATCATTCAGGTCACGGACAATGGCCGCGGCATCCCCGTGGACATCCAGGCTGATACCGGTCTGCCTGCCGTCACCGTCGTCTATACCATCCTCCACGCCGGCGGCAAGTTCGGCGGCGAGAACTCCGGCTACAAGGTGGCCGGCGGCCTGCACGGCGTCGGCGCGTCCGTCGTCAACGCCTGCTCGGAGTGGCTGACCGTCAACGTCCGCCGCGACGGCCGCGAGTACGAGCAGACCTTCCGCCGCGGCGACCCGGACGGCCCGCTGAAGTGCATCGGCACCGTGGACCCCAGTGTCACCGGCACCCGCGTCACCTTCAAGCCCGACCCGGAGATGTTCAAGGACACCACCGTCTACAACTTCGAAACGCTGGAAAAGCGCCTGCGGGAAGAGAGCTTCCTGAACGCCGGTGTCAAGATCACCTTGACCGACGAGCGCGAACTTTACACCCCCGTCCTCGAGGACGGCAAGGAGGGCGAGCCCACCTACCGCACCGAGGTCATGTGCTACGAGGGCGGCATCAAGAGCTTCGTCACCTATCTGGGCGAGAAGCGCGACCTCGAGGTGCTCCACCCCAACGTCATCTATCTCAAGGGTCAGACCGACCGGGGCATGGCAGAAATCGCCTTGCAGTATAATTCCAGCTACAATGAGCTGCTGCTGAGCTTCGCCAACAACGTCAACACCCCCGACGGCGGCACCCACGAAGAGGGCTTCCGCAGCAGCCTCACCCGAGTATTCAACGATTATGGCCGCAGCCACGGTCTGCTGAAGGACAAGGACGAGAACCTTTCCGGCGCTGACGTCCGTGAGGGCCTCATCTGCGTTATCTCTGTCAAGCTGCAGGAGGCCGAGTTCGAGGGCCAGACCAAGGCAAAGCTGGGCAATACGGAAATTCGAACCCTCGTCTCCAACATGGTCTACTCCAAGCTGATGGAGTTCTTCGAGGAGAACCCCGGCGTGGCCAAGGCTATCTTCGAAAAGGCCACCCAGGCCGCCCGCGCCCGCGCTGCCGCCAAGAAGGCCCGTGAGCTGGTGCGCCGCAAGAGCGCCCTCGAGACCAGCCGGATGCCCGGCAAGCTGGCAGACTGCCGCGAAAAAGACCCCACCCGTACTGAAATCTTCATCGTCGAGGGTGATTCTGCAGGCGGCTCGGCCAAGATGGGCCGTGACTCGGCCATTCAGGCCATCCTCCCCCTGTGGGGCAAGATGCTCAACGTCGAAAAGGCCCGCGCCGACCGCATCTACGGCAACGACAAGCTGATGCCTGTCGTGCTGGCACTGGGCTGCGGCATCGGCGACGAGTTCGATATTTCCAAGCTGCGGTATGACAAAGTGTTCATCATGGCCGATGCCGATGTCGACGGTTCTCACATCTGCACCCTGATGCTCACCTTCTTCTTCCGCTATATGCGCCCCCTCATCGAGCAGGGCCATGTCTATGTGGCACAGCCCCCGCTGTTCAAGGTGCAGAAGGGCAGCACCATCAAATACGCTTACAACGACGCCGAAATGGCCCTGCTCTCGCAGGAGATGCCCGGCGCGAAGATAAACCGCTATAAGGGCCTTGGCGAGATGAACCCGGAGCAGCTCTGGGAGACCACCATGAACCCCGAGAACCGCGTTATCGTCCGCATCACCATCGAGGATGCCGAGAAGGCCGATGAGGCGTTCACCATCCTGATGGGCGATCAGGTGGAGCCCCGCCGCCGCTTTATCGAGACCAACGCCCAGTACGCAAAGCTCGACGTGTAATTGGAGGAAACAATGGAAGAAGATTATGTGATGATACCGGGCAGCGGTACCAAGATGATCATCCGGGACGTCAAGAAGGAGATCGAGACGGCGTTTCTGGATTACTCCATGTCGGTCATCGTGGCCCGCGCCCTGCCGGATGTGCGTGACGGCCTGAAGCCCGTCCACCGCCGCATCCTCTACACCATGCACGAACGCGGCAACGACCCCAGCCATCCCTACCGCAAGTCGGCAGATACCGTCGGTGCGGTGCTGGGCTCTTACCACCCCCACGGCGACGCCTCCGTCTACGACGCCATGGTCCGTCTGGCACAGGATTTCTCCCTGCGCTACCCGCTGGTGGATGGTCAGGGTAACTTCGGCTCGGTCGATGGCGACCCCCCGGCTGCTTACCGTTACACCGAGGCCCGCATGAGCCGCATGGCGGTCGAGATGCTGACTGACATCGACAAGGACACCATCAACTGGGACCCCAACTTCGACGAGACGAAGAAAGAGCCCAGCGTCCTGCCCTGCCGCTTCCCCAACCTGCTGGTCAACGGCAGTCAGGGCATCGCCGTCGGTATGGCCACCAACATCCCGCCCCACAACCTCAGTGAGGTCATCGACGGCTGCGTGGCCTATATCGAGAACCCTGACATCGATTTGCCCGGCCTGATGGAGCACATCAAGGGACCGGACTTCCCCACTGCCGGTATCATCATGGGCCGAAGCGGCATCCGCGCCGCCTACGCCACCGGCCGCGGCAAAATTACTCTGCGGGGCCGTGCTACCATTGAAGAGACCAAGAATGGCCGTACCCAGATCATCATTACGGAGATCCCGTATATGGTCAACAAGGCCCGTCTCATCGAGAACATGGCCGACCTCGTGAAGGAAAAGCGCATCGAGGGCATCACCGGCCTGAACGATGAGACCAACCGCAAGGGTATGCGCATCGTGGTGGACATCCGCAAGGACGCCAACGCGCAGGTCATCCTGAACCAGCTGTACCAGTACACCCAGCTGCAGGATACCGTGGGCGTCATCATGCTGGCCATCGACCACAAGGTGCCGAAGGTCATGACCCTGAAACAGATGATACAGAAGTACGTCGAGTTCCAGGATGAAGTCGTCCGCCGCCGCACGCAGTATGATTTGAAGAAGGCCAAGGAGCGCGCCCACATCCTCGAGGGTCTGAAGAAGGCCACCGACATCGTGGATGAGCTCATCGCTACCATCCGCGCCTGCAAGGGCGGCATGGCCGAGGCAAAGGCCGCTATCATGGAGCAGTTCGGCTTCGATGACCCGCAGGCGGACGCTATCGTGAAATTGCAGCTGGGCCGTCTGGCTGGTCTCGAGATCCTCAAAATTGAGGAAGAGCTGTCCGGCTTACAGGCAAAAATCGAGGATTGGGAGGACATCCTCGCCAACGACGCCCGTGTTCTGGAGATCGTCAAGAACGAGCTGCTGGACATGAAGAAGCGCTTCGGCGACGAGCGCCGCACCGAGATCCAGTCCGTCACCGGTGAAGTGGACATCGAAGACCTCATCGCTGAGGAACAGTGCGTCTACACCCTCACTGAGGCCGGCTATATCAAGCGCCAGCTCAAGGCCACCTATCAGGCCCAGAAGCGCGGCGGCCGCGGCATCTCCGGCATGACCCGGAAGGAAGAGGACATCGTGCAGGAGATGTTCGTGGGCTCTACCCATGATTATGTCCTGTTCGTTACCGACAAGGGCCGCCTCTTCCGCATCAAGGGCTACACCATCGCCGAGGGCAGCCGCACCAGCAAGGGCAGCAACATCGTCAACCTGCTGCAGCTGGCCGAGGGCGAAAAGGTCACCAACATGCTCTGCTACCCCAAGGACGAGGACAACAAGGGCGGCTTCGTCACTATGGTCACCAAGCAGGGCCTCATCAAACGCACCCCGCTGGAGCAGTACGCCAACATCCGCAAGACGGGCCTCATCGGCATTGCGCTCAACGAGGGCGACGCGCTGGCATGGACTCGCCTGACCACCGGCAATGATATGCTCATCGTGGCTACCCGCAACGGTCAGGCCATCCGCTTCAACGAGGCCGATGCCCGCCCGATGGGCCGCAGCGGCCACGGCGTCCGCGCCATCAAGCTGGCCGAGGGCGACGAGGTCGTCGGCGTCTGCATCTGCCGCGAGGGCGGCACGGTGCTCACCGTCACCGAAAACGGCAAGGGCCGGCGCTCTGACATCGACACCTACCGTATCACTGCCCGCGGCGGCAAGGGCATCCGCAACTACGACGCCTCCAAGGACAAGGTGGCAGCCGTCAAGATCGTGGATGACATCGACGATGTGCTGCTGAGCAGTCAGGAGGGCATCATCATCCGTCTGCACGCCAACGAGATCCCCGTCCAGAGCCGCTACGGCTCCGGTGTCCGGGTCATGCGTCTGGGCGAGAACGATAAGGTGATGGTGCTGGCCCGCACCGACCACGACGACGAGGCACAGACCGAGAGCATCGAGGCCGATACCGAGGACGAGCCCACTGCCGAGCAGCTGGCGGAGATGGAAGCAGCCGATGAGGCATCGGCCGCCGAAGCTCCCGAGGCTGACACTGGCGACGAGGAATAAACCTTATTTCCACACATAAACTGACCCTGCGGGGGAGTACACGCTTTCTGCGGTGCTCTCCCGCAGGTTTTTGCAAAAAATCACGGTTATACTGGACAAATCCGCTGTTTGTGTGGTACTATGGCCGGACAACAAGAAAGATCCTCATGGGGGAGTAGCAGGCGCTGTTTTGCAGGCAGCGCAGCAAGTCAACACAATGACGGCCCGGGCGGCTGTCTGGCTTGCTTTCATTTGCGAGACTCATGTGCTTTGGTGCGAGTACCACGCCCATTCCACATGGAGTCAGTTTGTAAAAATCCGACCCGGAATTGGCGAAATGCGCGCCGATCCCGGGTCTTTTGTCTGCCCACCAATTCCGGTCAAATCAGGAGGCATCGTTATGGAATGGAGTTTTTTGTTTTTCTTCAACAGCGCCCTGCTGGGCGTGGGCCTTGCCATGGACGCGTTTTCCGTCTCGATGGCAAACGGTCTGCATGACCCGCAGATGTCCCGCCGCAGGGGCGTCCAAATCGCAGGCACCTTCGCCATCTTTCAGGCTGTCATGCCCATGACGGGCTGGGTCTGCGTCCACACCATCGTGGAGCTGTTCTCTTCGTTTGAAAAGTTCATCCCGTGGATCGCCCTCATCCTGCTGGGCTACATCGGCGGTAAAATGCTCATCGAGGGCATCAAGGGCGAAGAGGCCGAGGAAGCGGCTGAGCTGAGCGCGGGCGCACTCTTCATGCAGGGCGTCGCCACCAGCATCGATGCGCTGTCGGTGGGCTTCACCATCTCGGAGTACGGCTGGTTCATGGCGCTGGTCTGCTCCCTCATCGTGGCGATCGTCACCTTCTTCATCTGTGAAGCCGGCCTTGCCATCGGCAAAAAGTTCGGCACCAAACTCTCCGGCAAAGCCTCCGTCCTCGGCGGCGTCATCCTCATCGGCATCGGTCTGGAAATCTTCATCTCCGGCATGATGGGCTGAGAAAAACAGCAGCGCCCCTGCACATTTGTGCAGAGGCGCTTTTCCTGTTCCCCATGGAACATCATTCAAAATAATCGGCGTACTCCTCGGTGAGCTTGGAGCCGAGGCGGCGGATGCCGCCGTAAAGGTGGCGCTCCACCAGCGGCTCAAAGGCCGCGAGGTCACACCGCTCGATGGCGTCGATGAGGTTGTGATGGTCGGCCACCACCTCGGCGAGCCCGCCGGTGGTCAGAGTGTCCAGCATCCGGAAGCGGCTGTAGTCGGCGTGGGCGTTCTGCAAGGTGCGCCAGAGATACATCTTGCCCATGGCAGAGAACCACGTCTCGTGGAGCCGGGTGTCAGCCTCGTAGAGACGGTTGAAGTCCAGCGTTTCGGCCTTGGCCAGCTCGTCGTAGGCGGCGGCACGCTGGCGGATGAGGGCGCGGTGCTCCGGTGTGCAGTGGGGCGCAAAGTCCCGCAGGACCCGGGCCTCTACCGCGATGCGCTCATAAATCAGCTCGTCCACGATGTCCCGGTTCAGCCGGGTGACAGTCGTGCCTTTGTAAGGCACGATCTTCACCAGCCCGTTCTCCTGTAACCGCTGCAGCACCACCCGGATGAGGGAGCGGGGCGCGCCGAAGCGGGTGCAGAGCGGGTTTTCGCTCAGCGAACAGCCGGGCCGGAGGGTCAAATCGATGATCTCCCGCTCGAGGACGGCGTATATTTCAGAATCTGTTTTATACTGTTGTTCCATTGTCGTTTTCCTGTCTGATGCCCCAAGCGGGCCATGTCCCGGGGACCGGGAGGCGGAAGTCCATTACCTTTCCGGTGTCGGGATGGATGAAGCGGAGCCGTGCGCTCTGAAGCGCAATGTCTCCCTTGATGCGGCTGCCCGATTTTGCGTCGCCCCCGCGCGGGGAATACCGCGCCCCCTTGGGGGGCGTGTGGCCCCCCTTGAGGGGCCTGCCGTATTTGCCGTCGCCCCAGAGCGGGTGGCGGCGGGACGCGAACTGCACCCGTATCTGGTGGGTGCGCCCGGTGTGGAGGGTGATGTCCGCAAGGCTGGTGCTGCCGTCCGGGGCGGAGGCAGAAATGCGATATTCCAGCACAGCCTCCTTCACGCCCTTGCGCGGACGGCTCACCGGAAAAACACGGCCTTTCCGGCTGTCCTTGAATAAGTAGTCCCGCAGGACGCCTTCGGCGGGCAGCTTTTCGTCCGGCCCGCCTGCGATGAGGGCGCGGTATTGTTTCACGAAAGGCGGCGCGTCCGGCGTGCCGGCGTCAGGCTCGGCCCGGCCATCCTGTTCGGCATAAACCTGCTGGCTCTGCGTCACCTGCCGACTGAGGGCGGCGGCTGCCTGCGGGGTCTTCGCATAGACCATCAGACCCGACACGCCGGTGTCCAGCCGGTGGATGACGCCCACATAGGCGTCGGGCCTGCCCCAGAGCTTCCGAAGGGCGTCGGGTACGCCGTCCTCGCTGGAAAGCCCGGCGGGTTTGTCCAGAACCACGAGGGCTGTATCTTCATAGAGTATCACAGCCTGCCCTCGTCCACCAGCGCCTTGAGCTTGAGCACGCCCGCGATGGTCTTGCCGTCCTTTATTTCGCCGCTCATGACCATCTCGTAGGCTTTTGCCAGCGGGATGCGGTCGGGCGTCAGGAACTCATCGTCGTCCAGATGCATCTGGGTGGTGTGCAGGCCGGTGGCCACCCACATATAGATGATCTCGGTGTCATAGCCCACCGTGGGGTAGAACTCGCCCAGCGGGGTGTAGTGGTCGGCGGTCAGGCCGCACTCTTCGCCCAGCTCCCGCTTGGCAGCTTCGAAGGGGTCTTCGCCCTTTTCCAGCTTGCCGGCGGGCAGCTCCCACAGCTCCTGTTGCATGGCGTAGCGGAACTGGCGCACCATGCAGAGGGTGCCGTCCTCAAAATACGGTACGATGCAGGCCCCGCCGTGGTGGTGGACCACCTCCCGGATAGAAGTCTCACCGTTTTCCAGCAGAGCCACGTCTTTGGTCAGCGTGACCACCCGGCCCTCAAAGAGAACTTCGCTCGAGAGCGTCTTTTCAAAATGTGCAGCATCCATCGTTTTGTGCCTGTCCTCCCCTGCGCTGTGCAGCGCATGATACTATAGATAAAGTTTACGGCAGAATCTGTACAAATGTCAATTATAAATTTAGAATTTTGTAAGAAAAAGCCTCATGGATACTGGATTTTGGAGTATAACACCGTCATGGATGCAGCAAAGAACACATCTGTAAAAAAGCGCTAAAAAATTTCTTGAATTTTTGTTGTGTTTTTACAGTCGGTTTGCGTTGCCTTTACCGGCGGAATTTGCTATTATATTAGATGAGCAATAGTGCCTTCATGGGGTTCTCCGGCCCCGGGCAGGGCTATTGCCCTCGATGAGCGTGTGCTTTTGTGGAGTTCTCCGGCTCCGGCGAAGTGCGGCGCTTATCAGTTGAGCAATACGTTTTTCAAAGGAGTTCTCCGGCTCCGGTAAAAAGACGTTTGCCCCGCGCAGAAGGTACCAAATTCTGAATGGAGGAAGAAAAATGCCTAGAGCAAAGCAAACCATGGATGGCAATACCGCTGCCGCTCATGTAGCATATGCCTACACGGACGTGGCTGCCATCTACCCCATTACCCCCTCTTCTCCGATGGCTGACTCTGTGGACCAGTGGTCCGCTCAGGGCCAGAAGAACATCTTCGGCAACCAGGTCAAGGTCGTCGAGATGGAGTCTGAGGCAGGCGCTGCAGGCGCTGTGCACGGCTCTCTGGGTGCAGGTGCTGTTACCACCACCTTCACCGCTTCTCAGGGCCTGCTGCTGATGATCCCCAACATGTACAAGATCGCTGCTGAGCAGCTGCCCTGCGTGTTCGATGTTTCTGCACGTACCGTTGCTACCCAGTCCCTGAACATCTTCGGTGATCACAGCGACGTTATGGCATGCCGCCAGACCGGCTTCGCAATGCTGGTCGAGAGCAGCGTGCAGGAAGTCATGGACCTGTCCCCTGTTGCCCATCTGGCAGCAATCGAGGGCAAGGTTCCTTTCCTGAACTTCTTCGACGGCTTCCGTACTTCTCACGAGTACCAGAAGATCGAGAAGTGGGACTACGCCGACCTGAAGGAAATGTGCAACATGAAGGCTGTCGAGGAGTTCCGTGCAAAGGCTCTGAACCCCGAGCACCCCAAGATGCGCGGTTCCCACGAGAACGGCGACGTGTTCTTCCAGCATCGTGAGGCCTGCAACTCTGTCTACGATGCACTGCCCGCAGTCGTCGAGAAGTACATGGCCAAGATCAACGAGAAGCTGGGCACCAACTACGACCTGTTCAACTACTACGGCGCACCCGATGCCGATCGCGTCATGATCGCTATGGGCTCTGTCTGCGACGTTGCTGACGAGGTCATCGATTACCTGAACGCTAAGGGCGAGAAGGTCGGTATCATCAAGGTCCGCCTGTACCGTCCCTGGGTGTCCTCCGCTCTGCTGAAGGTCCTGCCTGCTACCGCTAAGAAGGTCGCAGTTCTGGACCGCACCAAGGAGCCCGGCTCTCTGGGCGAGCCCCTGTACCTGGATGTCGCAGCTACCCTGCGTGAGGCTGGCAAGAATGATGTCATCCTGACCGGTGGCCGTTACGGTCTGGGCAGCAAGGACACTCCCCCGTCCTCCATCTTCGCTCTGTTCAAGGAGCTGGAGAAGGATCAGCCGAAGGAGCGCTTCACCCTCGGCATCACCGATGATGTCACCGGCCTGTCTCTGCCTGAGGTCAAGCCCGCTCCCATCACCGCAGCAGCTGGCACCAAGGAGTGCAAGTTCTGGGGTCTGGGCGGCGACGGTACCGTCGGTGCTAACAAGAACTCCGTCAAGATCATCGGCGACCACACTGATAAGTATGTTCAGGCATACTTCCAGTATGACTCCAAGAAGACCGGCGGCGTGACCATCAGCCACCTGCGTTTCGGCGACAAGCCCATCCGCAGCCCCTACTACATCAACCAGGCTGACTTCGTGGCCTGCCACAACCCCGCTTACATCCACATGGGCATGAAGATGGTCCAGGATGTCAAGCCGGGCGGCGTGTTCATGATCAACTGCCAGTGGACCGATGAGGAGCTGGACGAGCATCTGAACGCTGCTGATAAGAAGTACATTGCTGATAACAACATTCAGCTGTACACCATCAACGCTATCGATAAGGCTATCGAGATCGGTATGGGCAAGCGCACCAATACCATCCTGCAGTCCGCTTTCTTCAAGCTGGCTGACGTTATGCCCATCGAGGACGCCGTCAACTTCATGAAGCAGGCAGCTCAGAAGAGCTACGGCAAGAAGGGTCAGGACGTCGTTGAGATGAACTGGAAGGCCATCGATGCCGGTGTTGACGCCATCCACAAGGTGGACGTCCCCGCTTCCTGGTCCAACCCCGAGGCCGATCCCGCTCCGAAGGAGCTGGCTGGCCGTCCCGAGCTGGTCAAGCAGATCCGCGACGTCATGGAGCCCATCGCTCGTATGGACGGCGACAGCCTGCCTGTCTCTGCTTTCGTTGCTAACGCAAACGGCGAGTGGGAGCAGGGTGCTTCCGCTTACGAGAAGCGCGGCACCGCTGTGAACGTCCCCGAGTGGGATGCTTCCAAGTGTGTTGGCTGCAACCAGTGCGCATTTGTGTGCTCTCACGCAACCATCCGTCCCTTCCAGCTGACCGCTGACGAGCTGGCAGCAGCTCCCGCACAGACCAAGAGCCGCGACAACAAGCCCGCTAACGAGTACAAGTTCGTTATGGCTGTGTCTCCTCTGGACTGCATGGGCTGCGGCGAGTGTGTCACCGTCTGCCCCACCAAGGCTATCCAGATGGTTCCTCAGGAGTCTCAGGCCGATCAGCAGGCAGTCTTCGACTACTGCGTCGCCAACATCTCCAAGAAGCCCTCTAAGTTCGCAGACGACACCGTCATCGGCTCTCAGTTCAACCAGCCGCTGCTGGAGTTCTCTGGCTCCTGCGCAGGCTGTGCTGAGACCTCTTACGCACGTCTGATCACCCAGCTGTTCGGCGAGAAGATGTACATCTCCAACGCCACCGGCTGCTCCTCTATCTGGGGCGGTACTGCTTCCATCTCTCCGTACACTGTCAACAAGGACAGCGGCCACGGTCCTGCATGGTGCAACTCCCTGTTCGAGGATAACGCAGAGCACGGCCTGGGCCTGTATCTGGGCCAGAAGACCGTCCGTGAGAACCTGATCAAGCGCATCGCTGAGGTCGCTGGTTCTGACAAGGCTTCTGCTGAGCTGAAGGCTGCCTTTGACGAGTTCATGGCAACCAAGAACAACACCAAGGCTAACGATGCCCCCGCTAAGGCTCTGATCGCTGAGCTGGAGAAGGCTGCTGCCGCTGGCTGCGCCGAGTCCGCTGAGATCCTGAAGAGCAAGGAGTTCATCGCCAAGAAGTCCGTCTGGATCTTCGGTGGTGACGGCTGGGCATACGACATCGGCTTCGGCGGTCTGGACCACGTCCTGGCTTCCGGCGAGGATGTCAACGTCATGGTCTTCGATACTGAGATGTACTCCAACACCGGCGGACAGGCATCCAAGGCCTCCAACATCGGCGAGGTCTGCCAGTTCGCTGCTGCTGGTAAGGAGATCAGCAAGAAGAGCCTGTCTGAGATCGCTATGACCTACGGTTACATCTATGTTGCTCAGATCGCTCTGGGCGCTAACATGAACCAGGCTGTCAAGGCTATCGCAGAGGCTGAGGCATATCCCGGCCCCTCCCTCATCATCGGCTACGCTCCCTGCGAGCTGCACGGTGTTAAGGGCGGCATGACCAACTGCCAGAACGAGATGAAGAAGGCAGTTGAGGCTGGTTACTGGAACCTGTTCACCTTCAATCCGGCCAACAAGGCTCAGGGCAAGAACCCCTTCACCCTGACCTCCAAGGCTGTGGATGCCGAGAAGTATCAGGCACTGCTGGCAAACGAGACTCGTTACAGCCGTCTGACTCGTGCATTCCCGGAGCGTGCAAAGCAGCTGTTCGCTCGCAACGAGCAGGTCGCAAACGACCGTTACGAGCATCTGACCCGCCTGGTCGAGCTGTACAAGTAAACCAAAGTTCTTTTGACTCTGGCTGGAATTTTGCCGCAGCGGCACCTTAGTCCCGAAAGGGCGGCTGCTCCGTGCTGGCGATTACTGCGCAACGCAGCAGTACGAAACTGTGGCCCCGGCCAGAGAAGAAATAACAGGCTTATTTCTACGCAGAGACTGGAGCTTTGTACTCCAAACTGATTTCAACTCTCTGCCCGCCTCCGAACGCGTCGGGGCGGGCAGAGCCTGAAATACCAAAGCGCCCGCGAGGGTCCTTGAAAGCATACTTCGCGTGTGTCAGGAGCATAAGATCTGTTCGCAGATACCTTGCCCCGCCTGCTGCATAAGACCTGCTTGCAGGTATCTTGCCGCAGTCAAAAACGGATCCCGTTTTTAGCGCCCCGCTCACTGGAAACAGTGTCCGGGGCGTATTTTTGTGTCTTTTACACTTTCTTCATAGGTTTTTCATGAAATCCGGTGCGGAATCTGCTATACTACAGCTATGAGGATTCGGGGCCGCAACCGATTCCTTGTACATGATTCCTCCTCACACCAAAGCAATATCCAAACACAGCGCCCTTTCCGGTGAAGCCGCAAGCACCGGGGAGGGCGCTGTGCGTTTTTTCTGCGTCAATATTCCGGAAATGGGTGCCTTACAGGGTTGACCGGGCATTTGAGTGGAGATATAATAAACCTGTAGGCTAAGAAACTTAGTAAAACGAATTTGTGGAGGTGAACGCAGGACAATGGACCCGGATCATAGTCGAAGACGATGGAATGATGCGGCCGGAACGACCGCGAAAGGTGCTGCGTTCGCCTTTTTTGTACGCTGAACAGCGGAGTATCCGCTGTCCGGCTGCCGTACAAAAGAGGCGCAGCTTTGTGCGTGCAGATGGGCAGTGCGGCCCGGGGTCTGCGGCGCAGGAGCGGCGCTTTTTGCGTTGATGCGGCTGTGTCCTCCTGAGACAGAAAAGAGGAGGAACACAAATGGAAGAAGAAAAGAAGACCCCGGAGCGCGAAGAGGAACAGGCTCTTCCGGTGCAGGAGCTGCCCACGGATATTCCCGCTGAGGTGCGCCAGAAGCTGGCCGAAGACCTGAACGAGCAGGCCACCGAAGACCTCAAGCAGGACGTCCGCGAGGCCGAAAAAGAGGAGGCCAACGACGAAGAAGTCAAGGCCAACCCCGAGATGCTGACCAAGAGCCGTCTGCTCAAGCTGCTCGTCAAAAAGCAGTACGTCAAGCTGCGCGAAGTGACTGAGGAAGAGCAGCCTGCCGACCTGGCCGAGCTGCTGGAAGAGCTGGACGAGAACAACCGCCTCGTGGTATTCCGTCTGCTGAAAAAGGACGTTGCAACAGAAGCATTCGCCTATATGTCCGATGAGGCCCGCGACGACCTCGTGAATGCTTTCTCCGACGTCGAGCTGGTGAGCGCCATCGAAGATATGAGTCTTGACGATGCCGCCGACCTGCTGGAAGATATGCCCGCAGGCGTGGTCAAGCGGGTGCTGGAAAAGTCGTCCCGCCAGACCCGTGAGAGCCTGAACAAGCTGTTGAACTACCCTGAGAGCTCTGCCGGCAGCCTGATGACCCCCGAATACGTCCGTCTGCGGCAGGATATGACCGTCAGTGACGCCTTCGCCGCTATCCGTAAGCAGGGTGAGAACGCTGAGACGGTCTACACCTGCTATGTGGTGGAGCGCAACCGCCTGCTGGGCGTCGTGTCGGCCCGCAGCCTGCTGCTGTCTGACCCCTCTACCCTCATCGTGGACATCATGGACGACAATGTCGTCACCGTGAAGGTCACGGATGACCAGGAGTTCGTGGCCCGCGAGATGCAGCGCTACGACTTCACCGCGATGCCTGTTCTGGACAACGAGGGCATGTTCGTCGGTATCATCACCATCGACGACGCTATCGACGTCCTGACCGATGAGAGCACCGAGGATATGCAGAAGATGGCAGCTATTCTGCCCGACGACGATGCCACCACCTACTTCGGCACCAGCGTCTGGACCCACGCCAAGCAGCGTATCCCCTGGCTGCTCATCCTGATGCTCTCTGCTACCTTCACCGGCATGGTCACGACCCACTACGAAGAGGCTTTCGTCAGCCTGCCCCTGCTGGTCTCCTTCATGCCCATGCTGATGGATACTGCCGGCAACTGCGGCAACCAGATCAGCACCCTGATGGTCCGCGGCCTCGCTCTGGGTGAGGTGGAGCCCAGCGACTTCCTCAAAGTTCTGGGCAAGGAACTGCGGGTCTCCGCCATCGTCGGCGCGGTGCTGGGCCTCGTCAACGGTCTGCGCATCTACCTGATGTACACCTACCTCTACGCCGGCCAGTATGACAATGTCATCGGCTACGCAGTGGTCGTCAGCGTGTCGCTGTTCTTCAGCGTCATCCTCGCAAAGCTGGTGGGCGGTATGCTGCCGCTGGCCGCCAAGAAGCTGGGCGCCGACCCGGCCATCATGGCGACCCCCTTCATCACCACCATCGTGGACGCCTGCAGCTTGATCTTGTATTTCCAAATCGCACAGGCTGTCTTCCGCGGCATGATGTAAATACACAAAAACGCCCCTGCTCAGTAAGTGCTGAGCGGGGGCGTTCTGTTTCCCAGATACAACAAGGCCCCCGTCTGGCGCTTGCGGCGACGCCAGAGGGGGCCTTGCTGTTTGGGGTATTGCTTTGGTGTGAGGAGGAATCATGTGCAAGGGGCGGTTGCGGCCCCGCACCCTTGTGAGCTATAGTATACCCGAATTACCGGCCAAAATCATGTCTTTCCTGTGAAAGATTTGTTAATCGGCCTGTGAAATTTTTGGAGCGGAAATGCAGCGCTTTGCTTACAGCGTCTCGATGTCGCTCACGATGCGCTTACGAGAGGCGGTGTCAAAGGTATATGTCACGCGCTGGCCGCCGCAGGTGAAAGCAACGCTCGCAGAATGGCTGGTTTTCCACAAATTCTCATAGGTTGGCTGGTCGGTGACATATTCGACCTCGATGGTACGCTCTTCACCTGGCCTGATGGTGAGGTTGTCATAAGTGCGCCAGATTTCGGAACCTCCAATATCCTGTGCGCTGAATTTGGGCTGAGTCAGGCGGGTACCGTCCAGTACGGTGTCGAAATTATCGCCGCTGAGCGTCACGGACTTGGAGCTGACATTGGTCAGGACGATTTTAGCGCCGACATAGTAGATAGGTACGTCGGAACTGGCACTCCGGAATCTGCTGGTACCAAGTATGCAATCCTTTGCCACGATGCCGCCAACTGCGCCCTCGATCAAAGCCTGATTGACAGCTTCATTGGTGGAAGAGCAGGCCGTCAGGGCAGCGGCCGCAGCCACAACGCCCAGACCTCTCAGGAATACTCGGCGGGAAAACATCTCAGACATTCTTCATACCTCCGTGCGGGCGGGACGCGCCCTGTTTTGACTTGATGATAGCATAGAAAAGCCAGCGGTACAAGCGGTTCAGCGCAATATACAACGTAGTATTTCACAGCGCCGCGTGCTGACGACCCATCTCCACATAGGCTTTTGCGTTCTCGATGTTGTGGGCCAGCTGGTCGTCCCGGATGGTCTTGATGACCCGGGCAGGCACGCCTACCGCCACCGAGTTGTCGGGGATGACCATTCCTTCAGGTACCAGCGCCCCGGCCCCGATGATGCAGTTTCTGCCCACGACGGCGTGGTTGAGGATGGTGGCATGCATCCCGATGAGGCTGTTGTCCCCCACCGTGCAGCCGTGGACGAGGGCGCTGTGGCCTACGGTGACGTTTTTGCCCAGAACGACCTGCCCGCCGGGGTCGCAGTGGAGCACGGCGTTGTCCTGCACATTGCTGTTCTCGCCCAGTATCAGTGCGCCCTCGTCGGCCCGCAGTACAGCCCCGTACCAGATATTCACGCCCCTGCCCAGCGTCACGTCGCCCAGCACCGTCGCATTCGCCGCCACAAAGACAGCACCTTCATCCCGGGGCATTTTTCCACCAAAGGAGAGCATCATTGTTGAAAAACCACCTTTCTCTTTTGCTTCATTTATGGTATTCTTTATTATAGCTCTTATTGTCGGAGCAAGGAAGCCCCCAGGCTTCCGAAGGAGTATCAATTTATGCAGTTTCATCCCTTTGCGCGGCGGTTTCTGGCTCTGGTCCTGACCGCTGCATTCATGACTACAGCGGCACTGTCCGGTTTCGCCGTCTACGCGATGCCCATTCAGGCCGCCTACCCGCAGGAATCCATCTATCTCTTCGACGCCGACACCGGCGAAGCTCTCGTGGAGCAGAACCCCGACCTTCCCCGCTGCGTTGCCAGTCTGACCAAGATGATGACGGCCCTTCTCGTGCTGGAAAGCGGCACCGACCTCAATGCCAGTATCACCATCCCGGCCAGCCTCACGCCGGAACTTCAGTCCATCCGGGCCAACCGGGGCCACACCATCGGCCTGCAGGCCGGCGAGACGGTGCGCCGCATCGATATGATGTACGCCATGCTCCTGCCCAGCGCCAACGACGCAGCCAGCGTGCTGGCCGTCGATACCTCCGGCAGTCTGGCCGCCTTCGCGGCCCAGATGAACGTCCGGGCCAGTCAGCTGGGCTGTACGGCCACCCATTTCACCTGCCCCCACGGCCTCTACGACGGCGGCAACTACTCCACGGCCCGCGATATGGCGAAGATCGCGCTGGCCTGCTATGCGGACCCGACCTACCGCCAGATAGCGGACACGGCGTCCTATAAACTGCCCGCCACCAATGTGCATCCGGCCCGGACGGTCACGACCACCAACAAGCTTTTGCAGCCCGGCAGCGGCTATTACCGCAGCTATGCCCACGGCATGAAGACCGGATTCACCACCCAGGCCGGGCGGTGCTTCGTCACCTTTGCCCAGCAGGACGGCCATACTTATGGGCTGGTCATTCTGGGCTCGAACTCCCAGAATATCTTCCGGGAGGCGGCAGAGCTGTTCGACTGGGCCTTTACCAGCCCCGAACTGCACCCCGCCCCGGCAGAGCCCGAGGTTGAACCCGAGAAGCACGGGCTGAGTGCATTCTGGCACAAAGTGTTTGGCTGATGTTTGAATGTTAAGGAGGACAAGCCTATGAATCGACCCACCTTCCTGCGCCGGAGCACGGCGCTGCTGCTCACGCTGGTGCTGATGGTCTGCGCCGCCCTGCCCGGGTTTGCCGCTTATCAGATGCCCATCCAGACGGCCAGCGACACCGAGTCGGTCTATCTCTTCAATCTGGATACCGGCAAGCCCATCCTCAGGCAGAACTCTGACCAGCAGCGCTACATCGCCAGCCTCACCAAGATGATGACGGCTCTGCTCTTCCTCGAGAGCGGCAAGGACATGAACGCTGAGATCACCATCCCCACCAGCCTGACCCAGGAGTTCAAGGACATCCAGAACGCCAACGGCTCCACCATGAACCTCCGCATCGGCGAGACGGTGCGCCGCATCGACCTGCTCTACGGTCTGCTGGTGGCCAGCGCCAACGACGCGGCCAGCGTCATCGCCAGCGACGTCTCGGGCGGCGACCTGACGGCCTTTGTGGCCCAGATGAACGCCCGCGCCAAGGAGCTGGGCTGCATGGATACCACCTTCTCCTGCGTCCACGGCCTGTACGACTACGGCAACGTCTCCACGGCAGAGGACCTTGCAAAAATTGCCGCTGCCTGCTACGCCAACGAGACCTACATGCAGGCCGCGAACACCCTCACCTATACGTTGCCCGCCACGAACCTGCACCAGAACGAGCGGAGCATCAAGTCCACCAACCTCATGCTGGATCCGGAGTATGCCTATCATCGCGACTATGTCCGGGGCATGAAGACCGGCTTTACTACCCTCGCAGGCCGGTGCTTCGTCACCTTTGCCCAGCAGGACGGCCACACCTATGGCCTCGTGGTGCTGGGCAGTGATATGGACAACATCTACCGCGAGTGTGCGGAGATTTTGGACTGGGCCTTCTCGAGCTTTTCTGACCGTCAGCTCGTGGACACGGAGACGGTGCTGACCACCATCCCGCTGACCAAGTGCCGCACGGAGGAAGCCGTGGAGCTCTACGCCGCCGATGACCTCAGCGGCTACGGCCACGCCGACGATGAAGTGACCTTCGAGTTCTCGGTGCCGGAGAGCACTTCGGCCACCGTCAAGGAGGGTGCTGTGCTTGGTACGGCCACCGTCTACCTCGACGGCTACGAGATGGGAACGGTGGACCTTGTGACCCACAAAGAATATGTGTCGGACTTTCGCACCGACACCAAAACGACTCTTCTTCTCATGGCCGCGCTCATCGGCATCCTCATCGTGCTGGGCTTCCTGACGATGGTGGCCGGCGGCGGTTCGCTGAACCTGCGGCGGCGGAGTCGGTCCCGCAGAAGATAATAGGATCAAATAGCAATAGCAAAAGCTCCCCGGAAGGGGAGCTTTTGCTTTATCCAAGCTTCGCTGCAAGAACGGAAAGGGTGATCTTGGGGTTCACCTGCGCGGCGAGCCGCTGAATGGCCGCATCGGCCAGCGAGAGGGCGCGGCGGGCAGCGTCACCCGTCAGAGGGGTGCTGGCACATCCCCGGAGTCCGGCGGCGGCCACGGCCCGGAAATCGCCCAGCAGGGCCGCTGCTGCGGCCTTGTCCTTCTCGTACCCGGCCAGCAGGACGGCGGCGGCATAGCTGTCGTGAGCCGCCGCGGCCTTGGCCAGAGTCAGGGCCTTTTCCACCTGTTCCCGGCGGGCGTCGTCCTGGGCGGCGGCAAGCACTGTGCCGATGTGGCCGTCGAACAGCTCACTGTAGAGCCGGGCTTGCTTTTTGTCCACGCCCTGCCCGATGCACCACTGGGCGCATTCCTCGGGACTGACCGGGGCCACGGCGAAGCTGATGCAGCGGCTGCGGATAGTGGGCAGCACACCGGCCAGCGAATCTGCCGTCAGCAGGAAGAGCACGCCTTCCGGCGGCTCCTCCATCACCTTCAGCAGGGCGTTGGCGGATTCCTCGTTCATCCGCTCCACATGGTAGAGAAGGACGGCGCGGCCCTCGGCAGAGAGGCTGGTATTGAAAATTTCGGTGCGCATGGCCTTGACCTGACTGACGAGATACCGCCCGCCCGAGCCCATGCCAGTGACGGAGATGGCCTCCCGTACCACGCCGGTCTCGATGCGGCCGCTGTCGCGGTCGCCGGCTTTGCCCACGGCACGGCAGCATTCGCCCCGCAGAAGGGCCTCAGCAGGTGCGCCGCCTGCCGGGTAAAGATAGTCTGCCGCCACGCACCGGGCCGCGTAGCCCGCGCCCAGGCCCGTCTCGCCCACCAGTAACACGCTGTGGGTCAGGCGGCTGCTGCCCAGCATCAGGCGGACGCTGTCTTTCAGGGCCGCATTGCCCGCAAGGCGGTCTATCATCATGTGCGGTTCACCTCCGGTTCTTCCGCTTCCACTGCTCCCGACGTATCCACGCCCGGACGCTGCGCAGTGCCTGCGGCCCGAAGAAGAGCACAAACCCCAGCATACTCAGCAGATAGCTCACCTTATACAGCCACCCGGCAGTCAGGAAGCTGAACAGCCACATGGCAGCGGCGAAGAGGCCGAAATACTTCACCCTTACCGGGATGACGAAGAACAGCAGCACCTGCACCTCGGGGTAGAGCATGGCGAAAGCCAGCAGCAGCGACAGCGACAGGCAGTAGGTGTCGGCGGGGATGCCGGTGACGAGACAGCCCAGCGCGGTGCCGATCATCCCCAGCAGGAAGTAGAGGTTGAAGCGGAAATCGCCCCACTCCTTTTCCAGCGCCGTGCCGATGAACCATGTGAAGTAGATGCCGAGGATGACGCTCAGCGGCCCGCCCCCCGAAAACGGGATAAAGACGAAGGTGATGAGCCGCCACACCTGCCCCATCAGCAGCAGGCTCCGGCTCAGGCCGAGATAGACTGAGATGAATTGGTTGACGAACAGTTCGATGGCGTAGACTAAAATCTGTCCACCTACGATGATAGAGATGAGGTTGGGGATGCAAAAGCGGCCGTATTTCCGCTCAAGGCGGGAGATCCAGTTCATAGGCAGACGCCTCCGTGAAAAGAAATTTTTGCGGCCCATGTCCGGGGCCATTTTCTGTCTTTCATTGTATCATGTTTGCCCGGCCCATTCAAGAAAATCCGTGGGAAGTGCGGGGCTCCATTTTGGTGCGTTATCGGAAGAGTATCCCATCTGGAATGATTTTTTAACTTTTTCCACTGGGTTTTCCACCGATTTTGTGAAAAAGAAGAGGGTTTTCCCACAGTGTTTTCCACTTTTTCCACCGAGTTTTCCACAGAAAATTGAGTTTTGGGTTATACACGATGTATTCCAAAACGGGAAAAGAGGGAAAATCTGGAGAGAAAAGGGGTCGAAGAGCCTTTTTTTGAAAAGAAAGTCGAGGCCAAAAATTTATTTTCTGCGGCGTTTCGCGCTTGGGGCAAAAGCGCCTCTCCCCTCTGGAATTTTTGACACCCGAGTTTTCCACAAACGCTGCCCGGCAAAAACCATGTGTGGAAAACCGTGGGAAAACCCGAGTTTTCCACAAACTTTGCAGGGAGAAAAGAAAAGCGCCCCCGGGGCCGGACGGCCTGCAGAGGCGCTGGAATGCTGGAAAATTTATACGGCCCCGTAGATGCCGCGGACAGAGACTTCGCCGGTGAAGACCTTCTCCTCGCCGCTGTCGGTGCGGACGATGAGCTGGCCGTCGGCGTCCACGTCGATGGCTGTGCCGCTGCCTGTGCCGCCGCCCGGCAAATCGAAGGTGACGTGGCGGCCCAGGTTGACGCAGGCTGCCTTGTACTCGTCCCGGAAGGGAGCGAAGCCCTCCCGTGCGAAGGTGTAGAGCGGACGGTCAAAGCCGAAGTCCGTCAGCGCCTCGGCCAGCCACTGGGGGTCGGCGGCAAGATCCACTTTCGCGCCCTGCAATTCGAGGGAGGTGCCGTTGGGCAGGTTTGCAGCGTCGAAATAGCTCTGGGGCTGTGCCAGATTGATGCCGATACCGCAGACGATGCCCCGGCCCTGCATCTGGTAGCCGTAGCTGACGCTCTCGCAGAGGATGCCCACGATCTTTTTGCCGTTCAGCAGCAGGTCATTGGGCCATTTTATCTGGCAGTCCACGCCGTAGCGCTGGGCCAGCTGATCGCGGACGGCAAGGCTTGCCAGCAGCGGCAGGGTGGCAGGCTGGGCCAGCGGCTCCCGGATGACCGCCGTGTAATAGAGGGCGCGGCCCTCGGCGTTCACCCAGCTGCGGCCAAGACGGCCCCGGCCTGCGGTTTGATTGGTGGTGTATACCGCGCCCACCGGGCCGAACTCTTCAAAATGCTCTTTTGCGTAAGCGTTGGTGCTGCCGCACTCGGACAGCCAGCGCACCTCGTTGATGCTCATGCTTTGGGTACCTCTTTGTGCTCGTGGCTGACCACCTTGCCGTCGGCAAGGGTCAGGATGCCGTAGGTGTTGGGGCCGGTGTAGCACCGGCCGCAGGAGCCGGGGTTGAACAGGAACACCCCGCCCCGTTCTTCTGCCACCGGGATGTGGGTGTGACCGAAGAGGGCGACGTTCGCGCCCCGGGCTGCGGCTGCGTCAGCCAGCGTGTCGAGGTCGTATTTCACCCCGTACATATGGCCGTGGGTGTAGAAGACGACCACCCCGTCAAAGGCGGCAAGCCCGTCCAGCGGCTCCAGCGCACCGAAATCGCAGTTTCCGGCTACAGCATAGGCCCGCAGAGAGGGGTAAAAGGTGAGCGCCTGCTCGAGGTCGCGCAGGCCGTCACCCAGAAAGATGAGCGCGTCGATGCTGTCCGCCTCGGCGGCCAGAATGTTTTCGATGGCCAGACGGCTGTTGTGGCTGTCGCTCAAAATCAGAAGTTTCGTCACGGGAAAAGGATCCTCCTCAAATTTTATTCCGGGTCGCGCTGCTGGATGGTCAGCAGTGCCTTATATACTTCGCTCTTGGAGTAGGGCGTTCCCTGGGCTGCGGCCTTGGCGGCGGCAGTGGGGCCGAAGCCCTGTCCGGTCAGCTCGAGGGCGCGCTGTGCGGCCTGTTCGAGGGTCATTTCGGCTTCCGGCTCTGTGGAAGCTGGCGCACCGGCCATGACCAGAACATACTCGCCTCTTGGCTCGTTGGCGGCGTAGTGGGCCTGTGCCTCCCCGAGGGTGGTCTTCCAAATCTCTTCGTGGAGCTTGGTCAGCTCACGGCAGAGGGTGATGCTCCGCTCCGGGCCGAAGGCGTTCACGAGGTCGTCCAGCGTCGTGCACAGCTTGTGGGGTGCTTCGTAGAAGATGACGGTCCGCTTTTCACCCAGAAGCTCAGCAAGACGCTCTTTTTTCTGCTTCCGGTTCACAGGCAGGAAGCCCTCGAACACCCAGCGGGAGGTGTCCTGGCCCGAGACGGCCAGCGCCGTCACACAGGCGGACGCCGCCGGGACAGGCACGACTTTGATGCCCCGGGCCAGCGCGTCCCGCACGATGACCTCGCCCGGGTCAGAGACGCAGGGCATTCCGGCGTCAGAGCAGAGGGCGCAGTTCTCGCCCGCCTCAATGCGGCGCAGGATACCCTCGCCCTTCTGCAATGCGTGCTCGTAGTAGCTGACCATCGGCTTTTTCAGGCCCAGATAGTTCAGCAGCCGCATGGTCACGCGGGTGTCCTCGGCGGCCACGAAGTCCGCCGCGCCGAAGGTGGCGGCCACGCGGGGCGGCATGTCGTCCAGATTGCCGATGGGGGTTGCCACGATATAAAGAATACCGGCCATGATTGACCTCCCTGATGTTGTTATTTTACTTCTCCGTACATCGCTGCCCCGGCGGTGATGAGCACATCCGGTTCGATGCGCAGGCCGGTGCGGCGGTTTTTCTGGGCTTCCACAAGAAAAAGCCACGGCGCGGCGTCAGGCTTATTCTTCACAAAGGCCAGACGCTTCGGCTCGAGGCGGTGCGCCCGCAGCACAGCCAGCACCTCGGCCAGGCGCTCGGGCCGATGGCAGAGGGAAAGCTTTCCGCCGTCTTTCAGCAGGCGGAAACCACAGGCGCAGACATCCTCGAGGGTGCAGTCCGTCTCGTGGCGGGCCGTGGCACGGCCTGCGTCGGTGCTCTGCGGCCCGGCGGTAAAATAGGGCGGGTTGCAGGCGCAGACATCGAACTGGCCCTCCCCTTCCCGGAAGGTGCGCAGGTCGGCGAGATAAGGGGTGATGTGCTCGATGCCCTGCGCGGCCACAGCCTCCTGTAAGAGCGCACTGGCCTCGGGCTGCAATTCCACGGCGGCGCAGGGGCCGCGATGGCCTCGGTCGTGCCACTCAAGGCTCACGATGCCGCAGCCGGAGCACAAGTCTGCCGCCTTCTGGCTGCGCCGCGGCTCGCAGAAGCGGGCCAGCAAAAGCGCGTCCGAGCCGAACCGGTGGACGGTAGAGCAGTATACTTCTGTTTTATTATACAAAATCTCGGTAGAATGTTCCATACGCCCAGCCGAAATCCTCCGACAAAATATTGTGTCCCGAAAGATGAAAAAATTATGCAAGAAAGAAAAGCAGCAGACCCGCCTGGCAGGTCTGCTGCTTTTGATGCGTTATTCGCGCGCTATCTGCTAAAAATTATTCAGCGGTGATAGCACCGGTGGGGCAAGCGCCCTCGCAAGCGCCGCAATCGATGCAAGCGTCTGCGTTCACAACTGCAACGCCGCCCTCAACAGCGACTGCACCAACGGGGCAAGCGCCCTCGCAAGCGCCGCAGCCAACACATGCGTCAGAAACCTTGTGTGCCATAATAGAACTCTCCTTTATCTCCCCGTGCTCAGTATTTATGAAGAAATCTGCCCCTGCACGGCTCTGGCAGACCCCTCGGAAATCGTATCCTTGACTGCATTTTAACAAAGCCGTTTCAAAAAGGCAAGACTAACCGTACCCGCCCAAAGGCAATTTTTCGTTTTTTGGTGGGTTGCACAAAAGCACAGGCTAACTTTTGGAGAAATTTGAAGAGGTTTTTTGGCAAAAATCACGAAGCAAAGTTAGTTTTAACAGACTAACCGTTCGGAGACTCCGCCATTTCCAGCCTCTTATTTTTTATCTTTTCTGCCGCAGCCGGGGCAGGACGAGGTGCCGTCGGCGTTGGCCGAAGCCACCACCGGGGCAGGGTCGCGCACGCCGGAATAATCGTCGTCCGGGTCGGGGCGGCGGGGTGCGCGCTTGCCGCCGGAGATATACTCGCAGACGCTCACCTTATAGTACCGGGGCGCGAAGGCCTCGGTGCCGCAGCGCACCCGCAGATAGCCGGAGATGGGGTTGACCTCGAGCACAGTGCCAAGGCCGTCCGGCGTGCGGACAGTGCTGCCCACCATGGGCATGATGCTGTTCAGGTACTCGTAGGCGCTCTCCTCGTAAGCCAGGCAGCACATCAGGCGGCCGCAGGCACCACTGATCTTGGTCGGGTTGAGGGAAAGACCCTGCTCTTTTGCCATCTTGATGGAGACGGGCTGAAAGTCTTTCAGGAAGCGGCTGCAGCAGAAGGGCTGGCCGCAGATGCCCAGACCGCCTATCATCTTGCTCTCGTCACGCACGCCGATCTGGCGCAGTTCGATGCGGGTGTGGAAGATGCCGGCCAGGTCCTTGACCAGCTCACGGAAGTCCACACGGCCATCGGCGGTGAAATAGAACATGATCTTGGAGCGGTCGAGGGTGTATTCGGCCTCCACCAGCTTCATTTCCAGCCCGTGGCGGGCGATGCACTCCTGGCAGGTGTGGTAGGCGCGCTTTTCGTCCTCACGGTTCTGGCGCATCCGGCGCACATCCACGCTGTCGGCCATCCGGGTGATGGGCTTGAGGGCCTTGGGGACAGCGGAGTCGGCGATCTCCTTCACGCCCTGCACCACTTCGCCGCACTCCACGCCCCGGGCCGTCTCGACGATAACATAGTCGCCGGTCTTGATGGGGGTGTCTGCGGGGTCAAAATAATAGGTCTTGCCGTTGTCCTTGAAACGGACGGATATAACTTTCTTCATAGCATTCCTCTTTGGGGTCGTATCGAACGTATATAAGCCCGGAAAATGGGCCTTATGCAGTCTGGATAGGCGCTGTGCCTGAAATTGCGATAAAATTCCATTCTGCATTCTAGTATAGCATAATCCGGCCCGTATTTCCACGAAATATGGCAAGAAAGTAGCCGGGATATTCCCATTGACTTCCTAAACTAAGGTGATTTAAGGAAAGTTTTGTTAAAGATTGACTTCAGGACTATTGCAAGGGGGATTCCCTTGTGTATAATAGGAATGATAAGAAGCGTTCAGAGGGTACTGCTGTGGTTGCGGCGTACCTCTTGCCGCGCGGCGGCATAAAAAAGAAATGGATAGGAAATCATGGAAAAATTCAGTGTCAAAAAGCCGTTCACCATCCTTGTTGCGGTCATCATGGTCCTGCTGCTGGGCTTCGTGTCCATCACGAACCTGCAGACGAACCTTCTGCCCGACATCAGCACGCCATACCTCATGGTGGTCACTGTCTACCCCGGTGCCAGCCCGGAGCGTGTGGAGTCAGAAGTCTCCGATGTGATGGAGAACGCGCTGGGTACAGTGTCCGGCGTCGAGAGCATCACAGCGACCTCGGCAGAAAACTACAGCCTTCTGCTCATGAAATTCGCCGAAGGCACCGACATGAACAGCGCGATGGTCAAGACCTCCAACAAGGTGGATCAGACCGCGACCAGTCTGCCCAGCACCTGTCTGACCCCCTCCATCATCGAGTACAGCCTGAACATGAACGCCTTTATGACGGTGGCTGTCAGCCGGGAGGGCAGCGATGTCTACGATCTGTCGGACTTCGTGGATAACACCCTCGTGCCTTATGTGGGCCGCACCAGCGGCGTTTCCAGCGTGTCGGCCAACGGCCTCATCGAAAAGATGGTGCAGGTGCAGCTGAATCAGGATAAGATAGACGAAGTGAACGCCCGCCTGCTGGAACTCATCGACACCCAGCTGGCCGACGCCCGCGCTCAGCTCGACGCCGCGGAGGCGCAAATCGCCGAGGGCCGCGCCGAGTATGAAAAACAGCTGAAAAACTTCGGCAACACCGTCTCCGATACGGTCATGGCAGAGATGGGTACGGAGGTGGCCGACGCCGTCACCGTCGTGCGCGACCAGGCGCAGGCTTTGCTGAACAGCGTCAACCAGCTCATCGGCGTGGTCAATGAACCGGAGATCCAGCAGGCTCTCATCGACGTCCGCGACGGCCTGCAGCGTGTCGTGGACCAGTTCAACCAGACCGGTATGCGGGACATCGACTCCCTCATCGAGATCGTCGGCGAGCTGCGCGACATCACCGATAGGCTCACCGCCGCTCTGCAGGAGCTGCAGGGCCGTCTGGGTACCAGCGACGGCACCGTCTCCGACCTTGCCGACGAGCTGGAAGTCTCCAACAGCCTGAGCACCATTTATAAGACTCTGGACGAGGTCATCAAAGCCATGGACAATGTCCCCGGCCTGATGAACCAGTTCTCCGTCGCTCTGGGCAGCTATTCCAGCCAGCAGCTCAGCGCCTATATGCGCTTTACTGAGGCCCGCGAGATGCTCAAGGACTATGAGAACCAGCTGGAAGACGCCAAGCAGCTCTACGAGGAGAGCAAGGAAAAGGCCCTTGCCAGCGCCGATGTGGCCAAGCAGCTGGACATCAAGACCCTCGCCCAGCTCATCTACGCTCAGAACTTCTCGATGCCTGCCGGCTACGTCGCCGATAAGAGCGGCGAGTCCTGGCTGCTGAAGGTCGGCGAAGAGTACGACAGCGTTTCGGACATCGAGGGCGCACTTCTGCTCCACGTCGATGGCTTCGGCGATGTCCGCCTCTCCGATGTGGCCGACGTGGCCGTCATCGACAACGCCGAGGCCAGCTACACCCGCCTGAACGGGGAGCGGGCCGTGGTGCTGAAAATTTTCCGCAACGCCAATTCCAGCGCCAGCAGCGTCTCGGACGGCTGCCTGAATGCCTTCAAGGAGCTGCAGGCTCAGTATTCTGACCTTCACGTCGTCGTCCTGTCCAATCAGGGCAACTACATCACCATCATCGTCAACAGCATCATCAGCAGTATGCTGGTGGGCGCTGCGCTGGCCATCATCGTGCTGGCCATCTTCCTGAAGGACATCAAGCCCACCCTCGTGGTCGGCGTCAGCATCCCGCTGTCCGTCCTGTTCGCCGTCGTTCTGATGTACTTCACCGGCCTCGACATGAACATCATGACGCTGGCGGGCCTGTCGCTGGGTGTCGGTATGCTGGTGGATAACTCGGTCGTCGTCATCGAGAACATCTACCGTCTGCGGGGCCGGGGCGTACCGGCGGCCCGCG
>OGQR01000365.1_pt1 | contig 41522 bp, 33 predicted proteins | sample 1553271 | NCBI WGS metagenome assembly OGQR01 (sample SAMEA2579970, study PRJEB22360) | human gut metagenome | biome: human gut; feature: human-associated habitat; material: faeces | place: Denmark | collected 2008/2010 | reverse complement strand
GGGGTGCGGCTCCTGCCGCTGTGTGCTGCGCCGGAAAGTAGGGGCGCGTATCATGTAGCCGATATTGATATATGTGATTGCTTCGATTCCTCCTTTCGGTGTCCCGCTGTGCTGCCGGACGGGTATTATTCAGACTTGCGGGAAGTGAATAGCTTGCATAGCAAGGTGTTCGCTTCCCGCAAGTTCACAAAGGGGTAGCTGCCGCAAGGCAGCGTAGGGGAAGTGTAGCTTCCCCTGTCCCCCCCTCCCCGGCGGTCTGCCATGCTGTCACTGTTGAGGGATAAGCCCCCGGCGCGTGACATACTCCGTTGCAAAACGGCGGTGTTCCGCTTCCTTTTCCCGCCAATACTCCCATAATGCAGCGTCGGCGGCTTCCGCAACATTCATTAAAAACCGTTCAAGCTGCTTTTGTTTTTCCTCTGCGCTACGTTTCCTCATGGTCTGCGTCCTCCTGTAAGTCTGCTGCGTCAATCTCGTAATAGTCAAAAACCTCGTCGGGCTTGACAATGGCGGGGCGGCGTTTAAGGTGCTTTTCCATGTCAAAGGCGTTCTTCGGGTCTGCGTCGGATAGGTACTTGTATTTCGGGTGTTTCGTTATGTCGAATTTGTCCGAAAAGAACGGGCGCACCCCGCGTAGCTGCAAGATACATTTCCCTCCGTCCATGACTGCGATTTCATCTTCCGTCATAAGCTGCTTTCCCAATTTCTGATAGTTCAGCCCATGCGAAAGCTCCCGCCCCCTTGTTTCGGAAGTGTTGAAGCTGTCTATCGTTTCCTTGCCTAAAATCTCCGATATTTCTTTGAGCGTGGTTTTTTCCTTGCCGCCCAAGAAAAGCGTGGTGTCGCAGTTGCCGACTATGGTATCGGCGTTGTCCTTGTAGATTGCCTTTAGCTGTGACTGGCTCTGCAAGATGATTGACGCGGAGATTTCCCGGCTCCGTATGGTTGCGATTAGTTTCTCAAATTTGGGGATTTGCCCGATATTCGCAAATTCATCAAGTAAGCACCGTACATGGACGGGAAGCCGCCCGCCGTATTCATCATCTGCTTTGTCGCACAAGAGGTTGAATAGCTGTGTGTAGAGAATACTCACGACAAAGTTAAAGGTGTCGTCGGTGTCGCTGATAATCACGAAAAGGGCGGTCTTTCTGTCACCTATGGTGTCAAGCTCCATTTCGTCGGTTTCCATAAGCTCCCGCAGCTCCTTAATGTCGAATGGGGCTAACCTCGCGCCGCATGAGATAAGTATGCTTTTTGCGGTCTTGCCCGCCGCCAGTTTGTATTTTTTGTACTGCTTGACTGCAAAATGTTCCGGGTCTTTTTCTTCCAGACGTTCAAACATGAGGTCAACCGGGTTCTGGAAATCCTCGTCGTCCTCGCGGGCTTCCGACGCATTTATCATTTCAAGCAGCGTCGTGAAGTTCTTCTCGTCCTCTGGGGCTTCATACCAGATATAGCCGATTAGTGCGGTGTAGTAGAGCTTTTCCGCTTTCACCCAGAAATCCTCGCCGGATTTTTCCCCGTCGCCTTTGGTGTTGGCGATAATGGTATTGACTAACTTCAAAATGTCCTTTTCGCTCCGCAGATAGGCAAAGGGATTGTATTTCATGGATTTTTTGAAGTTAATCGTATTTAGCACTTTGATACGGTATTTGTACCGCTGTAACATTTTCCCGGTTTCCAAAATCAGTGTTCCTTTCGGGTCAGTGACGATATACGACGTTGGAAAATCCTTTGACGTACATTGCATGAGCGACGGTTTCACAAAGAACCGGGTCTTGCCGCTGCCGGAACCGCCGATTACAAGAATATTTTTGTTTCTTGCGTATTTCGGCTGCTTCGGGCGGCTGTTCATGGTGAGCCGTTCCGTCTGCGTTAAGGGGATATTGTTCTCAAATACCGGGTCGGTGTACGGCTTTATGTCGTCAGCCCCGCCCCAACGCGCCGAACCGTATTCTGTCCCGCGGCGGTATTTCTTCGCGTTCTTGCCTTTGGTGTAGATAATCAGCCGGACAATGACCGCCCCCGCAATGCCTAAAGCTAAGTCTGCCGGGTGGAAGCTCGGCGCGATACTGGAAAAGGCGGTGGTAAAACCGTCCCCAAGATGTAGCAGCTTTGCGCTTGCGTCCGCGCCGGGGGATAGACGGACAGCCGCGCCCACTTTATCAAAGAGCCAGACAAAGAGCAGATACGGGAGATTTAGGATAAGCAGCTTCTTGATTTCCGGCTTCATAGCGATACCTCCCTGTCCTTGTTCTTGACCTTTGCCCGTTCCGCGTTCTTGCCCTGTGCGGCTTCTTTGAGCGTAGAGAGCAGCTTTCGGATAGAGGGCTTTTTCTCCTGTGTCAGCTTCTTTGCGGAAAACTCCTTAAAGGCTGCGGTCAGCACGTCCGCGTCCCGCCCCTTGTAAAAAACCAGATAGCGGGGCGGGCTTTCCGTTGCGTCCTTTTTCAGCGCAAAGTCGATACCGTACTTTTTCGCCGTACTCTCAAAGGCTTTGATATTGCCCTCGGTAATCTCAATGTTGGAAACGCCCGCGTTCTGCTTCATAAGCTGCTTTAAGCTCTGCTTTCCCTGTGGCGGTTTTGCAAGCTGCTTTTTGCCCTTTGACAGTATGGCTTTCATTGCCTTTTGGAGCGTCTGGGCGGTCAGCTTCCCGGTCTTGATGTAAAGGGCTATGGTCTTTTCGTTTACTTCGTCCTGCAATTCCTCGCGTCCTCCTTTCGCGTTTCTTTATGGGGCGGCGGTCAGATACGCACCCGCAGCCCGTTCAAGTCCTCGGCTCTGATACCCACAAGATACCAGTTGTCGCCGTACTCAATCCGGGTCGGCTTCCACTTGCCCCGCACGAATACGTCAAAGCACTCACCGCAATGCAAGCCCCCGTAGTAGCTGTTTAAGTCAAAGCGAATGTCGTAACGGTCGGTGCGCTCGTCAAATACCAATGCTCCTGTCATTTTCTGTGCCATAATAAAATCCTCCTTTTGTTGTTTTACAGGCTTTCGCCCGGTTTGAATGAATAATAGTCCGGGTCGCCGTACTGCGGCTTTTTCGGTGACAGTGCGCCGCTTGCCATGTCATGGGCGACAAGGGAAGTGTAATAATTGCCGATAGTGGACGGGGCGTTGAAAAGGGCTGCTTTCAGATATTGCTTGATGTTGCGGATTTTCGTTGTGTTCTCCCGCATACAGTCAAGCACAAAGCGGATATGCTCGCCGTCCAGTTTCATAAACTTAGATTTCACAAGCTCTGCCGGGTAGTCGTCCCCCGCAATCCGTACCCGCTTTCTGGCGGTGCATACGGTTTCAAGCATGAGGTCTACAATCTCGTCCAGCCTGTCCCCGTCAAACTTCATGTCCTGTTTGAGAATGTGGTAGTCGATATTGTCCTTGATGATTTCCCGGTATATATCAACTGCGCTCTGTGCTGCCGCTTCCGTTCCTTTCCGTCCCGGCGGCGTAGCCGCTTCTCTGCAAGGAGAGGGGTTAGGGGAAAGGATAGGAATGGAATGGGTACTTGATAAATCTGTATTTGATTTTTCTTTTTTTGGTAAGTCAGTTCTTTGTATATCTTTATTTAATTGCGTTGGATTTTCCAACGTAGGTTTTTCCAATGTTGGTTTTTCCTGCGTTGGATTATCCAATGTTGGATTTTCCAATGTAGGTAAATCCGGCGTAGGCGGCTGCGGCTGCTCGAATATCACATAGTCCGCGCCCCGCAAGCGTCCTTTCTCGTCGCGCTCCCTTGACCGAACGATATACCCGGCGCGTTCAAGCTCCTTAATGGCTTCGCGGATAGCGTCTATCTTCTCCCGGTTGATAAGGGATAAGCCTTTCAAGGTGTAGTCCCAATCTTCGGGGAGTGACAGCATTTGCGACAACAGCCCTTTTGCCTTTAAGGAAAGCTCCTTGTTGCGTAGGTGGTGGTTGCTCATTACGGTGTAGCCCTTGTTCCGTTCCACTCTGAAAACTGCCATAGTAAATCACTCCTTTTGCTGTGGATTTGTTACGCAGTAGAAGCGCGGTTTCGGGGGATAAGGTATAAATCCCTTGCCGCGCCAGATACGCGCCCGCAAAATCGCTTGTAGCAAGGCTTTTTCTGCCCCTACTGCGTAACAAAGGGCATAAAAAAGCGGCGTTCCTGTTCTCCCATGTAGAGAGTAAGAAACGCCGCTTCTGCGTCGTATTCAGTTTTTAGTACAATACCCTGCTTGTCCGTCGCTCGAAAAACCTTGATTTTCCAGTGTTTTCAAAAGTATCGTTATCTAACGTCAGCTTTTGCCCGTCCCGCTTTTATGGAGTTCATGGAGCTTGCCGAGGCGGGTAAGGTCGGCACCCTGATCGTAAAAGATCATTCAAGGCTCGGCAGAAATCGGTTGGTCGTCGGGCAACTGCTGGAAGAAGAATTTGACCGCATGGGCGTGCGTTATATCGCCATTATGGACAACATCGATTCCGCAAAAGGGCTGAGCGACTTTCTGCCCGTGCAGGACTGGTTCAATGAAATGCACGCCAAGAACACCTCACAAAAGGTTCGGGCGGTATTCCGCAGCAAGGGCGAATCCGGCGTTCCATTATCGACCACTCCGCCATACGGTTATCTGAAGAATCCGGAAGAGAAGACAAAATGGATCGTCGATGAGGAAGCAGCAGATGTAGTAAGAAAGGTATTCGATCTCTGTATGCAGGGCTTCGGGCCGACGCAGATCGCCGACAGACTGACAGCCGAAGGGATACCGACCCCCGCCGAGCATTTCAATGCCTTGGGATATCGCTTTCCGTCACAGCCGACTGTCCCGGGTAGGTGGGTGCAGACCGCCGTCGCCGATATGCTGGAGCGGCAGGAATACATGGGCGATACCGTCAATTTTCGCTCTACCACAAAGTCCTTCAAAAACAAAAAGAAGATCGACCGCCCGAAAGAGGATTGGAAAGTCTTCCCCGACACCCATCCCGCCATCATTGACCGTGCCACATTTGAGCAGGTTCAGGAGCTTCGCAAAAACAAGCGCAGACCGACCCGTGAGGGGAAGCAAAGCCTGTTTTCCGGCATGGTGTTCTGCGCCGACTGCGGTGAAAAACTCTATTTCTGTACGGCGAAAAACTTCAGACCGGAGCAGAACTGGTTCACCTGCTTGTCCGCACGAAAGACCAAGGGCAAATGTACCGCTCATTTCATCCGCGATGTCTATATACAGAAAGCGGTGCTTGAAAGTATGCGCCGCGTGTTCTGGTATGTAAGAACATTTGAAAATCGCTTTGCTGAAGAGTTGCAAAACCGGTCATTGGATGAACAGAAAAAGGAACAGGCACGGAAGAAGCGCGAGCTGGAAAAGGCGGAGAAACGGATCTCCGAACTTGATCTGCTGTTTCGCAGACTGTACGAGGACAATGTTTCCGGCAAAATATCCGACGAGCGATTCCAAATGCTCTCTGCCGGATACGAAACCGAACAGTCGGAATAGAAAACTGCTGTCGAAGTCATGAAAGCCGAACTTGCGGCATCCGAGGAACAGACCGAAGGGATCGGAAAGTTCATCCGCATGGTGAAGTCGGTCACGGAGCCGAACGTGCTGACACCCGAGCTTGTCCACCGCTTTGTTTCAAGGATCGTGGTACATGAAGCGAGGAAGATCGACGGCGTGAGGCATCAGGACATCGACATCTACTATTCCGGTGTCGGCATCATCTATCCCTCCGATCCGGAGGAAATGGAACGACTGTTTCAGGAACACCTGAAATCCGGCAGAAACAGAACAAGAGTTTACGCGGGAGACACCGCTGATCGAACATCCGGGTAAACGGGTAACGAATACCACATAAAACATAAAAGCGCCGACACCCTGAAATCCGTGTCGGCGTGAGCAAAAGTATCGTAACGATAGCAAGCTGCGCATAAATGCGCAAAAGCACAAACAAAACAAGTGAAAACAGAAAACCGGCACGGCAGAATCAATCTGCCATGCCGTCTCCCAAAGCACCGCCCATGGGCTGCCTGCTTTATCGCAGGTGCGGCTTGAAGTCGTCTTTTTTTCATTGCTGTAACTATCAATTGTTCTTTTAGTCGTTTGTTAATCGGTTGCAAGCCATTGTTTACTCTGCATACATTGGTGTTGCCGACTGCCCCGTCTATGTTTTTCCACGCCTTTATTATACCATATTTTCGGCGCACTTTCAATACAAAATACTTATGACAGCAATCTATCCCACATCTCTTTGTTCTTATCTGAAAGCAATTCTCCAAGCTGTTCCCTTTGCTTCGTATCAAAGCCGTAAAGGTTCGCCGCTTCTTCTGCGGTTAGAGAAAGCGTGTCAATATACGAATAGGTTTTCACAACTTCCTGCTCGACCGACACAACGCTTCCGTCCTCCTGTGCTTCAAGGTGCGTTTCTTTCACCGTGATCTGCTCCGTGTGAATGTCCATACGATTAAGGCTGCGATAAACCTCTTTCAGAACCTCCGCTTTCGCCCCATCAAAGGTCACAACATCTTCTGCACGATTTGTCTTGACGGCATATACAGCGATATAGGCTAAGTGATAAACGAACGCAAGACGTTGGGGAGTAAATTCATAGAGAATCTTGCCGCCGATATCCGCATTTCTTTCCCGAATGTCAAAGGCTATTCCGTGCGCAACCTCAAATACATGGCAAAATTCGCGGAAACTTATCCTGATGAAGCATTTGTGCAGACGGTGTCTGCACAAATTCCGTGGTCGCATAATACCGTTATTTTGGACAAGGTAAAAGATGCAGATCAGCGTGTGTGGTACATCCAAAAGACAACCGAAAACGGTTGGTCACACAATGTCCTGATTCATCAGATCGAAAGCGGTTTGTATGAACGGCAAGTCCTCGCCGGAAAGATCGCAAACTTTGAAAATCGGTTGGCTTCTCCGCAAAGTGAGCTTGCCTTGCAGACCATGAAAGACCCGTATATTTTCGATTTCATTCCTTTCAGCGAGGACATGGTGGAGCGTGACATTGAAAATGCCTTGGTCAAGGACATCACCAAACTGCTCTTGGAACTTGGCACCGGCTTTGCGTTTCTCGGAAATCAATACCACATCAATGTCGGTGGGGATGATTTCTACATCGACCTGCTGTTCTATAACCTCAACCTGCGGTGCTATGTGGTTATCGAGCTGAAGACAGGTGAGTTCAAGCCGGAATACGCAGGGCAACTGAATTTCTATCTTTCTGCGGTTGACGGCATTCTCAAACGACCGGAGGACAATCCGTCCATCGGCTTGCTGCTCTGCAAGAGTAAAAACGACCTTGTTGCCGAATACGCGCTGAAGGATATGTCAAAGCCCATCGGCGTTAGCGAATATAAGATTACAAGTTGTCTGCCGGAATATCTCAGTAAACAGTTACCGTCTGTTGAAGATATACAGAGAAGGATTAAGAATTGATTGCCTGAAACGACCTTTAATATCACCATAAAACAATTCGATAGCAAAAAACGCCCTGCAAGCACTATTGTCTTGCAGGGCGTTCATTATTTCTGCGTTTCGTCATTGCCGAACATCTTTTCTCCAAGTTTTAGCAATTTATATATCCCAGGTCTTCCCCGTCTTTTATCTCTCTTATCCAACAATTCTTGGGATTGCGCTCCTCATGATACCATTCGGGTGAATAATGAAACCACCTTAAAAGAAAAGTCCTAAGAGTTGTTCCGTGCGTAAATACAAACAATGTATCTACACCGTGTTTTTCATAGGGCGGCTTTTGTCAATATAAACGGATAGCCGGTGTGCCTTTCGACGCACCGGCTATAATAACTTTACTTCAACATCAATTCTCTCGGTGTTTTTTTGGATAGCTTTATCATCGGTAATACGCTCGATATAATGGATGTAAGCACAACAATTCCAAATAAAATCAAATAATCCCATCCAATCAATTCATACCACGAGAATGGGAACTCTTGTACTGCGCTTAAAATCAACAAAGTCGGCATTATAGCATATTTAACCATAATGCAAGAGCAAGCAAAGACAATTAAGGCAATTATAGAGTTTTGTATTATAAAGATAGTCAAAATATGATTTTTAGAAGCTCCAATCGCTCTTAATATTCCAATTTGCCTTATTTTGTCTTGAATAGATACTGTAATAAAGTTAGCAAACAAAATTACGGCAAACAAAATAGCTACAAGAGCAATAACGAGCATAATTCCACCGAATTTCTGAGTTTGAGTTGATTGATATTTGAGAATTTGGGAATAATAGTCGCAAAAAACATATTCGTCCTCATCCAACACAACATTTATTAAGTCGGAATTATTGAACTCTTCTTCATCGTAGTTAATTATGATGTAAGAATATTTCTCGGAAGAATTTTTGTAGTTTGGACTTACAAACATTAAATTGTGGAATCCTTTTTGATTATATACGTTAAATTCCTTCATCCACTCTACAGAAAAAACATCACTATAACCCAAAGAATACGCTTTTATATTTTCATATTCATCTCTATCGAACTTTGTGTCAACAATTCCGCGTATTGTATATTTATCTCCGTACATACCTCCGAATTGTCGTCCAATCAAATCGTCATAGGTCGTTATACTAATGTTTTCAAGCCCATCGTTTGTAAATCCAGTCAAAGTATAAACTTCATACATACTCTTGGATATAGCAATATCATATTCGCCCCAAGTATCATCAGGAAAACTTCCGGCAAGCAGTTCAAAGCCATAAGCATTAAAGTCATTTTCATTCATAGCAGCCACGCCACTAAAATGCTCATTAAAATATACTTGCTCTCTGTCTGTTAACTGTCTAAAGAATCCTTGATTATTATATTCCTCAGAATAATCGGCAACGCCAATTATATTCATAGGTTTATAATTTTCAACAAATTCTTTGAATTTTGAGGTTGCAAAATATCGCTTTTCTTCACGTGCGAATCCTCCACCTAAATCAATCGTTTCCGGAGTCAATGATAATATTGCTACCTTCTCTCGTTCTAACACTTTCTGCTGTAGATCGTATGGTGTCCAAGTAGAAAATTTTAACGCTCCTACCATTAAAGAGAAACCAAACATACTCAATATTATCAATACTATCAGGCGGATCGGCGTTTTTTTGAACGCATTTGTCGATAGTTTAATACATAATTTGGGATTTAATACGCTTTTTTTGGCTATAAAAGGCTTTTCATCATCGCAATCTATGGTGTTTTGTTCGTCTGTGTTGTTAACAATTTGACCATCTTGCATTTCGATAATCTGATCGCCGAACTCTTTAGCAGAGGATAAATCGTGTGTTACAACAACCACCAATTGATGTTTGGATAAATCTTTTAATAGAACAAATATATCGCGTCCAGTTTCAGTATCAAGACTCCCAGTTGGCTCATCAGCAAGTAGTAATTTCGATTCTTTCGCAATCGCACGAGCAATCGCAACCCTTTGTTTTTGACCGCCGCTTAGTTCTCCGATCTTCCGATAAGCGTAGTTATCTAAACCAACAAATCGTAACGCTGAGTATATTTGTTCTTTTGAATCTTTAATATTTTGCAAATCGGTTGCAAGGCGTATATTGTCATACACGTTGTATTCTTCAAGCAGATTGTTTTCTTGAAACACAAAACCAACATATGAGTTTCTGTACTTATCCCAATCTGTACTTGAAAATTTCGATGTGTCAATTCCTTCACAAATCATTTTACCCGAATCAAATTTGTCAAGCCCACCTAATATATTCAATAAAGTGGTTTTTCCACATCCCGATCTACCAACGATAAAGATTAACCCCTTGTTCGGTAGCGTTAAACTTAAATTATTTAACGCTACCGAGCTGTTATGCTTAGAATAGTAAGTCTTTTGAATTTTTTCAAGTTTTATCACGATACACACCAATTACTTTTCTGATTTTTACAATGTCGCATACCAATAACCACCAGAATAACCAGATGAACCCGCAGAGCCATTAGGTGAGCCAGCACCACCTGCACCACCAGAGCCACCAACACCGTGATCTCCGTCTGCAAATGCACTCGGACCGTTAGCACCGCCGTATCCACCGTCGCCACCTCGACCACCAGTTCCGCCAGTACCTTGATCACCCTTGGTAGCAGTTGCGGTTATGCAAGAAGAATATTCTTTGCTGAGCGTACCATTGTACGCAGCACCGCCTGCACCACCAGTACCGCCAGTACCGCCTGCGCCGCCATCTCCGCCATCGCCACCGTGTCTGCAAATAACTAACGAGCCTGCGGCGTGTCCACCACGACCACCGTCGCCGCCAGTACCGCCTGTGCCGCCAGTACCGCCTGTGCCGCCAGTAATAGTGATAGTTCCGGAAGTGGATTCCACGATTATAGTTGTAGCATATACAGCATAACCACCAGTACCACCAGTACCGCCTTTTCCGCCAGTGCCACCGTTTTGACCGTCTGTTCCGTTTTCAAGGAAAATTCCGTCAGCATCTTCGCCGTCTGCGCCTTTACTTCCAGTTGCACCAACTGTCCCAGTAGAGCCAACACCACCGGTAAGTTTTAATATGCCAGTACCATTCAATGCAATAGTAGCTCCAGATGTAGCATTATAGATAGCGGCATATCCTTGCCCTGTTCCAACGGTTGCATTTTTTCCTCCGGTTATACTAACCGTTCCACTATAAGCAAGTGTCAGCCTAAAGTTACCAGTTGCAGTTATTGCGTTATATCCCACCGGAGCTTTTATTGACACTTTCTCAAAGCGTACCACTAAAGGAGTTGTACGGTTACTAATCACAACTCTAAAGTTTGAAAATGTACGGCTTGAGCTTGATTTGAACGTAATCTCACTGACAGAAGTTGCTATTGTAAATACATATGTTCCGCTCTGCGTTGCTGAAGATAAATCAATAATTGATATATCTGCGCTGATCGTGGTTGTCGTACTACCAGTATAAGAATATGGCGTTGCTAACCAATTTGCGTACAAAGTCCTATTATTTGCTATATTCCAATTAGTTACCTTTGTACCGGTCTTATCATAAATTTTCGTCCCCTGTCCGCGGGTACTTGTATAATAACCATCAAACGAATAACCCGCTTTTGTTGGAACAAGAACCGAAGGGGGCGCATCATCGTAAGTTATCTTTACATATGTTGAAGAAGATGACACAGAAACACCCGAATAATTAACCGTACCAGTTGTTTTGCTACCAGAGTAAGCTCGGAAACCAACATAATACGACTGTCCTTTAGTTACGGTATACATGATTTTAGAATCCAAATTACCATAGCCATCATCGTTTCCAGTTAGCTGAACAAAATTTTCATCAAACAAAAGCAAATATGGATCACCTTCTGTGTGCGTAGTCCACAACGTGATAGTTCCACTCGCATTTGACACAAAGTAGACATAACCTATATCTTCTTTATTGTACGAAGTTATAGCCGAGGAAAAAGCGAACTGTCTTGATGTTCCACCGTCTTTGTTCAAAATTGCCGTATATGTCACAGGCGTCCAGTTTGCATAAAGTATAATATTCGATGCTATATTATACGCTCTTACACTTCCCATTGAAGAATTATAGTATTTTGTACCTGCTCCATCTGGTGACGTATAATACCCTTCAAAAGTATATCCCGTTCTCGTAGGTTTCGTGGCAGAAGTCATTGAACTACCAAAAATGGTAGATACACTCGAATCTCCACCCACTCCACTTTGTTTATTAAACGTTATAGTATAAGAGTTTGGCATCCAATAAGCATACAATGTAGTATCTTGAGCTATACTCCATACATTTGCAGAAATCCCGCTTGCAGAGTATATTTGTTCTCCTTCTCCGTTAGCTTGCGTATAGTAACCGCCAAATGTATAGCCATTTCTATAAGGCTTAATCAATGTTGGCATACTATCGTCAAACTCAACTGTATAGGAAGTGGGAGCTATGTTCGTACTTAATGTAACACCCGAATAATATACATAGCCGTTACAAGGAGTCGAACCATAGGTTCTGAAACCAATATAATAACCTTGACCGCTTACAACGCTATAAGTTATCTTAGAATCATAGTTTCCATAACCATCATCATTTGAAGTCAACTGAACTTTATTAGCGTTGTATAGATATAAATACGGATCTCCGCTTGTGTGTGATGTCCACAATGTTATCGTTCCGGAAGAACTTGGAACAAAATAGATGTACGCATAATCAGTTGATTTGTACGAAGAAACAGAAACGGAAGTGCTTTGTCCGAAAGAACCAATTTTACCACTTTGATTATTTAGCGTAATGGTATATTGTTTAGCTTCCCATTTCGGCTCTAATGTAATCTTGTCTCCATCTTCTCCCAAATCGGGAATCGAATTACCCCAATCGATCAAAGCCTGAGAACTATCTCCACTTCTATAAAAGCCTATCAATTCATATCCTGCCCGTGAGCCATTATAGGATAGATATGCTTCAATAAGGGCTGCGTTTATAGTTTGATTAGCTGTTGCGCCATAAGGAATCGTTACTTGTGTATTCGTCAGTTCAAGCTGATTAGAACTGATTTCAACCCATTGTCCTTGCGAGCTAATGGCAACCTCAAATTTTTCGATTATCCAGTAAGCATACAATGTGGTTGCTCCAGTAATATTATAATTTCTGGAACTATTCATTGTATTGGAATAATACTGTGTACCTGTTCCATTTTTACCAGTAAAATATCCCGCAAATGTGTAACCAATCTTTTGCGGTGCTACGGCTTGTGGCATAGATGTTCCGTACATAGCTACAGTCGAATCAGTACCACCCGTTCCACCTTGATTGTCGAAAACTACTTTATATCTATTAGGAATCCAGTAAGCATACAAAGTTGTAGCAGTTGTTAATTCGTAAGAAGAAACAACACTAACCATTGACGCATTATAATACTGTGTTCCCGTTCCATTTGTATTTGAATAATATCCACCAAAAGTATAGCCTGCGCGCGTAGGAGCAGTTAGTCCTGCCGGCATAGGTTGTTTGTAATTGACAACAGCAGTTGGAGTACCACCTGTTCCGCTTTGCTTATTAAAAGTAATGACATACGAGGCAGGATTCCATTGTGCAGATAAAGTAGCTGGAGAATCGTATATTTCCCACGTATCTCCCGTTGCTACAAGCGAATTGTTTATTTTCCATCCGCCAAAATCATATCCTACTTTTTGAGCAGACGGAAGTGTAACTATATCACCATAATATACATTTATAGGAGATACCGTTGAGCCGCCTTGGGTGTAAAAATTCACATTGATAACAATAGGCTGTATGTTTACAGCATAGTCACTTAAATTGATATAACCTTTGTATTGAGTCGTCTTGGAAATTGGAACGTAGATTACAAGTTCCTCAGAACAATTCTCAAAAACATCTACATCGGTTTGAGTAATCTCCGACAATGACAAGAAAGTTATCGTTGCAAGCTCGTTACAGTTGGCAAACGCATTTGCGCCAATAAATCTTGTATCGCGTCCAATAATAACATTTTCAATATCGCTACCATCAAACGCATTTGCGGAAATTGAAATATAACCGCTTGTATCAAAGCTCACGCCACTATCGGTGTATTTTAACAACACTTTACCGATAATTTTGTTTCCGGAAACATTTGTGTTATTAAACCAAGCAGTCCCCTCAAAAGCACTCTCGCCAACGTATCTAACATTTACACCGGTGATCGTTGCTAATTTTGATGCACCTTCAAACGCACCCTTACCAATATTTTTTACATTGTTAAGAGCCACGGATACAATATGTTGGTTTCCACTTATCGCGTAATTAGCAATATTGACCACATCATCGTCAACAGAGAATGATGTTGCTACTTTTGCCCCCGGATACGCAACTAATGTATTACCACACGTTTCTGTAACGATGCTATAAACCAATCCGTCATTTGTACAATACGTATTTTTGGAATATAAAGCATCTTTTTCTACATAGAAATTATCGTTTTCAACAATAGAAAATGCAGAAATATTAGGACAGTTATAGAAAACAGCCTCTCCTAAAGTTTCCAAGTTATTCGGTAAAGTAAACGTGCCTGTTAATCCAACGCAGTTGCTAAAAGCTCGATCTCCAATCGTTTCAATCGAATCAGGCAAAATTATCTCAGCAAGATTGGAGAAATCTGCAAAAGCATAGTCCTCTATGTACGAAATCGGTTTGCCTGCAACACCCGCCGTCAAGCTAAGTTTTAGTTCCTTAAACTTGTCAATCATCTTTCCATCACTATCAAAATAATAGTCAGGCAATCTCACATCGGTTATTTTAACAGTATTATCTGATAAAACTTCATAATCATAAATCGTAGAGGGAACACCCAACTCAATATTTTCACAAATATAATGAATTATAGTCGAATCTCTTGCTTCAAGATTATGGGGGATCGCCGGAGCAGATGTGGTCTTTTTATAATCGAATGTTCTGAGAGCATACGTAACGACAACATTATTGCTTTCGTCAACAGTATAGTCTATATCAGAATAAGCAAACAATTTTTCATACGTTTCCACATTAGAAAACCCATCTGCAAATTGAGATTTTGTGTCAATGAACAAATCTCCCCATTCGTGAACAAGGTTTGTTTCCCCAGTAAATTGTCCTATAAATAGACCAAATGTTCTAAACGCATCAATATAGTCTTTAAGAACATAGGAAAGCTCGGTATAAATTGTTTGATCTGTTATTACACCTTCCTCTAATTGTTCACTATATTTATTTTCAAATTCATTCAAACTGTTTACAGCAGTGATCACAACAACATTGGCTGCCCCAACTGTTATTGTTAAAGCTCCTGCTGGAACTGCGAGTACCCAACCCACATATGGAATGGAAATTAGTTTTCCTGTACCATATGCCAACCCTGCGTCTATAGTTGTTAGCGTTAAGGCGGCTAATTCTCCCCATTCGTCCAATATATCCAAATATGCTTTTAAGTCGCTGGCAGATAAATAACCATTTAATGAATCGTAATCTTCTGACAACAATCCTAATATAAACGATAAATTGAATGTTCCTCCGATAGCATTAAGTTTTAAATTCGCATTCTTTTTTACGGCTTCTTCCCAACAACTGTGAATTTCTGATTGTATTGTTTCGTCCAAAATGTTTTTAGCACTTTCATTTGAAAAAGCTCCACCCAAAATGCTATGAGAAACCCCAAATAAAATTTCTTCATCCCAATCTGTACCAAGATACGGCGTTCCCATAGAATAAAGTTCTGCCACATTGTATGGGTGATCATTTATTATATCACTATTTGAGTTGTAATCAGCTGGTATTTCATAATAATTATCACCAATATCAATATACCCGTTAATAGATGTTTTCGAATATTGATATTGCACATTAGCTAATTTACCATCTTCTCTATACCCAGTCGCATACATCATTGAGATTAGACCGCCACGAGAATGAGATATAAGGTTTATAGTTGGAATTTTTCCCGTTAAGTACAGTATATCATAGGACACTCTATCAATAACAGTATGCAATTCTTGATAAACATCACGATGATAAGAATCGGCGTTAGAAGACTCAAAAACAATAATTGTGTGCTTTGACACATCTTCAATGGTCGTTAGATATTCTTGCTTGTTTACATCTAAATTATAGTTTCCCCGATCAAGTTTTGTTAAATAGAACTGTGTCTTATTGTTCATTCTTGCCCAAAGGACCTCAGCGTTTGGGGCAAGTGAGCGCAACATCTCTATTAAAGAACCTGAATCATATGCAAAATCGTAATTTACATCGTTAGACCAATGAGAAGCTTCGCCTCCTTGCCCGTGTACCAAAATGGTAATAGAAGGAGCATCTTCACTTGGAGCATCCAACCTTGTTATATTATGAATATATTCGTCCGTTTTACCATAACCATATCCAGAAAACAATGTCGGACTTCCCGTTATAGTTACCGCAGACGCACTAATTGCCGCTAACGGCGATAGAATCCACGATAGAACAATCACCAATATTACGGCAACAATAAAAACTTTTGAATTAAATTTCTTTTTTGTTGAAGTCATAATAATCTCCTTTATTCTATTTCAAATCCCCATACGACCTCACAAGAGCCGTTCCAACCATCTTCCCAACCTTCAGGTTTGCTCTCATAAGAAGTTTTTATAGTAACATTTGTTAATCCTGAAAAAACATCCTTTTCAATTATTTCAACGTATTCAGGAATAATAATAACTTTTGGCTCAAAATTTTCCAAACTAAAAGTTCTTTCCGATTTTCTTAACTCCACAGTCGGAATATTTGAGCTTTGCTTCCCTACATAATAGGGAACAACTATTTCTTCCTCTGATGTTGAGATATTACAATATAAAAAATCTAAAAATATGAGTTTTGTTAGATTTGGAAAATCAACATAATATTTAACAGGTGCTTTATTACGAATTTTGAATTGATGTTGAATAGTTAAAGTTTTTGTGTTAGTTCCAACCACAAAATAATCATTCATATATCCAATCCCTGTATCACAATGCCCAAGTTCCACGACTTTTTTTCCATCGAGATATTCAGGAATAATTAAGTTTTCAGCATTTGGAATTTCAATAATATATGCACCTTCATTTGAGTTTTCATTGTAATAATATTTGAAACCATCCTCAGTCGTTTTACAGTGGTCATCAAAACCCTTTATATTGCTTTTTGGTTTACAAGCAGTAACGCTGGAACATACTAATATCGAAGAAAAAATCAAACAAAGTAACTTTATAATTCTTGTTTTCATTTCATCACCTACCTTTGATTAACAATGAATCTTGTCGGATTTTTATTCGTATCTATTACACCTTTTTTTCTTTAAACATAAAAAAGCGAAACAAGTTTTAATAGCCCATTGGTCTATCCTCCTATCATTGATATAAAAACAGCGCGTAGGAACATAGGGACACACAACACCCCACAATCCTACGCGCTATATTGTTATTTACCAAAATTATCTATATAGTTTTCACAGTATAGACCACTCGGCAAAATATAGCAATATTCTGTCGGGTTTGTGTAAATCTTGAAATATATAATATAACTTCCTACTTACTGTGCAATTACATTATAGCACACTTTTCTTAAAAAGTCAATATCTCTCCGTATTTCTTTGGATAATTATTTACCCCTCCCATTTTCAGTTTTTTACACTTTTTTCATATTTTTGCAAAAATAAAACGGCTCGATTATCGTGCCGTTTTATTTAACTTTATTATGAATAATAAAAACTATACACTTTTTTCGGAGCTTTGTCCGTTCTTCTGCAATTCCGAGTTTTCGCATTTCAACCATTTGTCGTTCCTCGTTCTGGTCGATTGACGATACCCGGACATATCCATATTCACTCAATTCGTATCCCTCCGTATTTTATAATTATCTCAATATGCAGAAAAAAGACGACCGTTGAAGTCGTCTTTTTTCTGCTTTTGATTATCTTATTTTTTCATTTTCTCGGCTTCCAACAAGCCTTCATCTCTCGCCTGCTCCCATGTGATGCCATACGGTGCGCCGCCCGGAGTGTATCCGGCAATGAAATAGAAATCGCTGTCCTGATACTCATTGAATTGCTCTACGGCACCAAGCTTTTTATTTGGTTCGCCAACCGGTTTTGATTCTTTCTTATCATCATAGCAGATAACGGGGCGCTGCTTGACTTTTCCACCTATCTTTCGCCGCTCCAAGCAGAATCGCATATTTGTCGTCCGCTCAAAAAAGCCGACATCTTTCATCCAGCTAACACCGCACTTGCAATGTTGAAGCCCGCTAAACTGTTGTTTCATTTTCCTGCCGCAATTCGGGCAGACTTTATGAGATATTCCCATATAGGTTTCCGCCCTCCTCATTAAGACAATTTATTATACCATATTTTCGGCGCACTTTCAATACAAAATACTTATGACAGCAAGCCATCCCACATCTCTTTATTTTTATCGGAGAGCAATTCTCCAAGCTGTTCCCTTTGCTTTTTATCAAAGCCGTAAAGGTTCGCCGCTTCTTCTGCGGTTAGAGAAACCGTGTCAATATACAAATAAGTTTTCACAACCTCCTGCTCAACCGGGACAACGCGTCCATCCTCCTGTGTTTCAAGGTGCGTTTCTTTCACCGCGATCTGCTCTGTATGGACATCCATACGATTCAAGCGGCGATAGATTTCTTTTAGAACCTCCGCTTTCGCCTCGTCAAAGGTCACGACATCTTCTGTCCGATTTGTCTTGACGGCATATACAGCGATAGCAAGACTCCATTCGCACGGCTCACCCGTTACAAAACACATATCATAGTCGTACCGGCTCTTTATCTCCGCAATCTGTGCCTCGTATGCCGCATTTGCTTCGCGTACCGTCTGAACAATCGTGATACCGTTTTCATTATCCGGATTTGGAGCAAAAATGCCGAACACCGATCCTACCACAAGTCCGATAATACAGATCAGGAGAATGACCACAACGGCAATCCAACCGCCTGCGGCAATTGCCGCTACAATTCCCTTGATTGCCGCTGCCGTAGCTTTTACGGCGGCAACAATGGCTTTTGCCGCAACCTTTACAAATTTCACGGTTGCCTTCGCCGCTGCTTTTGCCGCCTGTGCCGCCCTCTGCGCAGCTTTTACGGTCACTTTTGCGGTTTTCGTCGCCGCCTTAGCTGTTCGCTGTGCGGTCTTTACACCCTTCTGCGCCGTTTTTGCCGTTGTTTTCGCAGATGGTAAAGCAGGGCGCTTGGGAGCGGGAAGCTGTTTCGACTGCTGTACTTTCACTTTGAACTTCTTCGGACGGCTGCGCCATTTCAGGAGATTCTTTCGCGTTACTTTCAGTCCCCAATTCCCGATCTTACCTGCACCATAGGCAACATTTCTTGCCGTGCGCCTTTCGGTGTTCTCAACCGCATTGCCGGCATATTCGTTTGCACTCCCGTAGCGCGTGTTCTGTAATTCTTCGCCGTACTCTTTTACCTCCCCTGCCCCATTTTTAACCTTTTGACCGAGCGTTTTCGCCCGGTCAAAGGTTTTTATGGTTCTGAGGGATTCCCTTGTTTTTATTTTCATATCGGCACATCCTGTTTTTTCATTATCCGTTCCTTCAGTTCGGTGTAAAAATTCCGGCAGCGGATATTCTTACCGGCCGCCAGCCACTCTTTTTCAAGTTCGAACCTCATCTCCAGCTCTCGTACCGAGTAATCCGCACGGAATTTCTGCCATGTGTCATCGTCCCATTTACGCAATTGCTTCCACAATTCAGGGAAACACTCATACAGCTTGCGCAATTCGGACAGGGGCTGTAAGGGGCAACACCAACATGACACGCGGTGAAATATCTCGTACAACCCACCCCAATCAAAGCCGTGCGCATAACAATAATCAAGACAGTCCTTTTCCGTCATCCCCCATTCTACAAGCGGGTAACACGCATGTTTCACCCGCTTCGGCTCATCGGCGGCAATTCCGATATATTCAACCACATCGTAATTCTTTTTTAGTTCTTTCAGATACTTATTTACCACATTGATTTTCAGCCGTCCTGTGCACCACCGATTATTCGGTCCTGCCCAACTGTTTCCCGTGTATTGCCGCAATCCGGGATTTTTTCGTTTCGGCATATATTCCAAAAAGTAATACTCAAAGCTGTATTCCGCCTTCAAGCGGGTAATCTTTCTGCCGATATACTGCTCCAGCTTATTCAGGTGGTCATACATTTGCGGAAATTCAAGCCCGGTATCACAGAACAGAATCCGATCAATCGGGCGCTTTTCTTCTATCAAGCGTAAAAGCATTGCCGTAGAATCCTTTCCGCCTGACAGAGAAACAATATAGAGTTTTTCTTTACTCACAATCTTCCTCCATAAAAAACGGGCGGCATTGCTGCCGCCCAAAGCGATTATTCATTCACCGAATTTGGTTGTCATCAAGGCATAGAGCTTTGTATCCTTCGGCACCTTGTTTACGAAAGGCACCAACGCCCCACCGATCTTGACAAGCCCGTGTCCTGCATCTACATTCGTGATATACCCCATCTGCAAATCCGAAATTCCCATCAGACTTGCCAGCTCCTCGCGGTCTGTTGCCGCCTGATTGAGCATGACCACAAGTTCAGAGTTTGCCAGCATGGTTCTTGCCGTATGACTTTGCAGAAGGTCCTCGACATTTTGCGTAATGCCCGTAATGAACGCACCGTACTTACGAACACGCTTCCAAAGCGTGAACAGAAAGTTCGCCGAGTATTCATGCTTGAAAAGGAGATAGATTTCATCAATGAAGATATAGGTCTTTCTCCCTCTCGCCTTGTTCGCTGCAATTCGGTTGAGGATATTATCAAGCACCACAAGCATTCCGATAGGCATCAAAGCTCTGCCGAGATCGTGAATGTCATAGCAGATCAGACGGTTCTTGGTATCCACATTGGTTTCACCCGCAAAGGTATCAAGACTGCCGCTTGTAAAGAGTTCCAGCGACAGCGCAATATCCTTTGCTTCGGGTTCCGGCTGTGCTTTGAGTTCTTCATAGAAATCTTTCAGCGTCGGTGCCTTGCCGCAAAAGCCGCTTCGCATATATCCGTTCAGCAGATTTGCCGTACAGCGATCAATGAGCGACTTTTGCTTCGGACCGAGGTCGCATACCGCCTGCTCACACAGGGACAACATATACTCGGATTTCAGCGTAACGGGGTTTTGCCCGTCGGCATAGTCCATATTGATGTCCATGGCATTGATATGATTCTTGCTCGTTGCCGAGATTTCAATGTTCTCTCCCCTAAAAGCGTCCATAATCTTGCCGTATTCGCGCTCCGGGTCGATGATGATAATATCCACGTCCTTATCCGACAGGAACAGATTGATAATCTCCTGCTTTGCCAGAATCGACTTACCCGAACCGGAAACACCGGTAATGAAGCTGTTGCCGTTGAGCAATTCCGCGCGGTTGACCATAATCAGGTTTTTTGAAATCGCATTATTGGCAAAATAAATGCCGCCCGTATGACAGACCTCCTGCACCCGGAACGGCATAAACACTGCCAGCGATTCCGTTGTCAGTGTTCTGCGGATACCCAACTTCGGTACGCCGTAAGGCAAAACCGTATTCAACCCCTCAAGCTGCTGCCAGCGGAGGATATTCAGAGAACACAGGTGCTTTCTCGCACATTGCCGGATGGATTCGGTATCCGCGTCAAGCTGCTCCTTGGTATCTGCCGTATGCACCAGCGTAATGAGCGCCGGAATCATGCGCTGATCGCGGGCTACTAAATCATTGAGAAACTCACGGCTCTCCTCACGCTGTCGCTCCATATCGTATGGAACAGTAGCGGAAAAGTTATTGTTGCTGTTCTGCTTTCTTTGCCAGTTGGAGATGTTGGTTTCCACCGAAAGCAGCTTATTCTCACCCAACTTCACGGCGGCTTCTGTTGTAATGGGACTTGCATCGATAGAAAGGATCATGCCGCGGTCGATATCGGTCAGTTCCGCGATGAAGCTGTCTTTGATGAAATTAGCATAGTCGCGCAGATACAGTACTCTGCCATATCGCCCGTCCATTTTGAAATAGTCGGTACGAAATTCCAAGCAGTCCGGTGCAATGGCATCCTTGAAGCTGTATCCGCGCTGTGCATAAAGTCCCGCGTCATAATGGTAATCGTCCTCCGCACCGTAGTGAAAGAAGTCAAACAGGATGCGGAGTTTTTCTTCTGATGTGATCTCCTCAAATTTGGAACCGAGTTTTGCGAACAACGCCGCAAATTCGGCAGAAATACGGTTGAAATACGCCCGCGCTTCCTCCTCCGTTTTCTTTTCTACCGTAATCGTCAGGTACTTGTCCTGTGTAATGCCGTTTGACAGATTGGCATTACCCACGAGAATACGGTTGTATTCGTTGCGGTATTTGTCAAGCGAATCACCCTGAAGCTCCAGCATATTGTTTTCGCGGAACTTGGTCTGATTCAGTCGGCGGTTGTTGACCGTAATCTTGGTCATAGCTCCGGCATCAAAGGTATTCAGAATTTCGGAGTAGGCAAAGAACATCCCCTCCTTATCCTCCTTGGATGCCGTTGCGTAATTGACATCGGTAAAACGGTAGGTCTTTGACCAAAGATTCCGCCCTACAAGAAAAATCCCATCCTCGCATACATCGCGGATGGGAATTGCCTGTTCCACGGTGGTCGGGATAACATCCGGTTCCACCGTTTTCTGTTTATGTCCGAAAAGGCTCATTTGTTTCCTCTCTTTTCTGCTCTTACGAGTGTATTTGTCCCCCGAAACAACAGTCTGCGCGGCATCCGCACCTCTGAGCGAAACCATGCCCGTACCAACTGCTCGGCTGTCATACCGTTATATCGGATAAAGCCGAGAGCCGCAAAGGGCGCGGCTCCCACCATGCAAAGCCATGAAAGCGTTTCCGTTCCCAGAAAGGAACGGCATCCGAAGTAGATACCGACCGCCGCGCCACAGGCAAGCAGGGCAAAAACGAACTGCCGCACCGATAAGCCGAAAAACATTGTTTCGGTGTATTCTTTGATTTCTTTATTTATTTTAATCTCCATTGTTCCTCCAAAGAAAAACCGCACCACAACTTAATGTGATGCGGGAAAATTACAGGGCAATTTAAGCCCTATCAAAAATTAGACTATTGATGAAATTATAGTTACAATTAAATCAACAACAAATTTTTGATTCTTGCTCATGTGCCCCTGTTCTTGCAAAGACTATGTTATAGCCTAAGCAATCACAGGAAGGCACTTGACAAAGATTGTAAAAATCATTGTTTTATACCTCCGTATAATTTTATTTCTCCCGAAATGGGAGATATAAACATTATATCATTAGTTGTATCGAATGTCAATGCTTCTATATTCCAAGCATCTTACTCACAACCTGATCCGACAGTTTCACTGTCCCGACAAGCACAAGCATATTGAATACGATCTCCCCGACATAAGTCCAGACCTGTGTAATTGCCGAGGCACCGGTACTGACAGACGGCGGAGCTGACGCAAACAGCGAATAGATGACGCAGGCAAGCACGATGATCGCGCCCTCCAGACATACGCCGGCAAAGGATTTCAGAAAGCTCTTGCCGATGTTGCCTGTTTCCTCCCCGGCAAATGACGACAGTGGAATCGGCGCGATTGCGGCATACATAAAGAGCTTGAACATCCGCCCGTACACCGTGAGAATCAGGATAAAGGACAGCACCCAAATCAGCAAACTGCCGATCAGCGTTACTGCCCACAGCGGAATGCTCTCCCAAAAGCCGCAATCCTCTATGGTCTTTATCATCTCACCCGGCAGATAGATTCCGCTTCTGCCGCCAATGCCGGAGGAAGCCATAATTTTAGAAATGATGCCCTGTACAATCGTAAACATTGCCATCATCAGATCCAGCCCCCATGTGACCGCCGCTTTCGCAAGCACAAACCGGATAAACAGCTTGAGTGCCTGTTCCGGGCGCTTGATCTCCTGCATGGAATTGTAATGCTTCATGATTCCCATCAGAAAGAACAGCACCAAAAGCGCATAACCAACCGCTTTGAGCGTCCCGTTGATATTCACCATGACATTCCATACCGTGCCGCCCTTGAACTCGGTAGGCGACTGCGAAAGCAGCCGCCATATCTCGTTCAGTTTGTCGTTCCAGGTGTCGAGGGCGTTTTGGATATTCTCAACAATCCAATTGTTACTCATTCCCGCACCTCCTCATACGGGCGTCAGCCGCCCGTAATCAGATTGAGAATTTCTTTCGCAAAAGTAATGACCACACCGCCCGCAAGCGTCAGAAAACCGTTCGCTCTCTGTGACGGGTCATGGCTCTTGAGAGATAGTCCGATCTGCACAACGGCAAATCCGAGCATAATCATACCGACTGCACGGACAAGCCCGAACATGAAGTCGGAAAGGTTGTTAACCACCGTAATCGGATCATCTTCCGCCGCAAAGCAGGTCAGTGCCATGGCACCGATAACGAAAATGACCAGCACTGCCGTCACCCACACCTTCAGAAATTTTCTTGCCTTAAGATGCATTTTCTTTTTGTTTTTCATTCTCTTTGTTCCTTTCATTTTGCAAAAATTCCAGATAGACCTCAAGGTCTGCATCGTCAAAGGCTTCCATGTCGGCGATATACTCATCGATTTCCGGAAAGTCCTTGACAGTTTTGCCGGGGTATGCCACAATGTCCACCACCTCAATGCGAACTCCCTCCGGCTTTCTGACACCGTGTTCATACGCATTTGCCCGATCTCCGTCTGCGGTCAGTGCCAGATTCGGGTGCTTCAGCAGGTCGTACTTGAAATCCAGAACCGGGCGTTCTCCGCGGATAAACAATATCGCGTACCGGTTATCCAATAGTCGCACCTCGTCCGGCGTCATCAGCTCACGCCCGGTGTTTTGATAGTTGGTGGAGAAGTTTCCGCGCATACCGTCGCTTTTACCGTAGGTATTCGTGTCGATGGTGGCTTTGCCGAGCAGCTCCGACACATATTTGTGCGTACTCTGCTCGTTCCCTCCGAGATAGACAAATTCATCGCAGTTGCCGATAATGGATTCCCACTGTTTCTCAAACAATGCCTTTAGTTGCGCGAGGTTTTGCAGGATAATGCTGACCGATACGCCCCGGGAACGCATAACGGACAGTATCTTGTCAAAGTCGTCCGGCAATGAAACGTTGCTGAATTCATCCATCAGAAAATGCACCGGTATCGGTAAGTTTCCGCCGTATACATGATCGGCTATATAGAACAGTTGCTGAAACAACTGCGTATACAGCATCGACACAAGGAAATTAAAGCTCGTGTCATTGTCGGGGATCAGGGCAAACAGCGCCACCTTTTTGGTTCCCAATGTTTTGAGGTCAAGCTCATCTGCCGAGCAAAGCAGGTTCAGGCTTTCCAGATTGAATTTCTCCAATCTTGCCTGAAGCGTGATCTGAATGGATTTCAGCGTTTTTGCCGCGCCGCCGCGATAAGCCGTATAATACTTCAGCGCGATATGCCCCGGATACTCCTCCGCGAGATCGCCGAACATTTCGTCGAGTATGCTCTGCTGATTGCTGTCCTCCTCGTTGACCTCTCCCGCCGCAAGCAGCTCCAATACCTTGCCAAAGGTCTGCTGATTCGGGTATGCCTTGGCTTTTACATAAAAGATGAGTGCCATCAGCAGCATACTTGCCGCCGTGTCCCAGAACGGGTCTTGTGATTGACTGCCCTTGGGGGTTGTTGCCTTGAACAGATTCGTGACAAGTCGCTGCACATCGTTGTCGCTCTCGGCATAGAGGAGCGGATTGTAGCACATGGACTTCTCCATGTTGATGAGATCAAGAACCCTCACTTCATACCCCTTTGCTTCCAGCAACTTTCCGGTATCACGCAGGATTTCTCCCTTTGGGTCAAGCACCACAAAGCTGGTATTGCCCTGCATAATATTCGGCTTGGCATAAAATCGCGTTTTGCCCGCGCCCGAACCGCCGACTACAAGGGTATTGAGATTTCGACGATGCTTGTGCGCGTCATACCCGATCTCCACATTCTGCGTCAGGATTTTGTTCATCTTCCGTGGGGATTGGCTGTACTTCTTGGAGATCTTCTGTGCTTCCCCCCACTCGGCGGAGCCGTGTTCCACGCGGCGGCGGTAATTGGGCTTCGTATAGTGATAGATGAGAAGCGAAAACCCGTAAATTGCTGTAAGAATCAGCATACAGGTCGGTGTTCTCTCACACCACGATAGCCGCAGAGGATGAGAAAAGGCTTCCCCCAGCTTTGGCAGCATGGAAGGAAGCCCACCTCCGATTGACGGCGCAAGCAGCACCGATACCCATATCACCGCGATCAGTCCAAGTCCTACGGCGCACCACCGCAGGATTCGGTTATCTTTCATCCCTGTCTTTCCCTTTCCTCTTTTTCAGCGGTGCGTCCAGTGCCTTTTCCAACAGGTTGTTGACATCCTCTGTCGGCGTTTCCCGTTTCAGACATTCGTTGCGGCACTCGGCAAGAATACCGATGAGTGTGCGCCGCTCATAATCCCCGACCTCAATCTGATAGGTGTTCTCCCTCATCTCGCATCACCCCCTTTACCCGATTTCTCTTTTGGGGACACCTCCTGCTCCTTTTCCTTGACCAATGCCTTATACATTCCGGAGCTGATATTCTTTACGCTGTCATGGATCCTCGCAAGGTTTTCACGGATACCCGCCGCGTCCATCACGCCGTATTCCTCCGGCACACGGTCAATCTCCACCGCCTTGGTGGAAACACCGTATTTCTTTGCCAGCACATACGCCGCGCACCGTGCTTCGAACTGATGCTCCGCAGGCAGGTATCCCTCGATGTCCTTTGCCATTTCCGCGTGCGCCAAGGCAACTGCGACATCGGTAAAGATCTGTTCGTATCCCATGCCGCGCTTGGCATACACACAGTTCTCCTCTGCGTCGTAAAACGCCCCGAACTGACGGTCGCTCGGATAGTCCGGGATCATCCGTACATCCACGGCTTTGTGGGCAAAGAGTCCCTGCACCGCTTCCGCCGCGGTATAGGTCGGCTGAACATCCGGCTCCGGATCTTTGATATCGGAAATGTCGAACATATTCTTTCGGACAAAGTTGGTATAGGTCTTTCCGTCCTTGCCCTGCTTTTTTATCGGCTCATAGATGGCAACCGCTTTTGCGCCCTCTCTGATCCACTTCTTTTCCTTGTTCCAAAGCTCCAGACTTTTCAGCCTTGTCGCGTCAGGGCGTTGGGCAAAGATCAGAAGATTGTTATTCGTGGAGTAGCGTTCAAAGCGGCTCTGGACTGCGAGATATGCGCGGAGGTTGGTTGCGCTCGACACGGCTTTCTTTGCCGCATCGTCCAGCGCCTGTTTTCTCTGTGCCTCCCGCTGTTCCGGCGTCAGCTTCGGCTTCTCTGCTGTCTGTTTTGCTTTCGTGGTTTGTTCTGAATTGCTCATTTATAACCATTCCTTTCTGAATTGTGCGGAAGGTTGCGCCGGTTCCGGCTCTGCCGGAATGGCGGTTGTTCAAACCGCCAAGGCACAACCTTACTGTTTGAAAAAGCCTGTGGCTTTTTCAAATGTGTTACCTCTCCTTTTTATCTTGTTTCGGAAGCGGCAGGTCTTTTGCCGGCAATCCCTTTTCCGCTTTTGCCTGCGCTGCCCTCGCTTCTTTTTTGCGACGGATCACATCGGAAATATCAACCCTTCCGCATGGTGTTTTGTAACCGTCCGCTCCGGATTCTTTCGATTTCGGCTGTGATGTCAATTCTCCCTCTTGGGGCTTGGATTCTGTTTCTGTCAGGCTCGACATGATCAACGATTTCTTCCCGTTCGGCTCCGTTCCGCTTCTGTCCGGAACAGGACTGCCCGTAACGGCTTTGCCCTCGTCCATGGACGAGCTTTCCGGCAACGGTTCCTCTGCGCCCTGCCGAGCCATAGTGGGGTTTTCGGTTGCAGGCTTCTCACCCGTCAGAATAGCGAGGTCGTCAAGATTCTGTTCCTTGGTCGGTGCAGTTCTCTCCGGTGTCTCCTTTTCTTCATCGTCCCCGACCTGTGCGGTCACGGTCGGCTCTGCCTGCTCCGGTTCGGTTGCCTCTTTTTCCTTTTCAGGCTCCTCCGCGCTCTCTTTGGATTCTTCCTCTTCGGCGGGTGCGGTCGGTGTCGCTTCTCCCTTTTCCGCTTTCTCTTTCTGCATAGAGGTTCGGACCTCTGCCGTATCGACGCCGGAAAACTTGAACCGCTCGATCACTCTTGCCAGCTTGGAATCATCATCCGCGCGGACCAGCACATCAAACACGCCGTCCTTATCTTCTTTCTCTTTGAGCACGGTATAGAGGATACCGTATTCCTTTGCCACCTCCTTGAACTTTTCAAGATTGTCCCGCTTGAAGGTATACACCTTCAACGGCTTACCGGAACGAAGCATATTGGTCAGTCGTTCCTTGCCCCTTGTCTTGTTCTGCTCCTTGTAAATGGAATACAAGAGAACAGCCGCATTTTTTGCTCCGCTGCCTGTGAGCTTGATAAGGATCTCCGCGCCTTCCAGCGACATCCTCATCACCTGCTCGGCAGCTTCTCCGGATGTGTTCATCTTTCTGCTTTCTCCTTTTTCTTTTCCTGATTATTTCTACTTTCTTCTCTCTCCTGCCCGCGCTCGATCTCGTTGACCACCATCTCGACCACGCCGCACCGCTCGGCAATGTCCCCGCACAGCTTCATCTGCCGTCGCAGTTCAGCCATCTGTGCGCTCAGGTCATAAATAATTTCCTTGGTAGGCTGCATGGTGGTGCTGTCGTGCATACGGCGCAGGCGGTTGCGCTGTTTCGCGCGCTCATACGCAAGAACTTTGAAACGGGTTCCGATATTCTCCGTAAAGTGCTGTAAGTCCTCTGCCGTCACAATGTCATTGGCGGCAAGGAGCTTGGCTTCCTCGCTGTACCGTTTCATTTTTCTTGCGTCCTCCCGCATTGCCGCATACGCCGCCCGGTCAAACGGACGCACCTCATGCGGGAAATGCTTTAGGAGATACGCATAGTGGCGGTAAAGCCCTACGACACCCGTTGCGCGCTCTCGTTTTTGGTAAACAAATGCCACGCGAACCGGGCGCGGTCTGTTTTCGTAATTACAACGGCAACGCTCCCGTATCTCATCCTCGGAATATCCGTCACCGAGCCGATCAAGGCGAAAGAATTTCTTTCCCTCGTCCGGTCGGATGCGAAGAAAGCTCCCGCGGTATTCCAGAATATATCCCCGGTTCTGAATCTCGATTTGAAACTGCCGGAAGCTCGTCGCATATTCAAGCACAGCGTCGATGTCCGTCCGTACCGCGCCGCGCTGGGAAGTGCCGTCCTTGTCACCGAGCCATGCTTTATACTGCTTGGACCCGCGTCCGGGATGTTCGATCACCGACAGTCCGTAATCCTCACAAAGATCGTCCGATACTTCACGCATTTTGTAGTAGGTTGCTTTCTGGTCGTAATACCGTTTGCCGTCCGTAAACGACACGCTGTTGAGACAGAAGTGATTGTGGATCTTGCCGGTATTCGTATGCGTGGAAACGACAACCTGAAATCGGTCGCCCCACAGTTGCTTTGCCAGCTTGACACCGATCTCATGTGCGATGTCGGGCGTGACCTCGCCTGCTTCAAAGGACTGATACCCGTGAAAGCAGACAATACCGCCCGGCTTCTTCCATGTCTCCTTGGTGGCGCGGAACTGCTCGGCGGCGGAGGCGGGACTATCTGAGCAGTTGATACCGGTAACATAAAACTGCTTCTCTGTTTTCATAGCGTCGGCATCATACTCCAATACCCTCTCCACCGTGTGGAACTTTGCAGCTTCCGCATACTGTCCGTTCCATGTCTTTGCCGGATTCGCAACATAGCGAAGGACCTTTCCCACACTGCCCTTGACACTCCAGATTGCCGTGACCGCCATCAGCTCTCCTGTGCAAAGGCGCGTGTGAATTCCCGTTCCATCCGCTGTAAGGAAGCGACCGCTTCACGGAGCATCGGTTCATCCACAAATCCGTGGCTGTGCTGCTTGGCGGCAATCTGATTGATGTTGTTCCCGATGCGGTTGAGTTCACGGACAATAGCTCCGTACTCGGCAACGGGAGCTGCCTTGATTGTCAACCCGTTGATGAGGTCACGCAAGACCTGTTCACGGCTGAGAGAAGTGTACGCGACCATAATATTGAGCCGTTGGTATTCCTGCTCGTTCAGATAGACATGAACACGGTACGGGCGTTTTCGGTTCAAAGCATATTGCTCGTATGCCATAGCATCATAGAAGCGGCGGGGGTATTAGGGGGCGCAGCCCCCTCACAAGCGAATTTGGTGTGAGCACCATCGGGTGAGCACCATAATTCAGTGCTTGCTAAGACTTAGCGACGCGCCTGTACCCTCGCCGCCCCGTTCCTCCTTTCAGCGTTCCTCCCGGTAATTTTTCTTCCTGACCGGTTCTTCCTCGGTCGCTTCAAACTCGACTCCGACAAAGTTATCTGCGTCAAGAATATAGTCGGAATTATGCCAATTGTCCGACGCAATCTGTTCCGCTTCATCGCGGGAATGGGCTTCCACATCCACGGTCATTGCGAGCGTTTCGGTGATGCGCACCTTATAGTTTTTCTTCATGCTCACACCTCAAACTGACTTTCATTCTCGCGTATCAGCTCACGCACACGGGCAAGAATGTCGTCCGCCTCGCAATATTTTCGGAAGCAATCCAAATCGTTCCCGATAAAGTAGCGGTAGGTCATACGCTCTCCCTCGCAGTTCCCGTAAGTGATGCTTCTTGTAACGGCAAAGGTCATATCTCTAAGCAGCCAAAGCTCGTTTCTGCCGTAAACGAAGCCGAAGTTTTCCGTAGCGTCATTGGTTCTCTCAGCGATCAGCTTACCGCCGCACGAGAACAGACTGTTGTGACGGACACCGTAGTCCGCTTCCTCCATCACGACCTCACAGGCGGAGATGGGCGTGTACTTCCAGCACAGGATCGGGTTGAACTTCTTATTCCCCGCCATACTGTTCACCACCGACTGCACATGACTTTTGTCCTTGTCAAAGTAGCAGGTCTTGGCACACAGGCGGTAGAGATTTCTGAAAAACTTCCGCTTCATACGCTCATCGCGGTTCGGTCTTTTCTTTTCGTAATTCATTCTTTTGTGTCCTTTCGGTTTTCAGATTTTCAAGATGGATGAGGTGCATCAGGTAATCGTTGTAGTCCTTTCCGAACTTCGGCGGAAGATATCTGACATCATATCTGTCTCCAAGAACCGTAATAAAACCGGCTGCACCTCGTCTGCCGGCGTAATCACTGTCAAGGTGAAGATAGATGGCTTTCGTGTCGGGATACTCACGCAGAAATCGCTCCAGCGAGGCGGGAATCCGGAAGTCTTTTTCGTTCTTTCCGGGCAGGTACACACCCGAAAGTGAGAGCATATGAAAGCGTCGAAAGTCCAATCCCCGGCGCTTCATAATCGTCGCAAAAGACATCAGGTCAATGGCACTTTCAAACACACTGACAGAGGCACACGGTGCCCGTGCTTCGGAAAAGAAACAATAGCTCCGGTCACTTCCGTAAGTGTCTTTCTTGGTGGGCGTTCCGTCTGTTGCGCGTTCCGAGCATTGGCGTACATTTCCGTTTTTGTCCTTTCCAAAGAAAAGAGCCGCTCCGGTTTTCACCGATTCGGCTATCTGCTTTTGCTCTATGAAGTTGTCTATGATTTCTCCGTCAATGCCTCTTTCCTGTAAGTAAGCCTTTACGGTTTTACAGTCAAAGGTGTATCGCGGGAGAGCCGGTTGTGTGGGCTTCTCATGTTTCGATGGAGGCGTTATTCGGACGGCCGGCGCTTGATTCATAACGGCTTGCACAGCCGAAACAAAGTCCATACCAAGTCCTTTTACGAGATAATCCAGCGCCGACGCACCGCCGATTCCACGGCTCCACCAATACCATTTGCCGTGCGAAATTTTGAGACTGTCATGCTCCCTTGTGCAGTATTCCTCCGCACCGCAGCGGACAAGTTCGTTTGGCGCGGTTGCCTGAAAGTAGGAAAGAAGATCGACCTTGCGTGCCTGTTCCACCACATCGGGTGTTACATAACGCGGCATCTTATCTCCCGCCCTGTCTCAGTTTTTCTTTGAAAGCAGCCCGAAGTTTTTCGTTTGCCGTGCAGGAAATCATATCACGGATCGTGTCCATATACGCCATCTCTGTATGCTCCCAACGGTCAAAAATGGCTTCCAACGCGTTATCGCATCGGAGCAACGCCTGTGCCTGTTTTCCGCTCAGATCGTACTCCTCAAGTGCAAGAACAATGTCCTGTTTCGTTGCATAGGCGTATGCGTGTTCCAGAATTTCTTCGGGCGGCATGGCAAGCAATTCGTTCTCATACGCTTCCATTTCCGCCGAGACTTTTTCGTAAAGTTTCCGGTTCAATGCTTCTTCGTTATCTGTCACCGTCATCCCTCACTTTCTCTTTTCGTACTTCTTCTGCTGTGGAATCTGTGATTTCAAAATCTCCCCAACAGACATTCCCTTCCGCAATTTTTTCTTCCGCCTTAGCTTCCGCTTCTTCTTTCGATCCGGCTTCCACCTCGTAGTATCCGTATTCCAATACGCTGATACGGACGCCGTATTTCTTTTTTGTGTTACTCATGTTTTCTCCTTTGTGAAATAGAAAAAGCCACTTAATTTCGCTCGGAAAATTAAGTGGCTGTGCCAATACCTTTATTTTTTCTTTGAAACCAAAGAGTATGACAATTTATTCTTTTGTTTCATCCGCAAGAGCCTTACAAGCCAGCCTCATTGCAATTTTGAATCCGGAGATAAATGCTTCTCGCTCGGCGACTGCACTTGCCGCAAGTACGCTTTCGCAGTAATCCTCGAATTTTTCATTCTGTTCATCAGAGAATGTCTTCACCAACTCCTGCTGTTTCTTGATTTGCCGGTGTCTCAGTTCCTGATATTCCGGATTATCTTTCGTCAGATTCTCCTGTGGGAGAATTTCTCCATTCCACAACTCTTCGATTATATTTTTCATAACACATCCCCTCCTGATATATTGCTTTTGCCCATCGTTTTCGAAAATTCATTATCTTTCGTCCCTATCGTCTCTCTTTTTAGGAGGACAGGCATTTTCCCACGCGCGATTTTCGTACAAACGGTCTGCTGTTCGTTGTAAAGATGCCATCGCGTCATCAAACGAAATCCGATCCTGTTCTCTTAAAACATACTGCCGTTGCATCGTGGAATAGGCATTGCGAACAAGTTCATCCTGAGCCGCATCTTCAAAAAAGCGGAACTGATTCGGGGCAACATAAGGGATTCCATCGTGCCGTTCCTTTTCTTCTTCCATGCGGATATTCAGCAATTGCTTCATCAGCGTTTCGTTTTTCTCAAGCGAAAGAATGCTTGGATGCCTTTCCAATACTGCAAGATCGTAAATATGCTTTGCCGCTTCAAATGCTCTGTGTCCTTCTCCTGACGCTCTCACATATGCTTCTGCAGCAAAAAGTTTGTCCACAAAAATTCTTTCCAGCGTAATCGTCAAAACAGAAAACGGATAAACAGCGTATCGTTCTTCCAGTATCTTTTTCTGCTCCGGCGTCGCATATTCGTAAAGCATCGCCGATACCACCATCGCTTCTGTCGGCTCGCTTATCGTAAAAGAAGTTGCCTCCACCTTCAGCTTTCCGAAGCGTTGCAGTTCGTCGTCTGCGTCGTATGCCGTTACCGGTTCGTATTCATAAACCGCCATAATCTCAGAGCGGTGGCTGAATCCAAGCTCCGGATCTCTCGGCAGGGATGCATATCTTTTTGATGCTTTTTCAAGGCGCTTGTCTCCCTGCGTCCGACTGCAACCGCGTGTATCAACGGAAAGGTCAATATCTTCGGAAAAGCGGTTGGTCATTTTCAATGCCTTATACAGTGCCGTTCCACCCTTGAAGTATGCCGGAAGCCCCTCGCTTTGAAAATCGGAAAGCTCCTTTAAGAACATGACGACATAATAATCTTTTTCCAAAACATCCGCGCGATAGCCGGTTCTCTTGTGTACATCTTCCAACAATACGCGGAATGCGTTTTTATCCAAATGCAAATTCATTGAATATTTCCTCCTTCTCTTGCCGTGTGTGCAAGATGAATCAGTGTGTTTTTTCCGTAATACGCATCGGCATAAGCAAGCAAAGCGCCGTATTGCAGCTCCCGTTTCCGGATATACTGCGCCATCATCAGATAGGGGCGGTCACTGTCAACCGGGGCTTTGTCGAAATCCTCCATTGCATCAAGAATTTGAAGATACAGCATATTCTCCGCCGTTATTTTCACTTTCGGAGGACGAATGACCACTTCCAGTTTGGCGTCATACCGTGTACCGTTCTTTGCCGTATTCGTCGCAAGCTCCCGACTCCTCGGAAGCTGTGTGGTAAGTCCCAAGCGATTCATAAAGGTAAGCCCTGTTTCATAGCCCTGATGGTTCAAAAGATATTTGTCAGCGATCAGGCGTTCAGTATTGATACCAACCTCCCCGAACGGCGTATTTTCAGTCAGATAATAGATTCCTTTTTGATAAAAACGAAGCTTGGGTTTCGGGTCTCCGTCCAGAATCCGCTTGATTGCGACAGCAACGGCGGCGCCGGCTTTCGTTTCCGGCAACCGATATTCCTTTGCCAATGCAAGGGCAATGTCCGCCGAATAGATCGGCTGACCGACCTCTTTTTGACGGATATAGTTTGTAATAAACTCTGTATAGCCCATTTCAGTGCCTCCTTTCGTGATATATTATTTACATAATATGATTTCTTTATCCGTTATTATTATATCACGCATCTGTAATTTTGTCAATGCGCTTTTTAAAATTTTTCGGTATACACCGGCAATATTTTGCGCCGCTTTCTGTTTATCGCTCGTCCCGATCTTCGATATCTCGTGTAATTTCTTGATTTTCCAGGCGGCTTTCTTTCGATTCGGATGGGGTTTCATCGCCGTCCCTTTCACCGTCAACCAATTCGTTTTCCGGCTTGTCCATGTTGAGTTCTGCGTTGAGTTCGTCAAGGCGTTTCAGCTTTTCCGTGAGTTCTTCCTCACGCGGAAACGGCGTTGCCACCTCCCGCTTGGCATTTTCAATCTGCTGTTTCAGCTCCGCAAGCCGCTCCTTACAGTGGCACTGCTTTGTAAAAAATGAGTCGATTGCATTATCCAAACGGGTAATAATCCCGTTAGCGTCCTGTCCGAGCGTGACGCGATGCCCCAATTTTCCTCGGAGCATCATGAAGAATTCCCGCCCGAATATATCGAACCCGATTTCGGTCTTGAAACCTCTGTATTCGCCAAGCGGTCGGAGATCGGGATTGGTCATCTTCTTACAGAATGCAAGAATTGCTTTGCCCGCTTCGGCTTTGACCGTGATTTCTTTGCCTTGCACAATCATGGGCGAAAAGCCCTTGTCGTCCTTATGCGTGTTTTCCTTGGCAATTTCAATATCCGCCCCATATCCCGCAATGCGTTCTTCCTCTTCGGAAACTTCTTTCGGGAAATCCTTGAACAGCTGATCCTCCAGCATATACCTCTCGGACAGATGGGCAGACTTTTGCAGTTTCAGTTTTGCGACATCCGCATCAAGCTGCATCTTCTCCATAATCTTCGGATTTCCGCTTGCCAACGCCTTAATCTCGGCATAAGACAGCGCCGTATCGTCCACATCTTCGGCGCAGCGCACGGGAGACTTTGATGTCATAATCTGACTGATAAATTTCTGCTTACTCTCCAAAAGCTGATACATATATGCGTCAAAGGTTCCCTCGGTCACATAGCGGTATATCTCCACTTCCGGATTGCTGTTGCCCTGACGGACAATTCGACCGAGGCGCTGTTCCAGATCGGACGGTCGCCACGGTACATCCAGATCGTGTAGCGCTATCAGACGCTCCTGCACATTTGTGCCTGCGCCCATTTTGAAAGTAGAACCCATCAATACTCTGACCTGTCCGCTTCGCACCCTGGAGAACAGGTCTTTTTTCTTTGCATCGGTGTCTGCATCATGGATAAAGGCAATCTCGGATTCGGATATCCCCTCCTCTATGAGTTTTTTCCTGATGTCATCATACACATTGAACTTACCGTCGTGATGCGGCGTGGAAAGGTCGCAGAATACAAGCTGTGCGGATTTCTGTTCCGCCGTTCGCCTCCAGATATCCACGACATTGCGCACGCAGTGGTTGACCTTGCTTTCTTCAAAGTCCGGCAGGTCGGGATTCAGCAGCCTTTGATCCAATGCGGCTTTTCGTCCATCGTTTGTAATCAAGAGCATATTGTCCTCATCCGACGATACCATGTGCGAATGAACTTTTGCTGCTCTGTCCGCAAAGGACTGCACCATCTCTTTCTGAATCTCGCTGGACGGCTCTTTTTCAACATGGAAGTTTGCTTTCGGGACGGGGAGATTCAGCATATCCGCCGTTTGTACATCGGCAACCTCCTTGAACATCGCCATGAGTTCAGGAATGTTGAAGAACTTTGCAAACCTTGTTTTGGCTCGGTAGCCGGTTCCGGTAGGGTCAAGCTCAATCGCTGTCACCGTTTCCCCGAAAGTCGAAGCCCATGCGTCAAAATTGGTCAATCCCTTTTCTTTCAGCGCGTCATATTGCAGATACTTCTGCATGGTATAAAGTTCTACCATCGTATTGCTGATCGGTGTTCCCGTTGCAAAGGTTACGCCCTTTCCGCCCGTGATTTCATCGAGATACCGGCACTTCATATAAAGGTCGGAGGACTTCTGCGCTTCGGTCTGCGAGATACCTGCCACATTCCGCATTTTTGTGTATGCGGCGAGGTTTTTGTAAAAGTGTGCCTCATCCACAAAAAGCCTATCAACACCGAGCTGTTCAAAGGTCACGACATCATCCTTACGGCTGCGATCATTGAGCTTATCCAGTTTCAACTGTAACTGCTTCTTGGTTTTCTCAAGCTGCTTGATGGTAAAGCGCTCCCCGCGACTTTCCTTGAGTTCCGAGATACTGTCCATCAGCTCGTCAATTTCGTTTTGCAGCATCATTGCCTGACGCTCTGACGACATGGGTATCTTCTCAAATTGTGAGTGACCGATAATGATGGCGTCATAATCGCCCGTTGCAATTCTTGCACAGAATTTTTTGCGGTTCTTGGTTTCAAAATCTTTCTTGGTAGCGACAAGAATATTGGCAGACGGATATAGTTGCAGATATTCACTTGCCCATTGGTTGATCAGGTGATTGGGGACAACGAACATGGATTTGCTGCAAAGTCCCAACCGCTTGCTCTCCTGCGCTGCGGCTACCATCGTAAAGGTCTTCCCTGCGCCCACCACATGGGCGAGAAGCGTATTTCCGCCATAAAGAATACGGGCAACTGCGTCTGCCTGATGGTCACGGAGCTTTATTTCAGGGGACATCCCATAGAAGCGAATGTGTTTGCCGCTGAACTCGCGGGGGCGTATGCTGTTGAACTTCTCGTTATAGAGTTTGCAAAGCCTTTCGCGCCGATTGGGATCTTTCCATATCCATTCCTCAAATTTACGGCGGATCTCTTCCTGCTTGCCCTGCGCAATCGTGGTTTCCTTCTTGTTCAGCACCGCTTTTTTATTACCGTTTTCATCCTCAATATAGTCAAAGACGCGCACATCCTTGAGATTGAGGGAATCCTCGATAATGTTGTACGCATTCACTCTGGAAGTGCCGTATACGCTGGTCGCTTTGACATTTCCTTTTCCGTAAGACTTATCTGTAATTCGCCACTGCCCCGTAATCGGTTCAAACTTCACTTGCATTCGGTATTTATAGTAGTACGGGATTTCAAGAAGTTCAAATACAAATGCCTGTATGTCGGCGGAATCCATGTGGAACCGAGCCTGACCCCGATTTCCGACGCTGTCAGATCTTTCGGCTGCACTCTTTCCAGCGCTTCCACATTAACGGCGTAATCATCCGGGTACTGTTCCGCACTCCGCCTTGCCACTGCAAGTTTTTCGCGGACATTGCCGGAAAGATACTCATCTGCCGGCAAGTATTTTGGTTGCTTGTCGTTTCCGGACCCGTAAAGCGGATTGAGGAAAATAACGCCTCTGAGATCGGCAAGAATTTCTGCTTCGCTTTTCCCTGTCAGTTTGCTCATATAGTCCATATCCACAAAGGCGTGTTCTCCGAGCGAAACCGCCAGCGCCTCGCTTGCCGTATCCACACGGTCAACTGTCAGGCACGGGTTGATGGTTCGCTTGGTGAAAATATCCGCCTTTTCTTTCAGATTGCCTTCCTCGTCCAGCTTTTCAAGAGAGCATAAGAGGAAATAGGCGTTATCTTCATCGAACACGGACGCATTACCGCGGCTGCCCAAAAGTCCGTACTTGGCGGTAAAACGGTCGTACTGTTCATTCAGCTTCTGTTGCAGAGCGTGTACCGCATCGTCCGGATAATTCTCAAGCTGAGCATCGATGAGTTCTCTCACCGTGTCCCGGATTGCAATCATACCTTTGATCCGGTTCTCCCCTGTCATAGAGGTTTCCACCGGCTTCATAATGCTGTTCTCGCGGTAGTACACCTTGCCATCCACAAGCGCATACGAGAAGTTACGCACAGCCGGGTCTGCCGGAAGAATACCGTCCGATTCTTCTCCTGTCAGTTCGTCCTGCTCGACCTCGGATACTTCGGCGTGGATGTTGCTGACCGCTTCCGACAGCAGTTCCGAAAGCTCCATATCCGCAAACGGCTTGCAGGTGGTCTGCGGACCGAAAGGACCCGATTCCGTCACCATACTGCCGAGTACCATATCCGGATGCCCGACAAAGTATTGGTTCATCTCGATGCCGTTCTCGTCTTTTCCGAGGTGACACCAATCGGGATCGCATTCTACCATGCGGTCGCGCTTCTGAAGGAAGATAATATCTGCTACTGCTTCCGTTCCCGCCGACGCCTTAAAGGTCGTATCCGGCAGGCGGATTGCGCCGAGGAAGTCCGCGCGGGCGGCGATATACCGTCTGACGGACGGGTTCTGCTTATCCAGCGTCCCCTTGCTCGTAATAAAGGCAATGATACCTCCGGGACGCACCTGGTCAAGTGCTTTGGCGAAAAAATAATCGTGAATGAGGAAGTTGTTCCGATCATACCGCTTATCCTGCACCTTGAACTGCCCGAACGGGACATTTCCGATTGCGACATCAAAGAAACTGTCAGGGTATGCGGTGTTTTCAAATCCCGTGACCGAAATATTCTGCCTCTGATACAACTGCTGTGCGATGCGACCGGAGATGCTGTCAAGCTCCACACCGTAAAAGCGGGATTCGCTCATGCTCTCCGGCACAAGTCCCATAAAGTTTCCGACGCCGCAGGACGGCTCCAGAATGTTGCCGCGGGCAAAGCCCATATTTTCAAGTGCTTTGTAAATCGCCTTGATGACGACGGGCGGCGTGTAAAAAGCCGTCAGAGTGGATTCTCTGGCGGCGGCATACTCGGCAGGGGTAAGAAGCTCGGAAAGCTCCCGGTATTCCTGCGCCCAGCTATCTTTATTTTCATCAAAGGCATCCGGAAGCCCGCCCCAACCGGTGTACTCCGAAAGGATCTGCTGTTCTTCCGGTGTTGCAATACGGTTTTCATCCTCCAGCGTATGCAAAAGACGGATTGCGGCAATGTTGCGGCGGTATTTCTCTTTCGCGCCGCCCACGCCGAGATCGTTGTCCGTAATACGGAAGTCGTGCTTTTCATCAAACGGGATTTCCGGATGAAATGTCGTAATTGTCTTTTTCGGCTTCGGCTTTTCCTCCTGCAAGGTAGGCATTGCCGTTTCTTCGCTATCCGCTTCCGGCGCATTGCCCGGAAACATCCGATAACCGTCAGCTCCATACTCCGCTTCGTAGGCATCACCTGCTCTCTCGGCTTCCATGTCTACCATGTAGCCCTCAATCTCACGGTTGATCTTGGAAAGGTTCTCTGCCGTAAAGCCCGTATAGTCCGGCTCCGTATCAAAGGTTGCCATTGCTTCCGCAAAGAACGGTGTTCTCGCATCCGCAAGCTCGCAATCCGCCATTTCACCGATACTGTCGATGAAAGCGTCTTTCTGTTCTTTGTCCGTGAAATCTCCGCCGTTGCTTACAAAGTCCTCATAGGCTTCTCTGAATACGGAGAAAGAGAGCGTGTTCGTTACAAGCTGCCCGCCCGCATCCGAATCGGGATTGTAATAAATCCAATAAAGCTCTTCTCTTGTCGAATCAAGGAAGATATGCTCCTCGGTCGGAATATCCTTGTCAGGCTCCGGAGTTGCCTGCCTATCGGCATTGAACTCATTGAAATCCCGGAGCACAACGGTATATCCGGCTTCTTTCAGCTTTTGCTCATAGCGGTCTATGGTGTATTTCGGGACACCGCACATCGGGTGTCTTGTGCCGTCTGCCATCGCGCGGGTGGTCATTGTCAGGTCGCAGATTTCTGCGGTTCTCTTCGCGTCATCATCGAAGAACTCATAAAAGTCCCCCAATGCATACGCTGCAATTTCGTGTTTGTCCGCTTGTTCCGGTTCATTCGGTGCAACCGGTGCGGGCATCGGCTCATTGACGACCTCCTCGCTCTCTTTGAGTAAAAACGCTTCATTCAGCGGATTCTCTTTGACACGCCGGACAAATACTTCAAGCATTATTTCCATCGGGAACAGCGTCCCGTCGTACAGTTCAACGCCGTTTGCGGTTGCGGAGGATAACTGTACCTCGTTCTGACCGATGTGCAGCCAATCGCCGAGCTTCAGGTTCAGACCGTACTGCGTAAAGTCAATGTCGGAAGGTCGTTCTTCCTGCCCGGTTTCTATCGGCTGAATGACGCGAGTGGCTTCTGTAACCTGCTCTTTCTTACGGTATTTACTGCCCGGGAAAAGGTTATATTTGCCCTCGGCAAACCGTCTGACATCGGCAATGCTTTCTCTGTCATGATCGTAAGAGTAGCTGCCCGGCATTTCGGAATCAAATACCGTCTGCATCATTCCGATGATCTCATTGACGCGCTCGGCATCGCCAAGCTGTTGGTAAACCTCTTTTTCGGCAGCGCTTCCGAAATAGACCTTATCCTTTTTCTCAAACGGACAGGGCGCTTCAGCGGATTTCCCGTAATAAAAGTTTACGATCCGTCTTGCAATCTGCTCTTTTTCATAAGCGTCAAGATGTTCGACTTCTTTTGCCGTCAGGTATCTGTCACTTCGGATCAGTTCGTCTATACGGTTTGCCGCCTGCGCCCAACTCAAAAGCACATTTCTGACTCCGCTCTTGTCAAGCCCGCCTGCAAGAGCCAATCCTTTGCTATCATGGCTCTCGTCCTGTCTGCCGCCATAAGAACCACCGATACCGTATTCATCCGAAAGAAACTTTGCTCTTTCCTGCTTGTTCTTATTTCGCAGGAAGAACGAATAGATACGGAATTTCCCCTCCGAAACATGGTTGCCGGAACGGACCAGATGATTGTCTATCTGATCCTGCGACAGGTAGTGTTCAGGCGGGAGAACATATTCCTCCTGCGGGTATTCCACCGGATCACGGCGATAGCTGCTGACAAGCATTTTTACAAACTGCGGTGTGTAACCCTCGCGTCTGCGGGCTTCACCCGTCAGTGCATCCACTGCTTTCTCAAAGACGGGAATAAACGGCTCTGCTTTCCCCGGCTCGTGCAGCGTCGCAAAGAAGAAAATGACCTGTTTCTGATAGTCGTTTTGGGGAGGGGTTTCCGGGAAATCTGCATCTCTCAGAAAGTCCCGGTAGACATTCGTCACTTTCTCCGCCACCGACTTATCATAAACAGCAACCGCACTTGACGCTTCATCCTTTGAAATATACTGACCGAGTTCGATCAGTTGACGAATGCGGTCATCTATTTCCGACCACGACAGTGTAGATTTTCTCCATGCGGTTGCAACGCTCTCCCCCATAGCGAAAGTCACACCGTTTTCATCCCACGAAACGGCACATCTCTGACCATTGACAATCAAGCCGATGGCGTCGGTTTCATATTCGGCACGGAGGAAACGGATATTTTCTTCCTTATTGTTTGCTCTCCGGTAGAACCCATAGATACGATAATTGCTGCGGCTC
>OGQR01000349.1_pt1 | contig 43197 bp, 28 predicted proteins | sample 1553271 | NCBI WGS metagenome assembly OGQR01 (sample SAMEA2579970, study PRJEB22360) | human gut metagenome | biome: human gut; feature: human-associated habitat; material: faeces | place: Denmark | collected 2008/2010 | reverse complement strand
TCAAAGTAATGTATAATAAGAAAGAACATAAAAGGAGCCTGCGGAGTTTGGTCCGGCGACGAAACCATTGCACCTAAGGGCTTTCGTAAACTTTAAGGGCAGAAACAAATTTTTTAGTTTAAACCCTGCAAAAAAGTAGCTTTTGCATGAATCCTGTGGTAAAATAGTCATATGATGGTGGCAATTTGAACAAAAACCACACGATATTTTAAAGGAGGATGTGCGAATGACTCAAAAAGAACAGAAAAATCAAATCAAAAATCTGCTGGCATGTGCAGAGCGTTTGTTATGCTGTATGACAGAAGTACAGCAGGATATGGACGAAGCAGCAAAGTCAATTAAACAGCAAAAATTACTTTCAGATGAAATCGCGTCAAAACTTGAGAATAAATTAAAAGAATTGCGGGAAGAGACAAAAAATTATACAGATATTTGTGGCGAGACAGGGATAAAAAATCTTATGGAAGCTTCTATGTCAGAGGCAAAGCATGTTTTAACAGAACAGCTGCAGCTGATTGAGAAAGAGGAGAGAAGGCTTGCGTATAAGCGTTTTAAGTCCCTGCAGTCGCTAGATCCAGATACAAACGAGCATATTTCGTCATATAAGAATAAGCTTAAGGAATTATTGGATACATATGAAAAAGCACCGTCAGATGAAAAGATAGAGAAAAAATTAGATGCTTACAGTACATTCATGCAGGCACTTGATGAGACAGACAGTGCCAAAGTTATAGCATATATTCTGGAACTGTCGTCTGTATTTGATAATCAGCTGCTTGGAAAGGCATTTGTGGCAAGAACGATTAAAGAAGCATCAAATGAAAGCGATCAGACTGACATTGTAGTGGAAGAAAGCAACGAGGAGCCTGCGAAAGATAACGAAGCAGTTGAAGATTCGCAGCTTCTATCAGAGATTGCGGCAGCAAAGCAGCTTCCATTTATTCGTGATGAGGATGTGGCTTGCTATACACTTGAGATTGAAAAAGGAAAAGAAGAGAAAAAAGTTGGAACAAAGAGCTTTTTAAACGAAATTCGTGCAAAGTTTGCAACGGAAAATGGATTGGTTTTAACATGTCTTGATACGTTTGGTGTGCTTTCCATTCAGTTTCTGGCACTCGCAACGAAGAAATCCATGATCACACTCGAAATGTCATTTCGCTACTTATTTGAAAAAGGATATATCAGAATTTATAAAATTCCTGGATTGGATTCTTTTTATTCCCTTTCAGCAAAGGCATGGAAAGCAATGCAGTCAAGAGAAGCACGCAATTATTTAAAAATAAAAGGTATTGTTTATGATAATCAGGCAAAAAATGAAATAAATCTTGATGTGGATGAGGAATCTGTCAATGCAGCATTTGCAAGGATTGCTTATCTGCGTTTGCTGAATACATTTTATGAGATTATTCAGCCAAATACCTCAATGAAGGAAGCAGTTTTTGATGAGTGTTTTGTGGCTGTATTAAAGGATACATCTTCCATAATTATGATTGGTATTTTCTGGAGCTTAAAGGGAAGTAAGGATGAAGAGATTCTTCTTGAAAATATTCCTGAGAGCGTAAATCATGGTACTGATTACGTTATTGTTGCCGGACTAAACAGGGATTATGCAGTTTGCAATGCCGATTATGTAGTAAAAGAAATGACATTTGATCCAAAGTGTGTAATCTGCTACGATTTGTTAAAAAACGAATATTTTGAGTATGTGTCAAATGATCCGTTCTCTCCAAAGAAGCTGTTAGAAAAGAAGGAAAATCAATCAGTAAAATTAGAGAGTAAAGTAGAAAATAAAGCAGAAAGTAAGGCAGAGAGTAAAGTAGAAAACAAAGCAGAGAATAAATCAGATGATCAGTTAGAAGGTGAGCTGAAAAGTAAGCTAGAAAGCCAGTCAGAAGATCAGTTAGAGTGTCAGCCAGAAAGTCAATTTGAAGATCAATTACCAGATCAGTCAGCAGACTCTTCAAAAGATAAAATACAAAATGCCTGCATGATGATTGTGGAAGAAAAAACTTACTGTGCTACAGCTTATCTCGATGCTGTAAAGGATACAAATGAACAATATAAAATGCTGTATGAGCAGTTAGCTTACGCAGTCAATGATCCTAAAATGAGATGCTCCTATGATTCTCATAAAATTTTTGCAATGTATCCGCAGAATGATGATATATTGACAAATTATCTTATGCTGTCTACCTGCCTTCGTAATTTCTTTATGAACCATATTGAATATGATTATGAAATGAAGGCATTATATGAGAACATGAAGAGTATTCCTATGACACAGGCTTATCCTGAGCTGATGAGCGCAGCATATCGCATGGTGCAGTTTAAGGGAAAATTCCATAAGGGAATTGATTGCTACGCCGATTATCGCCTAAGGGATCAGATGAAAATTGAACACCGACTGGAAAATCTGGCAGTGCGTGCAAAGGGATATTATGAAACATACGTGTTAGGTCAGCCTAAAAACCATAAAAACGTAAAGCGCTTTGTTGATACATGGAAATTAGTTTTTGCTGAGGATGGTGAGATGGCATCATATCTTCAGGCAATCATGAATGGCGAATACGAGTATGCGAGTCTGTTTCGTGTAAATTTGCTTATTAATTTTATTAGTGATGGCTGTACAGCCGAATATTCAAATCTTAACCGTGAAAAGTTAGGAAACTATATTAATGACTGTTGGGATAAATCAAAGACGAATGGCGGAACCAAATTTAAGACTAGCAATCTTATGAGCGACCTTAGAAATAACCTGACAAATGCTATGGAAAAGGTCATTGGGATTACATGTGAGTGGATTGATCTGGCATCTGGACGCAGCCGTTCTGAAAATGATGCAGGTGAAAAGCGCTACCGTGAGATAAAAAGTGATCTTAGGGCAGAATTAAAAGCTGCTGAAAAAATCGTTCAAAAGAAGGAAACAGCAGAAGATATTTATGTGCAGGCAGGAAAAGCTGTGCTAGCGCAGACAATAAAAGAGCTTCTGGCAAGATTGGATGGCAGATACAAGGAAGAGTCTCACAAATATTTTTACATAGATTTTTTAAGAGGAAGCGAGGTACTTTTAGACGAAGAATATTTCCCAGATAAGCGGGGAAATTTTGCTGATTTTGAGAAATTGTCACTTCCGGCTCGTATTTTGCGTCATTCTAGGCTTGAGCTGTTAAGTTTTGAGGAAAAGCTTGAGCATATTTTCAAGGAATATGGAGATGACTACGGAGCAGCAGAACAGATTTTAGATTATATGCAAAAAAATAGAAATGCAACAGAAGAATACAATATTCAGGCATCTAAGGAGCAGGCTGGAAAGGATGCTCAAATCCGTCTTAATAACTTTATTGAAAATCTGGAGTTGGCGCAAAGCTATGGACAGATTGAAGAGACAAAGGAAAATAAGAAAGAAAAAATTCAGAAGATCGCAAATGAGTGGTTTGCTTATGCTGATGAGACGAAAAATTATGGTTTTTTCAAACGAATCCTGGAGGAGTACGAGAAAAAACTTCACGAGGACGCAAAGGTGCGCGGAGAGGCACTTCTTCGCGAGGTGGAAGGAATCGAGAATAACGACACGTTAGATGAGTGCCGCAAAAAGCGCATTGCCGCAATAAAAAGCATGATCGAATGTCAAAACTATACAGTGGCAGAGGATCTTTTGTCAAAAATTAATAGTGAAGAGACAGATGAGGAGCGGGAAATTCGAGGCACTGATTATCTGGCAAAGTTTATTGAAGAGTATGACTATAATTATAAGGCAGTTGCTAACAGCAGCAAGAGTCTTAGTGATCTGGCAGTTGTGCGGATTCATAACAAGGACGAAAAGTGGGCAAAGCGCCTTATTGATAACTGGATGAATAACGGACAGGCTTTGGGACAGTATAAGCTGACAGCTCTTCTTGAGGCGCTTGGCTTTTTAGACGCACAGGTAAAGGAGCAGGCAAAGCTTGGAAGAATTGAAAACTATATGGTTACGATTCCTGCTGTAGTAGGAAGAAAAGCAAACTATAAGCATCCGATTGCGGCATTTGGATCAAAGGCGCAGACAGAGGGCTTTCGCGTTGCCTGCCTGTTTGGAAAGTATGATGCAGACCGTCTGATTGAAGAATTAAAAAATATCGGAAACAGCAAAAATACACTAGTTCTTCTTGATTATGCGCTGTCACTTCCAGACAGAAGATTATTTGCAAAAAAAATAAAGGCGAGCTTTAGTGATAAGGTCTTTGCAGTCATTGACCGCGTATTATTAATGTTCTTAGTAAACAATTACAGTGTGCAGTTTATCAATCAGATATTGATGTCTGTTATGATGCCATTTTCATATTGTCAGCCGTATGTGTGGGATTCTTCAAAGGTAATGCCTCCGGAGATATTTATCGGAAGACAGGAAGAGCTTGAAAAAATCGAATCACCTTCCGGTGTCAATATTGTTTATGGCGGACGTCAGCTTGGAAAGTCGGCACTTTTAAAAAAGGCAAAAATGGATATTGATTTTGATGAAAATAATAACCGTGCAGTTTACATTGAAATCAAGGGCATGGATTATGAACGAGCAGCTAAAAAGATTTGCTGTGAGCTGTATGATGCAGGTGTTCTAAAAGAAGAAATTGATACGACAGACTGGGATGTACTAGCAAGGGCAATCAAAAAAAGGCTGCTTGACGATAAAGATGAACGTATTCCTTATCTGTTACTTTTGTTAGATGAGGCAGACACATTTATCGAGAGCTGTACAGAAGTAAATTTCAAACCGTTTGATGCTCTAAAAGAGATTCAAAATATTGGAATGGACCGCTTTAAGTTTGTTATTGCAGGTCTTCATAATATTGTGCGTTTTAAGCGCGATGCAGCATTGTCTAATAATAGTGTGATTACGCATTTGAGCTCGATTACGATCAGACCGTTTCACACAAAGGATGCAAGACAGCTTCTCGAGGAGCCGCTTTATTGTCTGGGATTTCGCTTTCCAAAGGAGCGTCAGGCGCTGATATCACTTATTTTAGCAAGCACCAATTATTTTCCAGGATTGATTCAGCTTTATTGTGCGAATTTAATTGAAGCAATGAAAAAGGATGATTATGCCGGATATGATGAAGGGAATACACCAACCTATGAGGTTACACAAAAGCATATTAAAAAGGTGCTCTCAGATCCATCCTTTATGAATCAGATTCGTGAAAAGTTTGAGATCACGCTTAAGCTTGATGAAGATAACATGTACTATATCATTGCACTTTTGATGGCGTATCTGTATCACCAAAATGCAAACTCAGCAGCTGACAGTGAGGGCTTTTCGGCAGAGGATATCAAAGAGGCGGCAATTGGTGTAGGCATCAATCAGGTTGCCGTTCAGAAAACACAAGTCATTAATGGACTGATGCAGGAGCTTCTTGAGCTTAATATTTTGCGTCATACAGTAAACGAAAAGTATCTGTTCTCACGATACAGCTTCTTCCAGATGATGGGAACATCAGATGAAATTGACAGCCGTTTGCTTGAATACATGGAGAATCAATAACGGGGTGAAACAATGGATAGACTATGGTGGGAAAATATAACAAATACATCACATTTCATTGATCAGATTGTGGAAGCCGTTCAGTCAGGCAGCCATCTGTTTTTACAGCTTCCGCAGTTTGTCCCGTGGTATGAGACAATGAGCGATCTGGTCATATCGAAAATTGAAAGGCAAAACTCAGACCGTTCCCTGAAAATTATTATGGATAGCGGCAAAGATCCGGGAGAATATCTGTTTTATCAATATTGCCGTCAGGAGAAAAGGGCGCAGTATAGGCCAGGAATAGGATATGCGCAGTTTCTTGCAAAAAGCGAAGAGTTAATAATGAACCATTATATCCTCTGGGTAACGCAGGCAGATGCAGCGCAGGCGAAGAAGTGGTACACTTTTCTGGAAGGCTACAGCAAGGCGCTTGGCAAAGGGAAAAAGGGCTGCATATTTTTGATTGAAACAAGAGAAGATGTATCAATTCGTGAACGCGGAGGCATCAAAAGACTTGTTTATGAAAAAGAAATAGCACATTATGACACATATCTTTTTGCGATGCTTGCGGCATCCACGCAAAAGCAGACAGAGGGCTTTCGCCAGTATCTGGCAGAGGCTGTCTCATCAGTTGTGCCAGATGATGCAGAGCTTGCCTGCGCATGTATCAAGAGAGGGCGTATATTTTTAGAGGATCCTGTAAAGACAATTGCGTCAATAAAAAAAGAAACATTTAGAAGCGATGGAACGGCCTTTTGGCCTGACATAAGCGAAAAGCAGATTGCAGAACGAATGTGGGAAGCGCAGATTAAGGTAGTATTTCCTATTATAGAAAAGCAGCGAAGCATTATCGTGGAGCGATACAGAAAAGGAATTGAAGCACTTCTTCCAATCACTGGTGCATACGGCGAAATGTTTTTTGATGCCGAGGATGTGGAAATTGGTGTCTTGTCTCATCTGGTATCATTAGGGAGATTAGTTGTCGCTTTCGAAGATGGGAAAATGATTGCAAGGCTTAGAAATGCAAGAAATACACTGGCACATATTAAGCCTATGACACAGGCTGAAATTGATGAAATTTTGTAAATAAAAAAGCAGCGACTTGATCGCTGCTTTTTTGCATTATAAGATTCGTATACGAATAATATTTTCCATTGCCTCTAACTTTTTCTCAAATTCATCACTTACAGGCGCTTCTACATCAAACATTGCATATGCATATTCGCCGCGGCTTTTTGAAACCATATCACTGATGTTAACACCAGCCTCACCAAAAAGAGAAGTCAGCTGACTGATAACATTTGGTCTGTTGTAGTGGCATACACAGATACGTGATGCCTTTTTGCGATAGCCAAGGCTGCAGGATGGGTAGTTGACAGAGTTTTCAATATTTCCATTTTCAAGATAATCCATAATCTGGTTGACAGCCATAACAGCACAGTTTTCCTCAGATTCTTCAGTTGAAGCACCAAGATGGGGAAGTACAAGAGCACCAGGCATATTTACAACAGCTGGATTCGGGAAGTCTGTAACATAGCGGGAAACCTTGCCGCTTGCAAGAGCATCAGCCATGTCAGCATCATTTACAAGAATATCTCTTGCAAAATTTAAGATCTTGACACCATCCTTCATTTGATCAAAAGCACGCTTATTCAGCATACCCTTTGTAGAGTCAAGTGCAGGAACATGGATAGTAATGTAATCACACTGATTATAGATTTCATCATTATCCTTTACGATTGTAATGTGGTGAGAGAGACGAACTGCATTCTGGATGCTTAAATAAGGATCGCAGCCAAAAACCTCCATTCCAAGCTCACTTGCAGCATTTGCAACAAGAACACCGATTGCACCAAGTCCGATTACGCCAAGCTTCTTTCCCTTAATTTCATTTCCAGCAAAAGCCTTCTTTGCTTTCTCAGCTGTCTTTGCAATATTTGGGTCATCCTTATTTTCACGTACCCAGTGACAGCCGCCTGCAATATCACGTGAAGCAAGCATGAGTCCTGCAATAACGAGTTCCTTTACACCATTTGCATTTGCACCTGGTGTATTAAAAACGACAATACCTTTTTTTGCGCAGGAATCAAGCGGAATATTATTCACACCGGCACCGGCACGTCCAATTGCAAGAAGAGAATCAGGAAGTGTCATTTCATGCATAGAAGCACTGCGAAGAAGCACAGCATCAGCATTTTCAATCGAATCAGCGATGCAGTATGTATCATCAAAACGGCTCATTCCGGCATTAGAAATTGGATTTAAGCAATAAACACTTTTCATTTCAAATTCTCCTCCTCAAACTTTTTCATAAATGCAACAAGTGCCTCTACACCTTCCTTTGGCATTGCGTTATAGATACTTGCACGCATACCGCCTACAGTGCGATGACCCTTTAAGTTAACAAAACCGGCAGCCTCAGCTTCCTTTACAAATTTGGCATCAAGCTCCTTGTCGCCAGTTACAAATGGAACATTCATTAAAGAACGAGAGGACGGCTCAACTGTACCGTGAAACAGCTTGCTAGAATCAAGATAGTCATAGAGGATCTTTGCCTTTTCTACATTTCTTCTTTGCATTTCCTCAAGACCGCCCATTTTCTTAAGCCACTTGAAGACCTTGCCACAGATATAAATACCATAGCATGGAGGTGTATTGTAAAGAGAATCAGCATCTGCATGGATCTTGTAGCGAAGCATGGTAGGTGTTCCTGGAAGAACATCATCAGTAATAAGGTCTTCACGAATGATTGCAATTACAACACCGGCAGGACCGACATTTTTCTGAACACCGCCGTAAAGCATACCATATTTAGTAACATCAACCGGCTCAGATAAGAAGCAGGAAGAGATATCAGCTACAAGTGTTTTTCCCTTTGTATTTGGAAGTGTGTGGAATTTGGTGCCGTAGATAGTGTTGTTTTCACAGATATAAACATAGTCGGCATCGTCATCGATTGGAAGATCAGAACAGTCTGGAATATAAGAAAATGTTTTGTCAGCACTAGAAGCGACAACGTTAACCTCGCCGTAGAGCTCAGCTTCTTTAGCAGCCTTCTTTGCCCACTGACCGGTTACAATATAATCAGCTTTCTTATTTTTCATCAGGTTCATTGGGATCATAGCAAACTGCTGGGATGCACCACCCTGTAAAAATAAAACCTTATAATTGTCCGGAATATTCATAAGCTCACGAAGATCAGCCTCAGCCTCTTTAATGATTGCATCGTAAACCTTAGAACGATGGCTCATCTCCATGACAGACATACCACTTCCCTGATAGTCAAGCATTTCATCTGCAGCCTCCTGCAGTACCTCCTCTGGCAGCACAGCTGGACCAGCAGAAAAATTATAAACTCTTCCCATAAAGAAACCTCCTTATCACTGCATTAGATATTATCGGGCGGTCAAAGACCGGTGAGATGCAGTGATTCACTATGGCGCTTTACCATATTAAAGTCTAATATAATACTCAATTAGAAATAAGTCAATACCTAATTTCAATAATTCTTCACAAGAGGACAAACAATGGACACAAATTTATCAAAGAGTCATCACATTTGGCGCCTAACATTACAAACGATAGCAAAACAGCAATAAGGCTGTTTGCAAAAATGAGATGCAGGAGGACAAGACTTTGATTGAAGTAACAGGTCTGGTAAAAAAATATGGAAACCATGTGGCTGTCGATCATTTAAGCTTTCGTCTGGAGCCAGGAAAGATTTATGGCTTTCTTGGTCCAAACGGAGCTGGAAAATCAACGACCATGAATATGATGACCGGATATATCGGTCCTACAGAGGGAACGATTTTAATTAATGGTCACGATATCGTGAAGGAACCAGCAGAGGCGAAGCGCTGTATAGGCTATCTGCCAGAGCTTCCGCCGCTGTATACAGATATGACAGTATGGGAATATCTTGAATTTGCAGCACAGTTAAAAAATATCCCGGCGAAAAAGCGTCAGGAGAGCATTTTAAATGCTATGAAGATGACTGGACTTGTCGATGTAGCAAAAAGACTTATCAAAAATCTTTCAAAGGGCTACCGTCAGAGAGTCGGTTTTGCACAGGCTGTGCTTGGCATGCCGGAAATCATAATCCTTGATGAGCCGACTGTAGGTCTTGACCCAATTCAGATTATTGAGATTCGTTCACTTATTAAGGAGCTTGCAAAAGAGCATACCGTTATTTTAAGCTCACATATCCTTTCCGAGATTAGTGCCGTATGCGATGAGATTTTAATTATCTCTCACGGAAGACTAGTTGCAAGTGATACAACAGAAAATCTGATGCACTACATGGATAGTGATGCTATGCTTGAAATCAGCATAAGGGCGCCAAAGGAGCAGGCAAAGAACAGCTTTGCACAGCTTCATCATGTTGTAGCAGTTTTGGAAGCCACAAAGCAGAATGAGGATGATAAGCATCTGAATTTGACCTCATTTGAGATACGTACAGATGGCGCTGATGTGCGCGAAGCTGTATTTGGTATCTGCGCAGAAAAAAATTGGCCTATTTATGAGATGAAATATTCAAAGGCAACACTTGAGGATGTCTTTATGGAGCTGACTGCCGACAATAAGGCTCATGAAGAAGAGATGGATGAGATTAAAAAATCGGCAGAGGAGGCCGTAAAGGAAGCAGAGCAGACAAAGCAGGCCAATAAGGAGGATGACAATGAAAGCAATATTTAACAGAGAATTTAAATCTTATTTCACATCCATGATTGGACCTGTATTTGTGGCCGCACTTGTGCTCGTGACAGGTATTTACTTTATGGTGTATAACATGAGCTATGGCTATCCTTACTTTGCCTACACATTAAGTGCCTCTGCCATCGTATTTGTACTGACTGTTCCGCTTTTGACAATGAGAAGCTTTTCAGAGGAGCGTCATTCAAAGACAGATCAGCTTCTTTTGACATCACCGGTATCTGTGACACAGATTGTTTTAGGAAAGTTCTTTTCAATGGCAGCAGTTGTTGCGATTCCATGTGTGATCTTTTGCCTGTGTCCATTGATCATTAAGAGCACTGGAACAGCATATTTTCTTGTTGACTATTCAACTATTCTTGTATATTTTCTGATCGGCTGCGTTTATGTTGCCATTGGAATGCTGATCTCAGCAATGACAGAGAGTGTCATCATCGCGGCAGTTGGAACGATCATTACACTGCTTTTGATCAATTTGTCAAATGGTCTTTCCAAATATGTGCCAAATACAGCAATTGCCTCTTTAATAGGCTGTCTGATTCTTTTAGTTCTTCTTTGCGTCATTGTCTATGTAATGACAAAGAGCAATGCAGCTACGTTTGGTCTTTTGATCGGTGGAGCAGCAGTTTTAATTATTCTTTACGTTGTAAAGCCAGCTCTTTTTGAGGGACTTATTCCAGGAATGATCGAAAACATAGCATTTGCAAAGGTAATGACAAGCTTTGTTTCTGATTATGTGTTTGATGTAAAGGGTGTTGTGGAGCTGATCTCGATTTGTGCGGCATGCATCTTCCTTACCACACAGGTAATCCAGAAGAGAAGATGGAGCTAAGATAAGCGCTAGATTGGTGTAAGAAAAAAGCCGAAAAAGCGGCAGAATGAGAGGAAAGCAGGCAGGAATGGATATCAAAAAAAAGAAAGAAAAAAAGCCGTCAGGTAAAAATATTTCATCTGTAGTGCAGCTGAAAAACGGAAGCTTCAGCCTTGCAGTGACGGCAATTGTGCTGGCAATTATTGTAGTAGTAAATTTGATTATAGGACAGCTTCCATCAAAGTTATTAAATTGGGATTTGAGCGAAACTGGAATTTTCAGTGTTTCAGATACTTCCAAAGAATTATTAAAGGACTTAGACAAGGATGTTACTGTTGAGGTAGTGGCAGAGACGGGAAATATAGACTCTCGTATTGAAAAGTTTATCTCTATCTATGGCGATCTCTCATCTAAGTTAAAGGTTAGCTATATAGACCCTGTTCTTCACCCTGAAATTCTTACAAAGTATGGAATTTCAGCAAACTCTGTTGTTGTATCATGCGAGGAAACTGGAAAGAATCAGGTAATTTCCTTTAGCGATATAATTGTAAGTCAGCAAAATTATTATGGCTACAGCAGCGAATCAGAATTTGATGCAGAGGGTCAGCTGACAAGTGCTGTTGCAGCTGTTACCTCCGATAACGATAAAAAGATTTACATGTTAAGAGGCCATGGTGAGTCAGCAATAAGTCAAGAGCTTGGCGAGCTGCTTACTAAAAACAGCATGACAACATCAGATTTAAATCTTCTTGAGACAGCATCTGTGCCGGATGATTGTGATCTTTTGATTATCAACAATCCTACAAGTGATCTTGGAACTGATGAATATACAGAACTTCATAACTATCTGTATCAGGGCGGAAATGTGCTTTTGCTTCGTGGTGTTACCGATAAGGAGCTTACAAATTTCAATGAGTTGATGGAAGATTATGGTATGACTATGGTAAACTCCTATATTGGAGATCGTGATCGCTATTACCAGAGAGCACAGAGTGCGTTCTATTTCTTCCCAATGATCACAAGCAATGACACAAATGTAGAAACAACAAGCAGCATCTTAGTCGGTGCAGTAGCAGGTATGACAGCATCAGAAAATACACCAGAAGATGTAACGCTGACAACACTTTTAACTACAAGTAACAATGCATTTCGTGAAGGAAACAGCAATGAGGCAACACAGTTTATTCTGGCAGCATCAGCACAGAAGACAGTACCAGCAGATACAGAAAGCGAGAGCGAGTTAGAATCTGGCAGTGATACAAAAGAAACTGAAAAGACATCCGTTGAGAGCGTTTCAGAGGAAGCTTCAACTGAAAGTGTAACTGAAAATGCATCAGAGGAAGTTACGTCTGAAGCAGCATCTGAGGCAGAATCTACCGAGGAAAGTACTCTTGAGGATGTTCTGACTGACATTTCAGTTGGAAACACAGATGGCTGGCTTGAGACACCATCAGCAGATTCTAAGCTGACTGTTATCTCAGCATCCACCATGATTGATTCCAGTTTGATTGGGAACTTCACTGGAATTGAAAACTTAAATGAGTTCATTAACATCGTATCATCTTACTTCGATGATGTTCAGAACGTATCAATTCCGGCAAAGAGCCTTTCAGTTACTTACAATACTGTAACAGGAAGCAGCATTTGGAATGCATTGTTTATAATCATCATCCCAGTCTTTTCAATTGTTGCGGGATTGGTTGTATGGATCCGCAGAAGAAAGGCATAATGGTGTGAGTATATGACAAAGAATACAAAAAAACTACTTGGTTTAGTCGGTGCGCTTGCCGTCCTTGGAGGCGCATACGGCACAATAGTATTGATCAATCAGCATAATGAAGAAAAAAAAGCCGAGCAGTCAAAGGCAGAAAAAGAGGCAAACACCTTTTATTTAAGCCAGATGGAAGAGCCTGTTTCAATCAGCTACACAAACAGCTACGGAACATTCGCATTCAGCTATGACACTGAGAACGAGACTTGGAGCTATGACAGCGACGAGCACTTTCCTGTCACACAAAGTTGTTTGACTTCCATTTCAAGTGATTTAAAATCATTTACTGCAGAGCGTAAGCTAGAGGAAGTACAGGATGACTTGTCAGTGTATGGTCTGGACAATCCAAGCTGCACGATCACAGCAAAGGGATCTGATGACACAGAGGTAACGATCCAGATTGGAAACCTTAACAGCTATAATTCAGACTATTATGCAAAAGTAGAAGGCTCAGATGATATTTATACAATAGCATCAAGCTATGTCTCAGATATCAGCAACGATATTTCAGCGTTGCAGGAAAAGGAAAGCTTCCCAACCATCACCAGCACATCCATCACAGATGTACAGCTGGTAAAAGACGGCACTACAATTGATATGGAAAAGGAAGTTACACAAGAACCGGCAACCGAGGAAGAGACGACCGAAAACGCATCCGAGGAAGCAGAAACGGGAAGTGAATTATCAGAAGAAGAGACAACGAAAGCTGTATCAGATTCTACAGAAGAAGGATTAACAGAAGAGGAATCAACCGTAGAAATGGTTGATGTAACACACTGGGTATTCACACAGGATAATAAGACACAGCGCGTTGACGAAAGTGATGATATTCATGATTTGTTAGTCAACATGGTAGGTCTTACCTTCAACGACTGCGCAGATTATTACGCAGACGAAGAAGAAAAAGAATCCTATGGCTTAACAGACGATGCAGCAGTTCTTACAATAACATACCAGTCAGGCGAAGAAGAAACCACCTTAAAGCTGACAATAGGAGCCACAACAGAAGACGATGCATATTACTACGTCTCCATGGACGACTCAGATCAGGTCAACACAGTCAGCAAAGAAAGTTTAGACGCGGTCTTAGATGCTATTTCTGGGTATGGGATGTAATTAGTTACAGTTCACGCAACGACAAATATTTACAGCATAGCCCTAAGGTGAATGGCTTTCGTAACATGACGCGTGAACAGTAACCCGAATAAATATACACATATAAAAGAAAAAGAAAAATCATTGACGAACTTTTTATTATCCAGTAAAATAAAAATAATGCAGGAAATTAGGCAGTTGCGCATGCAGCTGCCTGATTTTGAAATTTTGTGTGCAGTTTGGCACAGCAAAAGCAGGTATTTACAAGCAGGAGGACTCGATTATGGGTATGACGATGACGCAAAAAATTCTGGCTGCAGCAGCAGGGCTGTCAGAGGTAAAGGCCGGACAGCTGATTGAGGCAGATCTGAGCCTTGTTTTAGGCAATGACATTACCTCTCCGGTAGCGATCCACGAGATGGAGCGCTTTGACAAAAAGGGAGTATTTGATAAGGACAAGATTGCACTAGTACTCGATCATTTTGTTCCGAATAAGGATATCAAGTCTGCCGAGCATTGTAAGTGTGTAAGAGAATTTGCAGGCTGCAACGAAATCACAAATTTCTTTGATGTAGGAGAGATGGGAATTGAACATGCACTTCTTCCGGAAAAAGGACTTGTAGTTGCAGGAGACGTTGTAATTGGTGCTGATTCACATACATGTACATATGGTGCGCTTGGCGCATTCTCCACTGGTGTGGGAAGTACAGATATGGCAGCAGGTATGGCAACAGGAAAGGCATGGTTTAAGGTACCGTCCGCAATCAAATTTGTGCTTACTGGAAAGCCGGCTGAGTATGTAACTGGAAAGGATGTTATCTTACATATTATTGGAATGATCGGTGTTGACGGAGCACTGTATCAGTCTATGGAATTTACAGGAGATGGTATTTCTTATCTTTCAATGGATGATCGTCTTTGTATTGCAAATATGGCAATTGAGGCAGGCGGAAAGAATGGTATCTTCCCGGTAGACGAGAAGACTATCGCCTATATGAAGGAGCATTCCACAAAGGAATATAAGGTTTACGAGGCAGACGAGGATGCTGAGTATACGGCAACATATACTATTGATCTTAGCAGCTTAAAGCCAACAGTATCCTTCCCACATCTGCCAGAGAACACTCATACTATCGATGAGGTAGGCGACATCGCAATTGATCAGGTTGTAATCGGTTCATGTACAAATGGACGTATCGAAGATCTTCGTGCAGCAGCAGAGATTTTAAAGGGCAGAAAGGTAAAGAAAGGCCTTCGCTGCATCGTAATTCCGGCAACACAGGCAATCTATCTTCAGGCAATCGAGGAAGGACTTGTTCAAACCTTCATTCAGGCAGGAGCTGTTGTCAGCACACCGACCTGTGGACCATGTCTTGGCGGATACATGGGTATTCTGGCTGCGCATGAAAGATGCGTTTCTACCACAAACCGTAACTTTGTAGGACGTATGGGCGATGTAACAAGTGAAGTATATCTGGCAAGTCCATATGTTGCAGCAGCAAGTGCTGTAACCGGAAAAATCTCCGGACCAAAGGACGTTTTATAAAGAAGTCTCGCAGACTGTGACATAAAAACAGCTGGTCAGGCGATTCAGAAAGGTATGGTAAAGAAGATATGAAAGCAAATGGATGTGTATTTAAATATGGCGACAACGTGGATACGGATGTGATCATTCCGGCACGTTACTTAAATTCATCAGATCCAGCAGAGCTGGCAAAGCACTGCATGGAGGATATCGATAAGGATTTCGTTTCAAATGTAAAGAAGGGTGACATCATCGTTGCGGATAAAAACTTTGGATGTGGCTCCTCAAGAGAGCATGCACCGATTGCAATCAAGGCAGCAGGTGTAAGCTGTGTAATAGCAGAGACCTTCGCAAGAATTTTCTACCGCAACGCAATCAATATTGGTCTTCCGATCATTGAATGTCCAGAGGCAAGCAAAAAGATCAAGGCAGGAGATCAGGTAGATATTGATTTTAATACTGGTGTCATTACAGACCAGACGACAGGAGAAACCTTCCAGGGACAGGCATTCCCGCCATTCATGCAGAAAATCATCAGTGAGGGCGGCTTGATTAACTACATTAATCACAAAGAATAATTGTAACTATTCAGAGCCATGCAAAATTGCTTTCTGTGAATGCTTGCATTCAGACAGAATAGCAATTTTATATGGCGAGGTAACCACATGAGCAAAATAGAAGCATCGAAGATGCGATTTTGCGAATGGGGTTCTGAATAGTTATGAATAATCAAACAAATGCGAAAAAGGGCGGACTGAGTCGATCAGCCCGTCTTTTCGCGTTCTTCATCACAAATGTCTTTCATTAGGCATATCTATTTTCCTCGTAACAACAAAAGATATGTCGAAAAAAGGAAAAATACCCGAAAAACTGGGAAAGAAAAGATGAAAAAAAGCCTGCTTTTTGTCGAATAATAGTGGTCAGACCGCGAATCCTGCGAAGCATTTTCCGTGCGTTTTGAAAATAACTTCGTTATAATGTACGTGTGTTGAGACATATAAATAACTAGCTGCAAAAAAAGTTATATACAACCAGTTAGCAGAATAACTAGTACATGCAGCAGCCGCTATGGTACCAGCAGCTGCGAATAAAAAGCAGGAGGAATCAAAAATGCCAGAAAGAAACGCAGAAAATAACAGAGTCAGTGTCATTGGAGTTGTCGTGTCAGGGTTTGAGTTTAGCCATGAGGTCTTTGGGGAGAGCTTTTACATAATGGAGCTGTCAGTAAATCGCTTAAGCGATCAGTCTGATACGATCCCTGTGATGATTTCAGAGCGTCTTATCGATATCAATCAGGATTACAGAGGACGCACAATGGAAGCAATCGGACAGTTTCGTTCTTATAATCGTCATGAGGGGACGAGAAATCGTCTTGTGCTCTCTGTGTTTGTCAGAGAATATCATTTCATGGAGGCATTTACAGATTATACGAAGACAAATCAGATCATGCTTGACGGGTACATCTGTAAACCGCCGGTGTATAGAAAGACACCGCTTGGACGTGAGATCGCAGATCTTCTGGTAGCAGTCAACCGCCCTTACAGCAAGAGTGATTATATTCCCTGTATTGCATGGGGACGAAACGCCCGCTATGTGTCCACTTTTGAGGTTGGCACCAGACTTCGCGTGTGGGGCCGTGTTCAGAGCAGAGAGTATATGAAAAAGATAAGCGAGACTGAGAGCGAGAAACGAATTGCATATGAAGTTTCCGTAAGTAAATTAGAATATGTCGAACAGAAGGGTTGACAGCACTGTAAAATTGATGTACACTAAAGAAAATTCATACAAAAGGTAGAGGTTGCGCTACTGATGAGTAGGCTGATGGATGCAGGCAAGAGCAAGGGAAGTTAGCTAAAAGGCATTGGCGCCGAAAGAATGGCTGTGCAAAGGCTGTTCTTGGGCATATATCGAATAGGTATATGACTGTCATCTGTTCACAGATGGGGAGCTACTAAGGGAAATAGAAAAAGAAAACCTTATGAGCCGGCCGCATGTGACCGGCTTTTTCTTTGGAGAAATCCCAAGACACTCTGGTGGCTGCATTTGAATAGAGTATTACCTGAATCAAGAAAGGATGGTATTATTATGCCAATATTTAAGGGAGCAGGAGTTGCAATCGTCACTCCATTTACACAGGATGACAAGGTTAATTTTGAAGAACTGGGAAAAATGATTGATTTTCAGATTGCCGGAGGAACAGATGCGATCATCATCTGCGGAACAACAGGTGAATCTTCCACATTGACTCATGAAGAGCATGATGCATGTATCAAGTTTGCTGTTGAGCATACAGCAGGCAGAGTTCCTGTTATTGCAGGTACAGGATCAAACTCCACAGCAGAGGCAATTCGTTTGTCCACACATGCACAGAATAATGGTGCAGATGCGCTGCTTCTTGTAACACCATATTATAACAAGGCAACACAGAAGGGTCTGATTCAGCATTATACTGCAATTGCAAACAGCGTAGATCTGCCAATAATTCTGTACAACGTGCCGTCACGTACAGGTGTTAACATTTTGCCGCAGACTGCTGTTACACTGGCAAAGAATGTAAAGAATATTGTAGCAGTCAAAGAAGCAAGCGGAAATATCTCTCAGGTAGCAGAGCTTGCCGCACTTGCAGACGGCTGCATCGATATCTACTCTGGAAATGATGATCAGGTTGTTCCGCTTCTGTCACTTGGCGGTGTGGGTGTTATCTCCGTTTTATCAAATGTAATGCCTAAGCTGACACATGATATGGTTATGAGCTACTTAAACGGTGATGTAAAGTTAAGCCGTCAGCTTCAGCTGTCTGTTATGAACTTAAATAAGGCACTTTTCTGTGAAGTAAATCCTATTCCGGTAAAGGAAGCACTGAATATAATGGGATGGAATGCAGGTGCAGTACGTTCTCCTCTGTGCGAGATGGAGCCGCAGCATAAGGAACTGCTTCGTAAAGAATTAGCGGCAATGAAGCTGATTTAAAACTGATCTGAAACTGACCTGAAACTGACCTTAAGACGGAGGAACAAACGATGGTACGTATTATTTTAAACGGATGCAATGGTGCAATGGGCAAGATGTTAGCTAATATCATTGCACAGGATGAGCAGGCACAGGTTGTGGCTGGAATTGATATCACGCAGGCAGCCGATACACCATTTCCTGTATTTGAATCTATCAAGGCGTGTGATGTAGAGGCTGATGCACTGATTGATTTTACCGTTTCAAAAATTACAGATATGGTATTAGATCAGTGTGCACAAAAAGGACTTGCACTAGTTCTTGCAACAACAGGACTTTCCGATGAGCAGCTTGCTCATGTGCAGGAGGCAGGAAAAACAATTCCGATTGTACAGTCCTACAACATGTCTCTTGGAATCAATACACTTGCAAAGATCGTAGAGCTTATTACGCCTGTACTTGCAGACGCTGGATTTGATATCGAGATCGTAGAGCGTCATCACAGACGCAAGCTTGATGCACCAAGTGGTACAGCAATCATGCTCGGAAACGCAGCAAACAAATCATTAAATGGTGAATATCATTTTGTATTTGACCGCAGTGAAAGACGCGAGAAGAGAGATCCAAAGGAGATCGGATTCTCAGCAGTCAGAGGTGGAACCATCGTAGGCGTACATGATGTAATTTACGCAGGAGAGGATGAGGTAATCGAACTGAACCATCAGGCATTCTCCAGAGGTGTATTTGCAAAGGGCGCTGTCCAGGCAGCAAAGTTTCTGCAGGGAAAAGAGCCAGGTGTATATACCATGCGCGATGTAATTGGATAATATGATACCAAAGCCAAAAGGCATGTTTTTGAAGATTGCGGGAGTGCAAAGCACGTAGCAATCTGGTATCATTAGAAAGCCCCGGGCAGAGCCCGGGGCTTTTTTCATGTCAGTGGTATGATAATCAGAAGCCGCATCCACAGCAGCTAAGTAACAGGATCCAGATCAGGGCATCACAGCCACAGCCGTTTCCATTGTTAAAGAAGCCATTGCCGCCGCCGCATCCGCAGCCATCATTGTTATTCCATCCACCACAGAATAACAGGATAAGGATGATCCACATGCAATTGCATCCGCCAGAAGTAGTTGTCTGTGTGCATCCGCCGCAGTTTGTTGCTGCCAAATCACTCATAGGAGATACCTCCAAAATCATTTACAGTGTATCTTATGCGTCATAGTCTCAAGGAGTTACACTTTTTTATTTTTCTTTCGCCGTTTCTGTAATAATGAGGAAACCTCGCAGAATATATCTTCACTGATCAAAGCAGGATGAGCATTAGGATAAATGATCCATTCAGTGCTTGACAGCTTAATGCGTTTTTTGCTCTTAGCACTTTCCTTTTTTGTAGTTCCCTGAATAAGCGTACCAGTATAGACGGGATTAGTTAGAATATGGCGCACACTTGAGGCAGACCATTTTGGAATTTTGCCGTCAGCTTCATCTGTGATTTTATTTTTAGAAAAAGGCGTCTGAAATAAAATGCCCTGTTGAATCTTATAAAAGCATGGTGGCATAACCTGCTTTTTAGTGAGCAAAGAAGCGATTTTTGAAAGACTAAATCCATCAATATAAAGCTGATAAATTTCCCGTACAACGGCGGCAGCAGGCGGATCAGGAATTAAGCTGTGCAAATGGGCAGGGTCCTTTGTATATCCATAACAAGCAAATGAGCCAATAAACTGGCCACGCATCATCTTATCGCGAAGAATCTGGCGAATATTATCGGAAAGATCCTCACTGTACCATTCATTAATCAGCCCATTTATCTGTCGAAGCCGTAAATTTTTCATGTCATTTGTATCAACACCATCACAAATTCCAATCAGACGGACATGCCAAAGAGGAAACACTTCATTTAAATAATATTGAGCCGTCTCCATATTCCTGGTAAAACGTGACTGGTTTTTGCAAAGAATCGTGTCAAAACGCCCACAGCGAGCATCCTCAATCATGCGGCAAAAAGCAGGACGTGTATTATCAAGTCCAGAATAATTTTCATCCACATACATACAATAGACAGAGAATCCATTTTTCTTCGCATATTCGCAAAGCAGCTTCTGCTGATTTTGAATGCTTTCGCTTACCTCATCACAAGCCAGATTGTCATCCTCGCGGGAAAGACGGCAGTAAATAGCAGCCCTTTTCTCCATCCGCATAGCTCCTCTTTTACCCCTTTTTATCAGATTATGAAAATATACAAATAAACGTGTTATAGTTCATGGATAAGTTAATTAGCCCTAAGGTGTAATGGTTTCACTTGATATCTGTTTACAATATGCCAAAGCCCGAAGGTGAATGGATTTCACGAGCCGGACACTTGGAGCAGGCCTTTCAAAGTAATGTATGATAAGAAAGAACATAAAAGGAACCTGCGGAGTTTGGTCCGGCGACGAAACCATTACACCGAAGGGCTTTCGTAACCTGACGCGTGAACTGTAAGAAAATGGTAAGAACAAAAACTGCGGCATAGTGCTTGCGAAGAAGCATTAAGTGTGGTAAAATTGTTGTGATTCAATTTATGATAAGATTTCAAAGGGGTACAAGCATGAATACACATACAGTTGAAGAATTGTACCGCCTGGCACAGCAGGGAAATACTGAGGCGCTCACGAGGCTTGGTATCTGCTACAAAAATGGAACCGGTACGGCTGTGGATCACAGTGCAGCAGCACAGTGTTTTTACTCAGCAGCGAATGCAGGAAATGCAGAAGCACAGTATCAGCTTGGTATCTGCTATGAGGAAGGCATTGGACTAGAGCAGGATCTGTCTGCTGCCGGATATTGGTTTCAGGAAGCGGCAAGGCGGTTTTACGAAGCTGCCCAGGTTGGAAATCCGCAGGCTCAATATGGACTGGCAAATTGCTATGCAGAGGGCCGAGGAGTGGAAAAGGATGAAGCTGCTGCTGTTTACTGGTATCAGGCATCAGCACAGCAGGACTATGCGGATGCACAGTATAATTTAGGCTATTGCTTTTTATTTGGCATCGGTGTGGAGGCAAATGAAATCGTAGCACTCAAATGGTACAGCAGTGCCGCATCTCACGGTGATCCGCAGATGCAGCATAATCTGGGACTGATTTATAAAAATGGCTATGGCGGAGTAAGCAAAAACTACGGAAAAGCTGCAGAATGGTTTTTTAAAGCTGCCAGACAGGGCTATTCCGAGTCGAAGGTTGAGCTTGCACAGATTTACTTTCGGAATCCGCTGGCGGTAAAAGATATTTCCATTGCTGAGCGTCTGATGACAGAAGCGGCAGAGGAAGGAAATACGCGTGCCCAGGAATATTTGGTGCATTATTATTTTGATCAGGATGCAGCAAAGTATGATTTGAAAAAAGCATGCAGATGGGCATCTGAGTGTGCAGACAGCAGTGATCCAACAGTTGCTGTCGTTCTTGGTATTAGCTTTGCTAATGGCGAGGTGGCCGAGATCGATGAGAAGCAGGCATTTGAGTGGCTGTCAAAAGCAAAGGATCAGGAGAAAAAGTTAAATGGAGAGGCATGTTATTACCTTGGAAAGTTTTATGAGGAAGGTAATGTGACAGAAAAGTCACTTGATGATGCCGAATATTTTTATAAGCTGGCTGTAAGAAAGCACTTTGCAAACGGATCTGAATCGCTCGAAAGAGTCAGAAGAGAAAAAGAAGAAATCCGTAAGGCAGAGGAAGCAAAAGCCATTCAAGAGCAAAAAGAGGCAGAGGAGCTTAAAAAGCAGGAAGAAGTAAAGCAGCTTTTGAACTTAAAGCCAGAGCAGGCAGAGGGCGATGTAAAATCAGAGGAAGAAGCTAAAGAACCAGAAGGAGCAAAGCCTGAGGAAGCTGCTTTAGAACAAGAAGAAGCAAAATCCGAGGAAGCTGTTTCAGAAACCGAAGAAGTTTCAGAACCAGAAGAGGCAGAATCCGAGGAAGAAGCTTCAGAACCAGAAGAGGCAGAATCCGAGGAAGAAGCTTCAGAACCAGAAGAAGTAGAATCCGAGGAAGGAGCTTCAGAACCAGAAGAAGCAAAATCTGAGAAGGAATCTTTAGAAGCTACAAATACAACTGAGACTGCAGAAAACGAAGTGGTATCATCTGAGGAAGTTGAAGAAGAAATTACTTCACAAGAAGTGGAAGTAACGCAGGCACAGCAGGAATCATCTCCACAGATGCAGGCGGATATTGCTTTTGCCCGTTTATTACAGCAGGCAAAAGAAACTCAAAGTCGTATTCAGAAACTTCCAAAGCAGGAAACTGTAAAGGAAGAAGATCAAAAGACACAGGAAAGTGAATCTTTGCCAAAGGAAGAGACAAAAGAGACTGAAACTGTTTCTCCAGAGCCAGTTGAAGAAGATTTTGTTTCTGAGATTGAGGAAGCAGAAAGCTCCATTCAAAAAGAAATTGCTGCGGCACAAAAGTTTGAAAAGGAACTTGATGTGCTGCAAAAGAAGATGGCACAGAATGTGCAGGATCTTCAGGAAGAAAAGAATGAAGCAGAAAAAACAAAAGTTTTTGACAAAGCGGATCTTGATCAAATTCAGCAGGTAGAAGCAAATCCTTCTAGCGAAGATACTGAATCGGCAGAGGAATCAGAGCAGGAAGAAGCTGATATTGAAACTGATGTCGAAACTGATGCTGAAATTAATAATGATATTGAAACTGATATTGCATATGATACAGAGGAATCTGAGAATGTAGACAGTGAGGAAGCTGAAACATTTTTTGAAGAAGAGGAAGAAGACGAAGATGATGAGGAGTGGGAAACCTCCGCGGATAATTTTGTTGCTTCTCTTTTAAAGACGGGTGCAAAGCTTACTAATACATCAGAACCAGTGATTCGCGAAGAGGAAGAGACACCTTCTGAGACAGTTGAATCGGAATCAGAAAATCAAAACATTGAAGATGAACCTGTAGAAACTGATTCTTCAAAAGCATTTTCAGAAGAAACAGAGTCTTCTGAAAATGAGTCTGCAGAAGCAGAGCCTTCAAAAGATGACTCTGCAGAAATAGATGAAGAAGAATCACTTGAAGAAAGTGAAGATGAGTCTTTAACAGATGAAGTCGCAGACTACATAGAAAATTCTGATAATTCTGATGATTCTTATGACGAAGATTCTGATGATGCAGTTGATTCTTATGACGATAATTCAGACGATGCAGCTGATTTAGAAGAAGATTCTAAAGAGGAAGCTGCTAGCGATCTTGTAGAAGAATCATTGAGTGATGAGTATTCACAAGATGAATACTCAGAAGAAGATTACGCGGAAGATGATTATCAAAAAGAGGATGACAGCTTTGAAGATGAAAATGATTCTAAAACAGAGAATCAAAACGAATCTTTAGTAAAGAGTATGCCAAGAGCAACTCTTGTGGATGACTCTGTCTATGAATATGAAAAGGCCATTATCGATGATTTGAAGCAGGAAGATGTCAGTAGATATGTCGATGTGGATGAGGAAACATATGAAGAAGTAAAGAAGAAAAAGCACCATGTCGTACCGATTGTGATTCTTGTTCTTGTTTCTTCGATTGCGCTTGCCGCAGCGATCCTTGCAGCGACAGGTCATCTTGGAGAATTTGTAAATGCACTGAATGAGCAATTTTCAGCTGGAAATCAGCCAGACGCAGACGAGTCTGCAAAGCTTCCAGAAAAATCTTCTGACAAAGCATTAGAAGAGAATACTGAAAAAGAGCATTCATCAGAGGTTAAGTCATCTGAAACACAAACGTCCTATGAGACAGCTCCATCATCAAGTGCAGATGATAATTCAGAAAATAATAACGAAAATAATCAAACTTCCCAGAATACAGCAGCTGATACAGCTGCTGTATCTGATAGTGCGGAAATTACTTCAAATGCAGGCAGTACAGAGCCATCTTCCTTAAAAGAAGAGAGCAGCACAACAGAAAAATCTGTGGATGAAGCAGAAACTGAATCAGAATCAGAGATAGAATCTCAAACAGAATATGAGTCTGAGACAGAATCAGAGACAGAAACAGAGTCAGATTCTGAAACAGAAACTGAAATTGAGAAAGAGTCTCAAACACAGACAGAATCTGAAACAGAGACAAAGACAGCTTCCACTGAACAAGAGAAAACAAGTCTTGAGCAGACAGAAACAAGCACACAAGATGCTGAAAATAAAACTGAATCAGAGACAGAAACAGAGAAAGAGTCTCAAACAGAATCTGAATCTGAGGCAGAAACAGAGAAAGAATCTCAAACAGAATCTGAAGTAGAATCTGAGATAGAAACTGAAATTGAGACAGAGTCTGAATCTGAGACAGAAACTGAGATGGAGACAGAAGCAGAATCCGAGTCTGAGGAGGATAATACAAATCCATATCATGAAGCGGCAAAAGCAAAGTATCCAGCTTTTTCAAATGAAAGCTATACTCCAATTCCAGAGGTTTCTTCGGGATGTATTTACGCAAAATATACCAATTTCGATGAGGCTTTTCAGACACTCTATACTAATCAGAGTGATTTGTCAGGAGCAGCACAAGTTGCACTGAATACACCGGGATTTAATATTATTGGCTATCGTGTTTATATGCTTGCTTATCAGGATGGTATTCTGAATGCGTATAGTACACAGCTTGATGGCACAGATCTGCAGCTGAGTGCAGCAAACGTTGGCACAGAAGCATATATCATGAATGGAAGCATTTTCTCAGAAAATCGTGAATATTCAATGACAGGAGATCCTGTAGGAACAGCATATCCGTATATTAAACGTTTCCTTACATTTGGTGAGGATAAGGTTTACTATTTGGATACAGATGGAGACATAACAAGAAGCGATTATCAGCATACAGCTATTCAGCGTCTTGAACTAGGCATTGATGATGGCAATGATGTGGCTTGGGCACAGGTTATGGGACCGTATCTTATTTATTATGATACAAAGACAGAGCTTATGTACAGCTGCAACTTAGATGTAGGCACGATTGTTTTGCTTGACTTTGATGGAGTCTCAGACCCATCTGGTCTTTGTGGAAATGGAAATTGGGTCTATGGTCTGTATGATGGAAAGCTTGCAAAGGTTCGTCCAAATGGAAGTGAACTTCAAACTATTTATGAGCCGGATGATTCACTAGAGCTTGTCTCAGTGGAGCATGCCATGGAAAATTATATTATTTTGACTGCAAAGAACACTGCAAATATAAAAACGAGTGCAGAAAATAATTCAGCAGATTCTAATGCAGGAATCAAAACGTATTGTTATAACCTGCAAACTGGAGAGCTGACTCAGCTTTCAGCCGAATAAAAAGTTTGAGGGCAAGGGTTTTAATGCCCTTGCCCTTTTACTATATAAGCATCAAAAAAGGAGGAATATTTGATGATTTACGACGTATTAGAATATGGTGCGAAGGCAGATGGAGTAACAAATGACGCTGCCGCTATTCAGAAAGCAATTGACGAATGCAGTGCTGCCGGTGGCGGCCAGGTTGTGCTTAGAAGCGGAAGAACATATTATTCAAGCTCCATTATTATAAAGCCATATGTAGATCTTCATTTAGAGAGAGGAAGCGTATTAAAGGCGCATAGCGATCTGACAACTTATTTTCATCCAAATGAGGGTCAGAAGGATAATGGTGTAAAGATTGAGGGAACACCAGTAACATTAAAGCCATCATATGCTTTTATTTATGCGAAGGATGCCGATCATATGGCAATCACAGGAGATGGCGTTATTGACGGAAATGCATTTGCATTTGTAAAGCAGGTAAGCCAGTACTACGTTACAGGCGATTTTTATCCGCGCCCGACTGTCATCTATGTAGAACATTGTAATCATATCAATTTTACAAATATTATTATCAGAAATGTTTCTTTCTGGACTTTGCACACCGCAGGTTGTGATGATGTATTGATTGACCGCATTCGCATTTTAAATGATTTGAATGTTGCAAACTCTGATGGTATTGATCCAGACCATAGCACAAATGTACGCATTATAGGCTGCCATATTGAGTGTGGTGATGATTGTATTTGTCTGAAGAGTTCTGCAGGAAACATGGAATATGGTCCGACAAAAAATGTGCTGATCAGTGATTGTACATTAATTTCCACTTCCGCAGCATTGAAGATCGGAACAGAAGGAACTGGCAATTTTGAAAATCTGACAGTAAATAATTGTATTATCAGCGGCAGTAATCGTGGAATTTCTATTCAGATTCGCGATGGCGGTCATGTAAAAAATGCAATGTTTTCAAATATCATCATCGAGACACGCCGTTTCGCAGATTGCTGGTGGGGCTGCGGTGAGCCAATCAGCATAACAACACATAATCGTGTGCCAGAGAAGCAGTCTGGCCATATTTCAGGAATTACATTCCGCAATATCACCTGCGACTCAGAGAATGGTGTATTTTTATCAGGAAGTGATGGAAACCATATTGAGGATGTGCTGTTTGAGGATGTCAAGGTAAAGATTCATTCAAAGAGCAAATGGCCAAAGGGGCTGTATGATTTAAGACCAGGCTTTGGACAGAAGATTGAAGAGATTCCAAGCGCTGGCTTCTATATGAGAAGAGCAGATGGCGTGACTATACGAAATAGCCGTGTTGTTTTCGAGGGCGAAGAGCGCGCCTGCTTTGGAGAGGCAATCCATGCGCAGGATTGTGCAGATCTTGTAATTGAAGGCTTTAAAGGAGAAGCAGCAAGACCAGAGTTAGAAGCAATTGTAATTGAATAAATGCATTGTAACGTAGCAATTCGCAAGTATCAATTAGAGTAGAAAAAGAGGAAGCAGAAAAACAATGAAATTTGATAAGCTGATTGAGCTCTTAAAGGAAATGGAGACAACAATAGAAGCAGAAGAAAATCAGACACTTCTTGAAAAATTAAATCGAGAGGAACTGATCAATACGATGCAGTTTCTTCAAAGATGTGCAGCGCAGGCAGGGTATTATTATAATCTGCAGGCACCAGGCAGTGAATTTGGTACTATGAAGCTGCAGACAGCAGAAAATGATGAGCCTATTGTGGCACAGGTAAAAATTTGGGATAATAAAGAGCATAAGATTCGCACTCGTTTTTCCCTTCGCCGTTTAGTGACCGAGGAGGACGGCTCATTGTCTGTGAAGTTGCCGTGCGGAAGCTATGAGGCAGAGGTGACATGCGGACCAGAGTACAGTACTGTTCTTGTGCCATTTGAAATCACAAAGGATAAAGTGACAACAATTAAGGCAAGACTGGCGCGTATAGCACATTTAACTGATCATGGATGGACAGCAGGTGATCTTCATCATCATAGTATATACAGCAGTCCGGCGTATGGCGGAACAGATCCTGTAATAGAGACTCCAGATCAGGTGTGCCGTTCCATGAAGTCTCTTGGAATGCAGTTTGGTGCGCTAAGTGATCATCATAATGTACTTAACCATGAAGAATGGCAAAGACAAAATAATAACTTTACACCTATTATCTCAAAGGAAATTTCAACCTCTAATGGTCATGTGCTGCAGCTTGGCGTAGATGATGACGTGATCTATGAGATTCCAAAGGGAAAGGAACGCACAACAGAGAAACTTCGCAATGAATTTATACGCATTTGCAGTGAGATTCGAAAAAAAGGTGGTCTGCCGCAGGTAAATCATCCGTTTGATGTGAGTTTTTCCACTCGCTACAACAGCGAGTTTTGGGATATGGTTGAAATTTTTGAATCAATGGAGATTTGGAATGGTGCGACTCCATTTGCAGCTGGCACAATCAATGCTAAGGCATTCAAAAAGTGGCTGTCTCTTTTAGATGAGGGAAAGCGCCTGACTGCTACAACGGGAAGTGATACACACAACATTTATGGTGACGATTATTTTGGCATGACAGAGTGGTTAGATTGGCTGATGGATATTGTGATGAAACACCCGGAGATTTATCCAGAGCAGATGAATGAGAAGGTTGCCTATCTGACTTGGCTGTACAATAAGGTATGGCCGCGTCTTTTATCGTGGGTGGAGCAGTCTAACACACCGTCTACAATCCATAATTATGTGTATACAAATGGAAAAAATCAGCCTCAGGAAATTCTTCAGGCTATCCGTGAGGGACATAGTTTTATAAGTAATGGTCCGCTTGTGACGGCAGAAGTAAATGGAGTTTCTTATGGTGAGAAGGCAGTACTTAAAGATAGGACAGGTACACTGTCAGTTCATGTATTTTCAAAGAAACCGATCAATCATCTGTGGATGTACACAGGTGCTGATAAGAAGGTTGAACTTTGTGCAAAGGCTGATGCAGCAGAGGGCGGCTTTATGTATGATATAGCGGCAGATGAGCTTGATTTTGGCGATGCTGCATGGATTTTGTTTGTGGCAGATGGAGGAGAGAATAACCTTGCAATTTCAAACCCAATTCTGTTTGCTTGATGATAAATAAAAAATCTGAAAATCAGGGTTAAAATCTGACCCTGATTTTCACTAGGAGGAAACATGAGATCACTTGACTATATGAATCGTGTGGAGGCGTATGTGAATCGCTTAAACAGCGAGCGACGTACCGTGCTTGAAACGATCCAACAGGTACGTTTTTTGGATCTGATGGCAGATGAGATCAACTGCGTAGATATGACTGCAGACTGCGAAGAGGATGAGAATAAAAAATATGGTGTAGCGCCAAATCTGGATGCAGTACACACAAGGGGCTATGCTAAGAGAAGTCTTGTACTGGAGGATTGCAGCAGCTGGCCAGTTTTTTCGTGCACAGATACGTGGGGCGGTCCGGATTACCATGGGATTTTTGCTTTTTCTGTGACAATTACAGAAGAGATGAAGGGACGCATTATTGGCTTTTCGCTTGACACTGGCGCAGATGATATATGGAATACTGATAATCCACAGATTATGGTTTATGTAAATGGAGTGCTTACGTGTGCCATGGATCTTAATCATCATGAAGTAATATTAAGTGATTGTGCAGAGCCAGGAAAGATATATGATATTCGATTATATGCATATGTCAACAGTCCAGGAAAGAGCAATTTTTTATATCTTAAGGTATTTGCGAAGGAACAGGAGGCAGAGGCACTTTATTATGATATGAAGCTTCCGCTTGAGGCAGCAAAGCAAATGCGCCCAGAAGAAGAAAAAAGAAGAAAGCTTCTGGAGCTTTTAAATCAGGCAGGTGATTTATTAGATTTTCGTGTTAAGAAAAGTGATAAGTATCGTGCATCCCTTATAGCAGCAAGCGAATGGCTTAAGGAAAATTTATATGAAAAGGAATGGGAGCTTGACGGTCCAACTGTTTATGCACTTGGTCATACGCATATTGATGTGGCATGGAAATGGCCACTTCGACAAACAAGAGAAAAGGCTGTAAGAAGCTTCTCGACAGTGCTTTATTTGATGAAGCGTTATCCAAAGTATCGTTTCTTTTTGAGTCAGCCGCAGCTTTATGAGTATGTAAAAGAAGATGCACCTGAGATTTTTGAGCAGGTAAAGGAACGTGTAAAGGAAGGACGCTGGGAGGCAGACGGTGCTATGTGGCTGGAGTCTGACAGCAATTTAACTAGCGGTGAGTCACTTATTCGTCAGATTTTATATGGAAAGAAATTTTTCAATGAAGAGTTTGGCATTAAAGAGCAGGAGATATTGTGGTTGCCTGATGCATTTGGCTTTTTAGGTGCATTGCCGCAGATCATGAAGAGAAGCGGTATTCGCTACTTCCTAACAACAAAGATGGGCTGGAATGATGCCGATCAGCAGCCAGATGATACATTTCTTTGGGAAGGAATTGATGGAAGCCGCGTAACAGGCCTTTATATCACAACAAAGAATTACGAAGCATACCCGGAGCGTTTTGAAAAGCCAGTTCGCGAGGTTACATACAATGGCAGACAGAATGCCAGCCAGACAATGGGAACATGGCAGAATTACAGAAATAAAGAGTTAAATGATGCAGTTCTCACAGTTTATGGCTACGGTGATGGCGGCGGCGGTCCGACAGAAGGTATGCTTGAGGAAAGTAAGCGTTTGTCTTACGGCATCCCAGGAGTTCCTAAGGTAAAGCTGTCTGGACTAAAAGAGTACTTACAGGTACTTGATAAAAATTTACAGAATAAAAAGTTAAACACATGGTACGGTGATCTGTATCTTGAGTATCATCGCGGTACATTTAGTTCAATTGCAGAGAATAAAAAGAATAACCGTATATGTGAGTATAAAAATCAGCAGGCAGAGTGGCTGGCATCACTTTTGTGGTGGATGAATAAGAAAAATGAGAATGCAAACAAGAATGCATATCCAAAAGAGACGCTTGATAAGGCATGGAAGCTTCTGCTGTTAAATCAGTTTCATGATATTTTGCCGGGATCTGCAATTGCTGAAGTCTATGAGCAGTCAGATATTGACTATGCAAAGATTAAGGCAATGGATGAAGAGATAATTAGTGAAGTATTAAAAAGCCTGAGCAGTAATAAGAGCGAGCAAAAAAACGGAATCTGTGCATGGAATCCACTTGGCTTTGCAGCAGAGCAGGTGATTGAGCTTGATAAAAAGAAGCTGCATGAATGCGGTATCGACAAGGGCTGTTCTCTTACTAATGTGACAGCCGCGCAGCGCTTTAAAGATGGCACAATGCTTGTCACAGCTTCACTTCCTGCAAAGGGCAGCTTATATATGGCAGCATCTGCAGAGAAAGAAAGCTTAGACAAAGAGGCAAAGAAAGAACATTTTGCTTTACGTGATGAAAATACACTTGAGACACCTTGGTATATTGTTTCATGGAATGAGCTTGGCGAACTGACCTCTCTTTATGATAAGGAGGCAAAGCGTGAAGTTTTAGAAGCAGGTACTGTAGGAAACGAGATAGTTGTTTATGAAGATATTCCTAAGGATTACGATGCTTGGAATGTGGAGTCATATTATTCAAGAAAGCATTGGAAGATGTCTGTGAAAAAGCCATGTATGATGACTGAGGCAGGAGAAATCTGTGCTGTGCTTCACACAGAGCTTTCTTATGAGTCTTCAGTTATTGAGCAGGACATTGCATTCTTTGCACACACAAGACGAATTGATTTTAAGACTAAGATTGACTGGAAAGAACAGCAGCAGCTTGTAAAGGCAGAGTTTCATTTGGATGTCATGACAAGAACAGCAGCATGCGAGATTCCATATGGTGTGATGGAGCGTCCAACACATAGAAATACAAGCTGGCAGCGTGCCCAGTTTGAGATGTGTGCACATCGCTTTGTGGATCTGTCTGAGCCGGGCTTTGGTGTGGCACTGTTAAATGATGGACGATATGGTCATTCTATTGAGGACAGCTTTGTTAGTCTGACGCTTCTTACATCAGGTGTCTTCCCATTCCCAGATGCTGATAAGGGACTTCATGAACTTACATATGCCCTGATGCCGCATATGGGTGACTGGAGAGAGGCAAATGTGGTACACGAGGCAGGAAAGCTTAATGAAAAGCCGATTCTTTCTGTTTATAAGCCATCGCTTTTGACAGAAGAAAAATCTTCAGTCAGATATACAATGTGTGAGGTGTCATCACCAAATGTTATTGTGACATCAGTAAAACGTGCAGAAGATGAAAGCGGACTGATTGTTCGTATGTATGAGTCAAGCGGTATCCGCACAAATGTGGAATGGAATTTAGAGGGTCTTTGCCCGAAATACATCTATGAATGTGATATGATGGAACAAAAAGAAAGAGAAGTTGTGTTTGACGGACAGAGAGCAAAATTTGAGATCAGACCGTTTGAGATTAAGACATTTTTACTAGTATAAATATAAAAGTGCAGTAAGAAAAAAAGGTTTCTTCTGAAAAAGTGTGGAAAAGACACAATGAAAGAGCAAAAAATGCAATGTTTTTCCGAAGAAACCGACCAAATACGCATAGCTTTTGGGTGTGCAATTTTGCTATAATCAACACATCAGATATGAAAAGTTTCTAAAGAAACAATAAAAAAAGGAGGGCTGCGGACATGGCAAACAAAAAAACGCCGGGTGTGGCAAAGAAAAAGGTTAATTGGAAAACATACCTGAGAAATACCTGGCAGCTGTATGTGATGATGTTGATACCGATTATCTGGCTGATTTGTTTCAAATATAAGCCGATGCTGTACATCGTTGTTGCATTTAAAAAGTATAACATTTTCAAAGGAATTTGGGAGTCTCCGTGGGTTGGTTTTAAATATTTCAAGGAGGCATTCGGATCAAGTGAGTTCTGGTTTGCAGTAAAGAATACATTGATCTTAAATATCGGTGATTTGATTATCGGATTTCCATTCCCGATTTTTTTGGCACTGTTTTTAAATGAGTTAAGAAGTACGGGCGTCCGCAAGATGACTCAGATCGTTTTGTATCTGCCAAACTTCCTTTCTTGGGTTATTATCGCTGGTATCAGTACTCAGCTGTTCTCAGGAAATGGTCTGTTAAATGGTGTACTTGGTGTATTTGGTTTACCAACAGTACCGTTCTTAACAAATACAATCTGGTGGAGAATTATTTACTGGGTAATGGGTATCTGGCAGTCAGCTGGTTATTCACTGATCATTTATTTGGCAGCACTTATGGGAACTGACCCGTCACAGAGTGAGGCAGCTTACCTTGATGGTGCAACAAGATTACAGCGTATCTGGTATGTAACAATTCCTCAGATTATGCCGACCATATCCACACTGCTTATTATGCAGCTTGGTAAAGTTATCAATATCGCATTCGACCGTCCATATATGATGAGCAACATGCTTGTAAAGGATGCATCAAATGTACTTAGTGTATATGTATACGAAGTTGGTATCGGTAAGGGACGTTTTGACTACGCAACAGCAGTTGGTCTGTTCCAGTCTGTAATCGGTATCGCTATGGTAATTATTTTTGATAAGATCGCTAAGAAAATGGGACAGGGAGGTGTCATGTAATGGACGGATTAAAAACAAAAGAAGATCGCCGCTTTCAGACGTTCTGGGTAATCTTTTTTATCTTAATCAGTGTGATTGCAATTATCCCGGTACTTCGTGTAATTTCCATTTCGTTCTCTGGTAGAGATGCAATCAACAAGGGACAGGTATTTATCTTCCCGATTGGATTTAATGTAGATGCTTATGCAAAGGCATTAAAGAGTGGTACATTCGTAAGCTCTTTTGGATATTCCATTATTCTTATGGCAGTTGTAACTGCAGTTGATATGATTATGACTATCCTTCTGGCATACCCGCTTTCAAGAAAGGGTCTAAAGGGTTCAAAGATTGTCAATCTGTTCTGCGTTATCACCATGTATTTAAACCTTGGTACAATCCCGAACTACTTAAATATTAAGTCTTTCGGCATGATTGATACTGTATGGGCATTGATCATTCCTGGTGCACTTAGTGTTTACAACATGATCATCATGCGTACTGCATTCGCAAGTATTGATGATTCCTTGTATGAGGCAGCGCGTATTGATGGATGCGGTGAGTTCAAGATTATGTACCGTATCGCAATTCCGCTTTGTGTACCGACTATCGCAACACTTTGTTTGTTCTACGCAGTAGGTCGTTGGAATGGTATTGATGATCAGCTGTACTATGTACAAAAGACAGGTCTTCACACTGTTCAGATGGCATTAAAGCAGATGATAGAGGCTGTAAATGTTCAGTCTGAGGAGAGTGGAACAACACAGCTTGTAGCAGAGAATATTAAGGCAGCAAGTATTACGCTGTCCATGACTCCAATGTTAGTTGTATATCCATTCATCCAGAGATTCTTCACTCAGGGTATTATGCTGGGTGCAGTAAAGGGTTGATTTTACACAATATTTTTTCAAAGTGAATGTCTGCGCTGTCTGGCTTTAGCCAGACGGGCAGTGACATCATAAAAATCTTTTAGGAGGAGTTTACAATGAGAAAGATGAGAAAATCAGCTGCAGTAGCTCTTACAGCAGCAATGGCAGTAACAAGCATGGGCGTGATTCCGGCAATGGCAGATGAAACCACTACAATTCGTGTTATGGTTTGGGACCGTGGAGATGCTCCGCAGGGTATGACTGTTGAGGAGAACAAGATGAGCGAGTGGATCAACGAGCAGGTAAAGGATCTGGGTATTCAGGTTGAGTTCGTAGCTGTTCCAAGATCTACCAGTGAGGATGTTCTGACAACTATGATGACTGGTGGAAATGCACCTGATATCATTTTCTCCTATGACCAGAACGTATTCTTAAATTACGCAAATCTGGGTGGTTTGGCTGATCTGACAGAGGCGTATGAGACAATCGGAACTAACATCAAGGAGTATGCTGGTGAGGTTCAGAACATGGGTGAGTATGATGGTGTTCAGTATGCGCTTCTTTCAAAGAGAGGAACTGAGAATCCGCGTCATACCGCTTACATCCGCAAGGATATCCTTGATGAGATGGGACTTGAGGTTCCGACTACAAAGCAGGAGCTGATTGATGATCTGTACGCAATTCATGAGAAGTATCCGGATATGATTCCGTGGAGCATGGGCGGACGTCAGGATACTGAGAAGATGTACCTGAACTTCGTTGGTTCCTATGTAACCTTCGAGGATGAGAAGGATGAGTTTACCTATAGCGAGAACTATATCGTAGCTCATGACGGCGCATTAGACGGTATTAGAGAGATGAACCAGCTGTACAATGATGGCATTATCGTTCAGGATTTTGCTACTGATACAGATGAGTCCGTACATAAGTCAAACATCGCAGCTGGTAAGGTTGCATTCTTCTTGGATGATAACTCTGTTCAGTGGGAGAATATTCACACTTTAAATAATGACCTTGACAAGTCCACATTCGTTCCAGTTGAGTGCTTCACTCAGGAGAATGGAGATATCCGTAACGTATACGAGCAGATGTATGGTATGTGGATAATGGTTCCGGCAGCAAGCGAGGATAAGGTTGATGCGTGCATGACTTATCTGAACTGGTTAGCAGATCCGACTAATGCAGAGAACGTAGCTTACACACCAGAGCATAAGGTTAGTGAGAATGGTGTTCCGGTTGCATTTACTGCTGATGAGTTAAGTACTATGGGCTACAAGGGAACACTTGATGATTACAACATCGTAAACAAGCATTTCGCATTCATGGATGATGAGGCTGGTATTGTTGAGAGTGCTATGGGTAAGGATCCGATCGACTCCAAGGAGTGGTATGAGAACTTCTATGAGACTGTTGCAATCGGCAAGTATCGTTATCCAGTATTCTCTATCAATGCTGAGGCAGAGAATGAGTATGGTACTCAGATCCGTTCTGATCTGATCGAGTATGTATACAGACTGATCAGCTGCAAGCCAGATGAGTTTGATTCCTTAGAGGCTCAGTTAAAGAGTGATATGGACAATGCAGGTCTGACTGACATTATCGAAGGAAGAGCTGCTCTGTATGATGAAGAAATGGCTGCTGCAGAATAAATTGTAACAATATAAGCGAATACGCAATACAGAAAGCGGGGGCTTACACGGCTCCCGCTTTTTACTTCATAAAGGAGGAAACAAGATGATAGCAGTAATCAGCGACGTGCATTTTCCATCCAATGCAGAACGGCAAAAGATTATGGAGACAGGACTAAAAAAGCTTACTGGTATTCGTGCACTTTTTATCTGCGGCGATTTCACAGATAATCGCAAAGACACAAAGCCAGAAGAGGAGATGAAACTGCCAGAATATATAAAGAAGCTGCCATATCCTGTTTTCTTTATTGATGGTAATCATGAAGATTATGATGTATTAAAAAGACTTCCTAAGATTAGTGATAGTGAAAATGAATTACTTTTTCAAAAGAGCGGATGCAGCCTAACAGCAGAAAATACAATGAAGGCATCAGATGGCATTTACTACCTGAAAAGAGGAAGTGTATGTAAAATCGACGGATTTTCTATGCTTTTAATTGGCGGAAGTACAACCGGCCCTGGGTATAAGAAAAATCATCCTGATATCTGGCAGAAAGATGAGGATCTGTCAAAAGAGGATGAAAAGCAAATTTTAAAATCATTGCAGGAAAATGATCATACATTTGATCTGATTTTCACACATACAGTTCCAGAGTGCATGGTAAAGGCATGGTTTCCAGATAAGGATCTGTCAGTGACAAATAAAATTTTAGAACACGTATGGCAGTCGGTTTCTTATCAGTACTGGCTGTTTGGCCATTTTCATGAGGATGTAGATTACCCGGAACGTATGCACTGTCTTTACAATGATGCGATGCTTCTTGAGGCATTAAAAGACGGTGGTATTCGTGCAGAAAGGAGAAAACTATGAGAAATTATGAGATAAAGACAGACCTTCATACACATACGCTTGCAAGCACTCATGCCTACAGCACGCTAGAGGAAAACTGTCGCGGTGCATTTGCAAACGGTCTTGAAGGAATCAATATGAGTGATCATGGACCGTTAATGCCTGATGCACCGTATGAAGGTCATTTTTCTAATATGAGGATTTTGCCAGAGTATATCCATGGTGTAAAGGTTTGGAAGGGTGCTGAGGCCAATATTGTAGATTATGATGGAAATATTGATCTGACAGAGCACACACTCGGACGTCTTGAGTGCATTGTAGCATCATTTCATGAGCAGACTTTTAAGGCAGGAACAGTTGAACAGCACACAAATGCTTATATGCAGGCACTTAAAAATCCAAAAATCCATATTTTAGGCCACAGTGGAACAGCACAGTATCCGTATGACCATGATACTGTCATTAAAGAGGCAGCACGTCTTGGAAAGGCAATCGAGTTAAATGAAGCTACATTTCATGTGCGTCCTTCTTCTATTGCAAATTGTTGTAAGATCATTGCAAAGTGCAAAAAGTATGGTGCTTTTATAAGTGTCGATTCAGATGCTCATTTCAGCGCCTTTGTTGGAGTGTATGACTGTGCAAGAAAGCTTCTTGATGAGCTTGATTTTCCACAGGAGCTGATTATAAATCGTAACGCTGAAACTGTGAGCAAGTGGTTAAAAGAGCTAGCCGCAGCAAGCGAAAACAAATATTAAAATTCTACATTTGATTGCTGACTTGTGATAGTCGTTGAGCTGGCGCGCATTGCAGATGGAGACTGATCATAAGTCTGGCGGAAAATTCTGTTAAACTGAGAGAAGCTTTGAAAGCCGCATGACTGTGCAATTTCAGAGATCGGGTGACTAGTTGAGAGCAAAAGATCCCTTGCACGTGTAATACGTACTTTTTGAATATAGCTTATCAGCGTGAATCCAGTCACTTTTTTAAACTGATGAGACAGGTAGCATGAGCTTAAAAAGAATTTGTCAGCCAAGGAATCAAGCGACAATTCCTCATCATAGTGGCTGTGTATATAATAGGTAATGCTGTAGATTTTTTGCGTTGCTGAGTTGCCTGACGACTTATTGGTATATAGATTTTTGTCCTGGTTTTGCTTAATCGCATACAAAAACTGTATAAACATCGAGTGAATAATAAGCCGCTGTTCTGGGTGAGCCAGATAGTCGTGATGTCTTGAAAATGTATAAATTTCATCAAGAATGCCCAGAATTTGTTTTCGTATTTCCTCTGGAAAGCGAAAGATTGGAGTCTGGGCATTAAAAATAGTTAAAAGCGGCAGATAATAGTCTGCCATGCCAAACAGATCTTTAGGGTACCAGAAGGAAATGATTAGTCGTTTACTTGGCGCCCCAGTTGGATATTCAGTCCGATGAAGAATAGTCGGAGGCAGCAGCACAATGTCGCCCTCCTCAAGAGAATATGGCACGCCTTCAATAAAATGTATTGTATCAGGAGAGAGCGGTATCATGATTTCATGAAAGCGGTGCGAGTGTTGAAACTCCATATTGATCTGTTTATAGCGCTCTCCGTAATCAAAATAATAAAAAAGAGAAACATCACAGTCATTTATAATAATGCTGTAATTGCGTTGATATTTAAGCTGAAGTGGATGATCCATTGAAACCTCCAATAGTATTTATAAAACTGTAACATCAGTATAGCGATTTACAGCAAAATATGCAAGGAATATTGAAAAAGAAAACAAATTTTAAATAGATATTTTGTATGTCATTTTGTATACTGAGTACAAGATGTAACAGTTTATGCATAAAGTGTAACAGTTTACATGGGATATGTAAATATATCCAAGCATAATATAAAAGAAAAGGAGCGGGGACGATGGAGAACGTAACAGCAGCACAGGTAAAGGATGCTTTAGAGCGTGTGATTGCGAGCTTTCAGACTGTATTGTATGAGGATGATGAGCAGTTTTTAGAGAATATGAAGACAAAGAATCTGGAGGGCGATGATATTCGCAGATACCAGCATTGGGAGTGGACACAGGGTGTTGGCTTATATGGATTCTGGCGTCTTTTTGAAGCGACAAAGAAGCCAGAGTATCTTGACATTTTAAAGCGTTTCTATGAGAAGCAAATGGAGGTTGGTCTTCCTGGAAAGAATATCAATACCGTAACCCCTCTTCTTGCAATGTCTTATTTTGCAGAGTATACGAAAAATGATGAGTATCTGGGAATCTGTGACGAGTGGGCTGAGAGCATTATGCACGATTTTTTGCGCACAGAGGAAGGCGGCCTTCAGCACAAAACCTCTGATACCCTGAATAATGGTGAGCTTTGGGATGATACCTTATTTATGACAGTATTGTTTTTAGCTAATATGGGACGTATTCGCGGCAATAAGGAATATATTGAAGAAGCGCAGTATCAGTTTCTTCTTCATGTAAAGTATCTGACAGACAAAAAGACAGGTATGTGGTTCCATGGCTGGACTTTTGATGGTCATCACAACTTTGCAGAGGCACTGTGGGGAAGAGGAAACTGTTGGATTACAATGGCAATTCCGGAATTTCTTGATATGGTAGAGTGCCCGACAGCAGTTCGCCGCATTTTAGAGGAGTCCGAGCGTGCTCAGGTCAACGCACTGATGCGTTTCCAGGATGAATCTGGTATGTGGCATACTTTAGTAGACGATCCGACCTCTTATGTAGAGGCGAGTGCAACATGTGGTTTCGCATACGGTATCCTTCGTGCAGTTGATCTTGGCATTGTTGATAAGTCATGCGCAAATTCTGCAATGAAGGCGCTTGCACCAATTTTAAAATGTGTCAGTGAAGAAGGCAAGGTAGAGCAGGTTTCCTACGGAACACCGATGGGAAGAGAGAGCAAGGATTTCTATAAGCAGATCCCGCTTATTCCTATGCCGTATGGACAGGCACTGGCAATTTTGTTCTTCATGGAAGCATTGAAGCTTTGCAAATAAAAACAGCTAAAATAGCTGGAGGAGTATAGAAAATGAAGCGTTATATTGATTATCTGATTCGCAGCGAGGAACATCGCGTAGATGAAATGCTGTTTTTGCAGATTAAGGATAAGAACGATTTATGTTATGGACTGATGCGAGGCGATGTGATTGAGGCAAAGCCAACGATCTATATGATGGCAACGGCACTGGCATTATATTTAAACAGCAGAAGCCGCTATTATAAGAGCGAAAAGCTGATGGAAGCGCTGCAGCTGGCGGCAGACGGTGTGGCACGTGTTCAGAGAAAAAGCGGCTATATTGATTATCCGTGCTGTAATTTCTTCTCAGCACCAGATACAAGCTTTTGCTATAAAAGATTAAATGATGGCTATCGCCTGATGAAAAAATATCAGGATGTAGCAGATACAACTATTCTTCAGAAAAAGTATCTTGCTATTATGAGAATGGCAGCAGAGGCTATTCGTGATGGTGGATTCCATACACCGAACCATCGCTGGGGTATTTGTGCCGCACTTATGCAGGCAGCCAAACTGTTTGCTGATGATACTGAGTTTGCAAAGAGCCTTATGGACCGTACTGTTTTATACCTTCAGGAAGGCATTGACGGTAATTCAGAGGGTGAGTATGCAGAGCGTTCCACCGGAAATTATAATGCTGTTGTCAACAATGCAATGATGGCAATGTATCAGTGCTCAAAAGATGTGAAGTATTTGGGATATGTAGAGCGCAATTTAAATATGATGATGTACTACATTGAACCAAATGATATGGTCTTTACTCAGAACTCTACACGTCAGGATCAGGGCAAAGAAATTTTTATGGACAAGTATCTGTATCAGTACCTATATTTGCTTGCATACGATGGCACAGATGGTTTTATCAAGCTGACACCAGAGGAGCATGCACGATTTGATGGTGCTGCACATCAGATTATAAAGGGCTGTGCTGAGACTGGACGTCAGGCACCAAATTGTCTTCATCTTTTGATGATTTATGATAAGACACTTGATTATACATTTGAAAATTGTGGTTTCTTAAAGACATACCACAAGCTTTTCAAAGAAGCTGGTGTACTTCGTGTGAAGAAAGAAAATTATTCCTACACTGTTATGAAGAATCGAAGCGCCTTTTTGTACTTTAACGTAAATGGTTTAGAAGCATTTTTAAAGATTGGCGAAAGCTACTGTGAGATTCGTAATTTTGTCCCAGATGAGATGGATGTACAGGAAGGAAAGACTGTTCTTTCACACACAGCAAGAGGCTGGTATTATCTGCCATGGAAGGAAAAGCAAAATACAAGCGACTGGTGGCAGATGGATCACAAAAAGCGTGATCTTATGATTACAAGTGATCTTCACACTCAGGTAGTCATCACAGAGTTAGCAGATGGTCTTGAAATCAGCGTAGATACAGACGGGTTAGAGCGTTTGCCGCTTCGTATGGAGCTTTGTGTGCCATCACAAACGACATTAGAGAATGATCATTTCTGCATGGAGACAGTGGCTGGAAAGTCAATGGTTCTGTCAGATGATTATGTAACAATGACAAAGGGACTTACAAGCATCGAGTTTGGACCAGGTGCATGCGAGCATCATTTTAAGGGACATTATTCAGGTGAAGAAGTAAATGCTGATGGATATACAATCTACTGCAATACATATACGCCGACAAAGAGAGTTTACACTCTGAAGGTAAAACAATAAATGTAAATACAAATAAAAATACCCGGCTTTTACAGGCCGGGTATCTTTATATGTAAAAGTATGATATAATACATTGCAGTTAATATCCCTGGTAAGGGAAGATCAGTACAATATATATATAGAAGCAATACAATTTTAGAAAGGCAGGATACATATATGAAGTTTTATGCAGGATTAGATGTCGGAGGAACATCAGGAAGAGTAAAGTTTTCGACAGAAGATAAGACTCTGATTGGGGAATATTTAGGTGAGGGCTGTGCATTTAATACAGAAGGATATGAGATTGGAAGAGAGAAGTATCGTAAACTGATGGATGCAGCTCTTTCAAAGTATGAACTAAAAAGTTCTGATTGTCTTGGCATATGCATTGCGGCAAGCGGTATTGACTCTAAGGAGCAGGAAATGCAGATGAGAAGCATCTTTGAGGAGATGGGCTTTGCAAAGGAGCGTATTTTGGCTGTAAATGACTGTGAACTCTTTTTATATTTGTCTAAAGGACCTGTGCTTGTCACGATTTCTGGAACAGGTTCTATTTGTTATGGAAGAAATGAGGCAGGAGAAGTTTTTCGCACCGGCGGATGGAATCATGTATTGAGTGATGAAGGAAGTGCATATGATATAGGTCTTCAGACATTTAAAGCGTATGCAGATTGGCTGGATGGAAGGATCAATTGTCCAATTCTTGCAAAGAAGATTGCAAATGCGACAGGTGTTAAAACATTGGAGCAGGCTGACGTTTATGTAAATGATCATTTGCTTGATAAGAGTCCTGTCGGAGGGTTGGCTGTTTTATGCGCACAGGCGGCAGAGGAAGGTGATCTGGTAGCAAAAACAATTATAAAGGAGTGTGCGGCTAAGATTTTTGCGATTGTATGGGATACATGCTGTAAGATGGAAGGAAAGCCAGATAATCGTATTAAACGTGAGCTTGATGAAGCCTTTTTTGCAAATCAAGAGGCAAAAGCTTTGCAGGCAGATTTATGGATGTGGGGAAGTGTCAATGTAAAGAATACATTTTTCCGCGAGCAAATTATCAATATGGCTAAAAAGAAGCTTCCGAATGTAACAGTAAAAATTCCAGAAAAGACTGCGCTTGATATTGCACTTGGCGCAGCGCAGGAGCACTTTGCATAAAGGAAAAGATCAATGCATAAGCTGATTGAAAATCAAGTGCGGATTTCAGTGCGAAATCTGGTAGAATTTATTCTTAGAAGCGGTGATATTGATAATCGCCATTCCACAAAAGCACAGTATGATGCGATGCAGATAGGAAGTCGTCTGCATCGCAAAATACAAGGTTCGATGCCGGGTACATATAAGGCAGAGGTTTCTCTAAAGCATACAGCACATTACAGGGATGTTGAGATTTTACTTGAAGGAAGAGCTGATGGCATTATTACACCAGATGAAAAATCAGTAGAGGGAGAACAAGCCAATTTACTTTATCAGACACAAACAGATGAGAATGTATCAGCAGAGATTTCTTTTATCATTGATGAGATTAAAGTTATCCGGCAGGATATGGAAAAGTTAGATAGTGCAGCACAAGTTCATGTAGCACAGGCGCTTTGCTATGCCTATATGTATGCAAAAGTACTGAATACAAAAGCAGCAGGTGTTACAGAAGAAAACGAGGAGAAAAAAAGAATTTGTATTGGCATACAAATCACATATTGCCATCCAGAAACTGAAGAAATCAAGCGTTTCCTAAAAGTATATACTTTTAAAGAAATCAAAGAAGAATTTGATCGTTATATAAGTGAATATGGAAAATGGGCGCAGTTTTTGTATGAGCATCGTCTGGAAAGAAATGCTTCTATACAAAAACTGTCTTTCCCTTATCCGTATCGTGCTGGGCAAAAACGTCTTGTTGCGGCAGGCTACCGCACCAAGATAAAAGGTCGGACAGAT
>OGQR01000312.1_pt1 | contig 46542 bp, 46 predicted proteins | sample 1553271 | NCBI WGS metagenome assembly OGQR01 (sample SAMEA2579970, study PRJEB22360) | human gut metagenome | biome: human gut; feature: human-associated habitat; material: faeces | place: Denmark | collected 2008/2010 | reverse complement strand
AGGTGAACTAAATTAGTTATTTAATAGACAAATTTAAAGGTATCTACCGTATAAAAGTCGAGTACAATCAGTGGACAAAAGATTTTACACGAAAATTAAATGGAAACCTGGAAGATATAGACTGTTTCATTGATTGTAAGTCAGGGAGTAAAATTTTCCATGATAATAGAGATGTTTTACAAGCATATATTCCTAGTATTGGTCGTGGAAATAATATCATAAAAGCAATTTATGAAATTGACCCATCAATAATTTTTGATATTGAAAAAACAGATGCAGAAATTTTATTCAAATTCAAATATGTCAATTCTGACAAAATTATTCCATTATTAAAACCTAAAACAAGTGGTGCTGGTATTAGCCCATTTTCAAGTAAGAACCTACCAAAAAATGATTATAAAATACCAAATGAAGACTTGAACCAATATAAAGAATTGGTGGCTAAAATTCCACAGGAATGCATTTTAACCCTAACACATAGTACAAACAGTTTTATCAAATCATTAGCAACGAAGAAGAACCCAATAGAGAATATTAAAGCAGATATGAAATTGAAAGGTTTAAAAGGTAAGGAATATATTTACTCTATTGGTAAATGGGCAGAATACATTTCTTACTTAAAGGAGGTGGTTAAGTGAGAATTGTTGAAAATAGAAATAAATCTGTAGTGAATCGTGTACGCCAACAAATAAAAGATAATGATGGATATTGTTTATGTGCAAATAAGAAAGATGAATCTACAAAATGTATGTGTGAGCAATTCAGAGAATCAACAACATTAGGATTTTGCAACTGTAGACTATATGAAAAAGTAGAATTATAAGGAGATAAAATGACAAAAAAAAGATTAAAAGTAATGACAATTTTAGATATTATGTTTATTATTGCATTTGGATACTCAACAATTGCATCTTGGGGTGTGTATGAATCATATTATACTATTACATATTTCGCCATAACTGTATTTTTAATGGCTATTATGTGTGATAGAATTTATTGTTACATACATAAAAACGTTACAGATAAAACAAAAGAAAAATGTATGTACCATTGTGGAGTTCAAAATATTAAAATCAAATATTTTGATAACGAAATTGATAAGATTGAAAAGATTAACATTGGTGATTGGATTGATTTGCGTTCTGCCGAGACTGTAGAGCTAAAGAAAGGCGAGTTTCATTTGATTCCATTAGGAGTGGCAATGGAACTGCCAGATGGATATGAGGCAAATATTGTACCGAGAAGCAGTACATATAAGAATTTTAAGATATTACAGACAAATTGTTTTGCTGTTATTGACAACAGCTATAGTGGAGATAACGATCAGTGGCTTTATCCAGTTATTGCTATGGAAGACACTACAATCAATAAAAATGATAGAATCTGCCAGTTCCGTATCAATAAAATTAAGCCTGAAATTGAATTTGAAGAGGTTGAACATTTGAATAATGTAAATCGTGGTGGAATTGGTTCTACAGGAATAAACTAAAAGGAGAAATAAATATTGAGTAAAATATATGATAATATGTCAAAGGATGAATTAATTGCTCAATGTATTGATAAAGATAGCCAAATAGATGTATATAATTCACAGATTAAAAAATATCAAGTCTTGACAAAAACAGATATTATGAGTATATATAAATGTGAAAGCAATAAAGCATTACGAATTTTAAAGCTTATGTTCCAAATGGGATATGGTAATAAGATTGGAAAAGAATACTATATATCACTCGAATCACAGAATGATTTTCTTACTGCAATGAGAGGTAAAGAAGTATTTATATAACATTTCGTGATGTTTGATGATACTTTAAGTATCACTTAAAACTATCACTTTTATATATGCAATGTGACATAAATGGCTAAAAATCAACATATTTGAGCAGTGCTATTAGTAATCGTAAACTACAAATAATCATAACGATGATATATCATAATAAGCAGCGGTGTTTACATCGCTGCTTATTACAGTTAAAGACAAACGCAGAGAAAAAAACTTGAGAGGAACCTATGAAACGAAGGCTTCAAAAGGCAGGGATCATTTTAAATATCCTTCTTGTGATCTTAGCAGCAGGATATTTAGGAAGAACAGGGTACTTAAAACAAAAAAATGAAGGTACGAAGCAGACAACTGCACAGGCAGACGGGCAAAAGGTAGAAGCTGACAAGGAACAGGAAGCAGGAGCAAGGTCAGATCTGCAGACAGAATATGATACAATTTTAGAAAAGTGCCAGAAAGAATTTATTAGCAATCGTCCGATCGATGAAAATTTTTTGGCATGGTTTCATTCTAAATATGGAGATGAGACATTAAAAAAAGTAGCAGATGAAGTAGAAAAGGAAAATCAGGATCCGGATCTATGGTATACACTGACCGGTAATACGATGCAGGTGCTCTGGGTCTATTATTGCCGGGATACCGGATACCAGTCTGAACTGTTAGAAAATATCTATGACAAAGAATGTGCAGGGGGAGAGACCGTATTGGATTTTACCGGAGACATCAATCTGTCGGAGGGCTGGTCTACGACCGTATTTATGGACAGACAGCCTAATGGCATTTATGATTGTCTGTCATCCGATCTAATGTTAGAACTGCAAAGTGCGGATATTTTGCTGATCAATAATGAATTTACCTATAGTAACAGAGGGACACCGTTAGCCGGAAAGGCGTATACGTTCCGGGCGGCACCATCCCGCGTAGAAGTGTTGCAGCAGCTTGGTGCGGATATTGTTTCCCTTGCAAATAATCATGTTTATGATTATGGAGAAGAAGCACTGTTAGATACAATGGATACACTAGAGCAGGCACAGATACCCTATGTGGGAGCTGGCAGGAATTTAGAAGAAGCAGAGAAAATTGTTTATTTTATTGCAAATGGCAGAAAAATTGCAATAGTAGCTGCAACACAGATAGAACGTTCGTATTCCTATACAAAAGAAGCAACGAAAGACAGTCCCGGAGTGTTAAAGACCTTAAAGCCTGACAAATTTACGGAAGTGATCCGAAAAGCAAAGAGTAACAGTGATATTGTCATTGCATATCCGCACTGGGGAACGGAAGGAAATCATTCCTATGGAGCAGACCAGAAGGAATTAGCAGAAGCATTTGTAAGTGCAGGAGCCGATGTGATCATTGGAGGACACACACATTGTTTACAGGGAGTTGCTTATATAGAGGACGTACCGGTTCTCTACAGTCTTGGAAATTTCTGGTTTAATAACAAGACTTTAGATACCGGAGTGGCGCAGGTTCGGATACAAAAAGACGGAAGTATCCGTTTGCGATTTTTGCCATGTGTCCAGTCAGGAACGAGGACCAGACTCCTGACTGAGGGAAGCCAGAGGACAGAGGTTTTGGATTTTATGCGGGGACTTTCAAAGGATGTTTCCATAGATGAAGAAGGATATGTAACAAATTTATCGAAGTAGTTGAAAAATGTGTAGATTTGTTTTAAGATAAGTCTGAAAGTGATAAGAAAAGAGGAATTGAGTATGAGTAAAAAACCAACCGTATTAATGATTTTAGATGGATATGGTCTGAATAAGACCACAAAAGGAAATGCAGTAGCAGAGGCAAAGACTCCGGTCATGGACAAACTGATGAAAGAGTATCCGTTTGTAAGAGGTAATGCCAGCGGCTTAGCAGTAGGACTTCCGGATGGACAGATGGGTAATTCAGAAGTAGGACATCTGAACATGGGAGCAGGACGTATTGTATATCAGGAGCTTACAAGAATCACCAAAGATATTGAAGAAGGAACTTTCTTTGAGAATGAAGCACTTTTAAAAGCAGTAGAAAACTGCAAGAAAAATGACAGTGACCTTCATTTCTTCGGACTCTTATCCGATGGTGGTGTACATAGCCATAATACACACCTCTATGGCTTATTAGAGTTAGCAAAGAGAAACGGATTATCCAACGTATATGTACACTGCTTCTTAGACGGACGTGATACACCGCCTGCAAGCGGAAAAGATTTTGCAATTGCATTAGAGGATGAAATGAAAAAGATCGGCGTGGGTAAGATCGCATCTGTTTCCGGACGCTACTATGCAATGGACAGAGATAACAACTATGACCGTGTAAAATTAGCATATGATGCACTGACAAAAGGCGAGGGACAGACCGCTGCAAGTGGACCGGAAGCAATTCAGCAGTCCTATGACAAGGATGAGACAGATGAGTTCGTAAAACCAACCGTAGTTATGGAAAACGGTGCTCCGGTTGCAACTATTAAAGATAACGATTCTGTTGTTTTCTTCAACTTCCGCCCGGACCGTGCAAGAGAGATCACCAGATGCTTCTGCGATGATGATTTCAAGGGATTTGACAGAGGTGCAAGAATTAAGACAACCTTTGTATGCTTTACCGATTATGATCCGACGATCCCGAATAAATTTGTGGCATTTCCGAAGGTTGCCGTAACCAATACATTCGGTGAGTGGCTTGCAGCAAATCATATGACACAGGCCCGTATTGCAGAGACAGAAAAATACGCACATGTAACCTTCTTCTTCAACGGTGGTGTAGAAGAACCGAATGAAGGAGAAGACAGAATCTTAGTAAATTCTCCAAAGGTTGCTACTTATGACTTAAAACCGGAGATGAGTGCTTACGAAGTATGCGATAAATTGACAACAGCCATCCGTTCCGATAAATATGACGTTATCATCATCAACTTTGCAAACCCGGATATGGTAGGTCATACCGGAGTAGAAGAAGCTGCGATTAAGGCAGTAGAAGCAGTAGATGAATGTGTTGGAAAAGCAGTAGAGGCAATCAAAGAAGTCGATGGCGTAATGTTCATTTGTGCAGACCATGGAAATGCAGAGCAGTTGATCGACTACGAGACAGGTGCTCCATTTACCGCACATACCACCAATCAGGTACCATTTATCTTAGTAAACTATGATCCTGCATACACCTTAAGAGATGGCGGATGCTTAGCAGATATCGTACCAACTCTGATCGAGACCATGGGAATGAAACAGCCGGCAGAGATGACCGGAAAATCCTTGTTGATCAAAAAATAAGACGATCGCTCGTCAAAACTATATAGGATGAAAAGCAGACCCTGAAATTTCAAAATCCCGAAATGGTTTTGGAGTTTCAGGGTTTTTTATAACGTGGTTATTAGTACAACTTATAAATGGAAGAAATTACACAAAAAAACTAATAAAAATATCAGAATTTTCTACACCCGGAAAAACACAACTCCGGTCAAATCCGTTGACTTTCCAAAACGCCCTGTATTATAATTTTTCCTGTAGTATGTAAACAGAGTTTAAGTTATGGAAAGCATAGAAAATGGAGGACGACATGAGTACACAGGAATTTTTGCCAATTAAAGAAGGAAAAGTACGCGAGGTATATGATATCGGAGAAAGCCTCATTATCACAGCGACAGACAGAATCTCAGCATTTGACCACATTTTGAAGAATCAGATTACCCAGAAGGGTGCGATCTTAACACAGATGTCTAAGTTCTGGTTTGATTTTACGAAAGATATCGTACCAAACCATATGCTTTCCGTTGATGTGAAAGATATGCCGGAATTTTTCCAGCAGGAAAAATTTGACGGAAACAGCATGATGTGCAAGAAGTTAGAGATGCTTCCGATCGAGTGCATCGTGCGCGGATATATTACAGGAAGCGGATGGGAGAGTTATAAGGAAAACGGAACAGTCTGCGGGATTACATTACCGGAGGGCTTAAAAGAGTCAGACAAGCTGCCGGAACCGATCTATACACCAAGTACCAAAGCAGAGATCGGACTGCATGATGAAAATATATCCTTTGAAAGAAGCGTAGAGATCTTAGAGGAGATCTATCCGGGAAAAGGTACCGATTATGCAAATCAGATCAAGGACTGTACCATTGCACTGTATAAAAAATGTGCAGAGTATGCATTGAGCAAAGGCATTATCATTGCAGATACCAAGTTTGAGTTCGGTTTAGATGAGAACGGAAACGTAGTGCTTGGAGATGAAATGCTCACACCGGACAGCTCCAGATTCTGGCCATTAGAGGGATATGAAGCAGGAAAATCCCAGCCATCCTTTGACAAACAGTTTGTCAGAGACTGGTTAAAAGCAAATCCGGACAGTGATTATCTGCTGCCGGAAGAAGTTGTCACAAAAACCGTAGACAAATATAAAGAGGCTTATGAATTGCTGACTGGTACAAAATTCGATTAATTCTGCATAGAGAATTTCAGGCAGTAAGAAGAATACCGGTGGTCTAAAGACAGCCGGGTAGTGAAAGGTTAAAACTTTATGAAGAATAAAGAATTAGAAAAAAATACACCGTGGGATGATCTGCATGAGGAATGTGGCGTCTTTGGAATGTATGATTTTGATGGACATGATGTGGCATCCACGATCTATTATGGTTTATTTGCATTGCAGCACCGCGGACAGGAGAGCTGTGGTATTGCAGTCAGCAAGACAGACGGACCGAAAGGAAAAGTGACCACACATAAGGATATGGGACTGGTGAACGAAGTCTTTACTCAGGATATTTTAGAGTCCATGAAAGGAGATATCGGAGTCGGTCATGTCCGCTATTCTACAGCCGGAGCCTCCACACGAGAGAATGCACAGCCATTGGTGTTGAACTATGTGAAGGGAACCTTAGGATTAGCTCACAACGGAAATCTGATCAATGCAAATGAGCTTCGCAGAGAATTAGAGTATACCGGAGCGATTTTCCAGACAACGATCGATTCAGAGGTCATTGCTTATCATATCGCAAGGGAACGCCTTAATTCCGATAACGTAGAAGAAGCAGTGCGAAGAGCAGCACAAAAGATTCAGGGGGCTTTTGCACTGGTTGTCATGAGTCCCAGAAAACTGATCGGCGCAAGAGATCCATATGGATTTAAACCGCTCTGTATCGGAAAAAGAGACAATGCCTATATTTTAACATCGGAAAGCTGTGCCTTAGACACACTCGGAGCAGAATTTGTCCGTGATGTGCTGCCGGGTGAGGTGGTTACGATCACGCCGGAAAAAGGAATCGTATCCGATACCACGATGTGTTTAGAGAAAGAAAAACAGGCACGTTGTATTTTTGAATATATTTATTTTGCAAGACCGGACAGCCAGATCGATGGGATCGGAGTCTATGATTCCAGAATTAAAGCAGGCAGATTTTTAGCAATGGATTCACCGGTAGAGGCAGACTTAGTCGTAGGCGTGCCGGAATCGGGAAATGCGGCAGCACTTGGATATGCCATGGAATCGGGAATCCCTTATGGAACGGCATTTGTAAAAAATGGCTATGTTGGAAGGACCTTTATCAAGCCAAAACAGAGCAACCGCGAATCCAGTGTAAAGATCAAGCTGAATGTCCTAAAAGAGGCAGTAGATGGAAAACGAGTCATCATGATAGACGATTCCATTGTGCGAGGAACAACCTCTGACCGTATCGTGCGTATGCTAAGGGATGCAGGGGCAACAGAAGTACATGTACGGATTTCCTCCCCGCCATTCTTATGGCCTTGTTATTTTGGAACCGATATTCCGGAAAGAGAGCAGCTGATCGCCTATAACCGGACGATAGAAGAGATCCGGGATGTGATCGGTGCGGATTCCCTAGGCTATTTAAAGATTCCAAGATTAGAAGAATTAGTCAACGGATTGTCCATCTGTAAAGGATGCTTTACAGGAAAATATCCGATGGAACCGCCAAAAGAGGACATCCGCGGAGACTTTGAGAGATGATCATAGTTCAATCATAACCATATAAAGCAGATACCCCGTATACGAAAGGAGACACCTATGTCAACAGACAGATATAACAGTCCGCTCTCAGAGCGCTATGCAAGTAAAGAAATGCAGTATATTTTTTCACCGGATATGAAATTCCGTACCTGGAGAAAACTCTGGATCGCGCTTGCAGAGACAGAAATGGAATTAGGTCTTTCCGAGAATGGAAAACCGGTCATCACACAGGAGCAGATCGATGAGTTAAAGGCAAATGCCGAGGATATTAATTATGAAGTGGCAAAAGAGCGTGAAAAGTTAGTACGCCATGATGTTATGAGCCATGTGTATGCTTATGGACAGCAGTGCCCAAAGGCAGCAGGTATCATTCATTTAGGAGCAACCTCCTGTTATGTGGGTGACAATACGGACATTATCGTCATGAACGAGGCACTGAAATTAGTCCGTAAAAAATTAGTCAATGTAATCGATGAACTTGCAAAATTTGCAGACGAATATAAAGAACTGCCGACACTGGCATTTACACATTTCCAGCCGGCACAGCCGACTACCGTAGGAAAACGTGCAACACTTTGGATGCAGGAATTTTTAATGGATTTAGAGGATTTAGAGTATGTACAGAACAGCTTAAAACTCTTAGGCTCTAAAGGAACGACAGGAACACAGGCAAGTTTTCAGGAGTTATTCGCAGGAGATCAGGAAACCATCGATAAGATCGATCCGATGATCGCGAAAAAAATGGGATTTGCAGAATGTTATCCGGTATCCGGTCAGACCTATTCAAGAAAAGTAGATACCAGAGTAGCAAATGTTTTAGCGGGCATTGCAGCAAGTGCGCATAAGATGTCAAATGATATCCGTCTGCTCCAGCACTTAAAAGAAGTAGAAGAGCCATTTGAGAAAAACCAGATCGGTTCCTCCGCGATGGCATATAAGAGAAATCCGATGCGGAGTGAGCGTATCGCATCTCTTTCCCGCTATGTGATGATCGATGCCTTAAATCCGGCGATCACATCCGCAACACAGTGGTTTGAGAGAACGTTAGACGATTCCGCAAACAAGCGTTTAAGCATTCCGGAAGGCTTCCTTGCCATTGACGGTATTTTAGATTTATGTCTGAACGTCGTAGACGGACTGGTAGTATATGATAAGGTTATCCGCAAACACATGATGGCAGAGCTTCCGTTCATGGCAACCGAAAATATTATGATGGATGCCGTAAAAAATGGAGGCAACCGTCAGGAGATGCACGAAAAGATCCGTCAGCTTTCCATGGAGGCAGGAAAGAATGTCAAAGAGGAAGGAAAAGACAACAATCTTTTAGAACTGATCGCAGCAGATCCGGCATTCAATCTGACCTTAGAAGAATTAGAAAAATCTATGGACCCTGCAAAATATGTGGGAAGAGCACCGATCCAGGTAACCGCATTCTTAGAAAATGTCATAAAACCGGCATTAGAAGAACGCAAAGACCTGCTTGGCGTAGAGGTTGAAATCAACGTATAAAAGGACAGGATATCGCAGCAAAATCGTAAAGCGGCAAAAATAACAGCATAGAGAACAGATTAAAAAAACGGCAATGATCTTTAGAGAGTTGCCGTTTTTTTGCATAATTTTGAATGGATCGGACAGGATAACAGAAAAAAGAGTGAGGAAGAGATATGAACAGTTTTTATCCGATTACAGAAGTAAAGGCAAGACAGATTTTAGACTCCAGAGGAAATCCGACCATTGAAGCAGAAGTAAAGGTATCCGATTATATTGTGGGAAGTGCCGCTGTCCCATCCGGTGCGAGTACCGGACGGTTTGAAGCAGTAGAGCTGCGCGACGGTACCACAGAATATTTTGGACTTGCCGTGCAGAATGCCGTGCGTCATGTCAATGAACGGATCGCAAAAGAAATCATCGGTATGAATGTATTAGAGCAGGAAAATATCGATGCAAAGATGATCGCCTTAGATGGCACGGAAAATAAAGTCAATCTTGGTGCAAATGCGATGTTAGCGGTCTCTATGGCAGTGGCAAGAGCGGCGGCCAATGCGTTAGAGCTCCCACTTTACCGTTATCTTGGAGGCTGTCACACAAGATTGCTCCCGGTTCCGATGATGAATATTTTAAACGGTGGAAAGCATGCGGCGAATACCGTGGATTTTCAGGAATTTATGATCATGCCGGTGCAGGCAGAGAATTTTTCCGATGCACTGCGTAAGTGCGCCGAGGTTTACCACAATTTAAAGAGATTATTAGAAGAAAAAAATTATGCCACAGGTGTTGGGGACGAGGGTGGTTTTGCTCCGGATCTGCCGGATGCAAAGGCAGTCCTGAAGTTTATCGTCAAAGCAATCGAGGCGGCAGGTTACGAGGCAGGCACAGATTTTAAAATTGCAATAGATGCAGCGGCAAGTGAGCTATACTGTGAAGAGGACGGCATGTATCACTTTGAGGGCGAAGGAAAGTTAAAAGATGAAGAAGTCTTAAGGGATACGAATGAAATGATCTCATACTATGAGGAAATGATCGAAGAGTTCCCGATCATTTCGATCGAAGACGGGTTAGACGAAGATGACTGGGATGGCTGGAAAGCAATGACAAAGCGTTTAGGCGACCGTGTCCAGCTTGTCGGGGACGATTTATTTGTTACAAATACAAAACGTCTGGATTTAGGTATTAAGTTCCATACCGGAAATGCCATTTTGATCAAAGTCAATCAGATCGGTACGGTGACAGAGGCAATGGATGCGATCGAATTAGCTCAGAAAAATGCATTTCGTGCAGTGATCTCCCATCGTTCCGGGGAAACAGAGGATTCTTTTATTGCAGACCTTGCCGTAGCGGTCAATGCAGGACAGATAAAAACAGGAGCACCATGCCGGAGTGAGCGTGTCGCAAAATACAACCGGCTTCTTCGGATTGAAGAAGAGATGAAGGAAGCAGCCAAATATACGAATCCATTTAACAAGATTTAATACCGGGTTTTGGGCGAAAACCCTTGCATAGACATAGAAAGTATGATATACTTTACCAAGTTACGAGTGGAGGAAACTACAGGAGGTGTCACAAGTGGCAGTTTTAAAAACGATATTAACAGTAGTATTAATTCTTATAAGTATCATCATTACAGCTATTATTTTATGTCAGGAAGGTAAATCCGCAGGACTTGGAGCAATTGCAGGTGCATCCGATACCTATTGGAGCAAGCATAAAGACCGTTCCATGGAAGGTGTTTTAGTTAAAGCAACCAGAGCTTTGGTCGCACTGTTTTTAATACTTTCCATTGTATTGAATATAGGAAGCTTCTAAAGGAAATGCAGGGCTGTCGTTGATGCGACAGTCCTTTTTGAGTTTAATAGGAGAATTATGGATCACGAAGCATTAGAAAAAAGAAAAAAAACCATATACAGTCTCTTGTGTGATGACTTCTATGTGCCAATGAAAGCCAAAGAGATGGCTATGCTCTTACAGATCCCGAAAAGCCAGAGAGCAGAATTGCAGGAAGTGTTAGACGCACTGGTGGCTGACGGCAAGGCAGATGTCAGCAAAAAGGGAAAATACAGTAAGGCAAAACATCATTTTGTAACCGGTGTATTTGAGAGTCATCCAAAAGGGTTTGGATTTTTACGGATGGAAGAGGGCGAGGATATCTATATTCCGGAATCTGAAGTCCATGGAGCCATGCATTTAGATACCGTACAGGTAAAGATCATGCCGTCGACCGGAGGAAAGAGGAAAGAGGGTTCAATCGTAAAAATCTTAGAACACGGTGTCACAAAAGTAGTCGGTTATTACGAACAGAGTAAAAATTTTGGATTTGTAGTGCCGGATAATCAGAAGATCGCAAATGACATTTTTATTCCGATTGAGCGTTCCAAAGGAGCAGTCAGTGGTCATAAGGTAGTCTGCGAGATTACCGATTACGGCAGAGACGGCAGAAAGCCGGAGGGAAAAATTGTTGAGATCTTAGGTCATGTCAATGATCCGGGAGTGGATATTCTATCCATCGTAAAAGCCTATGATCTGCCGGTGGAATTTTCGGAAAAGATTTTGAACCAGGCAGAGCGTGTGGCAAAAGAGGTTAGTGAAGCCGATATGGCAGGCAGAATGGACATAAGGGACTGGCAGACGGTCACGATCGATGGCGAAGATGCCAAGGACCTGGATGACGCGATCACACTGACCGAAGAAGATGGCATATATACGTTAGGTGTCCACATTGCAGATGTAACGAATTATGTGCAGGAGCACTCCGCTTTGGATGTTGAGGCCGAGAAGCGTGGAACCAGTGTCTATTTAGTAGACCGTGTGATCCCAATGCTGCCGCACACATTATCGAATGGAATCTGTTCGCTGAATCAGGGCGAGAACCGTCTGGCATTGAGCTGTATTATGAAATTTGACGAAAAGGGAAAACTGTTAGATCATGTGATCGCAGAGACTATTGTGCGGGTGGACAGACGTATGAGTTACACCAGTGTCAAAAAAATTTTACAGGAACAGGATGAGAAAGAGCGGGCAGAATACGAAGAACTGATCCCGATGTTTGAGCGGATGGAAAAGTTAGCAGCCATTTTGCGGAAAAAACGTATGAAGCGTGGCTCGATCGACTTTGATTTTCCTGAGACAAAGATCATTTTAGATAAAAAGGGAAATCCGGTGGATATCCGCCCGTATGAGCGGAATGTTGCAACAAAGATCATTGAAGATTTTATGTTAGCAGCAAACGAAACGGTTGCCGAGGACTATTTCTGGCAGGAGATACCGTTCGTTTACCGGACACATGAGAATCCGGATGAGGAAAAGATCCAAAAACTGTCTACGTTTATCAATAACTTTGGTTACAGTATGCATATTGCAAAGGATGAGGTACATCCAAAAGAACTGCAAAAGCTGTTAGAACAGATTGAGGGAACACCCGAAGAACCTTTGATCAGCCGACTGACCCTGCGTTCGATGAAACAGGCAAAGTATACGGTGGATTGTACCGGGCATTTTGGCTTAGCGGCAAAATACTACTGTCATTTTACTTCTCCGATCCGCAGATATCCGGATCTGCAGATCCATCGTATTATCAAAGAGAATCTGCGTGGCAGGATGAATGATACCAGAAAGGCACATTATGAGAAGATCCTGCCGGAAGTTGCATTACATGCAAGCAAGCGGGAACGGTTAGCAGAAGAGGCAGAGCGGGAGACAGATAAACTCAAAAAAGTGGAGTATATGAGCAAGCACATTGGAGAGACTTTTGAAGGTGTCATATCCGGTGTTACCCGGTATGGCATGTATGTAGAGCTTGCAAATACAATAGAGGGTATGATCCGTGTCACGGATCTGACAGACGATTATTACAACTACAGCGAAGAAACCTATGAATTAATAGGAGAAGTTACAAATAAGCATTACAAACTCGGTCAGAGACTAAAGATCCGTGTAAAAGATACCGATACTTTTATGCGGACGATAGATTTTGAGTTAGCGGAGGAAGAAGATGGCAAAGGAAAGTATCAAGCTGATCGCGAACAATAAAAAAGCCAGACATGATTATTTTTTAGAAGAAAAATATGAGGCGGGAATTGCACTTCACGGCACAGAAGTCAAATCCCTGCGTATGGGAAAATGCAGTATTAAGGAGTCTTTTATCCGTATTGAGAACGGAGAGGTCATTATCTATGGCATGCATATCTCCCCTTATGAAAAAGGAAATATTTTTAACAAAGATCCGCTGCGTCCGAAAAAACTTCTGATGCACAAAGCGGAGATCCGTAAACTGCAAGGCAAGATTGCAGAAAAAGGGTATACCTTAGTCCCGGTGGAAGTATACTTAAAGGGTGGATTAGTCAAAGTACAGATTGCATTGGCAAAAGGTAAGAAGCTCTATGATAAGCGCGATGACATTGCAAAGAAAGATCAGAGGCGTGAAGCGGAGCGGAATTTCAAGGTAAAGAATCTTTATTAAAAAAGCCTAAGGGGAACCCTTGACGGCTGAAACGATCGCGTCTATAATAGCAGGTGTAGAAGTGACCTACACCCGAATTCGGGGTAGTAATGGTTTCGACAGGGATGATGAAGCTGGAGAAGCGAGTCGAAAGAAATTGCGTCAAATTTCACAATTAAATTTAAACGCTGAAGATAATTTAGCATACGCTGCCTAAGTGCAGCAGTCTGACCTAGGGCACTCACACCTTAGGAGCCAGGCTTCGACTATGTGAGAAACGACTTATGCTAAGCTTTGCACATAAGGGCGTATTATGAAGCTACTAAAGCGGTAACTGTGTCTGTTGCAGGTATCGTGGAGGGAATGTTAAATCACAGACTACACTCGTAGAAGTACAGGGGATTTGTTTTTGGACACGGGTTCGACTCCCGTCTACTCCATTAAAACTGAACAAGTCGAATTCTGTATAGGATCTTATCGTATACAGAAATCGGTTTTGTTTGGTGTATTGAAGAAAATAGGAATTCTCTAAAAGAAAATTCGTACATAGATTATTATTATCATGGATCAATTGAGATTTTGATAAAATTATTTGAATGATAAAATGGAAATGTAAGGAATGTGTCAGATTATACTGCATCAGACATAAAGGCAATTCTACCAAGTGAATACTTGGGGGTATAACAAACAGGCACCAACGGAAAGAAAAATTTAAGTTATTTTGGCATTTTGAAATTATAAGGGGATATTCCTGATTTAGACTAGGGATATCCCCTTGATTACGTTTTAAGATTTTTTGAAAATTCATGTTAAGGGGGAATGTTTGTGCCAACATTTCCGCAGAAAAGAAAGATGTGCGGACTGGTGTATTCAGAAGCAATGGTGACTATTTGTTATATGAATTCCCAATTAATATACTGACACGGATAAAAATTTTGATGGTTTTAAAATTGCAGGACTTATGATATAATTGTAAGCTGTATGAAACGATTATGTTTACACAGCCAGACAACAACATATAAGACAAAGAACATTAAGAGTATTGCCAGAAGAAACGATTAAAATGTGGACAGCATAAAAAAGAAAAAGCCTTAATGATTGTGTAATAAATTGTGCAGTAAAATAACATAGAAAGGCAAAGATGCCGGGAAAGCAGGCATTTTTGAACAGGTAAAGATAAAAATGAAATTAGGTATCGTTGGATTACCAAACGTAGGAAAAAGTACATTGTTTAACTCCCTTACCAAAGCAGGAGCAGAGTCAGCAAACTATCCATTCTGTACCATTGACCCGAATATCGGTGTGGTAGCAGTACCGGATGAGCGTTTGCAGAAGTTAGGCGAGATGTATCAGTCAAAAAAAGTAACACCGGCAGTCATTGAATTTGTAGATATTGCAGGACTTGTAAAAGGAGCGAGCAAAGGAGAGGGACTTGGAAACCAGTTCCTTGCAAACATCCGTGAGGTAGATGCGATCGTGCATGTGGTCAGATGTTTTGAGGATACCAATGTCGTACATGTGGATGGAAGTGTAGATCCGGTCCGTGATATAGAGACCATCAATTTAGAACTTATATTTTCAGATATAGAGATTCTTGACAGAAGAATTGCCAAGACAGCAAAAGGTGCAAGAATGGACAAGACCCTTGCAAAAGAACTTGCTCTGTTAGAAAAGATCAAGGCACACTTAGAAGAAGGAAATCTGGCAAAAACCTTTGAACTTGGCGAAGATGAGGATGAGCAGAAGTGGTTTAAAGAATATAATCTGCTGACGGCAAAACCTGTGATTTATGCAGCAAACGTATCAGAAGATGATTTAGCAGATGACGGTGCATCCAATGCTTATGTGCAGAAAGTGCGCGAACACGCAAAAGAAGAAGCGTGCGAAGTATTTGTTATCTGTGCACAGATCGAGCAGGAGATTGCAGAATTAGATGATGAAGAAAAAGCAATGTTCTTAGAGGAACTTGGTTTAAAAGAATCAGGACTTGAAAAACTTATCAAGGCAAGTTATTCCCTGCTTGGATTGATCAGCTACCTGACAGCAGGAGAAGATGAGACAAGAGCATGGACGATCAAGATCGGAACAAAAGCACCGCAGGCAGCCGGAAAGATCCATACGGATTTTGAACGTGGATTTATCCGTGCAGAGGTAGTCAATTATCAGGATTTACTCGATTGTGGAAGCCTTTCAGCCGCAAAAGAAAAAGGTCTGGTAGGACTGGAAGGAAAAGAATATGTCGTAAAAGACGGCGATGTAATCTTATTCCGCTTTAATGTATAAAAATATTACACATAGAGCACAGTTCTTTTTATCATGCATACAATGGATACAAGAGAACAGTATGTGAGTAAAAAATGAGATTGTGTGAATTGAGAGAAAAGAATGTCATCAATGTCTGTGACTGTCATTGTTTAGGGCATGTGATGGATCTCGAACTGGATGAGTGTACCGGGTGCATCAAAGCACTGATCGTACCGGGACCGGCGAGGTTCTGGGGATTTTTCGGAAGAGACTGTGAGTTTTTTATTCCATGGTGTAATGTCATACGGATCGGACCGGATATTATCTTAGTCGATGTAAAAGTAGATGAAATCAAAAAGAGACTGTAAGCAGAGTTACATAATCTGTGAAATGGTTGACAATAATTGACGAAATGTTTATAATTGGGGCAAATAGTATGTCCAAGGAGGAACATGGGATGAAATGTCCGTTTTGCAGCAGTGAAAATACGAGGGTCATCGACTCAAGACCGGCGGATGATAATAACTCGATTCGCCGCCGCAGATTATGTGATGAATGTGGAAAGCGCTTTACTACTTATGAAAAAGTAGAGACCATACCGCTGATCGTCATCAAGAAGGATAATAACAGGGAGCAGTATGACCGCACCAAGATAGAGGCGGGGATACTTCGTGCCTGCCATAAAAGACCGATTTCCGTCAACCGGATCAATCAGTTGATCGATGATGTGGAGACCGAGATTTTTAACCGTGAAGAAAAAGAAATCCCAAGTTCCGTCATTGGAGAGATCGTCATGGATAAGCTCAAGGATTTAGAGGCAGTTGCATATGTAAGATTTGCCTCTGTATATCGTGAGTTTAAAGATGTCAACACCTTTATGAATGAATTAAAGAAGATTTTGGATAAATAAAAGCGGTAGCTGTTAAAGTTTTTACGAATGAAGCCGATAAAACTAATATGTGAGAACTTAGGATAAGCGAAAGAAGGTTTTGAAGTTATGGAAATTTCAAAAATCCGTCCTTATGAAGGATATTATGACAACTCCATAGGTCGTGTGACAGGTAATTCCGGTAGTGATCAGATCAGTAATCCGATAGAGAATTTTTCTACAGGGAAAATGCAGTCTGTAAAACCGGAACAAAAGCAGACTTTTGGTGCAGCAGAGTATGCCGATACATATCAGCCGGGAAAAGAATATCCTTTAAAGGGGGTCGACAGTGATATCCGGAGTCTGGATGTTCAAAAAGCCGTTTCCGATATGAAAAAAGATGAAGTGCTTCATCAGTATCAGTTCTTTGTAGGACACAGTGCATCCGCAGAGACAGCAAAACCGGTAGTTCCAATGCCGGAAATCGAAGATTTTTCGTTCAAATAAATAGAACTGAGATATGGAAGAGGATTCTTAGAATCTTCTTCTTTTTTTGACCGAAAAAAAGTCTGAACTTAAGGGAACAGGAGAACAATTGTCAAAGAAACAAGGAAATAATTAGCAAACATAGTTGAAAAACAAAAATGATAGGTATAATATAAAAATATACGATTAACGGAGAAGATGAAAGACCTTGGGAGGTGTTTTTAATGTTTGATTTTGATTCCTATATCCGTTTGCTGCGGGAGGATCCGAAGACGATTGTATTACCGGAAGGTACAGATCCGCGTGTCATAGAAGCTGCATCGCGGCTGTTAGCAGGTAATTTTTTGCAGCCGATCCTGATCGGCGAAGAGGATGCCGTATGGGAAGCGGCACAGGAAGCAGGTTATAATATCCGTGGAGCAAAGATTTTAACACCGTCTACCTATGAAAAAATGGATGAGATGGTGGAACAATTTTGTGAGATACGGGCAAAGAAGGGCATGACGCAGGAAAAAGCGAGAGAGATTTTAAAAGATCCAAACTATTTTGGAACCATGCTCATTAAAATGGGAGAATATGATTCCCTGCTTGGCGGTGTGATGCATTCTGTCATAGATACGATCAAACCGGCATTAGAGATCATTGGAACAAAAGAGGGAAACAATCTGGTTTCTTCCTGTATCGGACTGGTACGTCCGCGGGCAACCGGTGATAGTGAAGTCATTGTATTAGGCGACTGTGCTTTGAACATCAAGCCGACAGAAGATGAACTGGTTGAGATCGCACATGAGACCGCGAATTGCGCAAGAGACTTTGGAATCGATCCAAAGATTGCATTTTTAAGCTACTCTACACATGGTTCCGGCAAAGGTCCGGATGTGGATCGTATGTGTAATGCTGCCAATAAATTTGCCGAAAAATATCCGCATATGGAGAGCATCGGAGAAGTGCAGTTTGATGCGGCAGTATCACCGACAGTTGCAGCAACCAAATGTCCGGGTTCGGAGATCGCAGGACATACGAACACCTTTATTTTCCCGGATTTAAGTGCAGGAAATATCGGATATAAGATTGCAAGATATTTAGGTAATTTTGAAGCCTTTGGACCGATATTATTAGGTCTGAACGCACCGATTAATACACTTTCAAGAGAGTGCTCTGCATCGGAAGTATACCATATGTCCATTTTGACTGCAGCCATGTTAGGCCACAGGGATCATTCTAAGGATTCCTAGATACATAGACGGTATTCTTTTTAGAAAAACGTGCATATTAGAATAAAGAACTTGATACGCAACTGAGTGTGTGATAAACTGCAAGATGTGTTTATGATGCACTCAGTTGTTTATTGTAAGGAGACAGAAAAGATATGAGGATCACAGCAAAGGACAGTGTGTGTCTGATCGTGGATTATCAGGAGAAGATCCTTCCTGCGATCGCAGACAGGGAGAGACTGATAGAAAACAGTGTAAAACTTTTACAGGGACTTCGGATTTTAGGGATCCCGATGGTCATGACGGCTCAGTACAGCAAGGGGCTTGGAGTGAATATCCCGCCAATTTGTGAAGCGGCAGGGATGGAGAAATTTTCTGATAAAAAAACTTTTTCAAGCGCAGGCTGTCAGGAGGTTTTAGAAGCGGTCAAAGACAAAAAGTATGTCATCATCTGTGGAATCGAAGCACATGTATGTGTGTTACAGACCGTGATCGATCTAAAAGAAATGGGATATCAGCCGGTACTGGTAGAGGATTGCATTTCTTCGAGAAACCTGCATGACAAAGAGATCGCATTGCTGCGGGCAAGAGATGAGGGAGCACTGCTTACAACCAGTGAGTCCATTTTATTTGAATTGACCGTAACCGCAGAGCATGAGCAGTTCAAACAGATTTCAAAATTGGTGAAGTAAGATGTTAAAGAGATTTTATCCGGGAGAATATGTGGATTCCACATATGAGATTGATTTTGATGCACTGTACCGCGAGGGATATCGGGGAATTATTTTTGACATAGACAATACACTTGTTCCACATGGAGCACCGGCAGATGAACGGGCAAAGAAGCTGTTTGCACATCTGAAGGAACTGGGATTTTCCTGTTGTCTGCTGTCAAACAATAAAGAACCGCGTGTCAAAATGTTTAACGATGATGTGCAGGTGCAGTATATTTTTAAAGCAGGAAAACCAAAGTGTTTTGGTTATGAAAAGGCAATGGAGCGGATGGGAACGGACAGGAGCAACACCTTGTTTGTCGGAGATCAGATCTTTACGGATATTTATGGAGCAAACCGTACAGGGATCCGTACGATCATGGTCCGCTATATCCATCCAAAAGAAGAGATACAGATTGTATTAAAACGTAAGTTAGAAAAAATCGTACTGTTTTTTTACAGAAGATATCAGAAACGAACAAAGTAAGAGAGGACGAAGGAAAATGAAAATCGCAATCGGAAATGACCATGCTGCAGTAGAGATGAAGCAGGAGATCCGGACTTATTTAGAAGAAAAAGGATATGAAGTGATCAATTTTGGAACAGATACCCATGAAAGCTGCAATTATCCGGAATATGGTGAAGCAGTCGGACGTGCAGTTGCAGAAGGAAAGGCAGACTGTGGAGTCCTGATCTGTGGAACAGGGGTCGGAATTTCTTTAGCAGCCAATAAAGTGCCGGGAGTCTTAGCAGCAGTCTGCTCAGAGCCAACCACGGCAAGACTCGCAAAGGAGCATAATAACGCAAATATCATCGCATTTGGTGCAAGGATTGTCGGAATGGAGGCAGCAAAAAGTATCGTAGATGCTTATTTAGGAGCAGAATTTTTAGGTGGCCGCCACCAGACGAGAGTCGATATGATTTATGCGATCGAGAAAAAATAGTAAGAAAAAATGCAATTAACAGTTGAAATATATACCATTTTATTATAAAATGGAAAGAGCGATTATCGTGGTTGATAACGAGAGAGAATGAGGAGGAATACTAGATGGTATCAGCAGGAGATTTCAGAAATGGTATTACAATCGAATTAGAGGGTAATATTTATCAGATTATTGAATTTCAGCATGTAAAACCGGGTAAAGGTGCAGCATTTGTTAGAACAAAATTAAAAAATATCAAAAGTGGTGGAATCGTAGAGAAGACTTTCCGTCCAACAGAAAAATGCCCACAGGCAAGAATTGACAGAGCGGACATGCAGTACTTATATTCTGATGGAGATTTATTCCACTTTATGGATACTACAACATATGAGCAGATTGCTTTAGATGCAGACACGATCGGAGATGCATTAAAGTTTGTAAAAGAGAACGAGATGGTAAAGACCTGTTCTTACAAGGGCAGTGTATATGCCGTTGAGCCACCATTATTTGTAGAACTTGAGATCACAGAGACAGAGCCTGGATTCAAAGGTGATACAGCACAGGGTGCAACAAAACCTGCAATCGTAGAGACCGGAGCATCTGTAAACGTACCGCTGTTCGTAGAGCAGGGTGACGTGATCAAGATCGATACAAGAACCGGTGAGTATTTATCCAGAATCTAATACGGACAGAAATATGAGAAAAAGAAGCAGTAAGATGCATGAAAATGCGTGTTACTGCTTTTTTAAACGTTCTGGCATTTCTTGACAGAAAGCATGGACTGGGATAAAATAAAAAGCCGTGGAGAGAGTAGATACTGGAGGAAATATTTTGGCAGATTTAAGAGAAGAAATAGAGAAAAGACGAACCTTTGCGATCATTTCCCATCCGGATGCAGGTAAGACAACTTTGACGGAAAAGTTCCTGCTCTATGGAGGGGCGATCAATTTAGCGGGTTCCGTAAAAGGAAAAGCGACAGCAAGACATGCTGTTTCCGACTGGATGGAGATAGAAAAAGAGAGAGGTATTTCCGTAACATCCTCGGTATTGCAGTTTAACTATGACGGATACTGCATCAATATATTGGATACACCGGGACATCAGGATTTCTCGGAGGACACCTATCGTACACTGATGGCAGCGGATTCCGCGGTAATGGTCATCGATGCATCCAAAGGTGTTGAGGCACAGACAAGAAAATTATTCAAAGTCTGTGTGATGCGTCACATTCCGATCTTTACCTTTATCAATAAAATGGACCGTGATGCGAATGATACGTTTGAATTATTAGATGATATCGAAAAAGAGTTAGGAATAGAGACCTGTCCGATCAACTGGCCGATCGGTTCCGGAAAAGATTTTAAGGGTGTCTATGACCGTAACACAAAAAAAGTCATGACTTTTTCTGATACCTTAAAAGGTACCAAAGAAGGAGAGCAGAAAGAAATTGACATTGACGATCCGGCATTAAAAGAAGAACTTGGGGAAGACTATTGGAGTCAGCTCATGGATGAGATCGAACTGTTAGATGGAGCAAGTGCGGAATTTGATCAGGACATGGTTTCAAAAGGAGAGCTGTCACCCGTTTTCTTTGGTTCCGCGCTGACAAACTTTGGTGTGGAGACATTTTTACAGCACTTTTTAAAAATGACTTATTCGCCGCTTCCTAGAAATTCAGATATCGGGCCGATCGATCCGTTTTCTGAGGATTTTTCGGCATTTGTCTTTAAAATACAGGCGAATATGAATAAGGCGCACCGCGACAGGATTGCATTCATGCGTATCTGTTCCGGAAAATTTGAAGCCGGAATGGAAGTCATGCACATTCAGGGCGGTAAAAAAATAAGACTTGCCCAGCCACAGCAGATGATGGCACAGGAGCGTCACATGGTGGAAGAGGCATATGCAGGAGATATTATCGGTGTCTTTGATCCGGGTATTTTTTCTATTGGAGATACTATTGAAACATCTGCAAAACTGTTCCGTTATGAAGGAATCCCGACTTTTGCACCGGAACATTTTGCAAGAGTCCGTCAGGTAGATACGATGAAAAGAAAACAGTTTGTCAAGGGAATTACCCAGATTGCACAGGAAGGTGCGATCCAGATTTTTCAGGAGTATCATACCGGTATGGAAGAGATCATTGTTGGCGTAGTCGGTGTTCTGCAGTTTGATGTACTCAAATATCGTTTAGAAAATGAGTATAATGTAGAGATCTATATGGAAAATCTGCCATATGAGCATATCCGCTGGATCAAGAACAAAGAACTGGATTTAGATAAGCTGACAGGAACTTCTGATATGAAAAAAATCCAGGATTTAAAAGGCAATCCATTGTTGCTGTTTGTCAATGCATGGAGTGTCGGTATGGTGTTAGACCGCAATGAAGGGTTAGAATTAGAAGAGTTTGGTAGAGATTAGGAGGAATGACACATGGAAGTAACAAAGATTACAAACGACAATTTTGAAGAAGAAGTATTAAAAAGTACGGTTCCGGTTGTCTTAGATTTTTGGGCAGACTGGTGCGGACCGTGTAAAATGCAGTCACCGATCATTGAAGAAGCTGCCGAGGCAATGGGCGATCGTGTAAAATTCGGAAAAGTCAATGTAGATGAAGAAGCAGCATTGGCACTGAAATATCAGATCATGAGTATTCCGACTTTAGTAGTTATGAAGGATGGGATTTTTAAAGGAAAAGCCATCGGACTTCAGAACATGGAGGCAATTAATCAGTTAGTTGCCGATGCCATAAAGGAGTAATACAGCGATATTTAAAAACAATTTCAGAAAAAATAATTTTCAGAAACACAATTTTAATGACGGCTTCTTGACGCAAACAGGAAAAGACATGTATAATGGAACAGTTGATAAATCTATCAGCTGTTTCTTTTTTTATCTTTTGAAATTATCATAAAATCAGTTGACAATCCCATCAAAGTATAATATGATTAAAACAGAAACGAACATACGTTTGCGAAAAGGAGATAAAATAATGGCAAAGAATGATAAAAATGATAAATTAGACGCATTAGAATCCGCAATTTCCCATATTGAGAAGCAGTATGGAAAAGGTGCGATCATGAAGTTAGGAGATTCCCAGAGGGATATGAATGTGGAGACGATACCGACAGGATCTTTAAGTCTTGACATTGCCTTAGGAGTCGGAGGAATCCCAAGAGGAAGGATCGTAGAGGTCTATGGACCGGAATCCAGTGGTAAGACAACCGTAGCCTTACATATGGTAGCAGAAGTACAGAAAAGAGGCGGAATTGCTGGATTTATTGATGCAGAGCATGCGTTAGACCCGGTTTATGCAAAGAATATCGGAGTAGATATTGATAATCTGTATATTTCCCAGCCGGACAGTGGAGAGCAGGCATTAGAGATTACCGAGACCATGGTACGTTCCGGTGCCGTGGACATTATTATCGTAGACTCGGTTGCCGCATTAGTACCGAAGGCAGAGATCGAAGGTGAGATGGGAGACTCCCATGTGGGCTTACAGGCACGTCTGATGTCACAGGCGCTTCGGAAACTGACATCTATTATCAGTAAATCCAACTGTATTGTAATCTTTATCAACCAGCTCCGTGAAAAAGTCGGTGTCATGTTTGGAAGTCCGGAGACGACAACCGGAGGACGCGCATTGAAGTTTTATTCTTCGATCCGTTTAGATGTCCGCAGAATGGAATCTTTAAAACAGGGCGGAGAGATTATCGGTAACCATACAAGAATTAAGGTTGTAAAGAATAAGGTGGCACCGCCATTTAAAGAAGCAGAATTTGATATCATGTTTGGAAAAGGAATCTCAAAAGAGGGAGATATCTTAGACTTAGCAGCACAGATCAATGTAGTAAATAAGTCCGGTGCATGGTATGCCTATAATGGAGAGAAGATCGGTCAGGGCCGTGAGAATTCTAAGAATTACCTCAAAGAGAATCCGGCAATCTGTGATGAGATCGAACAGAAAGTCAGAGATTTCTATCAGTTAGATGGTTCGATAGAGGACGAGAATGAAGCAGCCGAAGAGGCAAAGACAGCAGCAAAAGCAGAGAAAAAGGCAGAAAAGAAGCAGGAGTCTGAGGAATAAAGATGTATATTGAACGGATAGAGCAGCTTGAAAAGGGAAGACGAAGGCTTGTGTTTGAAACAGGAGAACGTCTGGTATTATACAAAGGCGAGATACGTTCTTATGATCTGTCCGAGGGACAGGACATTTCAGAGACACTTTATCAGGAACTGCTCTTTGATGTTCTTGGAAAAAGGGCGACAAAGCGGGCGATGCATCTGTTAGAAAAGCAGGACCGGACCGAGTACCAGCTTCGTGAAAAACTGCGTCAGAACGAATATCCGAAAGAAGCAGTGGAGCAGGCGATCGCCTATGTCAAGAGTTATCACTATATTGATGATCTGCGTTATGCCTGCAGCTATGTCCGTTATCAGAAAGAGAAGAAGAGCAATCGCAGACTTCAGCAGGATCTACAGAAGAAAGGGGTTGCAAAAGAGTTCATCGAACAGGCACTTTTAGAAGAGGGCAATGAAGATGAGACAGATGCGATCCAAAGATTGTTAGAGAAAAAAGGTTATACGCCGGAAATGCCAAGAGAACAGGCAAATAAGATTTATCAGTTCCTATTACGCAGAGGCTACAAAAGTTCAGATATCTTGTATGTCATGCGTTCAGAATACTTGACATAATACTAAATAAAGTATAAAATTTAACTGTTGTTATTTATGACAGATAAAGTGAAAGACTTTGTTATATGTACAATGAAAATTAAATAAAGGAGGTGCTCCTGTGCTACAAGTAATAATTGCTGTAATTCTTACCTGTATTATTACTGCAATTCTTACAGCTGCGATCACGATATCCTATCGCAAGAAGGTTGCTGAGGCGAAGGTTGGAAGTGCGGAAGAGAAAGCGCGCGAGATTATCGATGAAGCCGTAAAAAATGCGGAGACAAAGAAGCGTGAATCTTCCTTAGAGATTAAAGAAGAATCGATCCGTGCAAAGAACGAACTTGATAAAGAGATCAAGGAACGCAGAGCGGAGATCCAGAGAAATGAACGCCGTATTGAGCAGAAGGAAGCGAATATCGACCGCAAGTTAGAAGCAGTTGAGAAGCGTGAAGCCGGATTTGCAGCGAAAGAAGAAGAGATCAACAGGGAAAAAGAAGAAGTTGCAAGATTACATGAAGAGCGTGTACAGGAACTAGAGAGAATCTCAGGTCTTACCTCCGAACAAGCGAAAGAATATCTTTTAAAAACCATTGAAGACGATGTTAAAATTGATACTGCAAAGTTAATCAAGGAAATGGAAAGCAAGGCAAAGGAAGAAGCCGGTAAGAAAGCGAAAGAATATGTGGTAACTGCCATTCAGAAATGTGCAGCTGACCATGTCGCAGAGACGACGATTTCCGTTGTACAGCTTCCAAACGATGAGATGAAAGGAAGGATCATCGGTAGAGAAGGTCGTAATATCCGTACATTAGAGACGATGACGGGTGTGGACTTGATCATTGATGATACTCCGGAGGCAGTCATTCTCTCAGGATTTGATCCGATCCGCAGAGAGGTGGCGAGAATTGCATTGGAAAAATTAATTGTGGACGGACGTATCCATCCTGCAAGGATTGAGGAGATGGTCGAAAAGGCACAAAAAGAAGTGGAAACAATGATTCGTGAAGAAGGTGAAGCAGCAACCTTAGAGGTTGGTGTTCACGGAATTCATCCGGAACTTGTTCGTTTACTTGGTAAAATGAAATTTAGAACAAGTTATGGTCAGAATGCATTGAAACATTCTATTGAGGTTGCACAATTAGCCGGACTGTTAGCAGCAGAAGTCGGTGTGGATGTCAGAACTGCAAAACGTGCAGGTCTGTTACATGACATCGGTAAATCCGTAGACCATGAGCAGGAAGGTTCACATATCCAGATTGGTGTGGAACTCTGTAGAAAATACAAAGAGTCTCCGATCATTATCAATGCGGTAGAATCACATCATGGTGATGTGGAACCGGAATCTTTGATCGCATGTCTTGTACAGGCAGCAGATACGATCAGTGCTGCACGTCCTGGTGCAAGAAGAGAGACATTAGAGACATATTCCAATCGATTAAAACAGTTAGAAGATATTACAAATGGTTTCAAAGGAGTAGACAAATCTTTTGCTATTCAGGCAGGTAGAGAGATTCGAGTTATGGTAGTTCCTGATCAGGTCAGCGATGCCGATATGGTATTGTTAGCACGCGATATTTCCAAACAGATTGAAGCTGAACTGGAATATCCGGGTCAGATTAAGGTAAATGTAATTCGCGAGTCCAGAGTAACAGATTACGCGAAATAATAAATCTTAGACAGGAATAGGTAATGATGCAGACCGTCGTATACGAGTATACGGCGGTCTTTTAACAATATAAGGAGGATTTGATATGGAGCATGGAATCAAACGCTTAAACCGGGAATTAATACGTCGCGGAGCAATTTTAAATATTTATAAAGACACGATGCGACTTCCAAATGGTGAGATCGAAGAGTGGGACTATATAGAACATCGGATGGGTGCGGCGGCGGTCGTAGCAGTGCCGGAACCGGGAAAGGTTCTGATGGTGCACCAGTATCGTCCGGCATTAGAAAGAATGACATTAGAGATCCCGGCGGGTTCAAGAGACAGTGTGACGGAAGATACAAAAGTCTGTGCTGCAAGAGAGTTAGAAGAGGAGACAGGCTATCGTGCAGGAAAGCTGACGAAGCTGCTATCTTTAAAGACAACGGTTGCCTTTTGTAACGAATTCATAGATGTCTATTTAGCAGAAGAACTGACGAAAACACAGCAGCATTTAGATGCAGGCGAGGAAATCGAGATCGAAGTCTTTTCCATTGAGGAACTGACAAAACGGATCTATGCAGGAGAGATCCAGGACAGTAAGACCGTTGCCGGACTGCTGGCATATCAAAATCTGTATACAAAAAAATAGTGAACGCATATTTTGGACTGGTATCCCATAGATTGTTTTAAGAACAGTCAGGGGGAAGTGCCATGAAAAAAAAGAGAAGAACTTATATTGAACCGAAAAAGCAAAAAGGGAAACAGGGAAGAATTTTAGCAGTCTGTCATTTGGACATGATATTCTTTGTTTCTTTTTTTGTGGGGATCCTTTGGGCAAATTTTATAGGGGACAGATCTAAGAATCGTTTTTTTATGCTAAATGAATATTATTTACAGCAGCTAAAATATGCAAAGTTAGATTACAACCGGCTCTTTCTCTATATTTTAGAAAACCGGCTACCATTGTTCGGGATACTTTTACTGTTGAGCTTTACCGTGGTAGGGATTTTAATACAGATACTTTTTATCCTGTATTTTGGAGTGTCCTTTGGATTTTTGTGCGTAATGGCAATTACGAATTTCGGGTGGAAAGGAATTCTGTATATGGGAGGTTTTTTGTTTCCACACTACATATTTTATATTGCCGGCTATCTGCTATTTTTAAAAATATTTTGGAAAAAGAAAGAGGACATGGCGATGACGCAAAAAGAGCTGGTGATGCAGACCGGAATGATAGTATTGTTGTTTGTGATCGGTCTATTGGTGGAAAGTTATGTAAACCCGATATTTTTAAAGAAAATGTTAAAAATATTTTAAACAGATATTACAAGATATGGTACAGGAGAAACGGTATGATTTCGATATGTGGTAGTTCTATGAAATCCCTGAAAATAAGGGGCAAATTATCCGTTGCTTTTCTTGAAATTGTTCATTATAATAGTAGCTGAACCGTTTTTTAGGCATTTTTTTGAAAAGAATTACTCAGGATGAGGCAGGATAGATTATGACGAAAGAGATTCAGAATTTCATCACATATATGTGTGAGGTGAAACAGATATCGAAAAATACAGAGCTTTCTTATGAAAGAGATTTGAGGAAAATGAGTGTTTTTCTGCAGGAGCAGGGAGTGGCTTCTGTATCTGATGTTACGTCAACCAATTTAAATGCTTATATCTTATATCTTGAGAAGGAGGGCAGAAAGCCGTCCACCATTTCAAGAAGTATCGCATCGATGAAGGTTTTTTTTGGTTACTTACAAAAAAAGAATTATGTAAACCAAAATCCGGCAGAAGGGTTAAAGGCACCAAAGATTGAGAAAAAAATGCCTGCGATCCTGACAACGGAAGAGACCGTGAAATTATTAGAGCAGCTTTCCGGAAGTTCTCCAAAGGAGCTTCGGGATAAGGCGATGTTAGAGCTTCTCTATGCAACCGGCATCCGTGTTTCAGAGCTGATCGCATTAAAACTGAGTGATATTAATATTTCAATGGAGTATCTGACCTGTCGGGATGCACACAGGGAGCGGATCATTCCATTTGGAGGAATCGCAAGAGAGGCAATTGAGAATTATTTAGACTTAGGAAGACCGAAACTGATTAAGGATGAATCCTGTGACCTTTTATTTACCAATTGTTCCGGTGGGGAAATGAGCCGACAGGGATTTTGGAAGATTATCAAATGCTGTGGAAAAAAAGCAGGGATCACTTCGGAGATCACACCACATACACTGCGTCATTCCTTTGCGGCACATTTAGTCAGCAATGGAGCAGATTTAAAATCTGTACAGGAGATGTTAGGCCATTCGGATATTTCCACTACGCAGATTTATGCACAGGTCAATCAGAACCGGATCCGTGAAGTATATGCGAAAACGCATCCGCGTGGTTAGAATAGTAAAAGAGGCGGGTTTCTCATAGTTGGGAAACCCGCCTCTTTTGATCCGCTCGAATAATGGATGTCCTATATCTGGTTCATTTCTGCAAGGTCATAGATCAGACGTTCCGTGGTTGCCCAGCCGATACATGGGTCGGTAATGGATTTTCCATAGACATGCTCGTTGACTTTCTGGCATCCGTCCTCTATATAGCTTTCGATCATCAGACCTTTTACCATTTTTTTAATGTCAGAAGAATACTGACGGTTGTTCATAACTTCTTTGGCGATACGAACCTGTTCATTATATTTTTTTCCGGAATTGGAATGGTTGGTATCAATGATAGCGGCAGGATTGACCACATCCATTTTGTCATATTTTTCGATCAGGCGCATGATGTCCTCGTAGTGGTAATTCTGTGTGGAATTGCCATGTTTGCTGACTGCACCTCTTAAAATGACGTGTGCCCATGGATTTCCGGTTGTTTCCACTTCGTGGCCTGCAAAGGAAAAATGATGTGGATGCTGTGCAGCGTAAACGGAGTTCAGCATAACTGCAAGGTCACCACTGGTCGGGTTTTTCATGCCGGAAGCAACATCAAAACCGCTGACCGTAAGACGGTGGTGCTGATCCTCTACGGAGCGGGCACCGATGGCAACATAGGAGAGTAAGTCCTCTACATAACCCCAGTTTTCCGGGTAGAGCATTTCGTCAGCAGCACTCAGTCCGCTTTCTTCCATGGCACGAAGGAACATTTTTCTCGATGAAACAATACCTTCTACCATATCCGGTGCTTTTTCCGGGTCCGGCTGGGATGCAATCCCTTTATAACCCTCACCGGTAGTACGCGGCTTGTTAGTATAAATACGCGGAACGATTAAAATACGGTCTTTGACTTTTTCCTGAACCGGTGCAAGACGGCTGACATAGTCTACGACAGGGTCTTCGTGGTCTGCGGAGCAGGGACCGATGATCAACAAAAGTCGGTCATCTTTTCCGCTGATAATATCTTTGATCTGGTTATCACGATCGGCTTTGATGGCAGCAAGTTTTGCTGAAAGCGGATACTGTTGTTTGATCTCTTCCGGTGTCGGAAGTGCTCTTAAATAAGTGAAACTCATAATGTATCTCCTTTGATTCTAAGAATTAAAATATTTTTTTTTAATGATCTCTACCGGCATATCGGCGCCTGTCCAGCAATGAAAGGAAGCTGCACCCTGATAGAGCAGCATATAGAGCCCGTTACAGGTTGGACATCCGATAGATTCTGCCTCCTGAAGAAGCTTTGTTTTTCTTGGGTTATAAATAATATCGGAAACGACCAGCTCAGGATATAACAGGGATCTGTCAACCGGACTGTTAGAAATATCAGGTGCCATGCCGACGTTTGTTGCGTTTGTTAAGATCGCACTGTCTGATAGTGCCTGTTTTAACTGATATGTATCTGCTATGTCATACAAAAATACCTGACAGTCGGTAGTGCGGGTGACTTTATCGGCAAAATCCTGTGCTGTTTTCCAGGAAGCATTTTTGCGCTTAAACATATAGATATTTTTTACACCATCTAAAGCTGCCTGTGTGCAGATTGCAGTAGCCGCACCTCCGGCACCTAAAAGTGTCATATTTTTTCCAAGAATATCATAACCTGCGTCCTTAACCGAGTGCATGTAGCCGATTCCATCCGTTGTATGGCCAATCAGTCTGCCGCTTTCATAGGTTACGGTGTTGACTGCCTGCGCCAGCTTTGCAGCGGGGGTCAGCTCGTCCATAAAGGGAAGGATTGCAGTCTTGTGCGGCATGGTCAGGTTATAGCCGCGGACATTCAGCAGTTTTAAAGCATGAACAGCATCCGGTAGATTCTGTGGACTGATGTCAAATGCCGTATAGACATAATCAAGACCGAGAAGTCGAAATGCTTCATTATGCATCTGTGGTGAAATACTATGTGCTACGGGACTTCCCAAAAGACAGGTCAGACGGGTAGTTCCGGTAATCTCGTATCTCATAAATATACCTCCTTAGCGGAATGATATACCGCTCATGCCTATCTTAAAATAATTTGTAAAGGATGTCAATTACTTGCGGGATTTGGTGGGGTGGGATATAATGAGCAGAAGTGAGGGGAGAGTTTGTTTTTTGTTGGGGATCATCTGACAGCGATCACGCTTGTACAAGTGTTCGGAATTAAGAAGTACCAGACATTCTGTGAGAGGTGTCGGGGACGAACGAAACCGGGGCAGATTCGCCATCCTGGCAGGAACTTCTAAATCCCAGACATAGTTACAAGCATGATTGCTGTCAGATGAACGACGAACGAAAAACCTAATATCTACGGTGACAGCAGGGATGAACTATTAGTAAAGCAAATGACAAAATAAATAATTATGCATTATTTATATGCTTCATATACATATATACTATATCCAACATACAGAGATATGAATATGTGAAGCACTGTAGGATAGTTACGTCACATAAAATCACATAAAAATAGCAGGAATGGGAAACAAAGTAGATGCAGCCGGCACAGATCAGATATGGAAGGTTTCTTTTTGTGCAATGGAGATGAAACTCAGAAATCGTGAAGCTCAATAGCGCACACGATTTCCGGTTTCAGAGGTTCATCGGAATGGTCTGCACAAGGAAAACTGGAATATCTGATCTGTGCCGGCTGCCCCATAGCGTATAACCATAACATATAACCATAACGAATAACTGAATATAACTAAAAATCAATAGGAAAATAGGAAGAGGAAACATCATGGCAGGAATCATTGAAAAAAAAGGAAAAATCCTCGGAACCGGCACCCCGCTCATCTGTGTTCCGGTAACAGAGGAGACAAAAGAAAAAATCGTGGAAGAGATCCGCATATTAACAGAACAAAACGTAGATATGATCGAGTGGAGGATGGACTGGTTTTCAGAGGTAACGGATAAAAAGGCAGTGAAGAGTGTTCTCGAAGAAATCCGCCCTTATGTGGAAAATACGCTGTTCTTACTGACTTTCCGTTCTAAGATGCAGGGTGGGCAGCTACAGATGAAACCGGCAGATGTCTTAGAACTGAACGAAGCGGCGGCAAAGACAGGAGTGGCCGATTTTGTAGATATTGAATATTTTGAATATGAAAAACCGAAAAAAGCCATCCAAAGAATGAAGGACTGTGGTGTGACGGTCATCTGCTCCCATCATGATTTTGAAAAGACACCGGAGAGAGGTGTATTGCAGATGATCTTAGAAAAAATGTACCATGGCGGTGCCGATATCGTGAAACTTGCAGTGATGCCGCAAAACCGGCTGGATGTTTTAAATCTGTTAAGTGCCACGGAGAGTTTTGTGGAAGAGCATCACGATACACCGGCGATCACGATGTCCATGGGAAAAGATGGAGTGATCAGCAGACTTTGCGGTGAGGTGTTTGGCTCCTGTGTGACCTTCGGTTCACATGAGAAAGCGTCCGCACCGGGACAGATGCAGATGGATGATCTAAAGACCGTATTAGAAAAAATACATAAGAGTATCAGTTAGAAGAGGAAGAAAGATGAAAAAAAAGGGAAATATTTATTTGATCGGCTTTATGGGCGTGGGAAAGACAACCGTCTCAAAATATTTGAGGGAACTGACCGGATGGGAGGAAGTCGATACCGATAAGGTCATTGTCCGGAAAAAAAATATGGGGATTCCGGAAATTTTTGAAAAATATGGGGAAAACTATTTTAGAAATTTAGAAAGTCATATATTAGAGGACTATGCAAAAAAGGGGCAGCGGATCGTATCCTGTGGCGGTGGAATTATTTTACGGGAAAACAACCGGAAGCTGATGAAAAAAAGCGGCACCGTGATTTTGTTGAGTGCGACCCCGCAGACCATTTATGAAAACGTAAAAGACGGAAAAGATCGTCCGCTTTTAAATGGAAACATGAATCCTGACTATATTGGAAAGATGATGCAGGAAAGACAGCCGTATTATGAAAAAGCAAAAGATATCGAAATTGTTACGGATGAAAAAGCACCAAAGGATGTCGCATTCGAGATCATAGAGCGGCTGCAGATACCAATGGCAGGAAAAGAGGAAGAGGCATGATACAGGATATTGGAGTGGAGCAGTTAAAAAATGAATATCATCCAAAGCCTCCGAAAGACGAGAGCAGGATCATGATATTTGACGCAGGAAAACTGCTTTGTAGGATCAACGAAGAGATGCAGATTGCATATCCTAAATACGGTGAGTGGAGAAAAAATAAGGCAGATGAGGGAACGCTCATCTACCTTTTTTCCATTGGAGAGGAGACTTATTATCTGTTGTATTCGCCGCAAAAGACAGAAATCGAGGGGTATGTCTATGAAAAGATGTTCCGTTTGCGCCGAACATTTCCTGAGCGTGAGCGATTTGCAGGAGTCAGTGCCTATCATTTGTATACATGGTATGAAAACAATCATTTTTGCGGAAAATGCGGAACAGAACTCTTAAGAAATGAAAACGAAAGAAAGCTGCAATGTCCGGCATGTGGGAATGAAGTGTTTCCAAGGATCAATCCGGCAGTCATTGTGGCAGTCAGCCACGGCGATGAACTGATCCTGACAAAATATGCAGGCAGGGAATATAAAAAATATGCATTAATTGCCGGTTTTGCAGAATTTGGTGAAACGATAGAGCAGACGGTACAAAGGGAAGTCATGGAAGAAGTCGGGATACGGGTAAAGAATCTGCAGTATTATAAGAGCCAGCCATGGGGATTTTCCGGGAGTCTGTTGTTTGGCTTTTTTGCAGAGGCAGAAGGAGACCTTACGATCTACAGGCAGGAAGACGAATTAGCGGAGGCAATGTGGGTGCCGGCAGAAGAAATTGTCTTAGATATAGAGGAGATCAGCCTGACAAGAGAAATGATGCAGGTGTTTCAAAAAGAGCATTGTAAAAAAGAGTGAAGAAATTGTGAGCGAATCTTGACATTGGAATAGAACATGCTAAAATGATAGTTCACATAGTTAATTAATAACTAGGTTAAATAATAGAGGTGATACACATGGAAGAGTATATAGCGGACCTTCAGGAACAATTGATCACGGCACAGCATAGATTTATGAAGATGCACCGAGATCTTTGCTTTACAGGTCTTCGCAAAAGTGAGTTTGTCATGCTGGAGATCATTGAAAGAGAGAACGGAAACCGTGAGCAGGGTGTGCTGGCATCCGATATTGCCAAGCGCCTGAGGATCACGGCTCCGGCAGTCTCAAAAATGTTAAGAAGCATGGAAGAAAAGGGGTATGTAGAACGAAGAGTGGATGAAAAAGACAGACGGAATACGCGGGTGAGCATTACGCCTGACGGAAAAGAAGCAGAACAGCAGGTACGCAGGCAGATGCAGGAATTTATCACAGGAGTTATAGAACGTCTGGGGGAGGAGCGTACCAAAGAGCTGATTCATTTAATGAACCGATACACGGAGATCATGCAGGAAGAGAATCAGAACAGAAAAAGAAAAAAGCAGGAGGAAAAACATGAAGCAAATCTTTAAATACTTAGCAGAGCACAAAGGAGCAGTGGTCATGATCATACTGCTTTTAGTTGTTCAGGCATATTGTGATCTGTCTCTTCCTTCCTACACATCGGATATTGTCGATGTCGGAATCGAACAGGGAGGAATTGAGCATGAAGCAATGGAGGAGATGCGAAAGGAGAGTTTCGACACACTTTGCTTCTTTGTAGAGGATAAGGATGAAAAAACACTCCGCGATGCATATAAGCTTGATGAGAAGACAGAGCGATATGTCAGAAAGAGCGATAAAAAAGAAGATATTGAAAAACTCGACGATATCTTAGCAAAGCCTATGGCAATGGTCAATGGCATGAAAAGCAGCAAAGAGATGGATTTTGACCAGTTTTTGCAGGGCGTGAAGGCAGGAGCCATTACCAAGGATATGATCCTGCAGCAGGAAGAAGAGGCATTGGAAAAATACGATACCATGAGTGATTCCATTGTTTCACAGATGGCGATTTTGTATGTACAGGATGAATACAAAGCCATGGATTATGATACCGATCAGATACAGACACATTATCTGTGGGTAACCGGGGCAAAGATGTTAGGACTGTCCATTTTAATGGTAGCGGCAGCAATCTGTGCAGGATATTTTTCCTCTAAGACCGGAGCCAAGATCGGTATGGACTTACGAACCAGGATCTTTGGAAAAGTATTAAGTTTTTCTAACCGTGAGATGGACCAGTTTTCCACGGCATCCCTGATCACAAGAAGTACGAATGATATCCAGCAGATACAGATGGTTTCTACGATATTGCTAAGAATGGTACTGTATGCACCGATCATTGGTATCGGAGGAATCTTAAAAGTAGTCAATACAAAGACCGGAATGGGCTGGATCATCGTTGTTGCGGTAATTGCAATTTTTGTTCTGGTAGGAATCTTAGTAGTAGTGGCAATGCCGAAGTTCAAACAGATGCAGACCCTTGTGGACCGCATGAATCTGGTTTCAAGAGAGATATTGACCGGTATTCCGGTTATCCGTGCATTCAGCCGTGAAAAATTTGAGGAAAAACGGTTTGAGAAAGCAAATCGTGATCTGATGCAGACACAGTTGTTTACGAACCGTGTTATGACCTTTATGATGCCGATGATGATGCTGATCATGAATGCCATTACGATAGCGATTGTGTGGTTTGGGGCAAAAGGAGTAGACCTTGGAAACCTTCAGGTTGGTGACATGATCGCATTTATTACCTATACGATGCAGATCGTCATGGCATTTTTAATGTTGACGATGGTATCCATTATGCTGCCAAGAGCAGGCGTGGCAGCAACCCGTATAGAAGAAGTATTAGATACGGAACCAAGCATCCATGATGCAGAGCAGACAAAAGGAAATGAAAAAGAATTTAGTGGCGTATTAGAGTTTCACGATGTAGGGTTTGCCTATGATGGAGCAAAAGAAGAGGCACTGAGTGATATTTCCTTTACGGCAAGACCGGGGGAAACAACAGCCATTATCGGAAGTACCGGATGTGGAAAGACCACGTTATTAAATCTGATCCCGCGTTTTTATGATGTGACCTCCGGAAGCATTACCATAGATGGAATTGATGTCCGGGAAATGTCACAGGAGAAATTAAGAAGTCTGATCGGATATGTGCCGCAAAAAGGAGTGCTTTTTTCCGGAACGATCGCATCTAACCTGAAATTCGCAGGAGATCAGGTCAGTGATGAGATGATGAAAGAGGCGGCAGACATTGCACAGGCAGTAGATTTTATTGAAGAAAAAGAAGAAAAATACAACAGTCCGATCGCACAGGGCGGAACGAATGTCTCCGGTGGACAGAAGCAGAGACTTTCCATTGCAAGAGCGATTGCAAAGAATCCGAAAATCTTCTTATTTGATGACAGTTTTTCCGCATTGGATTATAAGACCGATGTGGCACTTAGAAAGAAGCTGAATGAAAGAGTAAAAGATGCAACCGTTTTGATCGTGGCACAGAGGATCAGTACGATCTTACATGCAGATAAGATCATTGTATTAGAAGAAGGCAGAATTGCCGGTATCGGAACACATGAGGAGCTGTTAGCAGGATGCGAGACCTATCAGGAGATTGCAAGCTCCCAGCTTTCTGAAGCAGAACTGAAAGGAGGTGTCCGTTAATGGCAGAGCAGAATACAAGAAGACATGGACCAAGAGGACCGCATGGTGGAATGGCACCGGGTGAAAAAGCAAAAGATTTTAAGGGAACGATGAAAAAGCTGATGACTTATATCGGAAAGTATAAGTTTGCTGTAGCAACGGTCATTGTATTTGCGATCGGCAGTACGATCTTTAGTATCATTGGACCGAAAATCTTAAGTAAGGCGACAACAGAACTGTTTAACGGCTTAGTGGCAAAGATTAAAGGCACCGGAGGCATTGATTTTGACAAGATCGGAAAAATCCTGTTGATCCTGCTGACGATGTATTTAGTCAGTGCAGTCTTTTCCTTTATCCAGGGATGGATCATGACCGGAGTGACACAAAAGCTCTGTTTCCGTTTCCGAAAAGAGATATCGGAAAAGATCGACCGGATGCCGATGAAGTATTTTGAATCACGGACAGTAGGAGAAGTGTTATCGCGTATTACCAATGATGTCGATACGTTAGGACAGAGTCTGAATCAGAGTGTGACGATATTGATCACATCCGTGACGACTATTATCGGAGTGTTGATCATGATGCTTACGATCAGTCCTCTAATGACATTGATCGCATTTGTGATCCTCCCTATCTCCGCACTTTTGATCAGTCTGGTCATCAAACATTCGCAGAAGTATTTCTTTACACAGCAGGAATACCTTGGAAAGATCAACGGACAGGTCGAAGAAGTGTTCAGCGGACAGAATGTTATCAAAGTGTTTAACCGTGAAGAGGTAGTGAAAAAGACCTTTGAGGAAGATAATGACGTGCTCTATCAGTCAGCCTGGAAATCACAGTTTTTCTCAGGTATGATGCAGCCGATCATGATGTTTGTCGGAAATCTCGGTTATGTTGCAGTAGCGATCAGCGGAAGTATGTTAGCGATCAAAGGAACGATCGAGGTCGGAGATATTCAGGCATTTATCCAGTATGTCAGAAGTTTTACCCAGCCGATCACACAGGTGGCACAGGTATCGAATATGCTTCAGTCCATGGCAGCGGCAACAGAGCGTGTATTTGAATTCTTAGAAGAGGAAGAGGAAGACCAGTTTGCCGAGAATCCGGTGCATGATGAGAATCTTCAGGGAAGTGTAACGTTTGAGCATGTAAAATTCGGTTACGATGAAGATAAGATCATCATCCATGATTTTAACAGTCAGATCTCTCCGGGACAGACGGTAGCGATCGTAGGGCCGACCGGTGCAGGTAAGACGACGATGGTCAAACTGTTGATGCGTTTTTATGATGTCAACGAAGGTGCGATCAAAGTTGATGGCTATGATATCCGGGATTTCAACCGCAGTGAGCTTCGCGAGAACTTTGGAATGGTCTTACAGGACACCTGGCTGTTCAAAGGAACGATCATGGAAAATATCCGTTACGGAAGACTGGATGCAACCGATGAAGAGGTCATCGAGGCAGCGAAAGCAGCACATGCCCACCACTTTATCTCCACACTGCCGGGCGGCTATCAGATGGAATTGAATGAGGAAGCGAGCAATGTTTCACAGGGACAGAAGCAGCTTTTGACGATCGCGAGAGCCATTTTAGCAGATAACAGGATACTGATCCTCGATGAAGCAACAAGTTCCGTCGATACGAGAACTGAGGCAAGAATACAGAAAGCAATGAACAATCTGATGAAAGGAAGAACCAGCTTTGTCATTGCGCACAGACTTTCTACGATCAAAGATGCAGATTTAATTTTAGTCATGAAAGACGGAGATATTATTGAGCAGGGAACCCATAAAGAACTCCTAGAACAACAGGGATTCTATGCGGATTTATACAATTCCCAGTTTGAGGAAGCGTTAGCCTAGAAGTATAAAAAAAGTGTGAAAAAATTGTTTTTCACACTTTTTTCTTTGATTTTTTCCTATGAGTATGATATGATAAGTTCTGCTATGTAAAGTTTGCATCTATAGTCTAATGGATAGAACGCTGGACTCCGATTCCAGTAATGTGGGTTCGACTCCCGCTAGATGCATTTTTTACTCTATAGGAGATCGTTTGTTTTCGCAATGTCCTACAGAGTAAAGAATAACTGAGGACAAGCAGCAGTATAGGAGGTTTTTATGAGTACTGAGGATGGAAGTAACAAAAATAACATAGATGGGAATGGCACAGATAAAAATAGCATAGATAAAGAAAAAACACAGGAATTTTTGCATAAAAACGGACGATATCTGATCATGGCAGGCATGTTAGTCGTGATCTTGATCGGTATCGTTATGTTAGTCAATAACAAAGGTACATCATCTGCTGATCCGAAAGCCAGAGCAGAAAAAGTGCTGAAAGAGGATTATCAGGTAGATGAAAATGAAGCCGTTACCAAACTGATGAAGAATTATTACAAATACTATGCAGAAGGTAATGTAGATAAGATGAAAGAGATTGCAACTCCAATCTCGAAATTAGAGCAGAGTTATATCAAGATGTTCAGCGAACGCGTAGAGAAATATAAGAACATCAAGTGCTATACAAAAGAGGGATTAGATAAAGATTCCTATATCGTATCCGTAACAATGGATATGAAGTTCCCGAAGATCAAGACAACGATTCCGTCTTTGGAGACTTTTTATGTAAGAACGGATGACAAGGGAAATCTGTATATTGACAATCTCTACAGTACATTCAATTATATCGCAACGAATGAAAAAGACGTTGATTCGAGCGTTTCAGAATTTATTGACAAGTATGAAGAGCAGGATGACTTTGTAAAGTTAGCAAACGATATCGAGAAAAAAAGCAGCAAAGCGATCAAATCGGATAAAGACTTAGAAAAATACGTTAATAAGCTGAATGATAAGGTAATTCCAAAGTGGCTGAACAATTATAAGAAGGCACAGGAGGAAGAACAGAAGAAGAAAGAAGAAGAGCAAAAGAAGAAGAAAGAAGAAGAGCAAAAGAAGAAGGACGAAGAAAAGAAGAAACAGGAAGAAGAACAAAAGAAGAAAGAAGAAGAGAAGAAGAAAAAAGAGGAAGAACAAAAGAAGAAGGACGATAAGAAAGACAGCAAAAAGAAATCCGAAGAAAAGAAAAAATCTGAGGATAAAAAAGACAGTAAAAAGAAATCCGACAAGAAAGACGATCAGAAAAAAGAGGATAACAAGCAGGAAGAGCAACAACAGGCAGAGCAGCCGGCAGCCGAGACTGTATATGCAACCACAAAGGTTAATATCCGTGATGCTGCAAGTACCGATGGAAATGTCGTAGAGATGTTAGAGTTCGGAACAGAGTTGAAGCGGACCGGAACAGAAGGCGACTGGAGTGCCGTAGAGCATAATGGTGTAACCGGTTATGTCAAGAGCGAGTATCTGTCTACAGAAGTTCCACAGCAGGATACATCAGCACCTTCCCTGTCAGAAGGTTCCACAGTTACCTTAAATGGCACGATCAATATCCGTGAGTCCATGAGCGAGACTTCCACGAAGGTAGCAGTAGGATATGCCGGTGACAAGGTTACGGTTGTTATGAGTTATGCGGAAGGATGGACGAAGGTAAATTATAAAGATACCATCGGTTACATAAAGACAGAATTATTACAGTAGGAAGAAATGCGGAGGCTTAGGTCTCCGCATTTTTGAAAGGATAGGAATGGAAACGGAATTTATCAGGATCAATAAGTTTTTAAGTGAAGCAGGAGTGTGTTCAAGAAGAGGAGCAGACCGTCTTGTGGAAGAAGGAAGAGTGACTATTGACGGAAAGGTAGCAGTACTTGGTGATCAGATCCTTCCGGGACAGAAGGTTCTTGTGGACGGCAGGGAAGTACAGAGAGAGGATGAGAAGATTTTACTGGCTTTTCATAAACCAAAAGGAATTGTATGTACGGCAGAGAAGAGAGAAAAGAACAATATTATTGATTATCTTCATTACCCGAAACGTATCTATCCGGTAGGAAGATTAGACAAGGATTCCGAGGGATTGATCCTTCTTACCAATGATGGAGAGCTTGGAAACGAGATTCTAAGAGCAAGAAATTTTCATGAGAAAGAATATATCGTAACGGTAAACCGCCCGGTTACGGATGAGTTTTTACGCGGAATGGCAGGAGGTGTACCCATCCTCGATACGATCACGAGAAAGTGTAAGGTAGAAAAGTTAGATAAGAGAAAATTCCGTATTGTGCTGACGCAGGGACTGAACCGACAGATCCGCAGAATGTGTGAATATTTTGGCTATCGGGTGGTCAAACTGGTCCGTGTCAGAATCATGAATATTAAATTAGGAAATCTTCCGGTGGGAAAATACCGTGATCTTACACATCAGGAATGGGAAGGATTATTGGCACTGCTATCAGAGAGTGGGAAAGAGGAATAGAATGGAAATTCAGGAAAAAATAGAAGCGTTACGCAAGGAAATTGAGTATCATATCGAACGCTATTATAATCAGGATGATCCGGAGATTACCGATTACGAATACGATCAGAAAATGAACGAGTTAAAACGTTTAGAAAGAGAACACCCGGAATATGTCACACCGGATTCCCCGACACAAAAGGTCGGAGGAAGTGCAAAACGTGAGGCGGGTGTCTTAGTAGAGCATAACGTACCGATGTTGAGCCTTCAGGATGTTTTTGACAGGGGAGAGGTAGAGAATTTTGTTGCAGAAATGAAAAAGCAGTTAGATGATCCTGAATTTGTGGTTGAATACAAGATAGACGGACTGTCTCTTTCTTTGCGTTACGAATACGGCGAGTTGAAGTTAGCAGAGACCAGAGGAGATGGCATCCAATATGGGGAAGATGTCACGGCAAATGCAAAAGTGATCCGTGATGTCAAAAAGAAATTAAAAGATAAACCGGAATATCTCGAAATCCGTGGCGAAGTCTATATGACAGAGGCTGATTTTGAGAAGGTCAACGAAAAACAGGAACTGCTCGGCAAAAAGCTGTTTGCAAATCCAAGAAACTGTGCAGCAGGCACACTGCGTCAGTTAGATACCGCAGTGACAAAGGAACGCGGACTGTCCATGTTTATTTTTAATATTCAGGATGCAAGAGGAATCTCATTTGAAACGCATACAGAAGGCTATGAATATTTAAAAAAACAGGGCATTCGGGTCATTGAAGAATATACGGTCTGCAAGACAGCAGATGAAGTCTGGGCAGCGATCGAAAAAATCGGCGAGAACCGCGGAAAACTGCCATATGATATTGATGGCGCGGTGGTAAAGATCAACCGTTTTTCCGACCGGGAAAAATTAGGGGCAACTTCTAAAGTTCCGCGGTGGGCAGTGGCATATAAATATCCGCCGGAAGAAAAAGAGACAAAACTGTTAGATATTGAGTTGTCAGTTGGCAGAACCGGAAGGATCACGCCGACAGCCGTTTTTGAACCGGTGCGGTTGTGTGGAACGAGTGTATCAAGAGCAACCCTGCATAATCAGGATTTTATTGATGAATTAGATATCGGGATCGGTGATACGATCGTGGTATACAAATCCGGTGAGATCATACCGAAGGTACGAAGAGTCATTCACGAGAAGAGACCGGCGGGTGTCAAAAAATTCGTGATACCGAATGTCTGTCCGGTCTGTGGTGCAAAGACGGAACGCGAAAAGGATACCGCAGATATCAAGTGTACCTCACCAAACTGTCCGGCACAGTTAGAACGCCATATGATCAATTTTGTCGGCAGGGATGCTATGGACATCAAAGGATTTGGTGCCACTTACATTATGGAACTGGTACATCTTGGATATCTCAAAGACATTGCAGATATTTATGACTTAAAACAGCACCGGGAAGAACTGATCGAACAGGGAATTATCGGAAAAGAAAAAAATACGGATAAATTACTGGATGCAATTGAAAAATCCAAGCAAAATGAGGCATTCCAGTTATTGACCGGTTTTGGTATCCCAAATGTCGGCAAAGCAGCGGCAAAAACCATTCTGAAACATTTTGGCAGTATTGAAGCACTGATGCAGGCAGATATGGAGAGTCTGCAACAGGTTGCAGATGTCGGAGAGGTTACGGCACTTTGTATCCGTAATTATTTTCAGGATGAAAATAACTGCAAGATCATAGAACGTCTGAAAGAAGCCGGTGTCAATATGGAAATGGCAGAGTCAGGAAGTGAGGACGGACGTTTTGACGGATTGACCTTTGTCATTACCGGAACACTTCCAACGATGGATCGAAAGGCAGCAGCAGCCTTGATCGAAGCGCATGGCGGCAAGGTATCCGGTTCTGTTTCTAAAAAGACCAATTATCTGCTTGCCGGAGAAAATGCGGGCAGTAAGCTGACTAAAGCAAATGATCTAGGTGTTTCCGTGATATCGGAAGCAGAATTGCAGGAAATGTTAAAATAGATATTGATAAACAGATTACAGACAGAAAAGAGGGAAAAATATGCCGATCAAGACACAGGGAGATTTACCGGCAAAGGAAATATTAGAAAATGAAAATATATTTGTGATGGATGAGAGTCGTGCGATCCATCAGGACATCCGTCCGCTTCAGGTGTGCATTTTAAACCTGATGCCGTTAAAAGAAGATACGGAGCTGCAATTGCTGCGTGCACTATCGAACACACCATTACAGGTGGATATTACGTTTTTAACAGTAAAAAGCCACGAATCGCAGAATGTATCTGCGAATCATCTGAACAAATTTTATACAACTTTTGAATACATCAAAGATCAAAAATTTGATGGCATGATCATTACGGGAGCACCGATCGAGCATCTGGATTATGAAACAGTAGATTACTGGGAGGAACTTTGTCAGATCATGGACTGGACAAAGACAAATGTAACCAGTACAATGCATATCTGCTGGGGTGCTCAGGCAGGACTTTACTATCATTTTGGGATTAACAAAGTGCTGCTTCCGAAAAAATTATTTGGAGTCTACCCGTTCCATGTATTGAACAGAAAAGTGCCGTTAGTCCGTGGCTTTGACGATGTGTTCTATGCACCAAACAGCCGTCATACGGCAATTTTAACCGAAGACATTGAGAACTGCCCGGATCTGAAGGTTCTTGCAAAATCCGAAGAGGCAGGTGTATTTCTGTGCCTTTCAAATGAAGGAAAACAGATATTTGTCATGGGGCATCCGGAATACGACAGGATCACACTGGACAAAGAATATCATAGAGATTTAGAGAAAGGTCTGCCGATTGACCTGCCGTATAATTATTATCCGAATGATGATGCCACAAAGCGTCCGCTGCTGCAGTGGAGAGCGAACAGCAACAATTTGTTCAGTAACTGGCTCAATTATTATGTATATCAGGTCACTCCGTATGAGTTGTAGGGAAACCGCTGAAAACAAGCAGATTCTTGGGAAATCACAAAGAAATAAAATCACTTTAAAATTACATATTTTCATGTATTTTCACATATTTTAATGGACAAATGGTGTCAAAAACAGAGCCTTTATATAATACGAAGATGTCATTGTTTGACACAAAAAGATGTGATAAAGTGATAGCGATTAAAAGGGTAGATGGTTAAAAGCCATCTGCTCTTTTCCGTTTGTGCACTATAGATGTGCTCTAATCTGTGAAAATCCCTTACATGCCCGGATAGAGGGAAGTTTGTAGTAGCAGAGTAAGTTGGCTTTATGTTATATTTATAAAAGATTAGTGATAAAAACAATGTTTCTAAGGAAGGGGAGAGCAGAGAATGGATAATCCATTTGAATTTCATGAAGAGGATGCAATTATCGCATGTGTAGGTGAAAATGGTGGAACGACAGATGAAGATATAAGAAATGGATTTAAACGTACAGTTGAACTTCTGACGGAGTCATTAAAAGATGGTCAGGAGGTTGAAGATCTATTAGTATATCCGATTGTTTATAATGCAAGGCATAGTATTGAGTTATCTTTAAAAATTGTTATTAAAATGTTGTGGGAAATAGAGGGAAAGAAGGGAATAAAATATTCCGATGAGATCATAGCAGAGAGAAAAAAGAAAATCCATACACATAATATTGAAGAACTATATAAAATGGCGTGTGAAAACAAAAATATTGATAGAAGGATTCCGGCATATTTTGAAAACATAGAGGATATGATTCGTTTTTATTATTTTGATGAAGAAGGCGATGCTTTTAAATACGAATTAAATAAAGAGAACCAACCGCACATGATAAAAAATAAAATTTCTCATATAAGCATTGTATTATTGGAAACAGAATTTAAAGAAGTAATGGAAAAATTTGATGAATTGATTTATTTTTTAAGAAATTGTATGGATGAATATTCGTTGGGAACATTTACAAAGAATTTATCAAGAACTGATATATGGGATATTTCAAAAAGGCTTCCAGATTATGAAGAGTGGAGAACAGAGAAATTCAGAGAAATCAAAGAAGAAATTAAGCAGGAATATCATCTCGGAAGTAAAGAATTTTCAGAAGCTGTAAATTTGATTAAGAAAAATAGATTTTTTTCGGAAAATATTGGATGTGAAAAAATATTTGGAACGATTACACAAGAGGAATTAAAAGAATATGCTTCATTGGTTAAATATTATTTCGAAAAGAACAAATTTAAAGAAGGAAATGTTACAGAGTGGTATAAATTAGATGGGGTACAACAGAATGCAGAGATTTTGAAAAAGTATTTATCTAATAGTTCAATGGAAACATTAAATACTTTGTTATGTTTTTATGATATGAGTAATAGTAGTTTAGCAGTGGAAAAGCTGGAAGATGTTTATGAGTATATAGTTGGCAGTTCGTTTGATGAAATGTACATTATACGAAAATTAAAGCAGAAAAATGCATGTTTAAGAATTATCAATGGAATGAAAAAGTGCGGTCAGGTGACATACGCAAAACAGTTGCAGGATGCGCTGAAAGAAGAGGGAGTAGATTTTTGATACAAGAAAATTCCAGACCTTCATAGATTCGGCGAGGATAAATATATTGCTGCTTTGCAAAATGTTCCGTCAGTGAAATTTCGCCGTCTTTTACATATGCAAAATTCCCATTATTCAAGATGATTTCACATCGACCTGTCATGCAATAGTTCAGTAGCAGCGGACCGGTTTCTGTGGAACCCTTTTCACGAAAATCCGGAGCTATCTAAGTAGGCAGGTTTGTAGTGCCGGAATTACGGTATATGTCATTACCCATGATTTGGAATTGATCTTAGATTGCTGTACGGATATCATTCATTTTGAGGATGGTTCTATGATTGACCAATACAGGATGGATGAAGAAGGTTTTAGAAAAGTCAGAGAATACTTCATAGAGGGAGTAGCTATAAAATGAAAGTATTTCCTACTGTATCACTTGACAATACAACATATAAGTTGTATTGTGTAAGTGAAAAAAGAAAAAGCGAGGATTCCAGATGATATTACACCCATATTATTCTAGCTCAGGAAGGAATCTGATATATGACTATATTGATTCTTTACCGGTAAAGGAGCAGGTAGACGGATATACCGTATTACAACATATGGAAAAAGGGGAATTTGATAAAATTTTCTTTAAGCCATGGGAGAAGAAAATATATGAAGTATATTTTCAGAAGCACAACCGCATATTTTATATTATGAAGGATAAAGAAAATATATATTTACTTCATGCCTGTAGAAAACAGAAAAATAAAACGGAAAAGAAAGACGCTCATATTGTGCGAAAACGTGCAAAAGAACTTAATAAAATGCTTGGAAAGAAATTTATATGATCATATGAGAGGAGTAATGGATATGCCATTTATTCAAACCAACATAGAAAAAGAAATTGAATTAAAAAGAAAAAACAATCCGGAATTTAAAAAGGAATGGGATGAATCGCGTGCAGAATATAAACTGATTGAGAAAATGATTTCTTTACGGAAACAAGAAAATATAACACAAAAAGAATTAGCAGCATTAACAGGAAATAAACAACAGGTAATTTCACGGATTGAAAGAAAAGAGAGCATTCCAACAATAAAAGCTTTTAGTCATATGTTAGATGCATTAGGATATGAGTTGCAGATTGTAAAAAAGAAATCTATATAATACAGGAATGGGCAGAACTGATTTTGGGGTTCTGCGAGAGTGTGAAACTTTTTCTGTAAAATAGTATTTAGAAGGTTCTTCTATGATAA
>OGQR01000309.1_pt1 | contig 46862 bp, 55 predicted proteins | sample 1553271 | NCBI WGS metagenome assembly OGQR01 (sample SAMEA2579970, study PRJEB22360) | human gut metagenome | biome: human gut; feature: human-associated habitat; material: faeces | place: Denmark | collected 2008/2010 | reverse complement strand
GGACGTATCCGCCCTTTGTGAAGGCATTAACGTCCAATGCCCTTGTTGGGTTATCGACCTGCGCCACATCGACTGAATGTTTTGGCCCTGACAGAAAAAAGAACTAATAGGTGATGTTTCCGTCCAGAGATACTCTGGATGGAGTGTCGGCGTCAGTGATATAAGACTCGAGTGAACACTGAGCCGACCTCGAAATGACGTTGTAGGTGCAGACATGCCATAATGGGACTGTCGATGATATTACAGGGACTCACGTCCCTGGTGCGTGCCTTCGTGACACACTACCGTCCACATAGTATCAGAACCAGTGATATCAAACGGTAACGACCAGCTATCTTGGTGTTGATACCGACAACTCCATACCACTCCGTCATGTCTCTCAGAGAATCATGTCAGAGCTGTAGATATATCCTGAACTTGTCTACAAATAATTTCTTATTTTTTGCGCATAACATTCAGCAATAACTCCCCTTCTGGCCATTGAATTAAAGTGTGTACTTCTCTGTGACGTTGTCCAGCTTAATTCTGTCCTCCATGATGACCCCAGATACCCGACAGATAAATCATCGGCATCTTCTTCTGGCTCATTAGTTAATTCATGTCGGTTACTATCCTGAAAGCTGAGAAAATGTATTTCATCATCAGTCCGTTGTCTGTAATGTCCATATATAAAATCATATTCTTTTTGATAAGATTCCTTCCAGTACCAGGTTGTATCACCACACAACCATGGAACTCTTTCTGACGAATTACCAACACACTGAGATGAGTATTCAGATAACTCAGACCTGAAAGAAGTTACCATCTGATAAAACAAGTCAGGATGCTTTTCATAATCTGGTGACATAAGATCAAACTCCCCCTGCATCCAGCAGACAGATAGCAGTTTATTCTTTCTGTTATATTCCAGAGCTACCTTAACCCGGGCTACTAAGTCCTCATAGAGTGCTGTTCCGGTGCCCCACCGCATTGCATCAGCTGTTGCCCCTGTATCAGGTACATACATACCTTCAGCTCCAACAGTAAAGGCGGCACCTCCTCTGCAACAAGGAACCAGTAATATCCCTGCTTGCTCAGGTATGTATGGCAGTAACTTTTTAGCTATATGCAATCCCTGTCCGACACAACCATATTCCCCTTTATGCAAATCAGCAGCCGGATGGTGATATCCACTCATATCCTGAACATCATGCAGACAGTGATCTGCCGGAATAATCTCATTGAATTTACACTCTTTTCCTCCTGGTGTGATTGTTTTTCGACGAGCCAGTTGTTTTACACGGGACTCGGGTTTGTCGAGTGTATCTGGCAGGGGAATACCTTCACCGTAGGCCATACCATTAGACTGTCCTGCGAGGGCTATCACATACCAGAAATCTATTTTTTCATTAAAATCATAACGATACATCACTCCCCCCTTTACATAATAGATTTAATTAAATATTTTCATTATTAAAAGAAAGTGTTAAATTAAAAACTCATTTGCTCTAATCCATATAAATCAATATATGTCCGACAACAAAAAAACCGTGTTACCTGGGCTAACAACGACCAGAAAGCCCATTGTTACAAAAAAACTTTCAGAAATCGTTGCCGAAGAGCTTGAAAGAATGATCCGCCAGGAGGAGATAAGGGAAGGTGAATACCTGCCTTCTGAACGTGAACTTATGGCATTCTTTGGCGTTGGAAGACCATCTGTCAGAGAGGCTTTATCATCTCTCAGACATAAAGGGCTAATCCGGTATAACAAGGGAGAAAAAGCCAGTGTCTGCCGTCCATCACCAGAAACCATCATTAATGGGTTATCAGGCATTGTTAAAGATTTTTTATCCACAGCTGATGGCATCAAGGATTTTGAAAGACTACGCATCTTTTTTGAAACCAACCTTGTAAGATATGCAGCAAAAAATGCAACGCCTGAGGATATTCACAGGCTTGAGAAGGTGCTCAGTATCCATCATAACTCACTGAGAACCCCCGAAGTGTATGCTCAATATGATATTGAATTTCATAGTATACTTGCTGATATACCTGACAATAAAGTATTAAAAACAATACACTCAGCATTTTCTGAATGGCTGATAATGGCCAAACCTCTGGAAAAGAATAAAATGACATATGAAAATAACAAAAAAACCCATCAGCAGCATATTGAAATACTTACGGCCATAAAAGAGCATGATTGTGATAAAGCTGAACAGCTAATGTATAATCACCTTTATAAACGAATTGAAGCATCATAGTTACTCGACGCTTCACCAGGTAGTCACCATAAATATTATTTAAATCCATGAGAATACATCCAGTCCATAAACAGTTTTATCCATCCTCCAACAGGAAGATCTGTGGCCCACTGAACACTAAAGCCATGCCCTCCTTTCTCATAGAGATGCATTTCAGCAGAAACGCCTTTCTCTATTAGGCCACGGTACATGAGCAGACTGTTTTCAATTGACACAAGATCATCATCACAACAATGGAGTAAAAACACAGGAGGAAAACATGATGTGACATTAAGATCCGCACTATATTGTATTATATTTTCTGAGGTACTATTGTCCCCCAGTAATTGCTTCCTGGAGTCTGGATGTGTCACATCATCTTTCATTGATATTACAGGATAAATTAACCCGACAAAATCGGGAATAGCGAAAATCTCTTGTTCTTTACTGTCAGAAGAACGTTTGAAATCACAAATCTGATTCACAAACGTTGAGGCGAGATGCCCCCCAGCAGAAAATCCTAATACACCAATACGATGACGCTGTAGATGCCATTTATCAGCATTCTTACGAATATAAAGCATTGCAGATATTGCATCAATAAAAGTTTTGTTTATATTTTCTTCCTCAGCTGGCGATGGTAATCTGTAACTAAGAACAAATAATGTATAGCCCTGAGATAAAAACTCTGGAGCAAGAGCTGTACCTTCCTTATCTAACATAACAGCCCGGTAGCCCCCCCCGGGAATAATCAATATTCCTGTTCCATTTGGTTTATCTGGTAAAAAAATAATTAACTGAGGAGCATAAATATCTGTCAATACACGATCAAGTTCAAATTCCCCGTTATGCTCAGGATCCTGATAAATACGGCCTGAAAGAGATTTACTCTCAGATATTGTCTCACTTGACAAGTCAACAATAGTTGATTTATTAAACAAGCTTAACATCATTTCATTTAAAGATTTATCATTATTCATTATAAGCTCCATTAAAATAACTCAGGTGACTGAACAACTAATACAGTCACCTGCATTACAGTTATTTAACAATCTTTATTTGTTTGTCATTTTTTTTCAGATAAATAACATCTGAAACAGCTTTACCACCTTTTTTCTCCCCACCCAGAATGAGCATCCCCCCCTGCCAGGGCAGGCTTACACCATAAGCAAGTCCTTCCGGCAAAGAACCAACTTTTTTCCAGTCATTTTTTATTAGCTGATATATCTCTTTTGAATAGGCTTTATCCAGTCCTTTATGAGACCAGTATTCACCATTGCTATACTTTTCTGCCGCCCCTGGGAAATATGCACCACCGGCCAGAAAGATATTTCCATCAATAACAGAGGCATATGCTCCTGACACCCCCTCGGGTGAAGCTACTGGTGGAAGTTCAGACCATTTAATTCGATCATGCGAAAGCTCCCCCGTCCAGGATCTAACAGAACGAAGGCCCGGTTTTCTCTCCCCTCCCAGTATATAAATTTGCTGTTCTGCAAAAATCACCGATGAACCAGCAGTTCCCGGAAATGGAGTCGTTCCCAGGTTCTTCCACTGGTTTTTTGACGGGTCATAAGAAATCATATGATTATTTAAAAAATAATCATCAACAGGTTTACTAAAATAATCCCTGTTGACTTTCTCTGTCAGCGCGGAATTCCCTTTTGATAACTCGACATCTGAAAAGTATCCATTAAAAATATTCTCATTTACACCACCAGTAGATACCGCATGACCATTATGGATAAAAGAAACATGACCGGCAAGAGATACAGGGGGACGGGTCATCAATTTTTCCCATTTATCTTTAGCAATATCATAGGAATAGACATCTTTTTGTAAGGTTATGACTCCACTTTTATCTTTTCCAATTCCTCCAAATACATAGATCTTACCATCAATAATAGTAGCTGTTGCCTGCTCTCTGGGAACTGTCGGCCATTGTGCTATCTTAGTCCATTTTTTTTCACTCTGGTTTGTATCTATCATATACCAGTTATTTCCCAGACTTCCCAGTCCTATATATATTTTACCATTATCGATCCCTCCTACACCATATTTAAATGGTTCAGGAATTTCCGGTAAAGCTCCGGCTACCGACGTTCCAATAAACAAGCAGAAGGGAAGATATATAAAGTTTTTCACTTTCATTGTAACCACCTTTTAAAAATTAATCAAAACACCGACACGGTAACTATTTTCATGTTTATTATCTTTCCCTTTATACACCCCTTGTTTATCCAGGTAATCATATTCTATATATGGGGTAAACACCGGTGACATTTTATATTGCAGAACAAATGCATTTTCAGTTGCTGTTTTTTTATGATTCCCATATTTGAAATTATTAACCTTCGTATATACCGTGGTCTGCCATGCAAACAACCATGAATCATTAACTTTGTATGTCACATAACCATCAAACTGATGCTGATCATTACGCGCCCTGTTGCCATCTAAATCCGTCTGTCGGAAAGCTTTCCAGTCATAGCGATAGCGTAAGGCCAGATTAAGATCTGGCGTTGCCTGATACGAAATTTTCAGATAAGGGTTATACTGACTTCCTGCTGACATCCATTGTGTCTGAATCCCTGGGATTAGAGCCCATTTGTCATCTATTTTATATGTTTTATTTATATCTATTTTATTATAATTTAGTGCAAACAATTCATTTTCATTGTTGTGAATTGTATTCCAGGTATTTGACTCAAAACTTGCCCACCAACCATTATTCCACCCCTGACTAACCTGAATCAACGTTTCATAAGCGTGACTGGCGCTTCTGTATCCTCCACGTAGATTAAGAGTTAATGCCTGAGAGCACAAAGGTAAACCAAGAAGAATCACAGTTAATAGTGGATAATATTTTTTCATAAATGCCTCATCATTAAATATATTTATCACTTGTAATCTGATTTCTCAATGAAACTTATGTTCCGCAAGCCATTCCAGAAGCAGGCTTTGCCATTTTTCTATCGGATATCCATTTTTTCCGGATACACCAAATCCATGCCCTCCCTTATCAAAAAAATGAGCTTCTGCATGATGTCCCTTATCCCGGATAGAGTTAAAATATCTCAGAGAGTGAATAACTGGAACATCCTTATCATCTGTTGCATGCACAATAAAGACTGGTGGCATATACTCTGTAACACTATTTTCAAGACTGGCTGAATATTCACTTTCACCTGCATCCAGAAGACGTTTCCGGCATCCCTGATGAGCAATACTCCTGTCAAGAGATATAACTGGATATATCAGAGCCATCCAGTCAGGACGCACAGAAGTCTCTTCCTCATAATGGAGATGAGTAATATATCCAGCAAGATGACCACCTGCCGAAAACCCCATACATCCAACACTCTTAAATGTTCTCTCCGACATTCCGGCCCAGTAAGAAATAAAGTTCAGGGCATTCTTCGCATCCGCAAAGGAATAATAACCATTAACGGAGGGCATTCTGTAAGAAAGAATAAATGCCGTATATCCCTGACCTGCTATCCATCTGCCTACATCAAGTCCCTCTCTTTCATAAACAATCCTCCTGTATCCACCTCCAGGTATAATCAGCACACTATGTTGATTAGATACAACAGGCTCAACAACTGTAATAAGGGGCACAATACCTGTATATATTATGCCATCGTCAGTATTCTCAAATAGCGAATTGTCAGTTATGTAACGCTCATAATTATCAAGAGAATATATATTCTCCCTGTAATGAATCATTTTTTTATTCCCTGATAGCATCCTTTATTCTCCTGCAACATTCTTTTTTCTTGCTCCATAAAAAGGTTTTCCATCGACAGTATCATATTCAAGCGCAGCTTCTGGATGGATCCATCTCTGTACACGTGATGGCATATCAAAACCAATAAGGACAAGAACAACAAATGTTAAGATAAAAGCAAGAGAACACATTGCTGTACCAAGACTTGTATGAGACGCAACAACTGCACCAAGAATAGGCGCACATGCTCCACCAAGTGAACCTACATTATAAATAAACCCCAGTCCTGCCGCACGCTGCTCCACATTAAAATAACCACTGATTATTTTCGGCACCAGAGCACCAATCCCCTGACCAAAAACCTGCTGAGTAAAGATCAGAAGGCCAAGTAACCATACATAGTCCCGGTCCACAAGAAAAACGGGGATAATAACAAGCTGACCGATAAGAAGTGATATAACATATGCTTTTCGGGTTCCAAGCCAGTCCCCCATAAAACCACCTATACAACTTCCAGCTGCAGAGCCAAAACCTGCCAGCATAAATATGAGAGCAACAGTTTCTGGTGAATACTGCATATCAACCTTAAGCCATGTAGGAAGAAAAGCCTGCAGTGGCCATCCGTAGAGGAAACAGAACATAACCACAAGCATCAACATAATGCCTGTTGGCCATCTTTTCCCCATACCCTGATATATAAAACTGATAAAAACAGCCGCACAGCACAATGCCATAACTGTGATTAAAGCAGCGTTTGCAGTGACGCCTGAAAAACAAACATATAGACATGCAAATGCAATACAAGACAGAAGAATATTTATGTATTTATTCTTTTCTCTGTACAGAATATCCACCATTGTTCTGACGGGTTTATTCTCTTGTTGCCTTTTTTGCCAGTCATCAGACTCCGGAAGATTCTTGCGAAGATAAAAAGCAAATAATATTGGAAGCATGCCGACAAAGAAAAGAGAACGCCAGCCCCATAGTGGTACTACAATGCTATAAACCTGTGCAGCTAAACCTCCCCCAATAGAAAATCCAGAAATTAAAAAACCACTTGCCTTGTTTCTGAGATGAACAGGCCAGCTTTCGATAACATATGTTACACTTGAGCCATATTCACCTGCCATACCAAGCCCAATAACAATGCGAGCAATAAACATCACTGCATATCCAGGAGCCAGACCACAGGCAAGGGTTCCGAGAGAGAATAGCACTATACTTAAAACCATTGCCATCCTGCGCCCCATCTTGTCCGATAAAGCGCCAATAGCAAGCCCCCCAAACCATCGGGAAATAAAAGCAGCGGAAATAAGGCTTGCCGCTTCTATTGTCGTCAAGCCGAATTCATGCTGAACCTCTGTAAGAACCAGAGATATCAGAACGAAATCAAAACCATCAAGTAAATAACCTGTCCATGCCGCACCGAATATCTTCCACTGTCTGGGTGAAAGATGCTTATACCAAACCTGCTTTTTCTGAATACAGGAGTCCATATTAAACCTCACAATAATAGCGGATTTATAATACACTGGAGTATTACTTTAAGTAATACAATCCCGGTCCCAAAGAGTTGCACCAATAAGACCAGAGTCACTTCTGAAATATGCCGGAAACAGCATTACATTACAAATTTCAGAATATATGGAAAGATGTTTCGACACTTTCTGAATATACCCATCAGCAAGTCCAACACTTCCTCCGACAACAACAACCTGACAATCAAGCAGTAATTTTAAACTTACTATTAATTCAGCAATAGTACTGGCAGAACGCTCTGTCAAAAATTCGGCTTCCTTATATCCCTGTCTCGCTAATTCAAAAATATATTTGGTGCTATATCCTGCAAGTTCATTTTTTGCTGCCCCCATGATGGCCCGACCAGATGAAACCGCTTCAACGCATCCCCGACGACCACATCCACATTCTGTATCCGTTACTCCGGACAATATATGCCCAACATGTCCGGCTAATCCAGAAACACCTGTTAATAATTTTCTGTTAACTACAATTCCCCCTCCAACCCCCGTAGAAACGGTTATAAAAACCATATCACAAATTTCTTTTGGCAAAACTGTATATTCTGCCCATGCGGCTGCCTGGGCATCATTTATCACACTTCCATTTAAACCAGTTATATCTTCCATTATATTTTTCAGAGGATACTCTTTCAGCCCTCCAAGATTGTCTGGATTCAAAGCTGTCAATACTCCATTATTAATAATCCCTGTTGATGCTACTGCAAATCGCTCCGCTGTTCCCTTCATTTCAGAAACCAGTAGACGTAAAGCCCCTGTCATTTCGTCAGGACATCTTTCATGAGGTGTTGATATCTGTTTTTTCAGCAAAAATGAACCGTCATCAGATATCAACGCCGCTGAAATTTTCGTTCCTCCTATATCAACAGCCAGTGTTATCATTCATTTTACCTATATAACAATCTTGCAATTATTCAGATTATTTTCATTTTTTTATTTCTGTCATGTTCTTCGAGCAGTCGCTCTGCAAGTTTTGATAATACATCCAGATTCTTTTCCTTTACCGGAGAAAAAGGACTTCTGCATACAGGAGTATTTATAATCCCCATATAGTAAAGAAGAGTTTTTATACCTGCCAGGACACCACTCTGAATAAGAGTATCAATAACCTGGTTACAGGCCACCTGCATTTCCTTCGCCTTAATCACATCATTATTTTTGACTGCTTCAAATATTTCAAGATAACGCCACCCCATTATATTATATGTACTACCGATTCCCCCATCTGCACCTGCAATTAACCCTGATGCAAATATTTCATCGTAACCATTATATAACACAAGCTCTGGATGATTCCTTTTGATTTGTTCCATCTGGAATAAATCACCGGATGTCTGTTTTAATGCACAAACCCCGGGTATTGTGACAAGCTCATTTATCTGATCTAAAGAAAAACGCACTCCGCTAAGAGCCGGTATATTATAAACTACCATCGGAAGTCCATCTGCAGAATCAATAATCTTCCTGTAATGGATACAATGCTCTTCAAATGAAAAAGGATAATAAAATGGAGTAACAGCAGATATAGCATGATATCCGTATTTTTTTGCAGCTTTTGCAAGTACCTCGCTTTCTGCCGTACTGATTCCGCCCACATGCGCTATAAGTGTTAGTCTTCCATCTGATTCATCGGCTACTGTTTCAAGAATTTTTTCTCGCTCTGCAACATTCTGAAGAAATGCTTCTCCAGTAGAGCCTCCAACATACAATCCCTTAATATTTTGTTCGATATTAAAACGGATCAGTTTTCGAAGACTCTCCATATCGATTTGCTGGGATTGGTCATAAGGAGTGGGTAATGCTGATATGACCCCTTTAAATTCACATTGCATTTTTAATCACCTTCACTTAACTGCATAATGGGATACCTAGTACACCATCAAGTACAAAGATTATCCAACAGAAAAGAAGCACAATGTGAAGATTATCAAAAAAAAGCCATCAGAAAGCTGTCATGCCGCTCAGTTAAGGATCGGTTGATCGATCCAGTGTCCAGTTACTATTCTCTGCGTAACCCTCTGCGACTATCTTGCCCTGGAACTGATTACCCACAGCCCTGAAGAGTCCGACACTGTCACGCTACACAAACGGCGTCTTCCTCTGGAAATGATGGTCTGGTGAATTATCAGTATGGCCCATGAGCGTAAGGAACCTTCATCAGATTGTGAACCGGCTGGACATCATGCTGCCAGGCAGTAGCGCCGTGCTCCATGCCCGCCAGCGGCCAGGAAGCGGAGCCATACGCTGCGTGTTCACTCAAACAGCGCAGCTCTAGCATAACACCACGCCATATCCGCTCTGGTGCGATCTGAATCTGCTGACCATTGATGGCGTGTTCTGACGAACACAGGACACGCAAGAACACGATAAAGCTTCACTCGCCAAATACATAGTGGAAACCAGACACTTTATCCTCAGGTAAAAATGGTCTGTCTGATAGAACTGACCAGCCATCTACTGACGGCAGCGGCCTTCGATACAATGAATCTGGCACTAAATAAGACTGGCAATATAGCCGATAATGCGTTGAATCAGTGGCTATATCGTATACATAAAACAGACATCATTATTCTGTCTTGTTGTCCAACACATAAAAACTAATAAAAACATACCATTCCCTGTCGTCAGAGAATTTATTGATAAACAGGCTTTATTGAACAAATCAAACATTCAGGGAACTGGCAGTTGAACAAAACGCCAGTCCGAAGACTGGCGCAGTGATAAAACATTCTGCATCATGCCACATTCTGCTCCTGAAGATGACGCAGACGATGGTCCCAGTTTCCCAGGTAATGCCCGGGAGTCAGCAGTACGCGGCGTCGCTCATTACAGAGCGAGTTACCAATCACCACTTCTCCGGCCACACCACACAACGACAGTTGTATATACGCCATGCCGGCTGCCAGCGGGTCAATATCCGTTGCCGACACCCACATCCTGTGGTATGCCGGATACCCCGAACGGTTCAGGATGTCAGCCATTGCCAGAATCATACTGCCGGCACCACAGGCAGGTTCACTGAGCGTGATAAAGGGTTTGTTCTCAAACAACGCCTTCACATCTCCCATCTGCATCTGTGCCATCATGCTGGCAATACTCCAGGGCGTGAAAAACTGACTCCGGTATTTATCCCCCAGTTCCAGTTGCATGAACACACTCCCCAGAAAATCACAGAATCCCTGCTCCAGTCCCTCAATGACATGAGCAAGCAAATGCGCAATGTGGATAACATCCTGCTTTTCATAACCACTGACGATTCGCAGATACTTCTGTTCCCGGGCCTCACTGAACTGAAGCCGGTTTTCCAGGGCAATCACACTACAGCTGACAAAGTCTTCAAACACCTTATGACGTTTGTGATAACAGGCTGTCCGGTTAAACAACGAAATGAACTCCTTCTGATGGTCAGTCATGGTGGCCATGTTTTCTCCGTAAAAACAGGGAACACATGGCCCGGACAGGGGAACAGGTGTTCCCCTTCGGGTTGAAATGTTGATAAAACGGGCATCACGGACATGATACCCGGAGGTTAATTACTGGGCTGAGACCAGAGGAACCGGTAAAGGTGCGGCTTTCGTCTGTTCTTCAGCGCACTCCTCCACCAGATACAGTCGGGGCTGTGGAAGTGTTTCCCTGCCCGGCCATTCGGCCTGCAGATCACTGTCCGTATGCTCTCCGCCATCGTAACAGTTGTAACCCTGTATACCGTGTACCGGCTCGCTGTACCAGTGTCGGACCTCGCAGTCAAACACCTTCGAGATCTCACCAACCAGTTCGCCTGAAGGCGGATACCAGGGCGTGTCGATCAGCAGCACCAGACTGCTCATCTCATCACGCGCATGGCGAACATTATTTCCTGACGGCCACTCCACACCGTATATCCGGCTGTAAAGGCTGGTCGTTGTGGAAATACCTTGCAGCAGTCCACCTGAACCATTCAGCTCTGTAGCCAGACGGGAGGGTATGACCATCAGCATGTCACAGGGCTGCGCCTGTTCCGGGTAATCCGACAACCAGCTCCAGCAGGCTTCTGCATCAATGTGTTCACTCAGCCCGGCCAGACCAAACCAGTCAGAATACTGACGGCTCATCAGCGTGGTGATGATCTCCCTGGCATTATCCGGCAGATTACCCCAGCGAACAGCGCCGATACATGACTGGTGATAAAGACGCTCAATGGTCTTTATCGTTTCACCATCCAGAACGGCATTTTTTACCAGCAACCCCAGCCACTGCTCAAACGCCTGGTTAGCCGGAGATGACAACCCCGTTCCGTGACGAACCAGCGCCGGATATGGCGGATACTGCGTCGTCCGTGTGGGTTTTACCAGCCCTGCACAACCGGCCAGAAACAGCTGTATACTCTGCTGTATGGCATGACGGTAGCGCGGGGTCTCACGCCCTTCAATCCACTGTGTAAGTACATCAAGACAGACTGATTTACCGGTAATTTCAAAACGGTTTTTGCACCATTCAGACATTGTTTACGCTCCTCTTTTTTATACAGATGTAAAAAGAGGGCATTGTCCCGTGAGGTACAATGCCCTCACGGGATAAATGGCGGTCAGGTTATAACCGCCACCGGTAGTAAAAATTATGCTGCGCACTCCTGCGAAGTTCGCCGCGTCAGTAAATACTCTGATGCTTCACGTGCCTGCCGGCAGGCGCGAAACAGCGCTTTTTTGTCAGACTTCAGAACCTTAAGCCATCCGTCAATATAACTTTCGTGCTGTACGTCACCGGCAATCCCGAGATGTGCACACAGAAAAGCACTGCCCATCTCGGCAATCAGCTCTTCAAACGCATATTCCGGGCTGTTGCGACCGGTAAAGGTACTTATCCCCACCCGCCGCAGGCGCTTTTCATGACCGGTACTGTGTACCAGCTCATGCAGCAGGGTGGTCCAGTAATCAGCCACCTGGTCAAACTGCGACGACAGTGGCATCACGATACGGTCAAGATCAGGCCGGTAGAATGCCCTGTCCTGTGGAAGTGACGAGACGCTGACGCCGCTGCCATTCAGTACCTGCAGCACCCGCTCACTGAAGGTATCTGCCGGCAGTGCATCCGCGCTGCCTTCCGCCTTCACCATCAGATGTTCAGGTAAACCGTCACACTGCCCCACATTAAACAGAGGATTCGATTTCAGTACCGGTACGATTTCCATGAGAGGCTCCCCCTCACTGTCCGTCAGCCGGTTACCGTGTTCATCCACAGCCTGTTTTTTCCAGTCTTTGTAAATCACCGCCAGCGTGGCCACCTCCCCTTTACGGACGTGGCCACCCAGTTGTTGCGCCTGACGGTACGTCAGCCGGTTACCGTGTTCATCCACAGCCTGTTTTTTCCAGTCTTTGTAAATCACCGCCAGCGTGGCCACCTCCCCTTTACGGACGTGGCCACCCAGTTGTTGCGCCTGACGGTACGTCAGCCAGTCATTGCTGACATACCCGGCTTCATCCGCGGCCAGCCACAGCAACAGGACGTTCACCCCTGTATAAAGCTTCCCGGTCAGGGCATTTGCCGGCATCATCTCCGGAAGCCCCACGCCATTACGCGCAGAGCGCCAGGGACGTTTCCAGGGTGGCACACCATTTTCAATGGCCGTAACAACCCTGTCGGTCACAAGCTGATACAGGTCACGTTCCGGAGTTTTAGTCGCGGTACGTGAAGTATGTTTTTTCGTTTTCATAAGAGCATGCCCCCTGAAAAAGATGCACGCTCCCTGTACGGTGAGAGTGCACCGTACAGTTAAATTAATAACGAAAATCAGACTGGCCAGAATTACCACAACGCCAGCATCACCAGTGAACGACGCTCAAAATCAAACGTCTTCAGCGTATTGCTGACCCACGCTTTTACGTCATCCACGTCATACCAGTAATCACCGGCATAATCTTCCCCCCGTAAACACGAGCCTGTGACATAAGGAAACAGCCTGTGGCAGTTCCCCGGTGTCAGCATACTGAGGTCGCGCAATAATGCAGCCAGTGAACTGCGGGTTACAGGGAAAGCATGCTGCTCATCTGAAGCACCGGTATGTTCACGAAACCATGTCAGAAGCGGTTTCACCTTACGGAAAGCCCCCACCTCCTGATGTTCCTGTGTTCCCACAACGGCACCACTGTGATGGTTATCACGAGCCAGAAAGTAAATATCGAGTCCCATAACAATTCTCCTGAATAAAGCCGGGACTCTCCCCACAGGGATATGTCCCTGCCGGGTGATATAATGACGGAATACGTGATGACGTTATTCCGGATAAAGAAACTACGGCGTTCTGTTACCGCCCACCGGCAAGAGCCCGCAGCCAGTAAAGCTGATATTCGGCCTCTTCCAGTGCTGCCCAGTCATCCGGGGATAACTGTCGCCCCTGACCGGACAAAAACTGCAGCAGTAAGCTGTCAAACGCATCTCCCCTTACCGGGGTGGTTAATACAGACTCCGGAGCAGAAAAATTCTCATGCCCCAGGTACCGTTTTATCCATTTCAGCGGCAGCGACCAGCTGGCACCACCGACAGTGGAATGAATACGAAAACAGTCCGGACACAGATTGTGCAACAGCACAAAGACTGTACGGGCAAAGAAATCTCCCGGCTGACGTCCGAAATTCAGCTCATTAAGAGCCAGAATATTCCGGCTGTGCTCCCGCTCAATAGTGACATTCACCGACCACAGCCCGTCGGCAGACCGGCAGTAAAACGCCAGCGTGTCCGTTACCGGAAACAACTCTGACGCCCGGGTCAGGGAGCCGAAATACGCATTCTGCGGCCGTAACGCCTCCGGCAACTGCCAGAAGGTTTCAGTGACAGCCAGAACAAAAGCATGCCACTGCTTTTCCGGTATTGTGGAAACCTGCTCAAGGGTATATACCACCGGCTCACGGGCCGGACGTGAAGATAACTCAGACATGGAACATTCCTCATGGTTAAAACGAAACAACGGGGAATGTCTCCCGGACGGAGAACTCCCCCGTCAGGGTCAGGTCATGAATTACATCATGTCGTGCCGGGCAAAATATTCATCCGCTCCGGCCACCATCTTTCCGGTACTGATACTGTCAGCCCAGATTTCATGATTAATTTCACGCCCCAGAGCCATCAGACTGTCGAGTGCCTGACGGGCCTGAATTCCCGGTGCGGAAATCTCCTCCTGCTCCAGGTCATACAACAGCCAGCCCAGCGCCTCGCCGGTATCCCACAGATACACGTATACCAGTGAAGGCTCCGTCTCATCATCCGGCTCCGGGGTAATACCCAGCCGTTGCCAGGCACGTAACCGCATCAGCTCGCCTTCCATCTGACTGATATGAGCCAGCAGAGCAGACTGCGTCTGAAGCGCTGAATAATGAGCAATTAAAGGTGAATACATGATGACCTCCGTCTCTTAAAGGAAGTCCTGTCCCTGACGGAACAAAACTCCCGTCAGGGAAAACACCGGAGCAAAAACACGGTGCAGTAAGTAAAAGAAAAACCGTTACGGGAGCAAAACAGCCATCATTGCAAAATGGCAGTTGCATCGCTCACGATTTGACATCCTTCCTGTGACTGACTGGCATCCTGCCCGTCAGTCTGCGTCGGAAAATTCAATACAGGCCTGCTTCAGGAGCCCGGCTATACGTTGATTCAGACATTCCGTCCAGCCATCGTTCCATCCACGCTCCCATGGATTGCAGACATCCTCCCATGGATTGCAGACATCGTTACAGCCATTCTTCCATGTCTTCCATGCCTCCATCTCCATGACAGCCCCCAGCCTGTGGCCTTTCACACGTATATGCCACAGAAACGGCCGGAAAAGTCCTGATTTCAGTTGGTCACCACCGCTTTTGTAGCCCAGATGACGTGCAATACTTTCAGTATATTCAAATGCATCATTCTGCATTCCAGCCGCCTTAGCCAGCGAGCTGTACGCATCACGAAGTATCGTCATACCTTCCAGTTGATACTCACACCACGCACGGACAGCCGACACTGGTGCGATTACCCGAAGAATGGTGCAGGCACGCCATACAACAACGTAAAGGAGTATTAACAGACTATGCATGTGTTCACCTCAGATACAAAAAATAACGGGAACACACCTGCCCTGCGGGAAGCGTGTTCCCGACAGGGTAATAAATGATAAATCAGCAGGGCTGTGCGACGATTCCATCACCCTGCAGACCAAACCGGTAACGCAGGGTGGTCAGTTGCTCCGCCATACGGCAGGCAGCATGCCATGTCCTGCGACGGGATATCCGTCCGGTAAACCGGTTCAGATAAATGACCTCACGCGGTAACGGCTGATACCATCCTGTGTACTCGTTGCGATACATTCCCTGCCGGTAATACAGGCAGGGTGTCCAGACACCGCCACGACGGAACATACAGACCCGCACGCTCAGATTGCCGGCCGGATTAGTGTACCAGCGACTGTAATATGACAGGTTATTGCGGGAAAAAAACACCCGCAACTGAGCCGTCATTCGCCGGAAAAAAGAAGAGATGCCCGGTTCAGGGTACAAAATAAACGTTGACATAAAGACTCCTGTAAAAAAACGGGAGCCTTCGCCCCGACGGACAAAAACTCCCGTCAGGGTTAAAACACCACCAGTACAGCATGGTGTTGCTGTCAGAAAAAGCCCGTTAATAAAGGGCGCAGTTATAAAGAAACCTTCATCGTCATGACTGACGATATCTGCTCTCAAAGGTGGGCAGATTTACCACCACCAGAAACATCCTGGCTGCACATCCCCTTTCAGGTTACGGGGGTGTTGATCACCCGAAGGCGTTCCTCTCAGATCAACGGAACATTGGTGCCCACCGAAGCGGGATGTGGTCACCCGAAGGCGCTCCTCTCAGACCACTTATGGAGCATTGGTGGTCGCCGAAGCGACATGTAGCCACCCGAAGGCGCTCCTCTCAGGCCACTTGTGGAGCATTGGTGGTCGCCGAAGCGACATATAAGCCTGTATATTTTTAAATCACAAAAGATGAATGTCAAGTTATTCAACATCAATCCAAAGAGGAATATTATGTATTCCCTTAACGGGTTCTCCCAGAGGAAAAACACAGGTCCCTTTAATCAGTATTTTTCTTCCCGACCATCTGACATCACAGTTAAAATCTCCCACCACATCAAAATAATCCGCAATGGATTCATAGATATCCCATTCATCATAGATATCCCATTTATCTGCTGTTCCTTCACATTCAAACTCGGCCTGATATCCGGAATCAACATATCGCGCCAGATAGTGTGACCACAAAGGCGAATTTTTTGTAATCTCTTTTACAGAGATTATTTTCAGCAAAATAGTACAATCCATAATATTTACCCGTACGAAATCGCCATGAGTTATTACTCATAGCCTAACAACTGACAATAAACCTGTTCAATATATCGTCCTCTGCCATCACCATGACCAAGATCAATTGATGTCAGTGCAAGTGCCTCCTTATAACTGTAACCGTTCATAATATGATATTTCATGGCACTTGCAGCGTAACTGTACCGAAAACTGTGTGCAGTCTCATCTCCGCCTTTCAGTTCTCCATAACGACGTAATGTATTAAGATAATAATCCATTGCCGACTTAAGATTATCTCTGTCTATAAGACGTCCATTATGTTCACTGGCATATTTGAGTGCATAATTAACAGCATCAAGAACGTTATCCCGGTCAACAACCGTTGTCATTCTTTCCCGTCCCCCTTTCGTACCAAAAATCACTCTTATTTTTTCATCTCCCCGTTGTAACGCTTTTTTCCAGGTTCGTAATGATTTGGCCGACTGGATAGCTTCTTCATTTCTCAGACCGAGGTAACGTGACAGTTTAACAACAGCAGCCACCCCTTTATCTTTTGCTTCCACACGCTGAAGAATCTCCCGAAAACGCTCATCCGTGATTAATTTTTTTGTTCCCTTACGACTGGAGCCGGAAATGCCTAACGCTTTATTGCTGAGACGAGGATGTTCGGGATCAGCCATCTTATATTTACCTGCCTGACGTAACATAACCCGTATTGCAGACATTTCATTTTCCCTTGTTCGCCCAGAAACATTACTCCGGCTTCTCATATATAGCTCAATATGCCGGACTTTTACCTGCGCGGCAGAACTGATCTGTACATTCATTTTTGCCAGACTTTCAGCAAAGCGGTGCATGATCCTGGTGTAATCACTCAGCTTCTTGAAGCTGCCTTTGTCTTTTCGAATGTGAGCAACCAGATCCTGTTTCAGTAATTTTTCACGTCTGGACATCAACTTCTCCTGCACATAATAATTTTTACCTTAAACAGCTGTACGTTCGGCAGATGAGTTTTTCTGTTGTGCCGTGAACACAACAGAAAAACTCATCTGCATTTCTCCCTGACGACACGGTTAAACGTTGCGATCCTTCGGGTAGTGACTGCCTGTGCGCCAGGGTAGCGCAGATTGTTTAGGTATTGAGGGGTAACAAATCGGTGTTGCACACCGACTGCAGCATTTGCTGTACCTGTCTCCAGGTCGCCCCCGACACCACCTCTAATAAGTGGTATCGCCGATTCGACATCTCACTACATAAAACTCCTTAAAAAACAATTGATTCTGCAAAAAACCATTTATGGACGTTATTCACAAAATCGTCCGTAAATTTGCAGAAGAGGTTGAAAAAACACTCTCACGCCGGGTCACTTCTTCAAATGTTAAAAAACATCACGTGAAACGGCAGTTCGTGCGGGTTCGTTAAGCAGGCGCGCGTGCGTCACTTTGTCATCGTGACACGCTGACGAAAGTGACGCCGCGCAGCTTCAGACGCCAGATACACGCGTAAGCGACCAAATTTCAAATGGTCTTATACAGCGCGCACAGTCGCAGGAAGTGCTGGCAAACAAATGAAAAGAATAAAAGAAGTCAATACCGCCATTACGCAGTAAGAACATTCCGGCATCACCGGATGGATAAGGATCACACAACCACTGCTGTGTATTGCCCGTAATAAAGGGCGCGGTTAAAAGAAACCTTCATCGTCATGACTGACGATATCTGCTCTCAAAGGTGGGCAGATTTACCACCACCAGAAACATCCTGGCTGCACATCCCCTTTCAGGTTACGGGGGTGTTGATCACCCGAAGGCGTTCCTCTCAGATCAACGGAACATTGGTGCCCACCGAAGCGGGATGTGGTCACCCGAAGGCGCTCCTCTCAGACCACTTATGGAGCATTGGTGGTCGCCGAAGCGACAGATAATGCATTCTGAGCATATCAGAGCGCATAAAAGGCGTCAATTATCCATGCTCCCTCACGAAACAGAAGCTGAACTCTTAACACCTGCTATCGGAACTCACTGAATAAACAACTAAAAAGGACATTGTGAAAATTAACATCAACAGTATGTAAAGTGATTTGTTTTGTCTTAAATGGGTGAATGTAAAAAAATATTCTATACAATCCACACATCCTTGTATCATATATCAAGTAAACATCCACAGAGATAACAGCTTATTTCAAATAAGCAGATTCTGTTTGATACTTCAGAAAAATAGTATATGCTCCTGATTTACTGATGTTATAAGTTATACAGGATAGTTAAATGTGTGATTTTATAAAATCATGTTATGCAGCACCAAGAATTAACAAAATGGCTGATTTTTTCTCATCAACAGCATCTGGAGTAAAACATAAACCTTTGAAGCATGTAAAAATTGATAACAGGCTTTTCCCATCTCCTGAGTATATAATTTTTTCTGACTATCTTACGAAAAACAGTGGTCCATTTGTTAACCACTACTTTTGCAGTATTCCATACAGCAAAGAAGAAGAATGCAGGCTGGGTGTGACTATTATGAAATATGCAAGCCATCGAAATAAGCCATTGAGCTTATGGTGTCTTGGAATGGCAGAAGGAGCCATGGCCAGAACAATTTCTCAACTATCAAAAGGACAGGTTTTATCATTAACAACCAGCCCAACAAAAGAAAATGAACCTGTATTCTTTAGTCATGGTTCTCATATTCACTCTTACTTTATTTGCTCCCCATTCTTTCTTGTTCATGAAGAAATAAAAAATAACAACCCTGAACTATTTCCTCATGGTTTTGATATTATAATAGAAGATACAACGTTTCAGATGTATTCTCCCGACAGAGAACAACAAATAAAACATGTAAAAAAAACATTAAAATACGATGGTATTTTCATTTTCACAGAGAAATTTTCCACCTCCACAAAAGAATATCAGATTAGAGAATATCAAAAAGATTTTTCATTTAAACAAAGATATTTTTCACAAGATGAAATAGACGCAAAAAAAGAAAACGTTCTTAATATCATGAATTTAAATGAAGTAACTCTCGAAAGAATGATTACAGCCATTAAGTCACATTTTAAATATTATTCTGTCTACTGGAATAGTGGTAATTTCTATTCAATAGCTGCCAGCAATTCGCAAAAAAACATTTCTGACTTTATAATGTTGCTTCCTGAGGCAGCCATACCTATGGAGTATGTTTATTTTAAGGTTCCAACCAGAATAACAGGAGTTATATAATCCCATGGACTTCTCAACATTAATAACATTCTCTATTATAACCTTATCACAAACAGTATCGATTGGTCCGGGGGTGGCATTAATCATATCTGAAAGTCTGACATATGGTGCAAAAAAAGCAATAACGACAAGTATATATATAAGATTTGGCGAAATTGTTGTCATGCTAGTCACACTATTTTCTATAGCACTGGCAATCAATTTAGAAAAACATCTTGACACAATAAAAACTTGTGGTGGTGGATATCTGATTTTTCTTGGTATTACTCGTCTCATCAAGAGAAAAGGATCTAAAGGAAACAAAGCAAATATCCCTTTTTTAATACCGATGCTCAATCCAAAGGCCTTTTTGTTCTTTGCTGCATTTATGCCATCATTCATAAAAAACAACAGTAACTTTAATACTGACTTTTTGTTACTTTGTATCATTTTTATAATTGTGTCATTACTCACTGACTTAATATATATATGTATATGTTTAACTATAAGAGGGCGTATAAATTCATCATTTTCAAAATATGTTAATTTTATCAGCTCTTTATTTATACTTTTAACTGGCGCATATCTGGTTTTTTTATGATATGCCGTCAGGGTGTGCTTCCTTACATATCACGCCCTCTTCCAGACGTCGCTGGTCGTCGCCCTCTGCGTCCCTTACTTTCAGCCCCTCTGAGCATAATCGCCCCTCCAGAGGAGCCCATCACAACGACAATGCCAGCGGGTTAATTTTATCTGACCCGGCCTTCAGCCACATCCTTCACACGTTTAACTAATGGCTCAATAAATTTATCTTTCAGATGCCCCGGTGCCGGAGATGCATACGTTATATATATCCGACTTCCTTTGCCATTTTTTTCAAGTTCAAGCGTCAGATGATCATCAAACTCGCCACCATCCCAGTCACTGCCCATTTTATAATAACTACCGGGCATGGCATCCCACATATGCCCGTTCTGACTTATTGCTGCTGCGGCCCACTTCCCGTTCGCATGTCCGTTATTACGAATCGCATCGACTTCTTCATTTGAATAAAACTTATAGTACCGTTTCAGTCTTCCCGCAGCTGTATCCACATCAACAGGGACTTCTATGACATGATCACGTTTCTCTCTTTTTGCCCGGGGTGCCTGAGACAGATATTTGAGATCATCATCTGCCTGGTTTACACCTACGTTCAGTACTTTTGTCACAGCAAATGCACCGTCACTTATCTGCCTGTTCAGCTCTGCAATTTCCTGTGCAGAACAGGCACTCAGCGCAACACACGAAGCACAAACGAGTAACATTTTTTTAGTCAGCATGTCTTCATCCTCATCAGCAGCTCTTCAGTGGATAACATCCACAGTTACACCTGCATTTACGCGCAACAAAAACACCAGATGAAGATTTTATTCATTCAGCTCCGCTAAAAATTAATCTTGCTGTGGAATATCGGGAAAACAGGAAGTTACGTTAAAAGCCGAAGGAAAAACTCACAATCCCTTCTTCAATCTACATCAGTATCATGCCCAAACCAGACGGGTTAACGGCAGCAAAGAACCTTGCAGAAGCGTTCGAGCATTATAACGAATGGCATCCACATAGTGCGCTGGGTTATCGCTCTCCACGGGAATATCTGCGGCGGCGGGCAGTAATGGGTTAAGTGATACCAGATGTCTGGAAATATAGGAGCAAATCCACCACGCATGGAGCCTGTTAAGACTCTCACTCTCATCATTCTCCCTTCTGAGTCCCAACGAAACGACCAAAACGCTGAGTAAAGCGGGCAACATTGCCTTCTGATGCCACCGTTCTGAGTTTACCGGTATAGAACGGATGCGATTTGGAGGAAACGTCAATCGTCACATACGGATACGTCACACCATCCAGTTCAATCTCGCGATCTGTTTTGATGGTAGAACCTATTTTAAAGTACTCATCCACACTCGTGTCATGGAACACTACTGTGCGGTATTCAGGATGGATATTTGGCTTCATCTCTCTTCACTCATGTTATAACATAACAATAAGATACATTCTCAGCTAGATCATTTCAACAGAATCCCCGAGCCCAAGGGTAATGTGGCATCGCAGCCTCTCATCAAATGGAAGACATGTGATTGCACATTTATCATACAAGACGTATGATAACACTGTGTTATTTATCCTGCTGCTGAGGGTATAGATATGAATAACGAATCTGAAAAAGCAATGTGGCGTTGTAAGCCTGTGGATAATCCATGGACCTTCACTTCCCTGCTGAAAAAAGCAGTCTGTGCCGTTTTACCAGATTTCACACCTGCTCAAGATAAACCCCAAAATATGTTTTCACTAAGTAATGAAAAAGATACTGATTATTCAGTACCAATGAGACCCTTTGCATTATATGACCCGTGGAAACATCACCATGACAATGCTGATTTCTAAGAAAAGCAAGGGTTTCCCCAATTATCCCAGCTAAGGAAACCCTAAGAATTTTACTTATTAGCTAAATCTCCACTTTTTGCTGCTGCCTTAGATACATTACTTGTTCCTTTGTTAATTGCATCCCCCATAACCGTTCCGACACTTACCCCAGCCCAGGACAACGCTCCCAGCCACACTGCCGGCAAGACGAGAAACATCGTCCCCATCACCAGATTCATTATCAGATCATCCGATGTGTTCTGGAATCCCATCATATTGAACCGGGTATGTGTATCCGAACTGTACAGCGCCGTCAGCATCCAGCTGTCAAGCCACCGTGCAAGCTCCCACCAGAATGTCAGAAAGTGTACCGCAAACACCACAAACGTCAGTGTGATTAACGTCGACAGTTCATATGCCGCAAACGCCAGAATCAGCGGTATCATGATGTAAATCGCCATCAGTATTATCGACTGTACCATCGGCAGTGCCTGCCGCATTGCATCCAGTGCCGGAAACGCACCCAGTGCTGCTACCGCACTGCCCGCCGTTCCCGCAATCCGGGCCACCGCATTCATGGTCGTCATATCTGCATTGCCACCATAGCCACGATACACCTCTCCCCCCTGAGAGAGCGTCAGGTTTGCCGGACTCACCAGACGCTTGATCACCTCCTCCTTATAATCCACCTGACTACTGCCAATCATCTTCATTGCAGCTGACAGACGTAACCAGTAATGATCACTGACCTCCTCCATGACCCGTTTTTTCAGCCCCACACTACTGTCACTCCACCACTCCCGGCATGTCGGATAGCCTCCCCGCCCCGTATCCGGTCGTCCGCTGTCACGTGCTGTATTCCACGGGAACGCAGCCCGCGGCATCTTTGACTGCAGCGTCCCGTAATCCCCCTGCATGAATGTGGCGCTCCCTATCCAGGAGATATCATCAAGCACTTTTTTATCTTTACTCTGCCCCTGATCACGCTGTTTCCACATATACAGTGCCAGTGAATAACAGTCGTTCGTAAAGTCCTGCAGCTCATCAGCAAGTGCCCTGTTTTCTATAAACGTTCGCTGGATCTCAAAACGCAACTGGCGCAAATCAGGCCGGCACGGAATCGAAGCCACTGCCGCCTGGGTGACACCTTTCGACAATTTATGAACCACCACCCACCATACCGGGGCAGCAGCAGTCTGATCCCCTATACTGCTGATCACCCCACTGTACCCCGTCTCTCCGGGCTCTTCAGGTGTCCATACCCCACAGGTCTGTGCCCTGGATTTATCGAATGACAGCGTATCCAGCGTCACCTGTACCAGAGGAACACAGCAGGATATCATCACAAAAAAAGCACCATAGAGAACATGCTCAATACGCGGCAGGGAAAGCATCCCTTTGTTTCCCTCATCCGCACCTTCTTCCCTGACTTTCAGCCAGATCCCGATGATCCTGAATGCCAGTGGCAGGGCAAACAGTCCTGTGCTGATCAACACATTCCACAGACCGTTATTCACCACCCAGCCCAGCAGAGTCAGAAAATATTCCAGATAGTTATTTGTGGTCATGATTGCTCAACGCCCCGGCTCAGCAAAAATGGCGTATTCACACAGCAGGATAAACAGAACACTGACTGTGGCCATACGCAGAAAAGAAGCCCGGTATTCTGCCCTGAACCCCGGCGCATGCCAGATCCTCCACCCCAGCCATCCGATCGCACTGTAAAGACACAGACGCCATCCCAGCCAGCCATAACGTGTCTCATACATCCACTCCCGCAGGGCCGCAAATCCTTCTGCGTGACGTATACCGGTATCGGCCAGCCAGAGGGAAAACACGGTAATCCCTGTCAGCAACAGCGTATACAGGGCGAATACCTTCATCCTCTTTTTCACCCGGCCATAAATTCTGCTCATCCTCTCACTCCTTATCCGGGGCATCGAGAGAATGGATACGGCTGTCAGCATTGTCAGCCTGCTGGATCATCGGGTTATTCCCCACACGCTCGTTATCCCGTTCAATGATGGTCAGAACACTGTTACGCGCCAGATCCCGCTTCAGCTCCATCTCGTTTTTCAGCGCCATAATTTCCCGATCCAGCGCCTCAATACGGCGTTCCCCCTCTTCCAGTGCAGCAGGCTGAGCTGCAGCATACGGCTCGGCCATCCCCGTGAGCAGCATCCTGCGCATCAGCAACGCCGTTTCAACGGTATCCGCCATGGCCAGTTCTCCCGCCAGACGCGACGTCAGGGCACCATTGTCCGGATCACGCTGCAGGGCACGGATCACTCCCGCTGTCACAGACAGACTCCCGGCTTTCAGTTTTGCCAGATTCCCGGCTGTCGGCTTGTCACGACCATTGACCATACCTGCCAGCAGTTCCGTGTTAACCCGCGTCGCTTCTTCAAGCATCGGCGCAAACCCCGTGCCGGCAATACTGGTCCCCGGCTGCTGATCAGCATCCCCGCTGGTACATGCCTTTGCATCACCACAGGTCCGCATGGATTTATCCCCCAGAACCTTCACCACCGCCCGGGCAGCTTCCTCTGCATTACGGTATTTCATGCAGGCACTCCCGTTACAGTTCCCGGGACTGACACTGGATGTACTGGTCGAAGGCAGACTGTTCATCATATTGAAACCGGCAGCTGTCAGATCATGTGTCGGCCGGATAGCAGACTGTCCCGCTCCACCACGCTGCTGCCCTCCGATCCAGCGTTGCCCCTCCTCCCCGGTAACCTGACGACCTGCTTCATCCCCTTTGATCGCATCACCGTCCCCCGTATTCACAATTTTTTTGTACTCCTCGAGCATGGCCGCCTGCGTCCACTTATTGCTGTCCGTGAACTCCATCATGCGTTTCGCCATGTTCTGACAATTGAGCTGCGCTTTGTCGAATGCCACATTCGCCTGCAGTACACCGTTGGTCAGCATGTCATACAGCCCCGGATTAGCCCGCTGTATCACCATTGCCGGCAGACTCGCCACGGCTCCGCTCGCCCCCTGAATCACATCCCCCATCAGGTTTTTGAAACCATCAGTGATCCCGTTCAGCTGGTTACCCACTGTTGTTTTCAGGTCAAAATTGCCACACATCAGATCACTGCTCCACCCGAGATCCACCCCAAGTTTCTGCATATTGCTGCGCGTTGCCGGCTGCGATATCACCGAGCCCCCTCCCAGGGTATAAAACAGTTTGTCTGATACTGCGCCGTCCACGGATTTACCGTAGCCAAACGCACTGTCATTCACTTTCGGCAGGGACAAAAAGTTTCCGTCAGCCTGTACCGTACCCGCACAAAGCACCACAGCCAGAACAGGTATCGTCATTTTCTGTTTCATCACTTCCCCTTACTTAAAAATTCGTACTGCCCAGGAATGTCTGTCCCCGTTTCTTGCAGCAACTGTAGGGCTGCCACAGGGCAAAGGCAGCATTACCTGTTTCAGCCGCTTCATGCTCTCCGTCAGGGAAGACTGCGCAGGACGTGGAGACTGAAGGCGTCAGTCTCTGCCATTTATGGTTCCGGGTGCCCGTATTTTCCTCCACCGGATCCGGTGGCCAGTAACCGTCCTTCTTCCCTGCTTTCACCGGCTGATAGACATGTGGTTCACCGGTGCGGGTGATAATGTCAGCCACCCGCTGGGCCACCACCGCAGCAGCTTTATCATCATCTGTCTGGGTCACGAACCCGGAGCGGGGATACACATTGCCCCACATATTCTCTTCTTCCTGGCTGCCTATTTCGCGTTTACCGGGGATCAGGGCCTCCGGGTACAGTGACTCCGGTAGTCCTGTACGCCAGGCAATACTGTCAAGCGTACTGAGAAAATAAGGAACAAAAGGTGTCACCGGTGACTCACAGGAATATCCCGGCACCATCCCTCCGATAAGCGTGGTGGCCGGGTGCCCTGTTGCATCGGCATATTTAAAACGGATTGACGAACGACGTTCCCCCTGTACCTTCATGTCTGCGGGGTTCCCTCCTCCTGCTGACAGACCGGCAATACCTTTGCTTATGGCATTCTCCGGACCACCGGCTGTACTGCTGACCGCCGACATTTCACGCCAGGGATTTCCGCCAGGTGCGGTATAGGTGGAAACAACCACTTCCGGGATATAATGGGAAACTTTCACTGATGTTCTGACCTTGCAACTGAATTTGGTGCAGAACAGCCAGTAGCAAATCCCGCTGACCCGCCAGCTGATACAGCTCTGTGAGGCTGCACTGGCCACTATCTGCGCGGTGTTCAGCGATGCCTCTGCCACCGGCAATACCGCCATACTTAACAGCAGAACACCGGCGCGATGACGTGATGTGCAGGAAATCATGGCTGCCCTCCCCCTGTACGCAGTTGTTCTGCCAGCACCACGTCTGTGGTTCCGTAGACCACTTCACTGTCATCAAAAACCACAGCCGGATATTTTTTCAGTCCAAGGGACCAGGCATGTGCTAATGCACGGTAGTGTTCAGCAAGCCCTGCCTGAAACGACTGCCATTCAGGCGACTGCATCCGTTCCATGACACGGGCAGATGCTTCTGCAGGCTCTGCGGGAAGTACCCCGAAAAATGTATCCTGCGTCTGCTCAGGAGCATCAAGCAGGACAACACGAACACCTGCTGGCGGGTTCATGGGGCGCTGGTGCGAATCGGTATAAATTGTTGTACCGGCAGATGCAGCCACCGGTAGTATCAGGAAGGAATACAGTAACAGTCGGTACATGATGCGACTCCGTCAGACAACTGGTATCTGACAGCGTGCGCAAAGGCAAAGGGACAATCAGCAATAAATTCAAAACCGGATGATAAAAATTAAGCCTCTTCCTCTGAATAACGCACACTCTGCATCTGAATCAAATTAATCCGGTTGCATCACAGGAAGCCACTGATTCGGGGTAATACCATAATAACGCCTGAACACAGAAATAAAATAAGAAGCACTGGCATAGCCACACAACTCTGCCACCCGGGAAATACGGTTTTCTCCCGCAGACAAAAGCTGAGCGGCATACTGCATTCTCTCTTTCAGAAGAAGCTCACTGAAGGTCGTCAGCTCTTCCTGAAGCTTTTTCTTCAGTAAACTCTCACTTATATATAACAGACTGGCCACTTCACCCAGCATCCATGGACGGGACAAATCAGCACTGATAATATTCTTCACCCGGACAGTGCAGCTCCGGATACACCCCGTGAGCAGGGCGTGGAAATCCGGATGTTCCTCAAACAGCGCCAGACTGGAAAAAGCCACCGCATCCCTGAAGTACACCGACGATGGTTCATCTGTAATAAGTTGTCTGATCAGACATTCCGCCAGCACGGACATCTGTGGCCGGATCTGTAAAAGCAAAGACGACGGGCTGACTGCCATACCGGATAATGGCGTGCAGAACCGCAGATACCGCCTCACCACCTCCTCACTGAGGTCAGCGATAAGGAAACGTCCGGTATGAGCCTGAAAAGCAGGGCGCAGATGCCCGGCAATCAGAAGCATTGTGCCGGCAGGTATGACAGAGTTCCTGTGCTCCAGACAAAGCATTGTCTGTTTGAGAGCCATAATGACAACGCAGGTACAGGGCATCGGATATCCGGTAAATATGTTGATTTATTAAAGAGACAGACATGCCCCGTATATAAAATTCCGTGTCACCGGGTGCTGAAAAAAACTGCACCGACGGCGCTCTTTTACTCCTCCGTTACGGATATTTCAGCCCCCTTTTCAGGAGCGGTATCCTTCACCTCGCTGAGCCCGGACTGAGCCGCTTCAGAAACCTCTGCCACCTTTCCGGCAGCCTGCATTTTCACTTCCTCCGCGGCATCCTTCACATCACTGAGTTGAGTCTGCGCAGCTTCCTTTATATCTGCCGCCTTCTTACTTACATTCTCCTTTGTCGCATCATCACAGCCCGCAACCAGAAATGGTGCGGAAATACATAACGCCAGAATTGTTTTTTCAGCATACAATCTCTCATTATTAAGTGTTAACGCAGAACAGCTTATATTTCGTCCCCGGGAAATGGTCAAAAGACAACCAGAACATCACAGTGTCAGGGCACACTCCCGGTATATGCTTTTATAACCATAACATGCTGTTCCTGATATTACCGGAAATGTGCCCACTACATTTAACCTGTTTTCAGCACCGGGTCATCGGCTGTGCTGTATTTTTTATTCCCGTCACAGAAACACACTATTACCGTTGATTTCATGACGAATAAAATGAATAAATTCTCCCGTGGTCTTTACCACCATTATTATACCAATAACACCATTTACACAGATACACTCCGGGACTATCTGTTTTTGCCCCCTCCGACTCCGCCGGAGGTTTTTATTTTCATACTCAGGCCTTCACCACTTCACACCGGAAGTCCTCCACCCTGACGCCAATATACCGTCCCGGCTCTTTTGCGGGCGCAAACAGTTTTTCACATTCATCCTGAGTCATTTTTTCATCCTGGTAACGCAGCCACTGAACCGGCATATTGCCTGGTTTGATTATTGTCGCAGTTATTTTATATCGCTTTCCCATACTGGCTCTCATCTCAACAACAAAATCACCGGCTGAGCCATCACTCCGGTAATGCATGCGAAAAAAAGTGAGCGTCTCAGCAATGGCTCATGCGGTGATTCTGTACGGTACCCGCACAAAATACGGGCACCAACAGCGTCGCAGAATACAACGAAGGCATCAGGGCGGCACCTCTCTCCCGCTATTTTTCAGAGTTCTTTACCCTCCTCCTGACACGGGAGTACAACCCTGACAGCATCCGGGCCAGTACATTCGCAAGCCCCCATGAAAACACAGCCACACCCACAGCTCCCGCCAGAAACAGCACAGGTTCACTGGCAATTTGATCTGACAGCGATGGATACAGTGGTCCCGGAAAATCGATATCGCTCCTCATATCACCCCTCTCCCAGCCACAACAGCAGATAGAACAAATCCGCCGCATCAGTCACTGATATATACCAGCGGGGATGAATATACTCCTCCTCCGACGGCCAGCTCTCATGCCCACTCACAGTAAGCAGAATATGCACATACTGACCCTGCTGACCTTCCAGCATCACCGCCACACTGCTGTTCAGACCCACCCTCTGTGGCTGGCAACGGATACACTCCACCCGCCCCAGTTGCGCCGCCAGATGCCCGCGAAGACGTTCAAGATTATCCCGTGTGGTGCAACTTATCCCCGGCGCACCCTGTGGCGGCAGAACAAACACACTTCCGGCGGGGTGAACAGCAGACACCACTTCCGGTTCCGGATACTTCAGACACAGCATAGTCTCACTCCCTGCCAGCCAGACCACGTAGCCCGTCCAGCTTTCGTGCCACATGAAACGCTGCTTCCAGTTCGCTGCACTGGTGCACCTTCATCAGGGCGCGGCGTTCAGCCTTCTCTTCTTTCTCCGTCATCCCCAGAGCCAGATACAGACTCGGTGGCACAACCCGGAACAACGCTTCTGTGCGCTTCGCCAGTACCACCCCCTCCGTATAACAGCCGGACAGTTTACTGGCTGACAGCAGTACCGCCTTCTGCTCCTCCGTCAGGGATTTAAAACGGGCAATATTGTTCACTTCCTCCGGCGGCATGGTCAGGCACACCCACCACTCTGCCATATTCAGCATCTTCTCCGAGACATCCGGATAATCCTTCAGGTTCTGCGTGGCCAGCCACAGCCAGGCCCCCAGCTTGCGCCACATTTTCACCACTTTGGTCATATACGGGGACAAAAGCGGGTTTACCGTCACGATATGCGCCTCATCCACCACAAACAGAATATCCCGTCCCAGATACTGATCGCGCTCGGCAATGTTGTTAATCATATTAGTCATTGACACCATGGTCAGTGCCATCTGGGCTTCATAACCTTCACGGGCAAGATGTCCCAGATCAATCAGGGTCACATCCGCTTCCGGCCACAGTTTTCCTTCCCGGTTAAACAGCTCCGCTTCAAAACTGCCCGGCTGGGTGAACATCCCCAGCGACTCTGCCATCTCAGCAGCTTTAGCCCGGCGAACATCATTACGCTGAGTGTCCCGCGAAATTTCCCACAACGCACTCTGCAGATCCACCGGCAGCATCTGACGCCCCTCCCGGTACGTGGTGTGCGTGGCCATCAGCAGTGCCTCACGGATCATCGCCCTGTCCGCACGTTTGAGCGCGGCTTCTTCTTTCGGATCCCCTCCGGTGATCATCATGCGGGCAGAGATTTCCATCTCCCCCAGAATGTCGCGTTTCTCTTCCTCTTCATCCCCCTCATCTTCATCAAGATCGGGCAGTGAATGCTCATCCACACTCTGCAGCGTCTCTCCCTGCTCCACCAGTTGATGAGCATCCGCAAATGGAGGAAGACACACCCCCGTTCCCGGTTTGACACTGATTTTATTAACCGAAAGCCCGAGACTCTCAAAATAATCCGCCAGCAGACCAAACGAGTTCCCGGCCTCAGCGATAAACAGACGGGGACGATGAACTGCCATTATCTGCGACAACGAACCACACAGCGTGGCCGATTTACCGGCTCCGGTAGGCCCGAAAAGCAGCAGATGTGCATTCTGGGTCCGGTCCAGCTTGTTCAGCGGATCAAAGGTCAGCACATCCCCGCCACGGTTAAAGAAACTGAATCCGGGATGCCCCGTACCGGTTTCCCTTCCCGTCACCGGCAGGAGCCCTGCCAGATGCTGTACCCACATCAGACGCGTGTACCACTGTTTTTTATCCGTATCAGGATCAAAACACATGGGCAGCGCGCGCAGCCAGCTGTTCAGCGGTCCGACATCAAACTCCGGGCGCACTGGCTGTAAGCCCGCGCCCAGCAGCACCGTCGTCAGTTCAACCCGTCTGCGCTTCAGACTCTCCATATCCTCTGCCCGCAGCAGAAACGTGATCCCGGCACGGTAGAGCTTGTGCCGGTTTCCCAGATATTTCTTCACGGTCGCCACATCCTCCCGGGCACGCAGGGATTCACTGTTCTCCCCGACCGCATTTTTCGACAACCTCGTGAAGCGCTCTTCCAGTGTGTCCTGTGGCTGGACCACAATTGTCATACACAGCACCGTTCCCTCCGGAAAGGTGTCCATCAGGGCATTCACTGTCTTTTCGCCCCGGGCCTGTTCCCCTGTGATGGTTCCCGGCTCCGGTGGTGTGCGCAGTTTCTCCACCACAACAGCGGCATGCGGAAGCCCGTCCAGCCACCACACGCCGTTTTCCGGATCAGATACCGGTGGGGTGAACCAGAGGCTTTCTGCAAAATCGGTCATCACCGGCATCATTCCCTCCGGTGTCTCCTGCGGTTCTGCACGGGATGCCATACGGTACAGAATATCCCTGTCCACCCATTCCGGCCGGGGATTGAACAGCCTCAGCAGCCAGCCATGCACCTGCTGCCCGTTCATCCGTGTACAGCGGACGCCTGCGCCACCCAGCGCCCCCACGACCCGCGAACAGACCTGGTTCAGCATTGCCACCGGCGGCATCGGATCGTGGTTGTTTTTCCCGATCCACCGGTAAATCACCATCCTCGTGCGCCGCTGCTGACCACGCCATGGCTGACCTGTGACCAGCGTATCCCTGAACAGACCTTCCGGTCGGGCAATCCCCTTCAGATGGCGCTCCATTTCCCTCAGCCAGGCCTCCGTAAATGAGGAGCCTTCTGCATGAGGTTTCACGTACCCCCTGAGCTGGTCAACATACGTGTCCACGTCGTTTTCATCCTGACAGAAGAACTGCACCACCCAGGGATGTGAGTCATATTCATCAAAACTGTCCTGCAGCGCATCCTCCACCGTATCCCGGATTTGCTCCAGACGCTCTGCAGTCCGCCCTTCCGTAGCGGCCGGACTCACCTCATACACGGCACCAACCGACACCCCATCATCCAGCAGCAGGCACTGCTCTTCGTCCAGATATTCCACCCATGGCAGAAAATCAATCACCGACGGACAGGCATGGTAAACCTTCGTCTCATCCTGTCGGGGCATCTTCCCCGGCCTTGACAGTGCCTTTCGTACCTGAGGGGCCACTCTTTCTTTCATATCCGGAGATACCGCTTCTCCGTCATGCTGCGACACCGGGGAAGAAACCCGTTTTTTTGTGTCTGTAAACAGGGAAAATCGCATCACAACGCCTCCGTTCGTTCACCCGGCATGGCATACTGCGTCCGGCTGTAAAAAGGAAATACTGTGCTGTACCCCGGAACCGGTGACGTACCGGAAGCCAGATGCGGAAAAACATACATCACCATGTCAGGATTGGGCAGCCGCGGAAACTGCTGACTGATCTCACTTTCCTGTGTCCGGCTGTAGCTTATGGCTCCGTGCGCATCTGCCTGCTGCTCCGGCATTGTCAGCGGACGCCGCAGGGTGTCCCTGGCCGCTGTCATGTGCCGCGAATGTCCTCCGCTTCCTTTCCCCTGCCAGATCTCCAGCATACTCTGTTCACCCGGAGGCAGAAGCTCCTCTTTCGATGTCGAGCAGCCGGGCAGAATAAATACCGCCACCATGACGGTCATTACAGATAACTGTCGTTTCACGGGATCTCCTTACATCAGTCCAGACCACCGGTACCGTGGACTTCCCCCGGCAGAGTGAAGTCGTAACGTACCCGGCGCCCCTGATCTTCATAATCAATGGCCAGTTGACGCGTGATATGCACCGCCAGCGTCTGCCCCGGGGGAACATAAATGGCATCAAACGTCTGCCCGTATCGCTGCTTCACCCATTCCGCGGTTTCATTCATCCCGCCGGACAGGGCTTTTCCAAGTGCCGCCTCTCCGGCACTGCCGGTCAGTGTTGATGTGATGCCATTGACGTTGTTCTGTGAGGTGTACTGCCCCTCACTCAGTGCATCACCCGCAGCGCCGGCTGCAGACAGGGCAAATATTGTCGGCAGATACGTGGAGGCATTGGATTTACGGGTTCCGCTGATACACGGGATCCCGTCATCATCCGAAATCCAGCCAATGCCTCCTGTACTGCTGTTATTTTTTGCCTGTGCGTTACTGCTGCCGTTCACGTCTGATGACGGCAGCGTACGCACTGTCCCGTCGGCAAAAACAAACGTGATGCTGTTCACCTGCCCACGGACACAGGAGAGCGTCCAGTCACCACTCGCAGTACCGGACACCACTGCACCTTCCACATCCGGCAGCTCTATTCCGTTTGCCGTCAGGTTATCCTTACCCACCAGGATCTTGAACGGATAGGGATCCGTCACGGTTCCGTTCACCGGAACCCGTCCCAGAAGCGCTGTCATCGCCCGGCTGCCTGCCAGCGTCGAGTTCTCCGGCAGGGTATACACTGCCCGGGTGCTCGCCTTCTGCTGTTCATTGCTGTATCCCTTCACCTGCTGTTCATAAGCCGCTTTCTGACGGGTCAGTGGATTGTCATCCAGAAAAGAGACTGGAAAACGCGGTCCGCTCTTATCCCCCACCGACGACGCTTCATCCTGCACCTGATCGGCCGGTGTCACCCACATCAGACCATCCGTTCCCGGTGAGGCTGCCGATCCTGTCACGCTCCCCAGTCCGTCAAGGCCCAGACCTGCTGGAATATCGCTCTCCTGTCCTCCGGCGCCGGCATCAGCACTCTCCTGCTGACGCTTCAGTTGCTCTGTCAGTGACTGAACCTGTGTCATTAACGCGTTCTGTTCATTCCGGAACTGGCGCTGCGACTGCTCATAATTTTTCTGCAATCCTGCCACTGCCTCACTGACCTGACCGGAAACATCCGTGCCCCGCTTGCGCAGCATTTCATTTTCTTTCAGCAACTTTTCATTCTGTTTGTCCAGTACCAGTTGCCGCTCCCTCACCTGATTCATACGCCCAATCAGTGTGCGCAGGGTATCTTCAGGTGTGTCTCCTTCCACGCCCAGGGCCTTCAGTTCATCCGGTGACAGTCCGGCCAGCGTTCCTGAGCTTTCCGCAGACGAGGGCTCCCCGGTATCTCCTCCACAGCTTTTTAATCCCGTCAGGATCCCCGCCACCACCACACAGGGCACCACATACTTCACGATCGTATTGGATTTAATCTGCATGCTTCACCTCCCCCCGTGAAGGAATGCGACGGGAGGCAGGCTCCGCGATAAACGCCTGTTCCGGCCGTTCTGCCGTCACCACATAGAGCGTGGTGGTATCCTCAGGGGTACCTGCTGCACCCAGCCAGCGGTGCTGGAAAGTCGCGGCAATGAATTTTCCCTGAAGTGCCCGCGGATCAAGGATAATTTTGCGGCTTACCGTACTCGTCAGTTTCAGTGCAACAACTGCACGCCCACCCGCAGCCCAGGCTGCCAGTGGCGTGACTGTCAGTGGCTCTGACGGATAGAGTGTGGTGATTTTCCCGGGCAGATGTGTATTAACCGGCCGGATACCCGGTACCGCTTCCAGCGTCCGTAACGGTGCGTACAGCGACTGTGCCGCATAGCGGGTCAACAGAACGGGTAAAGGCTCTGCATACTTCACCGGCTGACGGAGGGCCTGCGAGCCGTCATCCCCGCCGGGTACCACCTTTTTGTGTTCTGCAGAGCGTGCAGACGCCGCTGTGCCAGCCTGACTGACCGTACTGACGCTTCCCTCATACACAATCCGTACGGGCTCTGTGGGCCCTTTTTCTGCTGCTGTCACATCCAGCAGAATAATTTCTCCGCTCTCCACATCCTGCAGTTGCAGACGCGTCTGCGGAAAAACACTCTCTGCTTTCAGATAGACTGCCCCACCGGTACTCTGTACCCTCAACTTTCCGTTCAGTGCTGGCGGGAAGCCCACCCGCACATTTTTATCTGCAAAAATAACCCGCTCCTGTCCTGCCATCAGGGTAACGGGTAAGGGAATGCGCTCCCATTTCATCAGCTCATCAGCCCGTGCGCTCAGTGGTAAAACCAGCAGTGACAGGACCATCACAATACTACGGTATAAACAACGTTCAGCTCCGTTCATCACTGATTATCCCCCTTCCCGGCTGCCGGGGAGGCTGCTTCCAGCCGCTGTGGTGTACTGCTGTAGCAGTCCAGCGCCAGCCCGAACGGATTACGTTCAGGATCCCCCTCCATGCGCACCACCTTTATCGGATAACGGACAAGTGCCCGTTTTACCGGCTCAGCATGAAAATACTCATCTGCCACCAGATCCAGCTGTACCTGCCAGTTATCCCGCCCTTCCACCGTCACCGGATTTTTGTTGTACCTGCCCCCGTAGCCATGTTCCGGAATTTCATACACCACGCGCACACGCTCCAGCAGCTCCCCCGCATCACTGCGACGGCGGGCATCACTCTCCAGAATCTCCCGACAGGATGGCGTCAGGTAGGCAGAGAGCGCATGAATTTTCGCCGGGTAGTCCACCTCTCCGTTCTTCGGCCAGGCATTCAGTTGCTGAAAGATATAAAAGGCAAAGGAATAAACCGTTGACGGCGGGACTTCCCACCAGGGACGGGTACTGCCGGAACGCAGATCCGGCGGATTGTGAATTGTCAGTCTGTCCGGTGCCGTCATCCACCCGATACAGACCAGCATCAGAATTCCGGCCAGCACACCGCTGAAAATACGCAGTGTCAGGATATGCTGGTCGCGATCCCGCAGAGCATGACGAAAACGACTCATTTTTTCCCCCTGCTACGGGTACGGCGCAGGGACCAGCCATGCGCCTCCCGGATAAATGTTTTCCGGCCACCACCCCATGCACTGCTTTTCTTCGCCAGATGCTGCCAGAGCCAGTTGTCAGGTTTTCCCCGCTTCAGCCGGCTGATCCAGACGCCACCGAACCAGACCAGCAGCAGGGGAGTCAGCAACATCCCTGTCGGGATAATCACCCAGCCAAGTAGAGGAATCAGCGGTAACGGCCAGATCCCCCCTGCCACAGCGCCTGTCAGGGCCGCCAGCCCCAGTTCCGGTGTGGTAAAACCACGGAAAACCGCAGGCTCCACGTTCAGACGATCGGGCAGAAAACGAATGGTCTGCATGGGGATGTCTCCTTACAGAATGATGGAGGCCGACTTGCCCAGCAGCCAGATAATGGCGACCAGCAGAACAACACCAACCACCACGATGGCACCAAACTGCCCCCATCCGGCCTTCCCGTCACGAACCTCTGAGAAGGTGGAAAGCGCCGCTTCCGCCACCTTCACAAAAGCAACTGCACTGAGCACAAGACCAAACAGCACAACACCATCCTGGAGATAGCCTTTGATCTGTCCGAAAAGTCCACCACCTCCGCCGGATGTTGGCGGCTCTATCTGAGGCAAATCAGCCAGAGCAGGTGTGATCCCGGTACACAGAAACACCGCCATGGCATACCAGGCCTGGCGACAGATGCGCATTTTTTTATGCATTATTTCCTCCTGAAACTTAAACAAGACACTGAAATCAACCCGCAAACATCCAGATACTGCAGATCAGCAGCAGGACGAGTCGGAACATAAACCAGCCGAACACACCATCCCGGACATCACCGCTACGCCAGCCTGCCCAGGCATCCGTCAGACTCCACGCTGCCCAGAGGAACACAACTGCCAGCAGAAATCCCAGCGTGATGAGATGCAGCACACTGAGATCCACTTCACCTGAAGCAGCCCGGAAGGCCGTATTCTGCAGGGCCGTCATCGCCATCAGGGACGCTCCCGCCGGTAGTCACCGGTCACGGCTGCGGAAGACCGGGGTTGCGCCCGGGAAGGGGCCAGATAATGGTCAATACCGTCACGAATGGTCTGCAGATCTGCACGGGCACGCAGATAATCAAAAAAGTAGCGTTCCCCCTGTGAAGAAGCCTGCAGAGAGGCCGTTCTGGCCCGCTCCAGCGCTGCCTGCACGTGGTCAAGCTGGCGCATTACAGTGGCCAGTTCATCCTTTTCGGCAGCCTGCGCAGGTAATGCAAAGGACAAAAGAAACAGCATCCCCGCGGCACCGGCCAGACGGCCGGCACGGCAGGGTGATGCCGGAAAAGAAAACATACGCACCTCCGTCAGAGTTAAACAGTGCGTACAGGATGCGTAAGGCAGAGGACTGGATCAGCGATAAACTCTATTTGCAAAACAGAAAATTTTTACGGGAGAATACACTGGTGTGGATGAAGGCAAACAACCCGGGCAATACGGGCAATACGGGCAATACGGGCAATACGGGCAATACGGGCAACAATAAACTATGTTCTGGGGGCTGTCAGCATAGCCAGTTTCTGCATCTCGCTGTTCCAGATTCTGTTCAAATAAATTTATTCCAGCCTGAATGATTTATTCCTGTTTATTAAAACACGGCATCACTACTGTTTCCCGTTAATGACACCTCATTAACAATTTAAAGAGGAAACACATCAGCATGGAATTTCTCCGTACTGCCCTTCCGTTCTGGGCCCTGTTCCTTCTGACCTGGGTTTGTGTTGTGTATTTTTTCATTTATGAAGAACCTCGTTGCCCCCCGTGGATCTATGACGTCATCAGGGCCATCACTCTGTTCATTATTTTCGTCAACATTGTTGTCATTCCGGCGCTGTCGTTACTCTGACACTGACGCGCACTGACCGTAAGGGCGTGGCTTGTCTGCCGACACCCTGCCACAAAACAAGTTTTGCATCAGGGTGTCCGGCCTCTGTGGATTATAAATATTTCTTGAAGGATGCCATGGTCACGGTGATGGCCACCCCCAGCAGCATGGCCGCCGGCCATATCAGCAGGTTCGGATACACCGACGTCGGCCAGGACAGGTAAAAAATGCAGGGAATATATATCGCCGGTTTAATAGACTTTTTTGCATGGTGATAAACAAAGCTGGACTCATACGCAGCACCATACCGGCGCAGATCACGACGCCCCAGTCCCTCCACAACCGCGATCAGTATCACCATCACAAACAGCGGAACAGACAACACCAGGATCGTCACCCGTATCAGTGTGACCACCGTGACATATACTGTGGCCATCAGGTACTCACACAGATAATGGCTCAGCCAGCGCCCCACATCCTCACTGTACTGTGACACACTGTTACCCACCACGGCACCGGCATTTTGCTGCTTCAGCCACGACAGAAAACCTGTTTCCACAAACAGCCACTGATACGCCGTTGCTATCCATTCTGTCACCGTTACCGATGGTGTCGACAGCAGCAGACTGCGGGTGAATTCCGAAGACAGCCACCCCAGTTCTGTCTTCATCACTGCCTCACTGTGTGCTGCCCCCTGCTCCGGCCAGAAAAAAGCAATCCCGATATACTCAACCAGCAGGCTCAGCAGCAGGGAGGAAAACAGGATCCCGACCAGCATCCACGGCCAGCCCCACAACAGATTCCAGAGCAGTCCGTGCTGACGTGGCGGAGAGGGTTGTGCTGCTCTGTTCACCTCACGACGGGGTTCAGCCATTCTGCTCTCCTTCCGGCATGTTCACGGAGGGAGTCTCATTCCACCATCCCTCTCCGGTGTGGTAATTACGCCGCATGGCCTCTGCAATTTTTGCAATACTCTCCGGCATCAGCGCGTCATCTGCATCAGTTGCAGGCAGGGGCATACGGATTTTCCACAACTGTCCCCCTTCCAGCAGAGCAAAGGCCTGTCCTTTCGGCAGGGTCACGATATCTGCCGGCTCCAGCAAAGGCACCTTCACAGTACCAACACGATCCTGGGTACTGGATGTGAAGTCCTGGCCGGTCGTGACATCTGCGGTATCCTGATGACCGGAAACCAGCGTTTTGGTATAAATTTCCACCTGGGACAACTGGGTCGTCAGTAACTCGGCCGTCCGGTTCTCCCTGACCCGCAGCATAATCATGTTATTAAAGTTACCCTGCACCTGGGCCGTTTTGGCAGCACTACCGGTACGGGCCTCAATATCAGAAGAGGTCTGCGTGTAAGCCGTCACCTGCATACCGGCACCGCCTCCCTTGTTGATTAACGGAATGAACTCATCGCCCATCAGTTCATTAAACTCATCACAATGCAGGTTAACCGGATTTTTGGTACCATTCCCTCCCGGAAGACCGGCATTCATTCCGTGTTTGTAGATATGCCCGGCGACACTCACCAGATCCGCAAACATGGAGTTACCCACGGCACTGGCCACCTCACTGTCACTCAGCGCATCAAGACCAATGTACACCACCGCCTTTTTACGTATCACCTGCTCCCAGTCAAACACGGGACGGGTATCGCTCATATCCAGGTAGTCAGGTGCCAGCAGTTCTGCCGTCTTTCCTGTGGTCAGTTTTTCCAGCAACGGCAACAGGGATGCCACAATTTTGTCAAAATAGGTACGATCATAACGTACCGCGCTTCGCAGACCATCCAGTATCGGATCATAGAGTTTCTTTCCGGCTTCACTGCTGAGAGCCACCTCAATGGCCCAGATACGCACAGCATCCGGCTGGTTCTGCATGGTCCGGGGAACATCCGCTTCCCCCAGTACATTCATGTTATTCAGAATGGCGTTTTCCAGTTCCGGCATCTGTTCGCTGATCACCTTACCAGCATAACGGATATAAAGGTCGGCAATATTATTCACATAACGCATAATCAGCGTGTAATCTGGGCGCTCCCCCAGTGCCACCAGTGCACGGGCAACAATGTTGACAAACCGCCATGCAAACTCACGGAAGGCCGCACTGTTACCTTCACCGGATAACTGACCGGCCACACGGGAAGCCACCTCCGACACACGACCAAAACGCCCCACGGCGTTATAACGCGCAGAGATTTCCGGCCAGCCCAGATGAAAGATATAAAGCTCATCGCCCCTGCCGGCACGGTGTGCTTCAGCCCAGACACGCAGCAACAGATCCGCATCCCCTTTGGGATCAAAGACAATGGTGACATCTCCCCGACGAATATCCTGTGTGACCAGCAACTCCGCCAGCCGGGTTTTCCCGACACGGGTGGTGCCATAGACAATGGTGTGCCCCACACGTTCACCCAGTGCCAGCGTCACATCCTGCTCATCCGGCTCAATACCATGCAGGGCAGGATTTCCTCCCACCGGCGGCAGGGGACGGACGGGATTCAGCGGCGAGTCACGACGAAGAAGCTGCCCAATCCAGGGAAGACTGTGCTCCGTTTTCATTTCAAGCCAGCGCGCTGTCCGGTACAGACTGCCCGGCTGTAGATAGTGTGCAACCTCCGGTCTCAGCGTGTCCTGAAGGCGCTGGGTGTGCTTCTGTGTCCAGCGGAAGCCGCGTCCCAGAAACAGCCGCTGACGGCTGACCGGAATTTGCCGGGAACTCATCACATAACGGGGCAGCCGGCGCAGATTGCGACGGTAACGGATGATCTTCATTCCCTGCCGGAAACGGACCACTGCCAGAACGCCAAAGCCGGCGGCTGTGACATAGCTGACCGAAGGCGCGAGCGCCACCGCCCAGGGCGCTGTCACACAGACACCGGCCGCCGTTGCTGCCACCACGGCGGTATTCAGTTCCACAGCCGGACGCAGCAGAGCCTCAATCACATAACGGTTACTCATGACCGGGTACCTCTCTGTAAAAGACGCCGCCACCATGAGCGCGGCAACGCTTTCTCCGGTGATGCTGACAGTGCCTCCAGTCTGCGCTGTAACACCATCACCTCCCGCCATGCGTCTGCCGCATTCAGCAGTAATGCCTTATACACCAGTGGCCCGTCATGTCCGCCGGCATGCACATCATCCACTGTCAACAGCGCCTCTGTTCTGAAACGGTCCACTTTCCAGCAGGCCAGGTCTTCGCGGGAAACACACTGCCGCCGGATCTGCAGACGAAGATACACATCATGCCGGGACAACGGTTCTGCCAGGTTGTGAATTTCCCGACAGGCAGACCGGAACGCCTGGTCTGTGTGATAAATACTCTGGGCCACATTGTGAAGCTGTGTGCGCCCCTCCCCCTGCAGGTGGAACAGAAAGCGGGCCAGACAGCTGCGGTGATTACCGTCAGCACTGACATACCAGTGAATGCCATCCGTGCTGACAAAACCCATCCCGGCATGCTGTTGCTCTGCCTGCGTGTAATATCCCGGATTCTTTTCAAGTAACGGGATATTGATGTCCATGCGTTTACCACGCTCCAGCAGCTCCAGCCAGCTCATTCCGGCATACTGTGGATGGTCAGTCCCCACAATGCGGTACACATTGATACTGCCCTGTCCCGTCCAGTAGTGTTCCGTAATAAAATCCGACATTGCCGCAAACTCTGCGGTATCCCATGCAACCAGTTGTTCATGTGCCCAGGCCGGAGCATTCGCCTGTATCCGCTCTGTAAATGCCCCCTTCATTCAGCTCTTCTCTCCTGCACTTTTGAGATACCGATACCGTCAGGCCACGGCATAACAGCCGGGCCCCCCCTGCCTTCCCCGGATACGGCTGCAGAACCACAACCACGAAACAGAATGACTGACGAGACGCCTTCCATAAACAAAGCGCCCAGCAACAGAACCACTGCCTGCATTTTCAGTTCACGAATATCCTCAGCAACAGCCTCCCCGAAAGAAATCGCTGTTCGCGGACATTCCTGCTCATCGACATACATACCTGAGACGGATATGACGGAGGAACATTTTTGTACCATCACATGCCCTTCAGGCGCATCACGCCAGCGGGATGACTCCGTCGCATAACGCTGTGTCATGCCTGCCTCACCACCACTCAGATTGTTCCAGACATACAGCATTACCAGACATCCTGCCAGCATTGACGGCCAGACAATCAGAAGCCGGAGCAGCAGCATAACAAACCGGTACAGTGTCATAATCATGATCTTCCTTTATTACTCAGTAAGGTGCCATTCAGCAGTTGCAACAGACGTTGTCCACTGATCAGCTCAATATCCGGCCACAGTGTCAGCCGTGCCCGGCTGATGTTCCCCGTACGCCCCGTATGGATAAAAAAGCCCCTGCATCCCTTCCGGCGCAGCAGTTCGCCAAAAGCATCAATATGTGCCGGACGAATGGTTCTTCCGTAACGTTTAGCCTGTATCAGCCAGCGTTCACCGTTAATCACCACCTGACCATCAAGACCACCATCGCCGCTGTATGAGGGGTTACGGATAACCGGCATCCCCTGTTGCTCAAAAGCCAGCAGCAACAGTTCCTCAAACACATACGGACTGATTTTGCGCAGATATTTCAGCCGCCGGGCATCACCCTGCAATTCGTTCAGCCGCTTCATTACCCGTGAGGCCGTGGCACGATAACGCTGATGCCGGCGTGTTCTCACACACGCTTTTTTTCGCCGGCTGCGCCACAGTGCCGGCCCCAGGACAACAGCCAGCAGGCTGAGAACCAGGCAGGCTGTCAGTACCGGAGAAGCAGAGAGCGCAGCAGAAGTGGCAGACAGCGGCATCATGGTGCAGGTACCTGTGACAGGCCGTTGTCCGTTATCAGCACCGGGTAATGACTTATCTGTAACCTGCGGGCCAGTACAGAACCGGATGCCGGAACCATCACCACCCCCGGTGCCAGCTCACGCAGTACGCGCAGACTGCTCTCATCCGCCACATTCACTACCATTCCCGCCGCCTTCCGCTCCCTGAGTACTGCTGCATTCATCTGCAGCCATGTGCGGGAATGGGCATCATCGCCCACAAGAAAAAGTGCACCGATGCCCGGTAACTGAAGCCGGCGCGCCACAACCTCTCCGGGTGACATTTCAGGCGTACTGACCGGTAACATTGCCGCCTCTCCCTGCGGAAAAGAGGGTGATGGCACAACTGAAGCGGGAACCGGTGGCTGCCGGTTTATCGCCTCAAAAAAGGGGCTGGCATCCCTGCCGCCCAGGTCTGCAATCACTTTCAGTTCTGCGCCAGCTGTTGTACAGAACAGCAGCAGACTCAGTACATAAAACTGTCTTTCTCGTTTCATTTCTGCTCCTCCTGTGGTTCAGTCCAGATATAACGGGGGGATGGTGTCAGCATGGCGGTCGCTGCCACATGCACATCAGACGGATTCAGGAAATTATCCCGGTGGAGCCGGGCAAGATGCCGTCTGACCACGGCGGTATAACGTGCGGCCGGCGCACCACCTGCCGGGTGGTGATAACACCCGGCCACCTGCAGCCAGCTGACCGGATGGCGACGCCGGCATTCCTGCAGAATGACCGCTGCCGTATTCAGACTGGTGTAAGGATCAAATGCCGCCCATGTGGACGGGAAACGATGTCCATTCCAGCCCAGATTGACCTGTGCTATCCCGACATCAATACGTTTTGCCGGATAATGTTTCAGGAACACCTGCAATGCCTGCCAGGCCTCCAGACGTGTGGCATAACGGTACCCTTTTCCTGCCACATTTATTGTCCAGGGCCAGGGTCGGGCCACGTCCGGCTGACGAAAATCACGACGCCGTTGTTTCAGTACTCCGGACATCGCTTCCGGAGACATGGACGTTTCCGTCAGGGAAACGGCATACAAAAGCTCTGCGGGAATACCATGGGCACGGGCCACCCGCACATACCCGTCCGGTACGTTCTGAACGGCAGCACGACAGACACCACTGCAGGCCACCATCAGCAGAACCGTCAGAATGCCGCCACGCGCCATCCGTCAGCCCCCTGCTGCAGTACCACCGGCATTTTTCCTTCACCAAAACGCAGCCAGCGTCCGGCATCATGATTCAGGGTGATATGACGGCTGCGAACTTTCTCCACAGGTATGCTGTGCGCATGCGCCCACTGACGCAGAATCTCATCCTTTCCCTGACTGTCGACAAGGTAGATATCAACCTGCCGTCCCGTGGCCAGTACGGAGGCAAGACGGGCATCACAGGTGCCACATTCCTTCGCCTTCACAAACAGCGCCAGCCGTCCCCCCGTATCTCCGGTAAGTGCTCCTGTTTTTCCCATACTGACAGGCAAGATACTGGGATACAGGCGCTTCCAGGCCGCATTCACCTCCTGCTGAAACGCCAGCTCCTTCTCTGTTCGTTCATATTCAGCCCTGACCCACTTTTCGGCCCAGACACGTCGCTCTGCCGGCGTTCTGGCCTCTATACCGAGTACCGTCAGCGGATCAAGTCCGGGAGACTGTATCCCCCGGGGGCCGGACATCAGTGACTGATAACGCCGGTAATCCTCCTCACTCACCCCCCACTGCCCGGCCTGCTGCTGAAGTCCGGATGTGGTACTCTGCGTCACCACCGTACCGGTCGTCCGTTGCGCCTCTGACGACATATTCGTCTGCCCGGCGGACTGAGCCAGAACGGGGCACAGTGCCAGCAGATACAGTATTTTTCGCTTCATCATCTACTCCACCCTGAGCACCGTCTGACGACCATTCACCCGGAACGTTGCTTCACCATGGCCGGCATACACAAGCGTCCACCCGGCCACACTCTCTCCTTCACCCAGCAGAGCCACCTGAGAGAGGCTGGTATACCCCCGGGGAGCCACGGCTGCACGGGTACTGCCACCGCGCAGCTCTGTCCCGGTCAGCACAAAAGGAGCCTGCCGAACTGTATGAACTGCGCGGGATTTACGGGAGGACGTCACCGGAGCGGGCTTTTTCTCCTCCGTTTTTTTCATCCCCGCTTTCCTGCTGTCCGGCTGTGACGGTGACTCCGGTACTTTCTGCATTTTCTCCACCAGACCGCTGAGTGTATCCAGTCTCAGGGAAAGCTTTTCCCGGGCAGACTCAATCTGCTCCAGCATCTCCGGCAGATTCTCCAGTTGTTCCTTCCAGGATGCTGTCAGCACGGGCTGCTGCTCCAGGACTGCCAGGCGCTTTTCCATATCCTTCAGTTGCTTCTCCGTCTCTGTCAGTTTCATTCTCAGGGGCGCGAGTTCTGACGCAGAAAGCATTTCTCTTCTCTGGCCTTCCAGGGTCGTGATCCGGCTGTCAAGACCGGTCATAAGCATCAGTACGCCATATACCACTGCCCCCATGACCAGCCCCACAGTGACAGACAGTATCAACACGCCGGGGAAACGACTTTTTCTTCGCTCCGGCGACATACCAGACGCACCCTCCGGTATCTGCGGCTGTTTCTCACTCATTTTTTCAGAAACCCTCCGGTTGCCTTCACACCCGGTTCACGACCCACAAAAGGAACGGTGACCGGAACAGGAGCCAGCTGGCTGACCGGTAACTGGTAACCGTCACGCAGACTGTGGCAGACCACCCTCTGCACATCATCCACTTCCAGTTGCCATGCCGGCCCCGCCATTAACTGCAGGGCAGTACGCAGTCTCAGTGGTCCCGGCTGATACTGCACCGCCGGCAGAGGCTGACGGTACAGCACGCCGTTGGCCGGTCCGGTGGCGCAGAGCGTGTAACCGGACTGTTTCAGGGCATAACGCATGGCATCGGCCACCGTGGGTTTCAGGGAGGAGGGAATGCGAATGTCGATCACCTGAGAAAGTGGATCACGCTGTACAGCCTGCGGCTCTGTGCTGACCAGCAGGTAACGGTCATAGCGCACCACCTCCGGTGCCTGAGAATACACATCCGGGCTGGCAGGCTGTACATTACGGTTTACTGTGACCGACGGTACCGGCATGGCCGCATCCCGTTGCTGTAGTTTCTGAGTGCTCTGACATCCCGCCATCAGGAGGCAGACTGTCAGTCCGGACAGGATAAAGCGTTTTTTCATCGGGTATTTACCTCTGCAGTGATAAATCAGAGGTCAATGTGCAGAAGAAGACGGGGCTGGCTCAATGAACAACTCATTACCCGCTGGCGAAAAAAAACGCCTGCAGACATGCAGGCGCTTTGTTGACAGGAAAGAAAGCAACATAACAAATATGTCACAATCCTGCGGTTAACATAAATTACCGATTACCGGAGAGCATTACGCAAATCATCATCCGAGAACTGCAGTATTTGTTTGATTTTCTCTGACGATATACCCATCTGCTGCATGCGACGGGCCGATGCGTAATTCTCCTGAAGAGCCTTTTCTCTCTCCTCCTGGCGGCCCTTCTCGATACCTTCCTGGCGGCCCTTCTCGATACCTTCCAGGCGGCCCTTCTCAATACCTTCCTGGCGGCCCTTCTCGATACCAGCCAGTTCCAGTCGTTCAGCGATAGTCATTAGATCATCCTCATGTCTTGGCAGACGTTCGTAAGCGTACAGCGAGGGCCGTATTGACGGGGATGTGTTATTCAGCTGGCAGTGCTATGCGCCACGGAAGCAGTTCGCTGACCCGGTTGACCGGCCAGTCTGCTATGACGCCAAGCACATGGCGAAGGTAGCTTTCTGGATCCACGTCATTCAGTTTGCACGTCCCGATCAGGCTGTACAGTAGCGCTCCCCGCTCACCACCATGGTCAGAGCCGAAGAACAGGAAGTTTTTACGACCCAGACTGACCGCCCGCAGGGCATTTTCAGCGATGTTGTTGTCGATTTCCACCCAGCCATCGTTCGCATAGTACGTCAGTGCCGGCCACTGGTTAAGTGCGTACGCGAACGCCTTCGCCAACTCTGAGTGTCGCGACAGGGTCTTCATCTTTTCACGCAACCAGCTTTCCAGGGATTTCAACAACGGTTTCGTTTTTCGCTGACGTTCAGCAAGCCGCTGCTCTGCCGGCATTCCCCTT
>OGQR01000291.1_pt1 | contig 48056 bp, 55 predicted proteins | sample 1553271 | NCBI WGS metagenome assembly OGQR01 (sample SAMEA2579970, study PRJEB22360) | human gut metagenome | biome: human gut; feature: human-associated habitat; material: faeces | place: Denmark | collected 2008/2010 | reverse complement strand
TTCGTAACGCGTAGGTCGCCAGTTCAAGTCTGGCTAGCGGCTCAAAAGCAGAAGCCTATTAATTATCTTATATTTAACCAATTAGGCTTCTGCTTTTACTTTGTAATTCTTCGATTTATAGATTAAAAAAAAGGATTTATAGTCCACAGGTGGACTAAATAACTTATCCAAAACTTATCCTTCAAATTTTAATCTATTATGGCAACCCTTAAATTAACTATTTTCAAAGCAAAAGTTCTAAAGGATGGCAGACATAAAATAAGAGTGGCTATTTGCCATAAACAAGAAACATGTTATATTGTCACCCGGTTCATTATAGACAGTCTGTCTCAGTTCAAAAATGGGCAAGTGGTGAAAAGGTCTGATGCTCCTATCATAAACACCAAGCTAAGAAGCATGATGAATGAACTACAAGAAAGACTTGACGGAATAAAGAATCAATCCCTATATTCTTGCAAACAAATAAAGAATATGCTTGAATCCGGAATTGAAGCAAAAGAAAAGACCAACATCACATACCAAAGGGCCTGCGAAGTCTTTATCGAAAGTTTAAGAAAAGAAGGAAGGGACAGTTATGCCATACTGATAGAAAGGAGCTGTAGGTACTTTACTGAATTTACCAAAGGGGAAATGCTAATGTCCGACATAACTCCCGGAATGATAGAAGGATTCTCAAAATTTCTTAAAGACAATAAGAAAATAGGAAATACCACTATAGGTATGATGATGTCCCAACTGAAGGCTGTAATAAACAGAAGCATAAAATCAGGAGAGATAAAATACGACATACATCCATTTGCCAATAAGAAGATTCCCAAATCTACGCCAAGAGAACTGGATATATCCTTGGAGAGCCTTAATAAAATAAGATGCAGTAAACCGAAAGAAAAGAAATACATTGTCGCAAGGGATGTTTTCATGCTGTCATTTTATCTTGGAGGGATGAACCTCATTGATATAATGAATGCTAAATTTGACGGCGACAAGGTGAGCTTCATTAGGATGAAAACAAGGTTTAAAACTGAGACCGAACATACTTGCGTCCTGCCTATAGTAGCACCTGCAAAAGAAATTATAGTCAAATGGATAAACAGAAAGACAAACAAGCTTGACTTTGGGTATAAATTCTCTTATCACAATTTCTCACGGTATGTATGCAGGTCACTATCCGCATTGTCCAATAGTTTAGGCATAAAGGAGAAAGTGGTATTCTATTCGGCAAGAAAAACGTTCGCACAATATGCGTTTGAACTTGGAATACCAGACAGTATAATAGACTATTGCCTTGCCCATTCCGATAACGGGAGAGGAGTAGTAAGGTACTACACCAAAGCTCGATTCAAGCAAGCAGAAATAGCAATCAAAAGAGTTACAGGTTACATTAATAATCCAAACGAATACAAAGAATATATAGAAATGAAAGCTGATATAATGCTAATGAGAGTTTAGACACAACAATATTACCCTCACTATTACAGCGACAGGCACCAGCCAGTCAAGGCTACGCTCTATGCGTTCCATAGCATGACAAGCAGAAGCCGGCAGAAATCCGAATAGTAACGGTCGTCGGCCTGCGAAATCAATATGTCCAAATCATCGCTTCTCATTAGCCAATATGGATTTTATGTCATCTTCAGTGAAACCGAAGCAGGAGGCAAAACGCCTGAAAGCCTCACGCCTATTCTTCGGGATAAGAGCGTACATGCTGTTGGCTGGAGTTTCGCTCTTCAATGCCTTTCTAATCTGTTTCTTTCTCATAAGACTATACATTTGAATGTCCGAATTTGGATACCGCCCGGACATAAAAAAGGCGGTAAACCTTACTGGAATTACCGCCTTGAAATCTCAATTGAGGATAAACATCCTTGCGTTGGGCATACCCACAATCATTGAAGGGCAAACGTATGGCAAGGATATAATCTTATTTCTTTGGTTTATCTGTTTTCTTCCATTGATATATTATGCTCCTTTAAATATCTATCCCTTGACAATACAGCGACAACTTTCATATAAGACGTCAGTAGAAGCCCGTTTTTATAAGCGTCTTCTTTCAGAATTGATATTTCATTTTCAGAAAGGAACTTATCCGGGAAAACAACTGCCTGCTCTACACAAAAACGGTCTATGTCATACGCATTTATTGATTTAACATTTTCGTTTATAAGGTCATTAATGCGTTTCCAATTGTTATTGAACATGTCCTCCATCCCCAAACGTTTCACCATATCCCATCCTTGTTCCGTTATGGACAAGGGGCTTCTCGTTTGTGTAAAACCATCCGTTTTTATATTTTGTTGCTGAAACGCCCTCATAGCCGTATCGATTTCCTTGGTCAGATAAGTTATAGCTGTCTCAATGCGCGCAACAGCGTTATCGTGCTCGTTCATTTTTTCCTGATGTCGGTTACATGGAAAATCATCTATTCTATTGACTTTCAAATAAACCTTATAGCACCAAACTGACAGACACACAATCCCTACGATTAAGGCACAAAAAATGAAAATTGACAGTCCTAAATGCTCAATGATGATGTCATTTATCTTATCTTCCATATCTGTTTTAATTTAAGCTGATTAAACACCATCCTGAAAACAATCATTACCTTATAAACATTTCGTAATGCAAATATGATGCTTTTTTAGTGAAATATCATCGTATTACGAGCCTTTTTTAGTGTTTTTAGGGGTTATTTAGCCTAAAAAGTGAATTTTAGCGATAATTCCAACAAGTCAAAGAGCGCTTATGCAAATCATACAATCAACTGTTTGCATACCGGGTGCATGGCCTGCGCTATGTCACCGTTAATGTAACACACTTCTTCGCCCGTAAGGTCAAGCCCGTTTGCCAGAGCGATGTGCACGGACAGATGATGGAGTTCATGCACAATCAGATTGAAATACTGTTCCGGACAGGTGGACTTTGCGAAAACGGTCACGGTCTCCCTAAGCGCGTAGTTGCTGAATGTAAGACCGTTGTTCATCTGACCGCCGGTGAGATTCTTGTAAGCCTTGCGCAAATCCCCCCTATTACAATGAATGGAATACAAGGTATCAATGATTTCCTTCACATGATACCTTGTCAAAGGGTAGAATGCCGTGATATTCCACGGCTTCCCTTTTACCATTATGCTTACACGCTGGCGAATCATGTCAGATTAGTTCTTCCCACGGAATCGGTATACCCTTGTCCTCCATCTTAGTCATCCAGCAACGGAAAATGCTCTCAGGTACACCATCCACATCGTCAATCTCGTCCTTCACTGCCTTGCATAGGTGCTGCTCGTCCTCCACGCTCGACTTCCAGCGGTCTGCGTACACCATGTTCATCACGTAGACGAAGTTATAGCCCACATTGTTTTCAAGGACTATCCCGTGTTTGGTCATCATTTCCTCTGCCTTGTCCTTGGTAAAAGGCTCTATCTTCTCCTTTTTCCCCGTAGCCGGGTTCTTGCGGCACATTTGACTGACGGCGTACTCGCACGCCCTCTTCGAAAACGAATACCCGAAATTCCGCAAATAGGCACGCATCTCCTGCGGAATATAATTATAACTACTCAATGCCGGTCTGCACATAACATTATACGTTAATGGCAGGGACGGCTTGCCGCCACCCCTGCAAATTCAACAATCACATGAAACGGGGGTCGTACCAGTTGTTACGCTCTCCCATGTCTCCACCCCACTGTCCACCGTCTTCTCGGTTTCCATAGCCCTGGTTGCCTCTATTGCCATAACCTTGGCCGACGCCACGGCGTTGTCCCATGTTCTGCCCCATCTTGTTGAGCAACTTGTGACCCTTGCGGAGAAATTCTTCAAACTCCTCTGCAAAATATTTCATCTCTTCATTCATAACTTTAATTATTAACAGGTTAAACAATCAGATAATTCTTGAAATCAAGAATATCCTCTGTGGTAAACTTTACACTGCCCATATCACCGACAAGCATGTCTACCAGAAAATTACGCGGGAAACTTATCACGAATTCACCGTCTCCGGCAACAATGTCCAGTGAACCAAAACTGTATCCTTTCTTGGGCATCTCCTTGAACATGTCCGCTAAAGTGTCAATCATGACATCGCTGTCTATAGTACCTTCTTCATCCGCGACAAACAGGAAAATCCCGTCTATCCACTTGTTCAGATTGGCGTCATGCCTTGACAGCAGGTTATTCAACCCGTTTTTCAGGAACGCTTTTGTCTTTACCCTTTTCGGAACCATCTCTTCTATCTTGGCATTTCCCCAATCTTGAAATGCACTTTTGATGGAACCCTTGAATTTGTTCAAATCTTCAATGGTCATTTTTTCTTGTTTTTTTCACGTTTCATTTTCTGGTATTCGGAATACGTCATATCGGAATACCTTTCCTTATATTCCTGAAAGTCGCTAATCTCCTTGTCCACCTCCGAAGCTGCGGACTTACGGAGCCTCTTTACCAAGGTAAGGTGCTTTTCAAGAGCATCCTTTCCCTCTTGGGAACCCTCTACGACCGGCCGCATCATCTGCATGTACTTGGACTGGAGGATAGACATCACCACATTCTGGCTTTCAATGAATTCTTCATTGCTTGTCACAATCTCGAATTCCTTGTCGGTCATGTTGGATATGATTCCTTCTATTTCATCCCATACCGGAGTACGGCTCTGGTTTGAATCGATAGATTGGGACATCTGTTCCTTGGCCTGCTGCATCATGCGCTTCTTGTTTTCCAATGCTTGCTGCAAACGTTCGATTTCTTGATATTGGGCATCATAGCTGGTTGAGCCCAATAACGGGTCTGAATTAAAGAAAAAGTTGTTTCCTTGCATATTCCAGTTTTTACTTGTTGGATTTTCTACGTCTTGTGTTTTTTACCCGGACTACGGATTTAGGCTGCGCCTCCACCGCCTGCGGCCGTGTTGTTGCGAAAGCAACAGTAGCTGCCATATCCGGTAATGGTAGGCTCGTTCGGAACTACCACTACACCTTCCACCATCTTACAAGTCTTTCTGTCCGTGTAATTGATTCCGGCAGTGAAAGCCTTCTCAATTTCGCACTGAATCAACTTGTCCTGATACGGACGGATGGCATTGGCTATTGCAACCTGGGCCTTCAATTCACACAATTCCTTGCGCGTTTCGTCATCCTTATCACGGGTGTATTTGTACAGCCCGAAGATTTCAGAGTTAAGACGGTTGTTCACTGCATCGATGTTGTCCCGGTTGTTCTTGTACAGACCGAAATCCGCATCGGTCATGGCCTTGTACAGACCGAATTTCTCTGCAACGTCCACCTCGCGTGCAGCAGTAGCAGCCTGCATGGTACCTACTTTCAGCCCCCACATCTCGTTGGTCAGTGCTAAAACATCGCCACATTCTTTTTCAAATGCTTGGAAGGAAGTAGGAGCAACACATCCAGTACCGCCAGTACCATAAGCATTGATGTTTACATTTGCAGGAGAACCTGCACCACCGGATGCACCGCCTCCCAAAATGGAACCGATACCGTTTCCACGGCCCCATAAGGCGGCTGCGCCAAGTACAGTACCAATAATACCCAGTGTAAGCCCTGCGTTAGCACGCTCTCTTGTACCACGGTTTCGGTCGCTCGAACCCTCCTCGTACACTTTCTTTTCAATTATTTCCATAATAGAATAGTTTAGTCAATTACGGTCAATATCAACCGCATCACAAAAGTATATACTTAATACCGGTATGTAAATCAGTTGTTTCCCAACGATTTCCTAATGTTTTCCCAATATATTCTCAACATTTTCCCACCTTCCATGCGCTCACGGAAATTGGAAATCATGTAGTTCACCGCACGTTTGGTCTTGTGGATATGAACTGCTATCTGTGAAGGGTACATGCCCCTATCGGCAAGGAGGGATACAAGGAGATAGCGGGCATCTACCGTTTCCGCGTCCTTGTCCGGAGACAAGATACGTTCTGCCGGAATTTCGGTTTCTTGTGATACGAGATTGATTGTTTCGACAAAGATTTCTGATTTGCACATAGCTTTTTCTAATTTTTATGCTTATCTTTGCCCTGCCACATAAAACTTGATATATACATGAACAAAGCACAAGATACCGTGTTGAAGATATTAAGCCTCCAACGTGCGGTATCTTATGCTTTTTCAAATTTTTATGTGGCAATAATTATTTGAGCGTTGGGGGCTTTCTTTTTACTCTAAGCCCCGAAAAGAGCGCATTTTACGATAAGTTTTCCTATGGGCGCTTCTACTCGCCCGGATAGTAATGCTAAGTCATGTCAGCCTCCTTTCTTCAACTTATAAACCATTTTTCCAAAAACTATCAGTAGTACCACTACTATAGTGGCAATAGCGAAACCTCCCGCTTCCTGCTTGAAGGACTGCCATCGGGTCAATTCCTTCTCCACCGGGTAAGGGACCTGAACACTGTCTGTCCTTTCGATATAAAGCGTGTCATGCTTGACTTTATCCACAAATAGGTATTTATACCTGAATTGATAGACAGTATCTCCCTTGTCAAGTACATATACGCTGTCACGCATATATATGCTGTCACGCCGGTAAACGGTATTATACACGCTGTCTGTACGCACCGTTTCCACCGGGACATATCTTATGTTTCCACACGATGAAAGCAATATGCTCCACAGCATAGCGGACAAGCCGACGGCAAGCCAAAACAATAATCTCCAAAATTCCGGCCAATCCGATTTCTCAATGAACCTTTTCATAGCTATTCTGTTTAATGATAAACTGTTTGTATGTGCGACGGCTTTCCGCTGTGAAGTACATTGCCGTTTACAATAAGTTCCACCCGTTTCCCACATCAGACATTACAGCCGGAACACCGTTCTCTACCTGCGAAATAGCGGCTGCAAAAGCACACATCGTAGCCTTATCCTCAATATCCGGTATATAAGTGTTAGGCACCTGCATCTCACTGCATACACGATTGATATAACCGGAAGTATTATTCTCGCAAGGCGGTGCCCAACGATTAATGAAATCACTGATAGTTCTACAGTTGTGCAGTTTACGGTAGTTCTGCAAAAGTTTTATCAAGGCACGATAACCGTATGCCATTGACTTGAACTGCTTGAACGACTTGTCTTTACTCGGTGTTATCTCTCCGACCCATACGGTAGAACTGTTACGGATATTTCCTGGATTATTGTTTCTCAAACCTCTTGGTAAACTCATTTCTTTTCCTCCTTTCCCTTTTCATTGTCAAACAATACCTGAGCCATGATTTTGGCAATATCATCCTTGTTCTCGATGATTACACTCATCGTCTTCTCAGCTTTCCGCAGCTCCGCTTTCTCCCATGACTTCTCCCTTACCGACACGAACTCACAGAAGATACAGTAACCAGTCCACAGCATCGAGAAAACCGGGAAAGGGATAACCACACAGCAGAGCAGGTCGATAAAGCACAATTCGATGAACGGGGTAAAATACTTCCTTGCTTTGGTGGCGGTCTTCTTATATCCCGTGGAAGTCCTCGCCTCTCCCCTCTGACGGGCTTTCAGCACTCCGGAAACCAAATCAACGAACATTGCACCGATAGTGGCCGCAATGCACAAAGCAATCAGTACAATGTGAGTCATCATGTGCTCGTTGATAAAATTGTAAATCACATCTTTCATACTAATGTTTCAAATTATAAATTCATACGCTCTACAACTAACCAAAATTTTGTCTGTCAAAAACAACAAAAGCCCCCGAGCCGGATGCAAAAAAACATCAGCTCAGAGGCTTTGATATATGTCGGATATTCCAAGTGCATAGTTACGGTGCCGTACATCTTCATACGGGTACTGCAAATATACTAATATTCTGTCAAACACCATACTAATCCAAACTTTTTTCACATGCAAAGCTAACCTTATAAGGACAGATTAGGAAGCTTTCAATGGACGCAGAACGAACCTTTTACAAAAGGTTCGTTTTTTCGGCAAAATCGCTATCTTTATAACAAAAAATGATTTACGCATACATTAGGGTAAGCACAGACAAGCAGACAGTAGAAAACCAGCGGTTCGAGATAGAGAATTATTGCAGGAAAAGGCAGATAGATGTAGACCAATACATCGAGGAGACGATAAGCGGAATGAAGGATGTGGACAAGAGAAAGCTCGGGACACTGCTAAAGAAGATGAAGAAGGACGATACCCTTATAGCCTCGGAAATATCCAGACTGGGCAGGCGGTTGCTGGAGGTTATGTCTATCCTTGACAATCTGATGAAGAAGAAAATCCGAGTAATCACCGTGAAGGAAGGCTTTGAACTTTGCGATAATCTACAGAGCCACGTCATAGCATTTGCTTTCTCACTGGCTTCCGAAATAGAGAGAAGCCTTATCTCACAACGTACGAAAGAAGCACTTGCAAGGAAAAAATCGCTTGGAATGAAACTCGGAAGGAAAACCGGAGGGACAAACTCCCGGCACAAGCTCGACAGACACAAGGAACTTATACGCACCATGGTCTAATACGGATACAGCAAAGCAGCCATCTGCCGGAAAGTCAAGTGCCAGTACAGCACGCTTGACAAGCATCTCGAAAGAGAAGGACTGATAGTTAGGAACTATACTCCGCGTCCACGAAAGCCTAAAGACATCCCCACAGAAAAAAGAATCGTTCCCCAAAAAAGAAAGAAGCGAAAAGTCATCATCAAGAAACGAATCCAAACCGACCGCGCGCCACACGTTGAATACCAAGCAGCCGCTTACCAATATCGCCACCAATTGATGGAGGCAAACACGCTTCGAGAAAAAGGCATTATTGTTGATGTAGACAAGCCTGCCATACTTGAGGAGAACAAGGAGAAGCTCAAGTATATTCGGCACCATCATCATTTGCTTTTCCCCCACGAAAAAGAAATCATAAAATTGCTAAAGCAAGGGAAAAGCAAGGTCTTTATCTCCCGATACTTTAATTGTAATATAAAAACACTGGATGCGCACTTGAAGAGAATGGGTGTGGAAGTGGTTTATAGGTGATGCCCCTTAAATGTAAGAATATGGCAGAGCAAGATATAAAGATGAATCAGTTCCAAGTGGTGACTGATGCAGCATACATATATGCGGAAGCATCTAACGGTTCGCAGGTGAAGATTAAGAAGAGTGATTTGCTTAATGCAATGTTTCAAAAAGGAACACCCGTAAAAGATTACAACTTAAATACAGAAATTGGTATATACTACATAAACGTTAGCGTTAATGGCACCATCAACGGACCATCCAATTCAATTAGCTATGGTATTCTTTTTGTACTTAAAGGATTAAATAATTATATTGTTCAAATAGCATGTAGTGTTACTGGCCTTCTAAATGTATTCATAAGGACAAGAACTGAACTTGCTTGGAGTGAATGGAAATCAGTAAATATTACCTAATATGACGGTATAATTTGCTCTTTAATTTCTTATCCAATCTCTTACCCGTTCTGACCGAGATGGCCGGAACGGGTAGAAGATTAAGCAAGAAATAGAAGCCCTCACAGATTATTTCTATTTTGGTGAAAAAAATATTTATATTAAAGTAAAAATGCTGAAACGGGGCGAACTCTGAACGTGTCCGCCGCCTTAGTGGTGTAGCCCGTGTCGCCGTTGACGAGGGTCAAACCCCACGCGGTGGGCGCGCTGGACTCGGTAGAACTCCAGTACCACGTTTCGGCCAGCTGTGTTGCTCCCTCTATCAGCGATAATGCGTAATTGATTTTACGCATATTAGCGTATATGCAAAACAGCTCACCCAGCGACGGTAGCCACCATCGGCCTGCGGTCAGTCCTTTGCCGTTGGCATTAACTCGGCTGTAGGCTGCGCAGAAACCCGGTGCGTAGGATGCCGTATTACATTCCGCGTGCGTAATCTGCGCTGCGGTGTTGGCCTTACCTGCCCAGTCGTTCATCGCCGTAATGCGGTCTGAGGTGGTAACGCCGCCACCGCTAACGGCTGCGCTGCTCCACGTTAATGCGGTCTCGGTTGGCGATACTACCAGTATCTTGCCGCCCTCCACCACTACCACGCCCTCCGCTATCTCTCCACTATTCTGATAAGTTACCCATTTGTCCGGCTTAACCATAAGCGGGTAATTATCGCTCTTACGATGGAACATGATAAATACCCCTTCGGACAACGTGTCCACGATGTGCATTGCCATCTTTTTCTGCGAACCATTTGCAATCTCGCCATAGACGTAATCAAGGCTTGTTGCAATCCCAAATTGATTCATTTTAATATCTTCTGCCATACTTAATACATTTAAGGGGCATCCGCTTTAAAAACATGATACCCTAATTTAACATTTAAATAATTAACTCGTTTTTGTTTAAATAAATTCCCGAATTAACGGCATCGGGAAAGCCGGAAAAAGAACAAGTTCCCTTGTTATAGAACAGTGTCTTCGGAAGATTCCTCGACCACTTCCACAAAACCACCGGACACCAGGTCGGCAAGGTCAAACGACATACCCATACCGCTGTCACGGATGCACAAGTAAAGCACATTCTTGTCTGTGTAATACTTGCCGTTAAATAACTCCATTCCCTGCTTCCAGGCTATCGGTTCCTTCTTCGTGCCGGACGCTTCAATCTGGACAACCTTGTAGAGAGATTCTGTTCCTATACCCGGTACCCACTGGCTGGCAAATTCATGCTCTTGAATTACCTCATATAAAGTGTCTTCGTAGGAGAACATGAATCCAATTGGCTCAGTCTTGCCAATTAATTCATCCCACTTGGGGAAATACTCCTTATGCTTAAGGCTCTGCTCAACCGTCAGACCTGCGGTGTTGATGTTCTCCTTGATAATCTCATGCAGCGTGTCCACCTTGTCCAGGTACTCATCCGACAAGTCGGACGGGTCCAATATCGTTCCGGCATTTAGCATGCGTTCCTTCTCGGCTTCAGATACCTGGCGATATTTGGAGCCCTCCGAAGGGTCGCTGATATACGCCGTATTCCCGAACACCCTTTCTTCTATGGGCACATCCGCGCTCTGTGTAAGGTAGTGCCCTCCGTCTGCCTGCAAAATCATAGTTGTTCCTCCTTTCTTGTTTCATTATCATTCAATTCTCGTATATTCTTGTCTATGGACATTGACAATGAGATGTTTCCGTAATTGTCCGCAATGAACTTAATCAGGGATATTTCCTCATCAGAAAACTCCGTTTCTCCATTACTTTGGAAAACCTTCATCATAAGCGCATATCCACGCACCCTATTGAGGTTTTGCATGATTGTATCGGCAAACTCTTCCCTAATGTCCCTTGTTATGCAACTCTGCATGGTCACATTCGTGTAAATCTCAAATCTTTCAAAATTAATCTTCTTCATATTAGTTTCAATTTGTATATCCGTAAACCCAATCTCTATTGTGTGCATCATATATGTAGATGTGCCACCGGTTAGTAGCGAAGCTGCCTCCATCACCGGTTATGGAATCTCCAGATGCAGCTCTCACATTAACCTTTTTCTCATTCCCAGAACACAACCATATTTCTTGACCATCCTCGCAACCTGCCGGAAGAGTAACCGTTATTTCAGCGGTATTCACCAGTCTCACGATACTGTCCATATTGGTCAATGTCGTGGAAGTAGAAACCCTTCTGAATCTCCGACGGAATCCGGTAATATGCCCTTTGGGAATATATAGCGCGCTATTGCCATATCCGATGTCATCGTATGTTAGCGCTCCTGATATTTCAATAAGTAAGCCTATTTTATCAAATACATATGATTCGGCAGTAGTATTATAAAATCTTCCCAAGGCTTGTCTGCCACCAGAAGTTGATGGCAGACAGTTCAATCCAATGCCCACCCATTTTCCCGTGGCACTGAATCCCATAAATGCAGAACCGGAACCATCCGCATGCAAGAAAAACTTGGAATTGGAATAAGAGTTGGGCCCAGAACCACCGTCGTACGCGCCATCTGTACTTGAAATGCTGGTACCGGAAATTTTGAAGCCTGCAATAGTACCACTCTCTATATTTACATTATTAAATATGCCTTTTGTAGCATTTATATCGCCATGAACCTCCGCATTCATGCAGATTACTTTTCCACTCTCCAGCACTTGGAACGGAGCGTCGTCCGGTATCGCGGAACCAGCCCAGATACGCACCTTGCTACCAGCAATGGAACCGGACAGCCCGGCCGTTACCGTACCGTCATCCTTCTTAATGAGGAACTGATTTCCCTGGAAGAAGTCAATGCTACCATTCTTCGCGATGATGAGGGATGTGTAGATAGGACCTACACCGCTTAACTTGGTCCATGTGGACGATGACACTCCCGGCTTGTTGCTTTCCGAGCTTGTATGGGTAGTGTTGCATTTGTAGACATCCCATCCGTCGATTGCGGCATTGTTCCTTATCATGGCAATATCCACATAACGGGTGCCGCTTGTCAGGGCTTCGTCGTTGCGGTAAGTCACGCCCACAGCCCATTCGGAATGTCTTATGATGCAGCCTTGGATGCCCTGCTCTCCTTTTTCCCCAGGCTTGCCATCAGCTCCGGGTTTCCCGTCAACACCAGGTTTTCCGTCTTCACCCTTTGAAGCAAGCAAATCATACTCCGCGGAATTCATCTCGCCGGACAGAATATAGCCGTAAGTCCTTCCTCCGTCCTGCGTCTGCTTGATTCGCTGACCGGAACTTGTTGTAACAGTCCACAGTGGAGGATTGGTCGTCTCCTTCTTGGCTATGTATGAAGAGCCGCCCATGGTAACTACACCCTGCTTCGGCACGATAAGCCCCGTATACCATCTGCCCATAGCGGTTATGCTCTCGCCCTTATCACCTTTGATTTTAATTGGCGTGCCCCATGTCCCATCACTTGCGGATGAAGCAACCTTCTGCGACATCCATATAGCTCCACTTGTAGCATTCGTATGCCAGCCTCCGGTAGTACCGTTTCCCGTAGGAACAGAAGGCTGGGAAGTGCTGTCATTGTAAGTTATGAACACGCTCAATCCGTTCGAGCCGGCTGCACCGTCAGCACCGTCCGAGCCGTCAACGACCATCAACGACCATGCTGTCCCGTTCCATATGTATACACGACCGTTATTGGTGTCCCTATATGCCCAGTTGATTTGAGGATTGGAAGGTGGAGACTGCAGGTCGCCTTTCCATACGATGCTCAGTCCGTCCTTTCCGTTCTTTCCGTCAATTCCGTCAATGGTCATTTGATACCACTGGCCGTCTTGATATACATACGACTTCTTGTCGGTCGTATTCTTGTACGCCCAACCGTTCTGAGGAGAGGAAGGGGCAGACGAGAAATCACCTTTCCATACAATACTCGTACCAGCCACACCTTCTGCGCCATCAATGCCATCAAATCCATATTTAGCCCAGAGGGCAGGTGTGCTGAAGTTACTCCATATGCCGTTTCTCTTCTTCCTCTCGCTTATCCATTCAAAAGGCAGGGATTCGGAAACGCCAATAGGATCATCATGCCAGCCGGAAGGGATATAATCGTCCGTCTGTGAGGTCGCTGGGGTGGAGGGGCGGTTTTCCTCCGTGGTATGGATAAACACTCTTTCGTAATCGGTACCGTCGCTTCCGTCCTTTCCGCTCTGGACAAGCAGGTCGTATTCCTCCGTATTTGATTCACCGGACAGAATATAGCCGTAAGTCCTTCCTCCGTCCTGTGTCTGGGTAATGCGCCTGCCGTCATTTGTCGTGGTAGTCCATAACGGTGGGTTGGCGGTCTCCTTCTTCGCGCAGAAGGTGCTTCCTCCCATCGTGACGATTCCCAGTTTGGGCACGATAAGCCCCGTATACCATCTGCCGAGCGAAGACACGCTCTGTCCGTCTTCCCCCTTAAATTTTGACCATGTATAGTCAGAAGGATTGTTACTTTCTGTAGCAGTCTCCTTGTTGACGGCTATACCGATATATTTAGTCGTGTCTTTAGGCTGTTGGTACATGCCCGTTCCGTCCGCATTGTCCGAATAGGCAACCCATGTGTAATAAGTCTTTCCGTCGGCACCGGTAGCACCCGGTATACCGTCTTCTCCCTTTATATCGCTCCATGTATAGTCGGAGGGATTGTTACTTTCCGTAGCGGTCTCCTTGTTGTAGGCGAAACCTATATACGCTTTTCCGGTAGGATTGTTGCTTATACCTCCACCTTGAGCGTCGTCGGCATATTTTATCCATGTGTATAGGGTTTTTCCGTCAGCTCCGGCAGGACCGGGAACACCTTGAGGGCCTTGGGCACCGTCCTTACCATCCACCACAAGAGGTATTGTCTCCACGTCCACTACTGTACCGTCCACGTAGAATATGAACTTGATGCTCTTCTGGAAGCTTGATACCGGTACTCCGGCATTGTTCCCGATTGAGACTTCGGCTCCACCGTCAAGGGAGTATTTAAGTTCGCCCGTCCCGGTCTCGGCCGTGCCGCCGGAAACCGAAGACTTCAACCGTGTACACGATACGGAAGTTACATTGAGATTACCATTGGCATCCTTTATCACAGCGGACACACTCGGGACAAGTCGGTATAGAACGGCATCGGCACCGCCCTTGACACCTGCCATGGTAAACGTGAGCTGCCCGGTGTAGGTTTTGCCATTGTAGGTGGCGGTCAACGCGACGGGTATCGGGTTCCTGCCGTCCAGAGCCACGCCCTGCTTGACACTGAAAGTTATCTCTCCGGTGGAAACGTCGTGCGTCTCGGTGACGTTGGCAGGGAGCGTGCATGTTATGCCGGTAAGGGTCATCTTCTTGCTGCCGTAGCTCATCCATACAACTGTGCTTATCGACGTGTCCTGGTACACCTTGCCGTCATTGGTAAGGGCGATGTTATCCATCTCGTTTGTGAGGTCTGCGAACACTGCCGATTCTCCGGGGTCACCCTTGTCACCCTTGGAGGCAATCTTCTGCCAGTCATTGTTCGTGCCCGGCTCGGCTGACGAACCGTTCTTGTTCATGCAGGCCCATGTGCTTCCGTCATGGGTCACGCTGTCGTAGTAGTCATATTTTCTGCCGGATTCCCAAACGCCCTCATAGCTCAAGTCCTTGGCTGGGGTGCCGTTGGGTTTCAGGCGCTCTATCGTGCCGGAGATGTACACATTCTTGCCGTAGAACGAATAACCGGAGAAATCCATGCCACCTATGGAAAGGCCGTTCAGCTTTCCTACCTGCATCTCGATGTTCGTTTCCGGGTCTATCACCCAATTGTTGACATGGGTAATACGACGGGTGTAGTATCTGTTCTCGTATGTAATGTCCTGGCGGTCCTCATCGGTGAAGTTACCGTATGCGAAGAAGTTCATGCCCGGCATCGGATGAACGGACGTACCCACCTGAAGCTCATACTCGAACTTCATGCTGCCCGCCTCGTTCTCCAGTATATTGGTCGGAGTAAAGTAGGATGTGGCGAAACCGGAATACTCAATGAAGCCGTTTGCGCCAATCGTATCCTTGTCGGTGTTTCCCCCACCTATGTTGTGGAAGATACCCCTGCATATGTCGCTTACATGAAGCGTACCGTATTGGCCTTCCAGAAGGTCAAGGGTGGCAATGCGGTTCTCGGTATCCACAGTCTTGATTGTTCCGTAGGCGAACGTATTGGCTTTGTCACCCGATATAACGTCTATGCAGTTGAAGGTAATCTGAGGTACAATAAGCTCCTCACGGAATACAGCCTTGTCCGTCTCGATAACAACCTTCCCGTTCTCGTCCAGATAGATGGAGCCGCCGCTTCCTCCGATAATGCCGGAAACGAAGTTCTTGCTTATCTGCAATCCCTTCTCCGCGGTGAGCTTGTCGCCGACTTCCAGCTTGAAGGGGGTGCGGTCGTTGGTGGTCTTGCTGAGGAATGATTGCAGAACACGCAAAGCCGAATACACATTTCTGTTTGTAGGGGATGTAGTGTCATTCGTTCCGATAACATATATGCCACTTCCACCTCCACCGGTGTATGTCTGTCCCTTCAAGGTAATATTCTCTATTTGCTCTTCCAGCTCCCCTATCCGAGAGTAGGACGCCGTTTCGCCTACCGTATATACCGGGCTGTCATATGGCTTATCAAGATTACATTCGTATCCTATGATTCTGGACTGACGGTTTCCGCTTTCAAAAAATGCGGAATTGACTAGATTAACCTTATCTCCTACATCAAAATGCTTTGCATAATCCTGGTTCTGATTGCCTCCCTCATCCAGCCCATACATATAGTCCGACATCATTGTGCAGGAATATGTATTGGGGTCTATCCTGGACTTGGCAACGTACTCTTCAGCCTTCTCCTTAAGCTCTTGTTCCGCGGCCGACACAAGCCCCAAATCCGCAATTTTGGAGCTGTCCCACCCATATAATATATAAGTATCCCCCTCTTTGGGTTTTAAGACACCATCAGGTAATTTGCGACCATAATCCTCATTAGCGACAATCTCCCAAAGCTGGGCTTTCGGATTCCATGAACCGTCCTCATTCTTTTCCGGTTCTCCCATCGGATTAAAAGTCACGCCGAAATCCATACCGTTCAAAGAGCCGGACTGGAAGATTATATGCAATTCCTCACCCTCAAGAATGTAGTCCTTTGAAAATGTTATTCCGGTATCGGTAAATTGGTAGAAAGTTTCGGTGGTCTGAGTTCCATCCTCATTATTCACTGTGTCTGTATAGGTGATGACCTTTGATATATGACCGTCAGTACGAGGATATATATAGTCAAACACAACCAACTGCTCTACAGCTTCCTCTGTGGACATATCAGGATATGCGTCTATGTATGGAGTTCCTTCGGGAAGCATGAGACGCTTTTGTACAACTCCATTAACCACGATGCTTTCATCCACTGGACGATAGTTTGACGGAATGTTACGGGTAGAGCCGAAAGCATAGATACGGGTAGCGTATGTACTCTTGCTCTCAGAGCTTGTCATCTCCACCACATTGTCCCCTATCTCAAAGTCAACCGGAGTGCCGTATTCACATCTTCCGAAGTTGATGATGTTCTCTGTCACCCAACATTCACAGTCCCATTTCTTCGCCATAGAGAAGCAGGCGTCAAGAATGTTGATGTTGTCATAAGTCATCAGTAGCGCCTTATTCTCTACAGTGCTGTCAATGGAGAAAACAAAATCCTGACCTTTATACGCATAACCAAGAGCTTTCAAATTTCTAAGGACTATACCGGCTTGAACATCAAGTGAAGCGGTGAGATTCCAGGACGCTTCCTGCCCGGCCACTTCGGGGGTATATTTAAAGATTTTGTTTTTCCATTTCCAGTAATAGGCGTCAAGCTGCAACTCGTAGTCATAGCCTGCGGTATTGGCATTGAATACTGGTTTCTGCAAATCACACACCTCGAACATGCCGAAATCGCATTCCACGTAGTCACCATATTTGAAGAATATAGGATTCTCCAAGCTGAATTTCAGAAGGATATAATCCTCCTTCATCAGAGTAAACTTACGTTTACAACCTTCATCGGGAAGGGTGGTAAGGAGAATGCTGCCGGATATGTCTTTGATGTCTATTAGTTCCATATATGGGGTATTGTATAGCTTCATACAATTGCACAGCAAATATAGCAATAAATGACATAAAAACAATCACATTTATCCTAAATTTGCACTATACTCCTATCTGCTGGATTAGGCTCTACTAATCTTAGAGAGAATTTAGCGATACCCCTCATGAATTGGGTGAATTGATTACATGACAAATATATAGTCTTATACACAACATCTGGTTGATATTTACTTTTGATATGTAATACTCCGATAGCAAGCTCTTCGCAAAAAGAATTGTATCGTAAAAAAAATTGCTCTTCGTTTTTGGCAGTGAGATTAAATGTCAATGTAATATTCCTCTCATCAATCTTAGGATTCGACTTTATGACCCGTTTACCATGCTCCAAGCGCGACTTGTTCTCGATAAACTCTTTCATTGGTGGTGGGGTCATCAGCGATGATAAGGAAGATGTATCCATGCTTATCCCCCACGTGGTATAAGCGTCCTTATTATTTATATAAAATTCTCCTGTCGCCATATTATAGTCCGTTATTAAGAATTGTAATCATTCTATCAAATTTACTCTCAAAGTCAAGTATCGGCTTCGTATACTTTACTATGTCCTCTAAATATCCGTTGGTTTTCACATGCTGTTCCAAAATACTACTTAGTGTGGCATTACTTGACGTTGAAATAGAAACTAAAGAATTCAATCCAACAACTGCATTTATCATTTGATTTTTTATCTCCTCTCCAGCTATCTGTAAAGCTGTGAAACGACCGTTAAGCTCCTCTCCTGTGTCCTGGGACATGGACTGGAATCCCTTGCTGCTTGCAGACTGTTGGGTGGATTCTGAGGTCCATCCGAATATTTCGGCCAGATTGTTGCGCTCGGAAACGGCAGCATCTACTATTTCATCGTACTGTTTACGAAGCTCCTCCATATCTCCCTTGGTTATACCTTCTTCGTCTTTCCCTGCTTCTGCAAAGGAGTCATACCAGTCCTGCAGCTCTTTGGAAAATTTTTCCCCCACCATGTTAGTAAGGATGGCGCGCTGCATATACTCGCTGAAATCCTCAGCAAAGTCTTTGGCAGAGCTGTCCATATCCATAAGGGTATCCACGAAACTGTCAAAAACACTGTCAAAGGTTGTCTGGGTGAGCTGCTCTTTTACCTGGTTCTGTATTTCCTCTATCTTGGCCTCCCCTTCAATGATACTGTCCAGATATTCCCGTACATCATCGTCCATGTCTGCCCAGAATGTTGGAGCATCGGATTTGAGTTTCTCCAATTGCTCAACGGTAAGGTCAAACAGTCCGGTCATTCTTCCGGTCCCGATAAACTCTTTGGCGGCATTGACTGACATGTCGAGTGCGTTGGCGATGTCCTGCCAGTCGCTTGAAGAGGTGTTCTTTGCCATTCGCTTACCGATGGAATGGGAACCGACAGACGCACCGGAATTGAGCCGTTCCTTTCCCAGCGTTCTGTATGCCTCTATCTGTTTTTCTACGAGGTCAATGGCTTCCTGCCCTACCTTGTCGGCTTCAACGCCGTAGGACATATCAATATACTCCCTTTTCTTGTCTATCAGTTCATCCCATATCTCATTTAGCTTGTTGTATTCCTCGACCATCTCGTTGTAACGGGAATAATCAGCACCGAACATCCCGTCTAACACAGACACTACAGTGGAAATTCCAGAAACCGCACTCATGGCACCACCCACAATGTCACCGCTCATAATCTGACCGACACCGGCGGCTGTTTGTCCTAATCCACTGACTGCATCAATTGCACCTTGTATCTTAGAATCATCAAACCCGAAGATATTACCTATATTAGAACTAAACTCTTTGAGTGGACCGGAAAACTCAACGACTGCATTACCTATCTTCGATATACCTCTGCCTATTGCATCCGTATCACCTTTGGCGTTTTTGAGGTCTCCAATACCCTCTTTAATATCTTCTGAGAACTTTTTGAATGGTGATTGACCAGCAAGCGTACCTTTGAGATTTTTGATAGAATCCGTAACATCTTTGATATTTATTGTTCCATCTTCTATGCTTTTTAAGTCTTTATCGGTAAATCCGACCGCTTTCAAATCTTCAACGGTAACACCATTTCCTCCCGATAGGTAAGACACAAGCAGCTCGTACTTGTCAATGATAGCTTGGATAGCGTTTACAGACTTGTCAGAAGCGTCCTCAAAGAGGTCTGCCATCGCCTTTGTGGAGTGACCGAACTGTTCATCAAGCTGTTCAAGAGCCTTGTTCTTTTGGGCTACCTTGGAAGCGTACTCTGGGCTGTCGGTTTGCAGTTTGGCTATCTCGTCATTGTATTTTTGTACAAGGTTCTTGCGCTTCTCCTGATAGTTTCCGTACTCAATGAAGTATTCCTGCCAAGCTTTCTTGTTGGCTTCAAGTTGTTCCTCCTTATTCGCAGCGGATATAGCCTTTTCTCTGGCTTTCGCATTATTTGAGGCGCGTTCGCCAAGAAGCGATGTTTGTTCTTCGGTAAGTTTACCACCCTGCGTATTCTCCCATTCTGCCTTCTGCTTTTTAATAGCATCCAGTTCTTTTTGATAGTCCAAGTCAATCTGAGCCAGCTTCTTCTCAGTACCATCCTCCATGAGGTTGATTTCATCCTGCTGGTTTTTCCGACGAATGGAAAGAAGTTGTTCGGCAAGTTGTTCTTGCTGTTTGAGTTGTTTGGCTGCTTCTTCTTGAGTTTGCCTTCCTTGCTTGGAAGGATCTGAATACTTGGCTATCTGCTCTTGTGCATCCAGTATCTGTTTGGTATATTTGTTCCATTCATCGGAATTCTTCTGAGAAACATCCAAGGCATTACGAGCATCCTCTGCTTCTTTCTTTTTGTCCTCCCAATATTTTTTATTATAAATAATAGGTTTACTATTTTCTTTCTTGGCTTCCTCTTTAGCCTTTTCTAAATCATTAAGTGCATTCTGATAAAGTTCTAATTCTTTTTTAGCAGCACTTAAATCTTCCTTTAGCGCTCCAGTATATCCACCTGTATTTGTAGTCTTTATTATGTTGTTTTCAAGTCCTTGTATTTTCTGTTGAGACATAACAACTTTAGTTTTCAACCCAATACGTTGCTGGCGTAATAATTCATCCGTTTCAAGTTTTATAAGTTCTGCATTTGTTTTTCGTTTAGCCGTCTCCCAGTCCATATCCTTGAACACATCAGGCATCAAACGCTGTAACTGGCGATATGCAATAAAACGCTCCTCTATAGATTTGGATTCATTGCTGATTGTGCTTGTTAGACCATCAGCCTTACTCTTTATTTCTTCGTAATGGCTCTTTTGAGATTCAAGAGCATCATTCGTTTCACGAATAGCCTTTTCTGTATCGCTTTCTGCTGTAGCAAGCTTATAAATTCCATAAGCCAGTCCCGTGATTGCTGCCGCCGCCAATACATACGGATTCTTTAACATTGATAAGTTCAAAGCATCTTGTGCCTTTTTAGTCAAAACCAACCATCCATAATGAATCGCCTCTTTAGCCGTCAAGGCAGTAATACCGGATGCTTGAACAGCTTGCAATGCAGTAGTGACCATTAAAGATGTACGATACACTCCATATGTTCCAACTATTTCAAGAAGTATGTTCCCAACCTTCTCATAATTTTCAACCAAATAAGAAACGCCGGACAAAGCATCGTTTATAATGCCCTCATTGGTTTTCCCTATTTCATTGAACATTGTGGAGATAGAATCCTCTATGTTGCTTATCTGACCCGTAATTGTCTTGGATTGCTCCTGCATCAGATTGAAGAACATTCCTCCTTCATCGGTAAGAGACATGATAACTTTTTGTACCTCCGGGAATCCAACCTTGCCAGCTTCAACAAGCCCTTTTACTTCATTCTCCGCTACGCCAAACTGTTTTGCCAGCTCGCGTATCATAGGAATACCACGCCCAGTAAACTGATTTAGGTCTTGTGTATATAAACGACCTTGCGTCATAGTTGTGCCATACAGATACACAATATCTCCAAGAGGCATAGAAAGACCTGCCGCGATGTTGCCAAGACGTATCAAATCATCGTTTACTTTCTCCACATCCTCACCGTATGCAAGTAACTGCTTTGCTCCATTGGCTACACCTTGAAGGTCAAAAGGAGTGGTAGCCGCCGTCTTCACCAACTGTTGCATGAGAGAGTTCGCTTTGTCTTCACTGCCGAGCATAGTTTTAAAAGCAACTTCCAATTGCTGGAACTCACCTCTAACTTGAACGATATTTGATATCAGTTCCTTTGCCGTGAAGCCAGCTCCAAACGCAGCAGCAGCTTTTGTCATGCGATTAAATAGTTCTTCAATACCTAAACCGCTCTGCTCTATCTGTTTTGATGTGTTCTTGACTCCGTTTTCCACTTCGCGAAGTCTACGTAAGAAATTAGAATTGTCACCGGTTATATCAAAATGAATTCCAGCCATAGGTCTTTTCGATAAGGAATGTACCGCGCAACATCACACGGCATTGCAAATATAACAATAAAATGACATAGACAATGCCACTATTTACTTAAAAACATCTTTAACCGTTTATTTTCTTATCTTTAATTTTGTTTGTAGTAACATATAAAATATATTTGCCATTATATAATAATATAAAATTATGGATTTCAAGGACCAAATAGTTCAACTTTCAGAGCGTATCAGCAAGCAAAAGGACAGTATAGCTACAGAAGAGGCCACGAAAACGGCATTTATTATGCCAATGATTGCGGCCTTAGGATACGATGTCTTTAACCCTTTTGAAGTCATACCAGAACTTGACTGCGACCTTATAAAGAAAAAGGGAGAAAAGATTGACTATGCCATAATGAAGGACGAAAGCCCGATACTACTCATAGAATGCAAACATTGCAAGCAGGACTTAAACTTGCATGACACGCAACTACAGAAGTATTTCGTCGCATCAAAAGCACGATTCGGAGTGCTTACCAATGGGATAGAATACCGCTTTTATACAGATTTGGAGAAAATCAACATTATGGATGAGAAACCGTTTCTTGTCGTGAATATGCTTGACTTATCAGATGCGGATATAGAGCAACTAAAGAAATTCCATAAGTCATATTACAACGAAGAGGATGTTTTAAGTACGGCAAACGAGTTGAAATACACTACAGAGATAAAATCAATATTGAACAACGAGTTTGCGTCACCGACAGCAGAATTTGTACGCTTCTTCGCACGTCAGACGTACACTTCCGGGCAAATCACATCGAAAGTGATAGACATGTTTACCCCACTCGTAAGGAAATCCATTTCATCTGTTATCAATGATATTATTTCAGATAGGCTCAATACAGCAATAAAGAATAGTGAACATACCAGCGATACGCTTCCAGCACAAGATAGCACACCCGTAAATCTCCCAACAGAAGATGCAAACAAAAAACTTCCGGATGGGATTGTGTACATGGACAAAGAATCTGGAGTTGTAACGACACAAGAAGAATTGGACGCTTACAATATCATAAGGAGCATCTTAAGAAAAAGCATAGATGCAGCACGTATAACTTACAAAGCATATTTTGTCGTTAATCTTGATAACAGTGAATGGTACTGGATATGTCGTATTTCCATAGGTGCAAGAAAGAAGCGAATAGGAATACCAGTAGATAAATACAAAAGCTGCGACTGGATTCAAATTGATAGCATAGACGATATATTCAAATATGCAGATAAACTTGAAGAATCACTTAGAATAGCAATGAGAGAATGAAAAAACGTTTATTTTCAATTTAAATATCATGAATAAGAAAATTGTTGCCATCGTGCTTTTATTATTATTCATAACTGGATGTGGAAACAAAATGTATGAAGATAATATGAAAGTATGTGTAGATGTAATGTCTGATCTATTTCAAACGAGTAAGAAGGTATCTTTTGCATATTCAGAAGTTTGGAGAAATGCGATATTTGATAACAAGGACCATAACGGAAAATATTGCGCTGATTTCAATGAGGCTATAAGCAGATATAAGAACCAGGTAGCCAATCTATATTTTATAACTAAAGGGGTTAAATCGAAAAAAGACAAACTCGATTTACTCATCAAAGAGTTAAAAAATCCCCCATCGAAGTACAAAGAAATATATAATCAAATCATATCTGTATATGCAGATGTACAAAAAATGATAGAACTTTCAGAAAATCCATCAGGCTCTCTTAATAGCTACAATGAGACTATTTCTGAATTGGATTACCAGATAGAAAAAAACATCAAAATATTAACAACAAATACAAGTAAGTAAATTGTTCTACTTCACCGATAAATCACGAGAGATTTTGTAAACCCCTCGTGATTTTTTTATCTTTCATCTTTTATATTGTTCTATTTGTCGCATTTAGTCCCAATTCATAGCTTTGATTTTTGCCATATTTGCAGGGTCATCGGCATTGATGACTCTCCGGTCTTTAGGTATATTGATACGCTTGCGTTCCTCGTCAGACAAATAGATGGATGTTACAGAATCGGCAAGAAGCAATTGTAAATTGGCATAGCTTATTCCCCATACAACATATTCCAAAGTCCATCCATACCTCTCACAAGCAGTATCTATCAATGTGCCATATATGCTTTTACCTCCAAATACAAGAGAATTATTATTATTCTTGGCTCTCATAGCTTTTGCTTGCCATTCTTTTTCCTTATCTATTCCAAGGTGCTTTGTATATACTGATACATCTCCCTCTGACAATGCCATAACCAGCAGTTGCGACAAGCTATCGACATCAAGTTCTTTAAGGAAAAAATCACACCTCTCTTGAACCAAGTCGCAATCAAACAACTCCTCTTTCTTGTTGATGGTATGGTAGGACAAGATACGGCATACAACCTCTTTCTTATCTTGGCACAATCTTAACGCCTCCATATATGGATTAGCCTTTATAATATCAAGATTTATATCAAGACATTCAACAAGTCTTGATATTAGGTACGTTTTCCCAAGAGTAACCGGATATAGATAGAATTGACGTTGATTAACCTTAAAACCATGCGGACGCTCAATTATCGTGTCCGCGATATTCATGTCTATGAGTTTTTTATCTTCTGCCATAACGGTTACTGTTTTTTAAAATTAACGCCAGCTATCCTCACAGACAACTGGCCCTGAAAAAGTACGAGAATCAACTATATAAAAAACAGAGCGGAAATACAGAATTGAACTGTAACCTAATGTCTGGTTGACATACGTGCATCCATTACACCATTTCCGCAATACACGTGGGTATAAAGCCCCCACGTTCGGCATTACCTATTGAAAACTCAACCTCCCACGCTGGCATTAGGGGCGACTTCAAATTTGTCTACTTCTCCTGATTCATCTTCCGGGTCACATTCAATCTTAGAAATTGAGCCATCCGATCCCGTTACAATAATCTTACCCCATTGAATCTGCTTTTTATCAGCTCCCGGTTTTAAGGCATCAAACATATACGCCCAAATACCACCGTCCGCTGTAGTAAACGTATCTTCGACAGAAACAGTGGTCTTTTCCATGCAAAAGCCTTGAACATCCGGGTCTTCCGGTTGTAAAGCAACTGCATAATTGTGGGCAACCACTCCGTCACTGTCACTGATAGGTCTTTTACGCCCTTTTGCAGCACGGATATTAAGAGCAAGAGCATACGTATTCTTGCCGTACTTAACATCCTCATTTTCCCCACCTTCAATCTTTGCTTCCTGCTTATCTCCTTTTGTTGTCGTCAACTGTGTAGAATTCTCTACCGGTGTTGGAAGTTCTTCCCACTTTGGAGAAGATGCATCCAAATCTTTTACGAATATACGGGGTTTTCCCCACCCGATTACTGCCATAGTTCTATATCGCTTAATATAGTTAACAATTATTCATTACATATCTCAATGTACAGCTTGTTGTTGATGAAATGCTCTGCACGACCATTCTCAAACGAAACGCCTACAGGCATAACCTTCTGGCTACATTCTTTGGGAATAGTATGGAACTCTTCTTTACGTATATAAAAGAGAAACTTGCACAAATCACACAATTCTCCTATACGGAGCGTATGTTTTTCCCATGCTTTCGTTCTCGAATTCCATTGGTCACCTACATACACATTGACATTCACATAAGCCCGTTGGATTTGACCGCATCCCTCATTAGCAAGTACCGATATGACAATATCCTCCTTGTCCGATTTATCCGGCCTTCCCCTATCACTCAATTTACCGGTTACGCTCCTTTCAAGGATTGAGCCTTTAATCTTGTGATATACGAACTTCGATACTTCAATGTCTGATTTCATCATTTGGCAATCTGTCTTTTTAATTTTTCAAGCATCTTGGGAACTTGGTCTATTGCCCATAATTCCGTTGACGCAAGCACGTCCTTGTTAGCCATCGCTTCCACATATTCAGCATAGTTCATCCCAGCCACCACAACAAGGACATAGTCATTGGAGTATCTCCTAACAAGCTCCTTTGCCAAGTCCTTGCCGTTTTTTACGCCTTCTGAACCGTTTTTAACCTGATTAAAGTCCGAGTATTGTACAATGCTACCATTATGGGCTATTACATAACCAACTGAACTACGCAGATTACCAGACTGGTCATACCAACTTTTATCACCGCCCCTATCACGTACCTTGACAACACATTGTTCACCAAGATACGACAAAGCGCGTATTGTCAGCCTTTCAACCCGTTCCGCTTCTTTCATCAGTACTTTATGAATCTCATCCAGTTTGGTAGTCATTCTTATTCCCATATCCTAAACCCAAATCTTGCACTGAAGTTGGTAACGATGAAAACCTTTCACATTAAACTCCCTCTCAATTCCTCCCAAAAGAATCAATTTCACCCTGTCACCTATTGTAAAATTACGGCAGTCCGGAGGAAGGTTGTGCACCTCATAGGAATATTTTCGTGTCACACCGTCTTCAAATTCCTTTTCATCCGCTTTACCGGAAGGGACAGCATCACAAGGAATATCACCTTCCCAATGCTCTTCTCCAGAATGGTAATCTCCATTTTCATCCTCATATCCAAAAGCGGATACAAGATATTGCAACTTGTGCGGATTTCTGTTCAATACTGCCATTCTACAACAAACAATCACCTACATATACCATCGGCTTAGGCTCCAGTTCTACCGAAGGCTCACCGATAGCATTGTAGATAGAGTTAACACGTAACAGAATACGTTCCTTGTCTTTATCAGACAAAGCCCCGAAAGACTTGTCTGCTTCAGAAAAATTGATAGCCTGAACTAAAGACCAAAGACAGTCAGCAACAGCCCCCTGATAGTCATCAGAATGAGCCATGTCGTAATCAAACTCATCATCTGCTTTGAAATTACGTTTAATCATAACATTCTCTACAAAACCTTCTGAAATCGGGTAGTGTATTTCATCTTTGAGGGCTTGCTGTACTGTCTTCATGGCTTACTCTGTTGCTTTATGGGATTCAACCGCTGCTTTCAGCTTAGCTTCATCAGAATCGCTCAGCCTATTCACCGCATTTATCAACTTGTTGTCACTTACAGTAGATGCAAGGTTTGCACTTGCAATCTTGTTGTATTCGGCAACAAACTCCGGTTTCTTGTAAGTGTTCCCCCAAATTGTAATCTTTACATCAGTGGAGTCTTTAGCCTCTTCCGTCGTATTTACGGCTTGCGCATCTGTTATGTCTTGATAATAGATTTGGTCCACACCTTCAATAACCGTAAGCGCGAGCATTTGTCCGGCTGTGGTTTCGGTTAGCGGATTAGTCGTTCTGTAACGGCTGATAAGTTTCATATCATCAACCGTGGTGTAAACCACACCTTCTACCGGGCTTGTTTTTTCTGCCAATGTGCCCCATACCAGACTTCCGACATTTTCAGTGGTCAGATAGACCAGACGGTTGGCATTCCATGGCTTGTAAGCCTTGCGAACTCCGTCCTTTTCGCTGATAATAGAACGGTCTATCTTCAAAAATTTCACACCATTGTAAGCATCTGCAAACGCTTCGTCAAATAAAGAGGCGGTAGGGGTCGGCAAAGAAGTGTTGCTGTCAAATGTCTGCCCTCTATAAGTGGCCACCAATTCTTTGGCACCTTGTGTCTGGCGAAGCCTCTTATAGGTAGATGAAGCGATACAAATAGTGGTGATTGAATTACCGTCCGCATCGGCTGCGGAAAGCACATTTTCGATGTCATCCAATGTTATTTCACCGGGAACATTGACTCCGTAACCGTTCTTTGGCAAATAACCGAAATCAACACGCAATGCTGTTCCGACATTCGTCAAGTCTTCAACTGCAACAATCCCCTCGCATAATGCTGTAAGGAAGTTCGCTTCGTTGGACTCATCCAGACCTATCGAACAGAACAAAGGATCATTGGTCAACTTTGCTGCAATCTGCGGCCACTGATTCCCTTGAGCCCTCATAATGTTTATAGTATTGATGTCCGACTCTTCCATAACGCGAGAAATACCCTGCTTTGGAAGGACACCGCTTGCATGCGCCAACGAATCACGCTTCTTGATTGGAAGCGGAGAGTTCATTGAAATAGTGTCCGCTTTTACATACGTAGTATCAACAGACGCACTGGTCCATTTTTGGTCTGCGGAATATACTTTACGCAGCATAGTCTTGTGAAGGTAGGTGCGTTTTCTAGCACCATTGCGCTCACCTCCCTCTTTTTCCACGATGTTCTGCAACTTCGGGAAGATTCTTCTTGATAAGTCTGCAAATTGTGATGCAATCATTTAATTTTCCTCCTCTAATTTAATCGTGCATAAAATACAATGAAGGCAACGCTTCCTTCAAGTCGCTTTTGATACTGTCAATCGGATAAGGCAAGGCCTTATCATTGATTTCCCCGTCATACTGAATGGCGCCTCTCGCATCGCTTGCAAGAGTAGTGCGTACCCAAACGCCAACATATTCATGATTGGACGGAAGAGATGAATACGAACCTCCCGATACCGGCATGGGTTTGTATTCATTTTCATCATTTTTGTTACGAATGATGATATGCCCGGCTTTTACATACTTTTCAGCATAGCCTTCCACGTTCAATGAACGACCACCTATAATTCTTCCTCCTTTACGGCGAATAACAATAGAATCGAGTCCACCATCGAATGTTTCCATTTCATTTGCCAAGTTTACTGTTCCTGCCATTTTTTTCAGTTTTTAGATGAGACTAAAGGTTGCTAACAATAGCGTCAATTTCCTCATCGGTTAATACTTCTTCATCTTTAGGCTTACCACCTCCCGAGCCTGGAGGATTTCCCAAATTGGACAGACCCGCATCGGCACGTTCTTGATTATAAGCCTTCAAATCTTCCTCTACTTCGGAATAGAACTCATCGAACTCATCGTCATTTTCAAACTTCATCTTATTGAAGGATTTCAATGTACGGGTCCCGAATGTACCAGCATCTTTCAAAAGGGATTCAAGCTTCTCCCTACGTGTAGTAGTAACTTTTTCACCTTTCAACGCTACGATTTCATTATTCAGCAATTGAACCGTTTGCACTAGACCTTTAGCCCATTCCGGAGTATCATCGCTCTTTCCTTTGTTTTGGGGATTTTTTTTTGAACCAGTCTGGCGTGCTTGCATGCCCGATGTATCATCATCGTCATCATCATCGTCATCATCATCGTCATCTGTTTCAGGGTGGTTTTTCTTCCATTCATCAAGCAAACGGTTGGCTTGTGACTGGCCGAAAGTAAGGTAAGGAAGAACCGCTTCAATTTTTTCGTCAATCTCAGCGTTTACATCCTCTTCTGAGGCATCATCAGCGGAAATAAGGTTATCGGCAATCTTAGCGGCGATACCCTTCAATTCCTTAGAGTTGAACCCTAACGCCTTCGCTTTAAGTTTCAACTTTACGAACACTTGTTGTCTTCTGTTCATTGTGAAATGTTTTAATTAATAAAAACGGCCTGCAAACATTTACATGCAAGCAGACCGTCAACCTTCTTACCTTAATACATTAAGAGCAATGAATCAGTATTTACGACAAGTACGGTTGCATGTAACTTCACATGCTTTATGCAAATATAAGAAAAGTGACGCTTTTAGAGCCACTTTTATATGTTAAACTATTATAATAAAACGCACGCTACAAGAGCACCTTGTAAACTGCACCACGAAATTGCTTGTAATTATGCACAAGTGATTGTTATTTAAGATATGACGGGTTGTCCTTTAAAAAATACGGCAAAGTACCTCGCTTCCTTGCACCTGCTATGCGTTTCGAATTTATGGCAACCCACTGCTTGAATGATTTCGGTACATCCTTGACTTTATTCACACTTTCAGTTGTAGGTTCACTTCTACCATCCCATTCCCAAAACTCTTCTTCCGTTTTGAGAATAGGCACCTTGTAACATAAATCATTCGGATGCCAGCCAGTCCAGGTAAAGTCTTTAGGGTATTTCCCGGCAAGAGTATCGCAAATATCCCCATGTGGCATACGATGACGATGGTTTCCGCTCAATTTTATCTCGTATCCTACCACAAAATCCATCTGTTTCCATCGTTCATTTTCAGCCGTCCTATAGGCCATATTTATCTCAGAACGGGCTAAACGTATAGAACGGTATTCGCAATCCATCAAATGTTCCGCACTTCCGTACTTATCCTTGTAATCCTTTTGCAGTAACGAGAAATCAAGAAGATACTTGCTTATCCGCTTACTCAAAGTTATGGCGCTAGTGCCTTTTTGAATAGCACATGAAATAGCTGCTTCAAGCTCTTGCTTATAGATGGTGGACTGCTGCCAAAGTTTTGCAGAGACATTGAAGCCCTTATCCTTCCGGTTTTGAAACGCTTTCAAAGCATCATGATTAGTCTGATATAAAACCTTATACTTTTCTTTATCTACTTGGGCATTATAGGCTTTCAAAACTTTATTTGCCATCAAGTCTTGCACTTCATTGCTATTCTTCCATTCTTCAGATGTACCTCGATAAATAATCGTATGAATATCATTGACAAATTGAACCTGTATATCATCTATCTGTTTTTTAGTCTGTGGATAATCAGACCATTTAAACGGCTTTCCACTATCGACCGAATAATCAGTACGTGACACAACCTTAGCTGCTTCCAAATTCAAGGTATCATATATCTGCTCCACCAAAGCCACATACTTATTCAGCCTTGTGTTGAGTTCTTGATATTTTTTCTTCTGATTCGGAATCTTAGGCTTTGGCATATTGGTCTGTTTTTAATATATTTATTAGGGTAGGCAGAAAAAGCACAGGGGCAAGACCGAAAAAAATGTTCTATTTTCAAGATTGACTCATTTTTTATTAAACTTATCGCATATATCCCTATTCAAAAACTTGCTCCATTCAAGAAAGGGAAACAGCACATGAAAAACTCACCTTTTAAGTTTTTTTCGTGCCAGTCATAGCTATGCACGCAATCCCGACAATGATATTTTGATTGAAAGATTATCTTTTTTGACATCTGCGAGTTTGTTCCTAATTTTTATCAACTTTCGGATACAAACAATGTTTCACCACGATTTTACCACAGATAGGACAATCTTGTACAACATATTCTACCATAATTACCCTTGAATGTTTTTTCATATTTATTCCGCACTTTCAAATAAACCGTTCATTCTTGATTGCTTTGCTTGTAAATCCATCGCATCTTCTTTCTGTATCTGCTCCAAAGTTGCCTCCGGATTATTAGAGCCAGCCTCTCTAATAGTTTGCAACTGACTCTTGATTGCCTTGCCACCATTCTGTTTTATAAGCCTATCAGTCATTGCATCTTCGTCCATTTGAATAAATGGAGTAATTACATGTTCAACTTCTACATTGTCAATCTCCTTTTCCCATGATGTATTCATGCTTTTCAAGAAAGCCTTGATTACGCTGCATTCACGTTCAAAAGCTTCTATCCAGGCACCACTTTCATCACCTACTTTCAGATGAGCATCAGTAAGTAACGTTTGACGGGCATCAAATCCTATATTGCCAAGCGATTTCATGTTCTCGAATGATATATCCGGCATTTGCGATTGAGACCAGAACATATTGGTCAGAGTGCTTACATGGTATTTCAAAGCTTCGATAGCCTGAGACCATGAAACATAAGACACATCACCATTTTGTTCTACACGGTAAACCCTACGGCTTTCTCCTTTATCCTCTCCTCCTTTTATACCACCGGCTATTTTAAGAATTGGAGCTGAATTATATGCTATTACATCACTATTGCGTGAAAGGGTATATTCTATCTCATTACGCAAATAAGACAAACCATGATAAATGGGAGCCGGACGATAAATATAGACACCGGGAATCTTCAATATAGTTATTGGTTCCGCTTTGATTTGTTCCCATCCTTCACCATTCTGTTTCCACTTGTAATGGAATTTGGAAGTATAGGTCTCAAAAAATAAAATTCCTTTATCTTTGACTTTCTTTGAGTATTCGAATGACATGGCAATCATATCCCCAAGTTCGTCAAGTAACGGATACAACCTCACACCCTCCATCGGAGAGTAAGTCTTGCATTTTAATTTGAACCGACTTTGAAAACCATATAAAGAGTTGGGATTTTCAACCGTATACCAAATGGTAAACACCTCGCATGATGCAAAATAGGCGTTGCCGCGTTTAATGTTTTCACTGTCTATACGAGCATACTTGTATATGTTCTCAATTGCTTTCGCTATCTGTTGGCGAGTTTCATTGTCCTCTATATTATGATAGACACGTTTTACCGGAATGGAAAACATGAACTCTGTCATTCGCTTTGTAAGGAGTTTTTCAAGGCCTATATAGATACGCGAGGCTTTTTCTGTTGTACCATCAGATTTTGTTTTGTCCTTTCTGGTAATTGTATCAGAAACTATTGCATGTAACGTAGGTTCATAGTCTTTAATAAGCTCATCCCATAAGGGGACACAGACTGATTTTTCTTTCAAGTCATTGATGATGTCATCAATAGGTCGTGAACTGTCTAAAATAGCGGTCGTTTCGTCCATAGGCATGTTCCGTATATCTTCATACGGTGATTAGTTGAACATAATAATATTCTCTATAAAGAAACCGGATAGCACAATACGTACTACCCGGTAACGTGAAGGAGCACGTTAGCATCAAATGCTATGGTGCAAATATAGCAAAAGTGGCAATAAAAATGCCACTTTAAACAAAAAAATTCACTTTAAATCCAATATTTTATATTATCCGTTTGCGCTTGGTACTATTTTTAGTACCTTTGTATAAACGAATAATTATGGGTACAAAGGAAAAACTAATAGAGCGCATTTTGTTATGCCCAAAGGATTTTACCTATGATGAAGCAAAACGCTTATTCGGGATTTTTGGATATAAGGAAAGTAACAAAGGTGCCACATCAGGTTCCCGTGTTGAATTTATAGGACCGGACGAGGAAGCCCCTTTCATTTTACATAAGCCACATCCCGGAAGCATCTTGAAATCATACGTGATAAAAGGAATAATCGAGCATATAAAGAAAAACAATTTGATTGAGAAATATAAACAATCCAAAACAAAGTAATTATGGGACTCTTAAAATACAAAGGATATTCCGGTTCTGTAGAATACAGCCCGGAAGACAATTGTCTGTTTGGAAAAGTGCAAGGGCTAAGAAAAGCGTCAATACTTTATGAAGGGAGGTCCGTTGATGAGGTCCGTAAAGACTTCGAGGAATCTATAGACTTTTATCTTGAAAACTGTAAAGAAAGGGATATACAGCCTGAAAAGCCTTATAGTGGGAAGTTAAATCTACGTATGTCACCAGACTTGCACTCCCGTATAGCTGCTTTCGCTTCCAGCACTGGAACAACAATTAATGAATTTATCAATAAAGCTATATCTAAAGAACTTGAACACGAAATGGCCTTGTAAATACCGGACATAAAGAGAGGGTATGCGATACCCTCTCTTCTAAATAACTTACCGTAACTTGTATCAATGACTTTGCAGCCATTTATCCCGTTTTTCTCTGCACGCCTCTAAGGTTGGAGCACAATAAGAAAACAGCTCACCGTACAATAGAAATGCACCGACTTTCACAAGCCAGTGCACATAAGAGCAATGAAAACACAAATTAGAAGTGTTTTCGGTTACAAAGGTACTAAAAGAAACACAACTACAAAAAGTCTTTAAGCAACTCTTCTTCACTAATAAAGCTGTAATCTCTAGGATAAAACGTATTCGCTAATGCATCCATCCAGTCAGGAGAACGTTTAATACGTTTTTTGACATCTTCCTTAGGTTCAATAATAATCTTCCCATTACTAAGGAATTTCCACTTGGTTTCAGTAGCTTCTTCCATCAACTGGTCGCACGGCGGCAAAGCTGCACCAAAACCATTTTTAGGATTGAGCCAATCACGTAAAGCCCAATACAGATATGCACGCATGTTGGCAAATTCGTACTCTCCGGTAATATCATGCAATCCATCTGCCCCTTCCGAGTATTTGCATGAAAAAGCATTTGTAAATTCTTCTTCCAACAAACGGGAATAGACACCTGCACCCTCCCCTATCGTATCAATAAACGCTTTTGCTCCTTTCTTCTTCAAATAAGGTATTGTCATACCAACCACATGCATATGGTCTGCACGTCCGGCAGATTGATGCACCTCAAACTGTGGTACATAGTTGCCATATCGGGGACAAAGCACGCTATTATCACGTCCCATACCGGCAACGTCAACTCCTAATTTACAAGATTTGGCTGGAGTAAAACCACTTGTCTGCAATTCTTGCCAATTCCTATTTGCAATCTCTATCCATTCGTAAGGTATAAGTACATCCTCGGAAACTTTAGGGAACATGCCTCTGACCTTTACACGGAAAAGGTCATTAGGACGGTACAGCTTTCCTTCCCACATAAAATCTCCATCGCCTTCATTGAAATCCGCTTTTTGTAACGGAGAACACCAGTTTAAAACTTTGTCCTTTACCCATTCATAATTCACCTGTCCAGGAATAATATCTTTTCTTGATACAACATTTTCTGCATTTAGAGAATCAAGACGAAACTTTGCAAAACGTTCCGACTTCATCGCACGTGCAGCATAACCAGTAGTAACATTCGGGTTAAACACAATAAGAAAGCGAGAATTACCTTGTAAGTTTCCTTCAATGGCATTATATGTCGCTTCTGATATACCGGAAGCTTCAGTAACAACAAACATTGTGTTCACTGCATGGAAACCAGACCATGCTTCTGTATTGTCGTCACCAGCTTTAAACCCTGTTAGGAACCATTCTTCATAATCAGTCTTTATACCGGAAGACAACAATCTGCCCGGAAGAAAGCCCGCATTTCTGTATAAGCGCGATATTTCCGGAATCATGATATTCTGCACTTGACGGGCCGTCGGTGCCGTCATGGCTATTTTTGTGTTTTTTGTCAACTTTCCATCTTTCCAACGCGGGGTAAGATACATGAAGCACAAAGATGCACAAGCGGCTACAAAGTCCTTGCCACGGGCTGTACCTGATGCAACGGCTGTCATCGGGTTATATTGAACAGAAGAAATTATATCCTGCTGTTCTTTATCCAAACGTGCCTTAAGGGCATCACGGACGAACCTATTCCAGTCCTCAGTCCATGATTTGATTTTCCGCAAAGCTTTTCCATCTGATATTGTCATTCTTCGTCGTCCGGCAATTCCTGCATCAATTTCTCAAACGGATTCACATTCACATCCTGCTCCACCTTTTCAATATAACCTCTATGTTTCATTTTGGTCTTGCTCAGCCAAATAAGCATAGTATTATCTTGCTCCGTCAAGGCTTTGGCGAACATCGTAGTTTCCAATTTATCGTAAAAACTTTCCTCAACATCCTTCCATTTCTCTGCAAAATCCGGGTCATTTGCTTTCCACTTATAAGCAAGAGTTCTGGATATATTCGCAGCTTCACATGCAGATGTTACATTAAGCATTCTTGTGTCCAACGCTTTAAGAAACAACTGTTTTTTCTGTCTGGTATTAAGCCTATACTTCTGTGCCATCTTTATTGCCCTCCAATACATTGTTTACGATTTCCAACATCTTACAGATACTCAAAGCCTGAGCCTTGATTTTATACTTTGTCTGAACTTTAGCCGACACCTCATTCAATCGGTGCATTGTATCCATATCCACCAAAGTTAGATTACCAAGTTCTTTTTCCGAATAGCAATCCAACGTTTCCATCAACTTATCAAATGTAGTTTTCTGCGTATCAACAAACATGAGAGTTACCGGAACGATTTCGTTATTCGGCATTTCAACCGTATAGTTGATGTCCTTCACGCTTTCCAGAACTTCATTGCTGATATGCGCATATTCTTTTAGAGCGACATCCGTTATCTCGTCCAATAGCTGTTTCAATACTTCCGCATCGTCCTGCCCAACTATACTGTTATGTGACAATTGTGTTGCCAGCAACCAATCGTTTGTAGTCTCTTCTTCATCTATGTACATAACATGGATGGATGTAAGACCGGCCATCTTTGCCGCTTGTGTTCGGTGATTACCACTTACTACCGTATAAGAACCATCCGAATGCTTTACACAAAACGGTACAGACGATAATTGACCGTCCCTACGAATGTTATTCACTAAGGCATTAAACGTGTCCTGCTGCATAAAATGAGCATTTTTCTTGACCAGCTTAATGTCAGATAATTGCACTTCCGCTATCTTGAATTTTCCCATTTATTATCCCTTTCTCGGCTCATCACCGTATTTTTTCACAAAAGCTTTTAAAATATCGTCCAATTTTCCACGAATACCTGCATCCTGTATGTAATGGAGTTTACCAACACAGCGTTCATGCAGTTTGAACACTCCCCGATACTTCATACTTACCGGTTTATCGGTAAATACAGAAGTGGCAATCACTCCACATTCATGTTTATATCTTATATCCAATTCATATTTGAACTCTGACGAAAGTACACCCATTATTAGCAATCTACTCAATTTTGGTAATGGATGGTCTATCACAAAATCCGACTTCATCCAAACTGCATCCATGCCGTATTTACTTACCTTCAAGAAATCAAACATACAAGCTCCGAACACATAATCATCCAGAAACCATAAATAACAGAACGGTGCAGAACCTAGAATAATACCCTTTTTCAAGTAAATCATACGCAGATAATCAATCTCTGCCATAGAAGCACGTACAAACCGGAGCTTGCTTTTATCTGTAAGCATATAATCATCCGGCAACCGTTTATATTTTAGAGGAATGATAGTCCGTTTACTAAAACTGCTGTCTCCACTTTCTACCACATTAGACCAAATATATGTGCGTTGGTCTTTGAATACCTCTCTTCTACCCATAAATCCATGCTGTGAGAGAGCCATGTAATTAACTTGTTCTTCATCTATTTCTGCATATTTCGTTTTAGTTCGTTCTTGCCATCCGAAATCATCCAGCAAGAAACGCTGTAATGCGTTGCTTGTGGCTTTCATGCCGGAATGAAATTCATTCTGATAGATTAGTATATCATTCTCTTTACAATTAAGAATAGCATCTGATATATCAGCACAATAGGATACTTCAATAGACTTGCTTTTAAGGCTATCCACAAGTTTTTGATAACGTTCCGCATACTTCTTATGATAATACTCCAACTTAGACATGAAATCGTCATAAAGAGACTTATGGTAAATATCCTGCGAGTTTTTGTGCTTCTTAATCGCGTTGAAAAGATGGATGGTGGCTATGATTTCAGCCGGGATTTCAGATTTGATGTTCAGAAAATCATATTCATCATTAAAGTGCAGTTCTTTTATCTCACCCCTGATTGCCTTGTACATCATGTAGATAAAATACTCTTTGGTGTAAACTTTAATTTCCCTATTGGTAAGGACTTGCTCTATATCCATATAATATGAGTTTACCACATGAGCAACATCAAACTTGGCCGCTTCTTTCTTGATGAAGGAAAGCATTCGGTTTGACTTCTTGAACATGGAACCTACTATAGTGACATTATCCGAGTGCTCTGCCGCCCAAAGTAGCGGTTTATGCCTTTGGGGAACTTTAGAATAGTCAATATGAAACACCTCAAGACACCTATCAACTGTAGTAAGTTGCTTATACTCTTCCATATCTTCATGTAAGTAGGCATACTCTACAAATGAATACATGAACTTGATTGTTTCCAGCACCTTGTCGAAGTTCCAAGAGCTATTGAAGATGCGAAACTCTGCCGTTCCAATCTTCTCAATGGAACATAAATTAAGCCAATACCGGATATGCCCTCTGTCTGAACCATTGTTAAAGACCTTCAGCAAGTTATCGATATTATCGGCTTCCAGTACACGCTTTACCACATCCCAAGGTGGGCTAGGCACAAGGTATTTCGTTTCCCACCATTCCGCGATGTCAAATATCCGCTTGATAGGATATGCAGTATAATAAGAGAGGACAAACATACGCTTAATAACATCCAAATCCATATCCCTAATGTACAGATGTGCATCAAAGCCTTCATTCCACATAAGATAGCTCCCTGCATCTTTCATGGTCTGAATGAAGTCCTTCAATTCCTGCAAATCTTCCATACAATAATGATATGGTCGAGTGTTTATCTCACCGCCAAACTGACCGTGATGTGTAACAGCCGAACCATCCGAATTATTCATCATGGTCAACTTGTTGTCCGTCCACTTGTAACCGGATGGAAGTGGGATACGCTGTTTTTCACCATCGGCAAACTCCAATTCCATGCCAAATGTACGATTGGCAATATAGTCAATCCAAGGTTTATCTATATTCATGTTCTGCATATCTCAACTTGACTAATGATTTATAATTGGGAACAAACGTAACAACATCACCAATGCAATAATCTGAAGCTCTGCCACAACACTTCATCATAGTGTATTCGCTGGAGCAATCCGAATAGACCAATTCCCTATTTGCACATGAGCAATCCTGCATATCAGCCATAGAATAGCCGCAATCAAGAAGTATTTGGTTGCGGTCCGGAAAAACCCCTATAACTTTAGTACTTAATTCAATGCCATTCCTCCCTAATTTGTATTCATCTTCATTATACGGAATTGTGCCAAACAACATATACTCTCCTATACGTACATCGCTAATGAAATCCGGAAGTCTTTCGTTTTGTCCCAGCCAAAAGCTACCACCCAAACTAATTGATTCTGTACTTGTTTTCAGTGTATTCCATATATCATACAATCGTCGTAGTGACGGTCTATTTTCATTCAAGCAACCAGAAGTAATCATTCCATAGGCATGAGAATTGTCATCACATGCACGAACCATTCTGGCTATCTGTTTTGCTTCATATAGGCTTACACCTTCCCTATTATCAAAACCATCGATAGGGATGTAGATATTATTAATACATCTATTCACAACACAATCCATTGCATCATACGTAGTAACGGCAACTGCCCCATTCTGGTGTCTGGCTGCCTTACCGATAGAATAGCATATACTGTCTTTTAAATGGAGACCAAAAATCTTATTGTTTATTTTATCCGCGATATGTCCATAAATATCCTCGTAGAAATCTTTGAACATTAACGAAATAGGAGCATTAACAAGTGTTTGCGCCTTTTCGATATTCTCAATTATATTCTTGGTATAAACTATAACTTTCATAGCTCCCACTTTAAAATTAAACGTTCAATCCCTTTGTACTTAGTGTCTCGCTTAAATTGAAATCCAGCATTAGTAAAACTCCTGATGCTTGCTTCATTCTTTGGAGAAGTCATAGCAAATATTTCATGTGCGCCATTAGCAACTAACCTCGCTATATTCGCATTAATAAGTACATATTGAAATCCGTTTCCCCTATAATCAGTATGAACAAAGCATTTATCTATGTAGGCAGTACCATATTCAGTGAAGTATGCAAGCGAATAAGCGACCAGCTTGTCATTTACCAGTAATCCGAAACTACAATCAGATTGCAAGCACCTTACTATATCTTCCGGTTCCGATGCAAAGCACATATCCGGACTGGAAATAAGAGCTTGCTCCATTTTTTCAATATCGGATATATCATACATGGACAAAGATTTGACCTGCATTTTATATTCTATACTTCCTTTATGCGTTGGGAATAATGGTTCGTAACGGTCAATCCATGCTTTAGAAAGGAATACATCTATATCAACTTTAGGCGACAACACTTTTTTATAATTGTCGAAAATATCTAATACAAATTCCTTATGCTTTGTAAGTTGTTCATTCTTCAACGGACATTTACCACTACGAAAAACAAAGCCTTTCTTTACCGACTTTACCCACAAAGGATAAGTTCTACACATAATAGGCTTGTAACCATTATCACATGATTTGCAGTCTCTAGCGATACATTTTACCTTTTTACCGCCAAAGTAATCATCATCTATAATATGTAAATGGGAAATTTCTTTTTCATACCCGTCAAGTTCATGGGGGAGAATTACAATATGTCCGTCCGACCCGAACGAACAACACTTCCAACCGCAGCCGGAGTTTTCACATGCTTTTATTAGTCCTTTATCGTCCATATATTGAGGTTGTATATAACTTCATATACATTTTGCGTTAAATGCCTGCCGAGCGTATTCCCGACAGGCTTAACACAAAATTCAATCATTCTGCAAGCTACTTGCAAGAACACTTATGCAATCTATTCGGCTTCTTTACAGTCGTGTCAGATGGCAATTTCCATCACCCCGTAAACTGCACAAGCTTTTATGCTCTTGCTTTTGCTTATCGCTACTATAAGGGTTGAGGTGGTAACAGGACTCGAACCTGCAATGATAGGTTTAGCGACTGAGCTGTTGTTAGCTTCTTCAGCGTCCTATTCAGTACTATCTACCGCAATGTAGTGTCTACCATTTCCACCATACCACCAAATTTGCTTGTCTTTCCAAGCTGTCAGATTGTTCGCAGTACCAACTAAATGCAAGGAATCGAACCTTGTCGCCTACTTAACACAACCTCAATCAACGAGCCGAGTTTAACGGCATTCGAGCGGAAACAAGGAATCGAACCCCACTCTTTGGCTGGAATGCCAACGCTCTACCGATGAGCTATTTCCGCAAATGCTTGTCTATTCCAAGCTGCCAATGGTTTCCGTTTTCAATTGACGTGTGTATCCATAACCATAAAAAGCCTCACACATATCTTTAGAACAAACTTGCTTGTTCATACTTAGGTTCTTTTCTCTCAACCACCCCGAACTCTTTGATTTCGATTTCGGTCTTTTCTGTCAGCCACTTTGCCAAAATATGGCGATGGCAAAAATCGCCGGCTTTTCATAGCAGCAAAGAGCTACATCTTGACCGTTACTAAATCGTTGGATGGTTTGAATCAATTCCTGCGGATTGACTTTTGAAAGGACATCGTTTAGATACATGTTCGTGTATTCTTCATAAGTCCATTTATCATCCAACATATATCTTCTTGGCGCCACCTCTATTATTTGAGGAGCATTGTAATATTTTGGTTTACCCAAGGCAACACATATCATTTTGATGTTAGATGCTTCTAGCTTTCTATGATTTCCGAAATAACTTGTGTAAATTTTCATTGCTCTTTTTTTTATTTTTATGGTGTAAAGATACAAAATATGACATAAAAAGCGCCACTTTTAGTCATAAATTTATCTAATTTGATGATTTTATTGTCTCAACCTTGTAACATTTCATCATGTGGTCTGTTTCACGTCCCATATTGAAGGTATTACCGAGATAGTATTTATGGGCTTCTTGCTCTGATAGATTGATAGGAGTAACGAACCAGTCTTCATTACCTTGTTCGTCTTTCAAATATACTTTTACTATTGTTATCATCGCTCTATATTTTATCCGTTATACGCTGCTGTTATTTCTTCAGCTTTTAACTCCTTGGTTAGTTGACCGTTCTTATAAAACCGCACTGCCACTATTCTTACTGTATCAGACAAGAACCGACCACAATCATTGGTTAGCATTACTTTTAATTTGATTGCTTTAGCCAAACTTTTGGTACGTTTCTTGATTGTATTTTTGAATCCAAAAACGAAATCTTCGGTGTCAATCTCGAACTGATAGGTGTCAGAGTGTAATATCTGGTTAAGCTCGGATGTCATTTGTTCTATCTTGCTCATATTATACTGATTTAAGTGATTCAAGAACTCTCATGTTTTCACTATCCTTACTTACAATGAAACGATAAACCCAACCACCTTGCGACAATTCATTTTTAAATTTTAAGCCCAAAGAATGAAGTTTATTAGAAACCATTTCAATGTCCTTACTTCGATTGAACAAAGAAGCAACTCCTATACCATAAGATGCAGGATATATGCTAATACTATTTTTATCTGCTATCTTTTGAAGATATTCGTACAAACTTTTATATCTATTCTCTTTACTGATTTTATCAAGCACCCATTCAACAGTGACTTCTTTTTCCTTTGGAGTTTTAAACGACTTGCAGAACCAGTCATCCGAGTGACTTTTTGTTCCTATACCTATGTAGGTAGCACTATTATAATCGTTCATATCGACAAAACCGTACCTATCATCTGCCCAAACATTGTAACCAAGTTCATTTAATTTGCTAATTGTTTCTTGTGTAATCTTCATTGCTCTTATTGATTAATTTGTTATTTTTGATATGTAAATATACAAATAATATATTGATTACCAATAAGTTAAATTATAAATATGCATGGCTTAAACTTTGTTTAACTATTTCATTCTCAAGTACTTCGATGTAATAATAGATTTACTTTTCTCTATCTCCTTGTCGATGTCAATTCCAAGTTGACGATAGAACGAGGAATGTCCGGAAAGACTCTCACTTGCTATTTTCAAGGTTCTTTGCTCTTCTTTCGTAAATCCCATGCGAAAAGTGGAGAAGATTGCTAGTGCGGCTTCAAAATCGCCGCACTGGAGTAGTGAAATTGCTTTATTGGTTTTCGTTTTCATCTCCCCACAACTTTTTAGCCAGTTCGTATTTCTTTTGCAGTTCGTTTACCTCTTTCTTGGCATAAGTGAGAGTGTAAGAGTGGCTACGTGGATATTTGCCGGACTTCACACCTTCATGGTATTCTTTCGCTTGTTCCAACTTGTGTTCGTAGAAGTCAATACTTTCCGGCATAGAAAGATTGATCGTTTCAGCGCGTTTTTCCCAGTACTTGGCTACTCTTTCATGTTCGGTAGCCTTATCGCTAAACTCAACGCTTTTCCCCATGTTATTCCAGGCATCATCTATCATTTTGCGATGTCCTCGTTCGCTATGGTGTCCAACTTTGATAGGCTCACCCAAAGAAAGGAAATCGCGATGTTTATTTGATTTCTGAAAATATTCATCGCTCTTTTGTGCTGCTGATAATGCCCATTCATGCCTGCGTTCCGCTCTTTGCTTAGCCCATTCTTGAACATTAAAGCCGTCAGCTCTAACGATGGAATAATAGTAAAACCCATCTTTTTCGAAGATTAGGTTAAATACTATACTTTCGTTCTCCTTACCATACTTGGTGGTAACTTCAATAGTTTCACCTTTTTCGTGCTTCTCATCACACTTTGCCAAAAATACATTTGGCGCAAATTTGTAATACGTGTTCATTGTTTTAATTAAATTGGTTTGACTTATATGAAAAATGAGAAACCACAGCTACTTAGCCGTGGTTTCATCATTAAATAACTTTGGTTGACTGGGTTGAACCAAATCATCGAATAAACCAGGAACACGAGGTTGTAACGCCTTGTATTCTTCCTGAAAGAATTCTTCTTTGGTTCTCCCATGTTTTTTACCCTTTCGTGTATGTACATCGAAAGTGTAATCTGGAATAGGAATAGGGTAACGCCTGACATCATTTATCCACTTTTCTATATCAATATCCTTTCTATCATAGATGAAGTTTTGCAAATGATCCGCATCACGATTCTTTCTACATTCACAAAGGAGAATAACAGCTTTACTGACAAATATCCTCCCTTTGGGTTCAGTAGCAGTCTTGTTTACCAGCTCATGCCCCTGCCACAATGCTTCTATCTCTTTAGTAATGATTCCATAGCAATCTTCAGCACTAATGGTAAACAGACGCTTCCACACATAGTCGCGGTACCCACTCGCCCAAAGTTCCAATGCAAAAAAGCCGGCTACCCCGGTGTCGGCTCGCCTAATGGCTTTCTGCATTGCAGAACTCACCTCAAAGAAATCATATCCGCAAACTGTTCTTATAATCATAATTCTAATTTAATGGTTTGACTTTTAGTTTATTACATCAGTAAAATTAGCTAAAAAAGGCGAATATGACAAACAGAATGGACACCATTTAAACGCCTTTTTTACAGACTATTAGAATTTGAATTTGCATGATATATTATATTGAACGAGCTGCTTTGTTTTGTCTTTCCCATTAGTGGTTGCACTCTTTAGCAAAATACTATCACCAAAATTCTTTTTGATAAAGAGGATAGATTTACGTTCCTCTTCCTGATTCCTTATAGAAGCAAGCCCACCAGCGTTTACAAAAGTGTTCTTTTGCTCAAAATTATACCGCAAATCGGTTAAAACCTTACGTTCTTTGTACTTCATGTAACAAGAAATCCAAAAATCTTCTTTCAAACGTATTTCCTCATTCCACCAAGTGTTTTTGTTATAGATTACTCCATAACTGCAACCGGTTATCATTTTCGAAAGAGAAAGAAAAGCGGATTCATCATACATTACCGGCGATATCCGAGCGGTGAAGCCAAACAGATGTACATCCATCATACTGGCTATCTCAAATAATGACTGAATGATATTAGTTATCTTATCTTTATCCTTTATCCGGCTAGGTTCTCCTTTTTCCACATAAATAGGTTTGCAGGCATGGACATCATCATCAAGCATGAAAAGTTCTCCAAAATGCTTTGCCATCCAGTTACGTTTCGGGATGAGGCCCATAACGTCGTCAGGATGAGTAACAATTTCACATTCCGGGTTAAATTGCTGATATAAGTCAGCTTGACTTTCAGCAACGCAAATGATAGGATCGTTCACCAACTTTTTAGCGAACACCCGGTCATGGCGCTTATGACTTGGTATTACTATTTTGCAAGGCATGGCGAACGTCTTTTATGTCGATTACATTACTCTTACTTACTTTCCCGGTCTTGTACGACTTCATGTGCTGCATATCCAGCCTTTCACGAAGCCAATTACTATCTACCTCATTACTTGAGGTGATGATAAACAACTCATGTTTTTCGTCATACTTTGGAATGAGAGGATAAATGGCTGTATCATCCGTGATGGCATCAAAGCGCTCTTTAAATTCATCCTCTTTCTTCTCCGGGGCAAATTCGATGCCCCAATCTTGGAGTTCCGCCTTATTCCACTCGTTTTCCATAACGTCCAAATCATTCTCACCAAAATTGACATTATCTTTAGTGGCATATTCCCTCAACTTCTTAACGGGGATATCAGGTGCCAGAATTTTACAAGGCAGTTCTTTATAACCTAACTCCTTGCAAGCTCGCAAACGTAAATTACCACAAACAACAATATATCTGCCATCATTGTAGGGAAAAACTATAAGTTCCCGAAGCTCAAGCATCTCTGGCGAATCCTGAATGCTTTTCTTCATCGCTTCAAAGCGGTAATCACGAAAAAAACGTGGATTTTTCGGCAATCCCGTGAGCTGCCCCTTATTAAAATCAAGTAGGCAGACTTGAATAATCTCTGTCATAACTAACTATATTAAAATCAACAACACAAAATCAACAACACAAACAGTCAGTAACAACACCTAATCATTTTTTCTATCATCGAACTCTATCTTATCTTTGATAAGCTGTTCAATGTCCTCACAACCAAATCTTTTTAAATAGGCAACAAGGTAAATTATCATCTCGGCTGCCAATTCTTCATCTTCCGAATATTTAGGAAGATTATCACTCCTATATTTAGAAGCAATATCGAATTTTCTCCAAACGGCTTCAATTCTTATGCTAAACGCTTTTCTTGAGCTATGCTCATTCATCTTAAAGCGCTTCCTCATGATATTCAAGCATCTCTGGGCAAACCTATTCAATGTTATCATATCGATCGGGTTAAATTGTTAGACTATGAATAATCTCACACGATTCTATTAGGTTGGTCTCTGATGCGAAACCAATGAACATATTCTTTATATATCAGCATACTAATTATTTATTTTGAGGGGTCTGTTGTATCTAAATATTTCCTGTACTCTAATTCAGTCTTAGCAAGATTGATTACGGTATTAACCCCTTGGAAAACTTGTTTTGCTTGGCTCACTTTACTAGGATCTTCTTTCACATCCTTTATTTGTTGAAGAACCAAATTCCTCAAATCTTGTAAAATGGTAGGGTTCACTGTAGACACCTTATTCAACCGTTCATTAGCTAACACGACAACTGTATTTGTTATTGGCCGGAAACGGTTCAATTTGGAAGCCAAATCAAACATACTAAATACCAACACTTTGCCATTATTCAAGTATATCTCAACTTCGGTACCATCATCACCAGTACCGTCACAGTAATTAAGAATTACAACTTCTTCATTCTGATAAAGGAATGGTTTATTAACCATTTCTTTCAATCTATCTATTGCTCCATCAGTCATGATTCATTCTTTTTTGTTGCTTTATTAATTTGTCTATTCAAAGCTCCTTTTAGTTTGATTAGGTACTGAACATCTTCCGGATATCGGGCATACAAAGAATTCTCTTTTTTTAATTGTTCAGAACGACTAATCATGTAAAGGTTCTCAATGGAAACGTTTTGCCTGTTGCCATCTTTAAACTGAATATTATAACCAGGGGGGATTTCTCCATTATGCTCAATCCATACAAGCCGATGTTTAAGTTCAAAGACATTCGGTTCGGCAGTTTTCACTTCAATGTAACCGTCACGAGTTATGCGTTCATAACCGACTGGTTTATGATTTTTGGGGATATGTCCTTTCTTAAATCGAGTAGCTTTCGTTTTTGCTAATTGTTCCTCTGACATATATTCCGTTTGCTTACGTCCCTTATTCATCGGTTGGTGTCCTTTGGGAAAGAACCCTTTTGAGGAATGTTCAAATAAGAACTTTGCCGACTTTCTCAATTTAAGTTTGAAAGCCATACCGGAAACTGCACTTTCAGTTGAGCCAAGCATCGAAGCTATTTCAAGATTTGTATGATTAGGATAAAGAACTATCAGTTTTTGTCTTCTCTCCGGACTCCAAACCCTCACGTCCGGAGAACGTTTCAGTTTACGAATCAAAGCTTTGGATTTAACAGCTTCAAGTGTTTTACCAAGACGCCCGGCAAGTTCTTTTAAATCAGCAGTCGGGTACTCACTGTCAAGTATAGTAAGTTGCTCGTCAGTCCATGTTTTCATAAGTGCATCAATAAAGAGAGGAAACCGCTAGGCTTCCTCTGTGTTATCGTTATTTAGCTCTTTCAGTCTTTCTTTGAGCTTCTTTTCTTTCTTATCATATGAATCCGCAAGTTTCTTAGAGAGCGCTTTGAAATCATCCGGATATTGTTCTGCAAAAAGGATTTTCTGACACTTTTGCAAATAGGAGTAGAAATTCACATTATTCGATGATAAGCATTCAGCAATAAAGGCTCTATACCATTGGTGTCGGTCAGCTTGGTTGTTCTTGACATAATTTACAAAATCACTCTCACCATTCCATTTTTTCAAATTCAGTTTTTCAAGATAAGTACTGCTACAACCGCTAAGAACCAGCACATCAAAAACAAGTTGTTCATTTTCAGAGAATTCTTTTGTTCTCTGATAATATGTTTTCTCTTGCGCCCACTTGCGCATTTCTTCAGCAGACTTCTCCTTGACTATATCCTTCGCTCTTTTTAATTGGGCGTTTATTTTTTCCCTTTCTATCTCTTTTAGATCGGCAACGGCGGAAGTAGAGGAAGCCGTTGCTTTTCTAACATAATAGAAACTAACGTTAAATTCGGGAGAATAATGTCCAAAAAATGAAAGACAACGATAAACTTCTCCATCTTCAAGCATTTTCAAAGTGCGTTCATCATCTTCTGAATACCAGCACTTACATCTAAAGATTTCATCAGGATCAACTATTTCAAATCCAAGTTGTTTAACAGCTTCCAAAGTTTTTTCATAGAAAACCTTTCTATCTTCTCCCCAATATGTATCGGGACGTCTAGCGATAATTACTGTTTTTCCAAATGAAAGAGGTTCGCCAACTTTAACAAGATGTTCATATTCTAGTTGAATTTTCCGCGTCACATAAGCAATCTGTTTTTTCTCATAGCAAGCAGCATTGATACATCTAGCATCCTTACTATTCATTTCATAGAACAAACAACCATGATTACACGTATTATTCTCACATTGAGAACATGATTTAATATCGGTATTTTCCCAATTATCGGAATCATCTTTAATCCAAGGTGCGTTACCAAGCTCCATGAAAGAATTACTCACAAATTCTCGAATCATAGCAGTAGTACATTGTTCTTCCTCCTCCTCATGAAACTCTTTTTGAGTATCTTCATCCAATTTAGAAAGAATCATAGCACCGGACAATGGTATATCTCCATTTCTTACCCGCTCTTTTAGTTCAGGAATAAGAGAATTCAATTTAATACGGTCA
>OGQR01000281.1_pt1 | contig 48816 bp, 47 predicted proteins | sample 1553271 | NCBI WGS metagenome assembly OGQR01 (sample SAMEA2579970, study PRJEB22360) | human gut metagenome | biome: human gut; feature: human-associated habitat; material: faeces | place: Denmark | collected 2008/2010 | reverse complement strand
TCATCAAAATAGAATTGGCAGCCGTATGATTCCTCTTCCTCATCATATTCAAAATATGCGCATTCTTCACAAGATGTTCCCTTCATCTTTTCCCTGCCTTTCTTATTTTTGTTCCAATCTTAAAATACCTGCGGCTTTTTACCGCAGGTATCCACTTAATTTCATTCGCTCAATCTGCGAATCTCTGTGTATGCTAACAAAAATGGGCCAACACCTTTTGCATCATCTTCAACTACTGGTTCAGACATGTAGTATTCGTAAGTGCCATCTCTCATCTGCGGACCGCCAAGTCCTGCCACTAAGCATATTCCGCCAAGACTTAAACGGCCGTCTTTTTCCTTCAGATAGCGATCGCAAATACCATGAAATGCTTTTTCGCCATATGCACGGAAACTCTCTGGCAAAAAGCCAAGTCTCACGCCCTTAAGCATTGAATATGCCATAATTGCACTTCCGCTTGTCTCAAGATAGTTTTTCTCACGGCCACCCATATTGACAACCTGATACCACATGCCACTTTCATCTTGGAATTTTACCATAGACTCCATCAAATCAATAAACACCTGCTTTAATTGATCATATGCTGGCTGATAGCTATTATCTGCCTTCGTCAATGTATCAAGCAGCGCCATTGAATACCATCCAAGCGCACGCAGCCAAAAATTCTTTGAAAGACCTGTCGTCTTATCACACCAGAACATTTCTTTTGATGAGTCATAAGCATGATAATAAAGACCTGTTTTTTCATCTCTCATATTCTTTACAACATTGAAAAATTGGTTAAAGATATCTGGATAGTTCTTCTTGTCATTAAAGCGTGTCTCATATTCCATATAAAATGGCTGTCCCATATAAAGTCCGTCAAGCCAAACCTGATTCGGATAAATCTTCTTATGCCAAAAATTACCTTCACTTGTTCTTGGCTGACCTTTAAGCTGTCCATAAATTACATCAATTGCCTTGCGGTACTTTTCCTTACCAGTAATGTCATACAACAAAAACAAGGTCTTTCCTGCATTAACATTATCAATATTATAATCCTCCGGATTATATCCCTTTATCGTACCATCTTCCTGCACACGATGGTCAATATAAGCTTCCGCAAAATCAAGGTACCTTTTCTCTCCTGTAATCTTCCATGTCTCTATCATAGCGAGGATCATACATCCGTCAATGTAGTTCCAGCCAGACTTTCCACCCTTTCTTGCTGCCTCAATGTTCCATGCCGGTACATCGAGTGTGCTGTTTTTAATAAGATCGTCCAGGTAAGCCTCTATAATCGGCATCTTCATCCCCTATTCCTCCCTTTTCGTATTTTTATTTGTTTTTTATTCGTTGTCTATTTTTCTTTTTTGCTTTTATTTTTGCCGGTATGATTGTTTAACTGCGTCTATTATTTTCTTATATGTGCATTTTTGCGAAGTACCTCAACTACCTGATCTACATACTTTTCACAATCATCTGGATCACTTGCCTCAACCATAACACGAATTAATGGTTCTGTTCCGCTCTCCCTTACAAGAATGCGTCCGCGATCTCCCAGTTCCTCCGTGATTCGTGCAACTGCTGCCTGAACATCTGCATCCTCTCTTGCTGCTGCCTTATCCATTACTCGAACATTTGTCAGCTTCTGAGGATATGACACAAAACCACGTCTTAACTGAGAAAGTGTCTGCTTACCTAATACCATTACTTCCATCATCTTGATTGCCGTAATCAGTCCATCTCCTGTTGCTGCATACTTGCTGAAAATAATATGACCAGACTGCTCACCGCCAAGACGATATCCATTTTCGCTCATGCACTCATATACATACTTATCGCCAACAGCTGTCTTTTCATAAGAAATACCTGCTGCATCAAATGCCTTATACAAACCAAAGTTTGACATGACAGTCGTAACAACTGTATTGTCAGCAAGCTCTCCTTTATTTTTCAGATACTTACCGCAAATATAAAGAATCGCATCGCCGTCTACTACATCTCCATTCTCATCTACACAAAGGCAGCGGTCTGCGTCACCATCAAATGCAAATCCAACGTCAAGGTGCTTTTCCTTTACCAAAGCCTGCAATCCCTGAATATGAGTAGAACCACAATTTGTATTAATATTAGTTCCATCTGGCTCGTTATTGATCACATATGTTTTTGCACCAAGTGCATCAAAAACATTCTTTGCAATCATCCAAGCACTTCCATTTGCACAGTCTAAACCGACACGCATATTTCTAAAGGAACACAGTGCCAGAGACATTAAATATCCAAGATAACGGTTTCTTCCTGCTGCATAGTCCACTGTACAGCCAATATTTTCCTTTGTCGCATATGGCAGATTCTTCTTATCTTCATCAAGATACTTTTCAATCTCATCAATGACAAATTCCTGCATTTTTTCACCCTTATCATTGATCAGCTTGATTCCGTTATCATAGAATGGATTATGACTTGCAGAAATCATAATTCCACAGTCGAAATCTTCTGTACGAACAACATATGATACACTTGGTGTTGTGGTAACATGAAGAAGATAAGCATCTGCACCGGAAGCAGTTAAGCCTGCAACAAGTGCATATTCAAACATGTAGCTGCTTCGTCTCGTATCCTTTCCGATTACTACCTTGCACTTATGCTCCTTTCCAAAATACCAGCCAATAAAACGACCTACCTCAAATGCATGCTCAACTGTTAAATCTACATTTGCCTCACCGCGAAAACCGTCTGTTCCAAAATATTTTCCCATTGTTTCTATCCTGCCCTTCGTTGATGTTTTTAACTTTTATCTATGTAAAGCTTCCCAGCCATTCATAGCAGATGCAATAACCTTGTCCATATCATAATATTTATATTCTCCAAGACGGCCTCCGAAAAATACTTTTTCCTGCTGTTGTGCCTTCTCGCGATATTTCTGATACAGCATCTGGTTTTTCTCATTATTTACCGGATAGTATGGCTCCATGCCTTCCTCCCAGTCAGTAGAATATTCCTTTGAAATCACTGTTTTAGGCTGTGTTCCAAACTCAAAATGCTTATGCTCAATTACCCTTGTATAAGGTGTCTCTCTGTCTGTATAGTTTACAACTGCTACACCCTGATAATTATCTGTATCGAGCACTTCTGTCTCAAAACGCACAGTACGATACTCAAGCTTTCCAAAGCAATACTCAAAATACTCATCGATTGCTCCTGTATAAACTACTTTATCAGCCATTGACATCCATTTTTCCTTTTCTGCAAGGAAATCAACGCCTGTCTTTATATCAGCACCCTCAAACAAAGCCTCTATCAGCTTGTTATAACCGCCAATCGGGATTCCCTGATATAAATCATTAAAATAATTATTATCATATGTAAAGCGCACTGGAAGTCTCTTTATAATAAAACTCGGAAGTTCGCTGCAGTCACGTCCCCACTGCTTTTCCGTATAACCCTTTACAAGCTTCTCATAAATATCTCTTCCTACAAGCGCAATTGCCTGCTCTTCAAGATTTTTAGGCTCTCCTGTAATCTCCGCCTTTTGTTTTTCAATGATTGCCTTTGCTTCCTGTGGTGTACTGATTCCCCACATACGGCTGAACGTATTCATATTAAAAGGCATATTGTAAATCTCACCCTTATAATTAGCTACTGGGCTGTTTGTATAGCGATTAAATTCTACAAAAGAATTTACAAACTCCCACACCTTGCGATCACTTGTATGGAAAATATGGGCACCATATTTGTGCACATTAATTCCTTCAACCTCTTCACAGTAAATATTTCCGCCGATATGGCTGCGCCTTTCTAACACAAGGCAGCTCTTTCCTGCCTGCTTTGCATGCCAGGCGATAACTGCTGAATAAAGTCCAGCTCCTACCAATATATAATCGTAATGCTTCATAAGTCACCTCTTCTACTTTTTTGAAATTACATATAATAATTACGCTCCCATCTGTCATAAAACGGCATAGGGCGCAAAAAACAAAGCTTTGCCGGATCTGCATTATGGTATAAATCAATCATCTTCTGACGCTGCTTTGGTGTGAGATTAATCCACTCCATATAATCAAGCTCACAATTAGCCATCGGCGATGAACAGCACTGACAATCCAGTTTTCTAAGCAGACTTACCATTCGCGTTGCTTTGCACTTTGGGCAAATAAATACATACATCATAATAATCTGATAACCCTTCCTTTTCCATCATTTTTATTCATAGATGGTAGATTGCAGATAGCTTTTATTTGCCCCAAAATCAACAGCCAGAACTTCCTGATTCGCACCCATAATTGCATTGCTCCATGTGCCGTCTGCCGGAACTCTCGCCTGAACCATATCATAATTCAGATATAAAACTGACTGCATCAGCAGTGAGCACATTTTGGAATCTGAAATATTTGTTGAAATATCTGGCAAAATAGATTCTACTGCTTTATAAATCGTAACTACATTTGCCTTTTTAACCTTCTCCAACAGTGCATTCATTACAGTTCTCTGTCTCTGTGTTCTTGCAAAATCATTTCCGATCTTACGGATTCGTGCATAGCCAAGCGCCTGTTTTCCCGTCAGTGTAATCTGACCGCCAGCAAACTGTTCGTCCACAAAGCCATCACGATCTGCGACTCCACTAACCTGATTGTATTCTGCAATATAGCCATTAATCCATTGCACCTCCGCCTGTTCCACATTGATAGTAACACCGCCAAAAGCATCAATAACATCAACAAAGCTAAAAAAATCAACCTGCGCATAATAGTCAATGCCCAGCTTATAATTTTCTTCAATTGTCTGAATCAGCAATGCCGCTCCGCCTCTTGAATACGCCTCATTTATACGATTCTCTCCATACCCTGGAATTGTCACATAGCTGTCACGCATAATAGATGTCATAACAAACTTTCTTTTATAAGGATTGATCGACACAACAATCATCGCATCTGATCTGGCATCATTTGAACCTGCTACTCTAGTATCAGTTCCAATCAGCAAAATATTGATAACGCCTTTTTGTGTCAATACATCAGCCTGTCTTTCATATGAAGTCTCATATGGCTTATAATTGGTCTGCGCAATGGTTGTACGCAAAAAAACATAAACACCGGCAAGCGCCACAGCCATAATAATCAATATAATGATCAGCACCTTAAGCAGCTTGTGTAAAAAGCCCTTTTTCTTTTTTTCTTTTCGTGGCTTCTTTTCCGCCTTTTTGACCGTTTCCCTTACTTTTTGTTTTGTTTGTTTAGGACGTTTCTTTTTTTCTGCTTCCGGCACTGGCATCTTCTTTTCAATTTCAGGAGCTTTCTTTATAGCTTCATTCGATGCCTCTGGACCATAAATCGAGCGCTCGTCTACAGGTGATGTTTCATTTGCTGTATTTGGCTTTGGCCTGGGCAGGGTCTGTTTTCTTGGTCTTTGAATATGTTGGTCAGTTGACAACTCTTCATCCACAGCTTCATCCACAGACACTTCTCCTGCCTCAAGCTCCTCTGCCTTAATTCTTTCTTTTATCTCATATGCCTGGCGCAGTATTTTTTTCTCTTCTTCTGTTAAATCTGGCATACTCGCCTCCTTTTTAGAATAGTTAAAAGTTACGGTAACTATTATAGTATAGAAACGCTTGATTGGCAAGAAATATCTGTATCACAAATATGGCCTGTCATACCCATGTGAATATGACAGGCCATCTTATGTACAAAATTTGTAATTATTCAGCTACTGTTACAGCTGTTTCTTCTTCTTCAACTGGTTCCTGTGTAGCATAGAACATTGCAACAACATTCTTTACAACATCGCGAAGCAGTGTTGCTGTCGGTGCCTCTGTATCAGTAATGGTAACACCATCTTCCTGTGTGAAGCTGCCAGCCATAGAAACTTCTTCGTTTCCATCATTTGTTGTCAGAGCAATGCTCAGTCCATTGTCAAGTAATGTCAGTGCAACATTCATATTTACTGTCTCGCCATCCGCTGTAGCAGTCATATCCATACCAAAATCATTATCCTGTGCGGTAATTGTTCCGTTTGCATTCATGATCTCAGTTCCGTCCTCTGTTACAACATAGTTAAAGGCTGTACCATCAAAGGACATATCAACCACAACAGTTGACTCACCATTTACAACAGTAACATTCTCTGTCATAGTACCATCTGCATTTACTGTAGCTGTACCGTTTATAGTAGCACCCTCATCAAGCATCTGCTGAATCTGGTCTGAAAGCTTGCTGCCATCTTCTGTCTGAAGTGGTGTTACATCAAATGAAGATACCATCTCCTCAACCAGAGAATTCATCATATCAACAATCATTCCCTTTGCATCTTCAACAGAAACATCTGGTGAAGCCATGTTGACTCCCTCTGCTGCTGCCTGAAGATAATCATCAAATACTGTTACAAGCTGTGATGCATCTGTTCCCTGAACCTGTGATAATAATACTGACATAGCATTATCAACTACATTCTCAACTGCCTTAACAGTGTTTACAATTGCCGGTCCGTCAAATGTAATTGTAGTAGATCCATCTTCTGCCGTCTGAATATCAAAATTTTCTGCCAGTGCAGTAAAATCATTCATCATAGAATCTACGTCAAAATCAGTCTCTGCTTCAGTCTCTAATGCTGCAAAATCAATTGCCGGAATCTCAACCCAATCCTGATCAATACCAAACATTGGAAGCATTGAGCTGATATCAGAACCTAACAATTCACCATATGTACTTGCAATTTCAGCGACATTAATATAAAGATCACCAGAAACAACGCGAAGCACATCATTAAGACCATAGACTGTATCAGCCTCTTCTCCTGTAACAGATGCCGGAAGTGTAACATTTGCTGAAACACTAACGCCATCCTCTGCAAACTGCTCTGCAGTTACAGAAAAAAGCATAGACTCTCCATCTGCTGTAAGAGAAAATTCGCCTACATATGTAGATGGTGTAAACGCTGTTTCACTTTCTGCCATTACTGGCATTGTACTTCCAGCAGCCAACGCCGCACTCATAATTACCGCAAATTTTCTTTTCATACTTCGTCCTCCTAAAATTAAAAATTTGATAACTTTGGTTATCTGATTTGTTTTTCTTCCCCTTCTCATATGTGTGTCGTTTTCATTATATCACATTATGAACAATTTGTTCAAGTAAAAAAAAGCTAATTTTATTTTTTTGGTAAATTTTTATTTTTCTCTTGACAACTTTACATTATTGAAGTAAACTACGTTCAAACAAGAAACCTGTGATTAAGAGTAAGTAGTCATGGTTGCGTGTTCACAGAGAGCTACTGTTGGTGGAAAGTAGCAGCACAGATTATGATGAATGGGCTTATGAGGGCGGCCGAACGCGATTTTCGTTAGTAGCAGCCGACGGGGCGCGCAGCCCGTTATCCGTTGCGTATCGCATAGTTGTGCAGATTTTTCACATGAATGTGCGAGTTGAGTTGGATGCATTAGCATCAATATGGGTGGCACCGCAGGATTAACAGTCTTGTCCCATTAGGATTGGGATAGGGCTTTTTTTGTTACCAAAATTTCTTTCTCCCGATCTATCTAACTCACTAACTGATGCCTACGAATTGCTCCGTTGCTTTTAGGCTTTTGCCCCTGGCATCATACAAATTTTATTCATCAAAAGGAGAACACTATTATGAGAAAAAATTATTTAACCTGTGCCACACTGATTTCTGCAATGAGCATGAGCACCATTGCATCTGCACCTGTATTTGCATCCGACAATAGCGATGCCCAAACATTTAAGATTGGTATCTGCAACTATGTTGATGACGCTTCTTTAAACCAGATCGTTTCTAATATTGAAAAGCAGCTTGAAAAAATTGAAAAAGATTCTGACGGTGCTGTTTCTTTTGAAGTCACAACAGAAAATTGTATGGCTGATGCCACTGTTCTTGATCAGATCATTGCAAACTTCATCGCAGATGACGTGGATTTGATGGTTGGTGTTGCCACCCCTGTTGCCATGGCAATGCAGGCAGCTACCGAAGACAACGAGATTCCTGTTGTTTTTGCAGCTGTATCTGACCCAGTTTCTACTGGACTTGTAGAGTCCATGGAAGAGCCTGGTGCAAATATCACTGGTACTTCTGACTACTTAGACACAACTGCTGTTATGGATCTTTTATTTGCTGCTGATGAAGAAGCCGATCATATCGCCCTTCTATATGATCAGGGTCAGGATTCTTCCACAACTGCAATCGAAGAAGCTAAGAAATACCTCGATGATAAGGGTGTTGATTACACAGAATACACTGGAACAACAGTTGACGAAGTTATGTTAGCAGCTGATTCTATCATCGCAGACGGTGCTGACGCAGTCTTTACACCATCTGACAACACCATCATGACAGCTGAACTTTCCATCTATGAGGAATTAGCAGAAGCTGGCATTCCGCATTATGCAGGTGCTGATTCTTTCGCATTAAACGGTGCTTTCTGTGGATATGGCGTTGACTATATTAATTTAGGTGTTGAGACAGCAAACATGATTAACAGCATCTTAGTTGATGGTGAAGAACCTGCAAAAACACCTGTCATGACATTTGACAATGGTATTGCAACTATCAACACCGAAGTATGCGATCAGTTAGGCTATGACTTCGATGAAGTCAGTAAGACATTTGAGCCACTCTGCACTGCTGTAAAGGGCATCGAGACTGCAGAAGAATTTGAAGAAGAATCAGAAAGTGAAACTGAGACTGAAGAAGAATCTACAGAGGCTCAGGAAAAATAAATTTTAGTAATAAAAATCAAAGGGGTTTTCTCGTGGATATTCAAACATTATTGTCACTGGGACAGACTGCTCTTGAACTTGGTTTAATCTGTTCCCTTACAGTTCTTGCATTATTTTTAAGCTATTCCATGTTAAATGTCTGTGATCTTTCTACAGATGGATGTTTTACTCTGGGCGCCGCAGTCGGCGCTCAGATTGCACTGATGGGTCATCCATTTTTAGCAATTCTTGCTGCTATGGGGGCCGGTATTCTATCCGGTTTTGTCACCGGCACATTGCAGACAAAATTTGGCATTAACAGTCTGCTTGCCGGTATTGTAGTCAATACTGGTCTTTACTCTGTCAACATTGCCGTTATGGGCGGTTCCTCTCTTTTAAATATGAACAAAACTGTGACGGTATTTACAATGATGAAAGGACTCCTCTCGGGCACGCCGCTTGCCAGCTATTATAAACTGATTGTGGCACTGATTGCAGTTATTCTTGTCGTTGTGCTGCTGACATTGTTTCTTGGTACCCGTCTTGGTCTTGCAATCCGTGCAACTGGAAACAACCCGATCATGGTAAAATCTTCTTCTATTAATACTGTTTTTACCACCATTGTTGGTCTTTGTGTTGCTAATGCATTTACCGGTTTGTCAGGCTGTCTGCTTGCTCAATATCAAAAATCCGTCAATATTGACATTGGATCTGGTATGGTTACGATTGCACTTGCCTCACTGTTAATTGGTGCAACAATCCTCGGACGCGGAAAAATTGTTACACGTGCCGTTGGTGTCGTACTCGGTTCCTTCATTTTCCGCCTTGTCTACACCATCGCACTTCGTTTCCATCTTCCGGCATTCATGCTCAAGCTGGTATCTTCTATCATTGTCGTCATTGCACTGTCTTTCCCATATTTGAAGACACAGCTCCCAATGATGAAGCGCCGACTAACTCATTCAAAAAATAATAGATAATTTGTACCTGACTGCAAAGCAGGCTACGGAAAGGCATTTGTAAGCTATGCTTGAACTAAAAAATGTTTCGAAAACCTTTAATCCTGGTACGGTAAATGAAAAAAAAGCCCTTGATAAACTTTCTTTAAATTTAAATGAAGGCGATTTTGTTACCATCATCGGTGCAAACGGTGCTGGTAAATCTACGCTGTTTAATGCAATCTGCGGTACCTTCTACACTGATGAGGGACAGATCATTCTTGACGGTGAGGATATAACACTTCAGCCAGACTATATACGAGCCAAAAAAATCGGTCATCTGTTTCAGGATCCCATGAGCGGCACTGCTCCTGGCATGACCATTGAAGAAAATATGGCTCTCGCAGGTTCCAAAGGCGGCTGGCTCTCTCACGTAAGCAAAAAAGAAAAGGAACTGTTTCGTGAAAAGCTCCGTCCTTTGAATATGGGACTTGAAGATCGCATGCATCAGCCTGTCGGACTTCTCTCTGGCGGACAGCGTCAGGCTCTTACTCTTGTAATGGCGACCATCAACCCTCCAAAGCTGCTGCTTCTTGATGAGCATACTGCAGCTCTTGATCCCGGCACTGCCGAGAAGGTGCTAAATCTAACCAAGTCTATTATTGCTGAGCACCATTTAACTTGCATGATGATCACACACAACATGCAGTCAGCTCTTGAACTTGGAAATCGTACCTTCATGATGAACAGCGGACACATCATTTTCGATACAGCAAATGAAGAGCGCTCAAAGCTTACCGTAAATGATCTGCTTGAGCGCTTCAAGGAAGGTGTTGGAAAGCAGCTTGACAACGACCGCATGCTGCTCTCCTGATATTTAACTATTAAAAATTTATATTTAGTTTTGCCAGCTGATCTGCTCACCACACACAAGTGGGAAGCGGATCAGTTTTTTTGCGTTCAAATCTTCCTTATTCATATCCACTGCTGTAATCTGATGATTCTCATATGTTGTATAATAATAAATTCCCTTTGAAGCATTACAGCAAGAGGTGTAAATAGTAATCTCATATGCACCTTCCTTAACTTCACAGCATCCTCTTTGCTGATCTACTGAACCAAGTATATGGAAAAACTGGCTCACACTCTCTGACTCCGAATCACCTGAAAGTGAATTCATCTTCACAAAAGAAACACGAACAAAACGAGATTCTGATGAGAGATCACCTGGAAGACCAAGCGCACCCATTCCACGGCTGTAAGCCTGAAGCGGCAGCTCATTAGCTCCGCCAAATGTGTTCTTTGGCTGTTTTGCTGAAAGGCCCATATAGCGATTTAAACCAGCCAGTTGTCTGTCAAACGGCGGATTATTTGTTAAAACACCAACTGGATTGTCATAGATCTTAATGCCCTCACGTACAGACTCTAACGTAATTGCCTCATCACGATCTGCAATAATCCAGTGAAGTGATGACACCGGCATTGATTCATGAAAAGAAATATTTGTAATGCAAATGCGTTCAAGTAGTACTCTTGCCTCTTTTACGCTCGTGCACTGACCTAAAATCCACGGAATCAATTCAAACTGTGCCACGTTGTCTTTTCCCTCTGCCGGTTCTGTATAAAATGCATTGCCGACAAAATTAAGACCTGCCATTCCAAGACCCTTTTCATTAATCGCATCATAATACAGCGGATACTCGCCTGCCACATGTGCCATACCAATCAATGCGTACTTTGTCTGATATGGCTGTCCGTGGCGCATCACAAATGTATAACCACGCGGTGTTATCGTTACTTCCTCTCCATAAGAACACTCATAATCAAGTGTTCTTCCCATATAAAAGTCCTTTGTCTTATAGGTTGCTGCTGTACACATAATTTGCCTCCTTATTGCTCTTCCTAATTGTTTTTTGCTTTTTCTGTTTATTTCTATTTGTTCTGCTGCTCTTTTCTTTTGATTTTGCTCTTTTTCTTTATTTCTTTATGCTGTCAATAAATGGCTCTGCAAGATCCTTTAGCTGCTCTATCTGTTCATCAGTCAGCAACAGTTTCGGCGCTGTTATCGTATTTTGCTCGTCTAGTTTATTTGCCGCTGCATGTACTTCTGTCTGAAGACAATTTCCATCAGCATCTGAAATGGTTATTGTAAGAGTAAACGTATAGTTATCTTCTTTGTCTACAAAAAATGACAGCTTCGCATCTGCCTGCTTTGGCTGGATTCCTACAAGCTGTGCAAAATAATCAGCATCGATCGTAAACTCGGACGCTCCATCATTCTTGCCACTCACCTTTACGGCTGACCAAAGCTTTGGATCAAATAAATGATCTGGTTCAGCTAAGAACAGCACTGCATCCATTCCACCCGGCATTTTTAACTGATTCTCGACTGTAACGCCTGTAAGATCGTATACCAAGCTAGTAAACTGCTCTAGTGTAACACAATGATCTTTAATCCATCCATTGTATGCTACTTTTAATAGAAAATTTTTGTCAATCTCATCACCTGCAAGTGCAGATATAATTGAGTCTATCCCAAAATAACATTTTCCATCCACCAGATAAAACGTCGTTAATGCAGTCTGCTTATCTGTCATATTTTCCTTTAGCTGCAGTTTTAAATTTTTTTGTGCACTCTCGCCTGCTGCGGTAAATTTTGCTGTAAGTGAATCGGTGTTTAGAAGTTCCTGAACAAGATCTGTTACTGGCTTTAGCTGATCTGATGGTTCAAATGTCATCGCGCAATCCGCTGTAATCTCATAGCCATTTCCTTCCACCAGCTTTTGCAGTGTCTCGATGGTCTGTCCTGCATTCATAATAAAATGCATATAGAAGATGATCGCTCCAATCAAAAAAGCTGCCAGAACAAGTCCCACTGCAAGCACTGCTTTTTTTCTTTTGCTCATATACCCACTTCCTTTCAACCAGCTTGCAGGACTTTAGCCCTTTACAGAATTATAAATCCTTTGGTCGTTTCTGTAAACGGACAAAATGACTCTTTTGTAAGGCTATTAAAAATTAGGGAGATTTTTTCTCTCCCCTATCATTCGAGTAAGCAAGCGCAAAAATAAGGCGTATACCTTATTCAGATATACGCCTTTTCGGTGTACTAACGGTGATGTACTAACGATGTACTAATAATGTACTAACCGACCGTTATTTGACACGTTTTGTTGTTTTCTTTGGTTCCAAATTTCCTTGATTTTCCTTGAAAAATTAGAACTTACCAGCCTTAGCAGCTTCCTCGATGGAAACAGCTACAGCTACAGTCATACCAACCATCGGGTTGTTTCCTGCACCGATCAGACCCATCATCTCTACGTGAGCCGGAACTGAAGAGGAACCTGCAAACTGTGCATCAGAATGCATACGGCCTAAAGTATCGGTCATACCATAGGAAGCCGGACCTGCTGCCATGTTATCTGGATGCAGAGTACGTCCTGTACCACCACCAGATGCTACGGAGAAGTACTTCTTACCAGCCTCGATACGCTCCTTCTTGTAGGTACCTGCAACTGGATGCTGGAAACGGGTCGGGTTTGTGGAGTTACCAGTGATGGAAACATCTACATTCTCCTTCCACATGATAGCAACACCTTCCGGTACGCTGTTTGCACCGTAGCAGTTAACCTTTGCACGAAGTCCCTCAGAGTATGACTTGCGGAATACTTCCTTTACTTCGTTGGTGTATGGATTGTACTCGGTCTCTACATATGTAAATCCGTTGATACGGGAAATGATCTGTGCAGCATCCTTTCCAAGACCATTTAAGATAACGCGAAGAGGCTTCTGGCGAACCTTGTTTGCCTTCTCTGCGATACCGATAGCACCCTCAGCTGCTGCGAAAGACTCATGACCAGCCAGGAAGCAGAAGCACTCAGTCTCCTCTTCCAGAAGCATCTTGCCAAGGTTTCCGTGTCCAAGACCTACCTTACGGGTATCTGCAACAGATCCCGGGATACAGAAGGACTGAAGACCCTCACCGATAGCAGCTGCAGCGTCAGCAGCCTTACGGCAGCCCTTCTTGATTGCGATTGCTGCACCAACGGTGTAAGCCCAGCAAGCATTCTCAAAACAGATCGGCTGGATACCCTTGATCTGAGCATATACATCCAGTCCTGCATCCTTTGTAATCTTCTCTGCCTCTTCGATAGAAGCGATACCATAGCTATTCAGAACCGCATTGATCTGGTCAATACGTCTCTCATAGGACTCAAATAAAGCCATTTTCGTTACCTCCTGTATTATTCTTTTCTTGGGTCAATGATCTTAACTGCATCAGCAACACGGCCATACTGACCCTTTGCCTTCTCCCATGCAGTATTCGGATCGTCGCCCTTCTTAATGAAATCAGTCATCTTTCCAAGGCTTACGAACTGATAACCAATAATCTGATCCTCTGCATCCAGAGCGATACCGGTTACATAGCCCTCTGCCATCTCAAGGTAACGAGGTCCCTTCTGAAGAGTACCGTACATTGTACCAACCTGAGAACGAAGACCCTTTCCAAGATCCTCAAGACCTGCACCTACAGCCAGTCCATCCTCAGAGAATGCACTCTGGGAACGACCATAAACGATCTGTAAGAACAGCTCTCTCATAGCGGTATTGATTGCATCACAAACAAGGTCTGTATTCAGTGCTTCCATAACAGTCAGACCCGGAAGAACCTCAGCTGCCATAGCTGCGGAATGGGTCATACCGGAACATCCGATGGTCTCAACGAGAGCCTCCTGAATGATACCCTCCTTAACATTGAGGGACAGCTTACATGCGCCCTGCTGAGGAGCACACCAGCCAACTCCGTGTGTGAAACCGGAAATGTCTTTCACTTCCTTTGCCTGCACCCACTTTGCTTCCTCCGGAATCGGAGCAGCACCATGATGAACGCCCTGCTTTACAACGCACATCTCTTCAACTTCACGTGAAATAACCATTGCAAAAACTCCTTTCAGTTCTGTATGTTGCACCTAAAAAGGTGCTGATTATGGCTTTGCCGACTGCTGATCAACAATTACAGCCATATCTTCAATATGTGTCTTCGGCATACCAGGCTGCAAAACGCAGTATACCTCATACACTTCTATTTTCTCACAAAATGCGCTGTTCGTCTAGTCCTTTTTTTTTATTTCTCGCAAAATGTTGCAGTTTTTACTATTATTTTCAGTATTGTTTTTTATTTTTTTCTTTCAAGCGTCCGAATCCTCTGGATTAGCTGCCACGCAGTCTCATGCAATGCCTCATTTTGAAGCTGCAGTCTGGCATTCTCCTGTTCATAATAATCAAGACGCTTTTGAAGTGCGGCTGCCTGCTCTCTCCAGTCTTGTTCTTTTTGCTCATGATATACCATCTAAGTTCCTCCCTTTCTGCTGCCTTGCCTATGATGTCAATTTTGGTCTCCTGCCATTTTATGGAAACTTTATGGTTACATCATACTCCATATATGGTGTTTTTTCACGCAAATCTTCTCGCATATTTCGACTTTTATGTTACAGTTCATGGATAAGCCAATATTGCGGCAAAAAAAAGCCGCACACGGAATTTCTTCCGCATGCGGCAGTCTATTGTACCGGTCAGGCCGGCTTTGTCTCATATTTTAGTTCAGTGCAAAACGATTTAACGCTACTTCGAACTGGTCATCTTTCAGTGGGTATCTGACAGTTAAGCTTCTGGTCAAATCAAGGCTGAAAACACCCATAATTGATTTTGCATCTACAACAATACGGTTATAACCTAAGTCTACGTCAAAGTCACATTTGCTTGCCTCTGACACAAAGTCCTGGACTGTTTCCCGAGATAAATGAATTTCTCTTGTAAACACTGCTTTCACTCCCTTCAATATCGGTGATGTCTTTGTCTTTTTGTTACCCTCTGCAGCGTACCGGTTCACTGCATTGACATACTTATAGCACATTGTCTTTATTTTGTCAAATCAACCGGTTAACCTATTTTTTTGCATTATTTGCACTTTTTATTCAAAAAAACTCATTTCTTTTTTTCTTTTTTATGCACTTTGATATTCTTCTTTTCATCATCATTTAATCATTGATTCCGTATTGAATTATTTTCATGCTCGTTTGCACTCGATTCTCTGCATTTTTGCAGAATTTTCGATTGTTTTTCTCATTTCTCAGTCATAATCATTCAAACTTCGTCAAACTCTGCTTTATTCTCTGTTGTACTGTCTCCACCAATGTACACTTCAAACTTTCCTGGCTCGCTGCCATACGTCATATCGATCCGCCAAAAGCGAAGCATAGGCTCGATGATCTCAAACGACACCTCACGGCTCTCGCCTGGCTTTAGCGTAATCTTCTCAAAGCCTTTTAATTCACGTACTGGACGCACCACACTGCCGCTCACATCACGTATGTAAAGCTGAACAGTTTCCGTTCCCTCACGGTCGCCTGTATTAGTTACCATAACTGATGCCACCCATGCTGCTTCTGCCTCATTTGCTTTCGTATTTGTTTCCCGCTTAATGACAGTTACCGGTGAATAAGAAAATGTGGTATATGACAATCCATAGCCAAATGAATGCAGCGGACGGTACTCTGTATCAATATAGCCTATGCAAAATGCCTTAGGATCACCCGGATTTCGCGGTCGGCCCCCTTGAAACCGATTATAATACAGAGGCTCCTGCGAGGAGACATTTGGAAAGCTCATAGCAAGACGACCTGTTGGTTCTTTTACTCCAAATAATACGTCAGTAATCGCTACAGCTCCTTCTGTTCCTGGCATCCACACATACAAAACAGCCTTTGCAAGCGATTCAATCAAAGCGACCTCGATTGGACGTCCGGCAAACAAAACAACGATTACATTATTGTTAACTGCCGAAACCCTTTTTAGAAGTTCCATCTGAATCTCTGGCAATGTGATACAAGTTCTGCTTGCGCCCTCTCCAGTCTGACGGAACGATTCGCCCAAAAATAATACCACCTTTGATGCAGATTTTGCAGCCTGTACAGTCTGCTCAATTGACGCTTCTGCTTCATCTGGCGTCATGCCTTCCTCCACATAATCACGAATTACTTCCTTATCATAGAACATACTGCAGCCCTTCATAAAATGACAAGCATTCCCTATATGCTCTTGTATGCATTCCTGTACTGTTTTTATATTGTCGTAAGTTGCAGGGAACGACCACGCACCGCAAAGCGCTCTGGTGTCCACATATGGACCTGCGAACAAAACACCCGTAGCTTCCTGTGCAGAAAGCGGCAATGTTTTATTTTCATTTTTCAAAAGGACAAATGTTTTTGCTGCTGCCTCACGCGCTGCTGCACGATGTGCATCGCATAAGATCAGATTTTTCTCGTCCTCCTCACTTGCATCCTTATATGGATTCTCAAAAAGGCCAAGATCATTTTTTAGTTTAAGAATACGAAGCACTGCCTCATCCACAAGCGTTTCATCTACCTCTCCCGATGTTACAAGCTCTTTTAAATAATGAAGATATACATCCGACATCATATCGATATCCACGCCTGCCTCAATGGCAAGCCTTGCTGCTTCTCTCTTATCCTCTGCGATACCATGTGGAATCAATTCTTCTACTGCTGAATAGTCAGAGATCAAAACACCATCAAAGCCTAAATCTTCTCTTAATACCTTTCGCATCAGCCACTTATTTGCAGTTGACGGCACACGATTCAACGTATTAAATGAAGTCATTGCCATACGGCAGCCGCCATCCACAGCACCCTGATAGCCGCTCAAATAATCTTGACGTAAAGTGCGCTCTGATAGCTCCACATTGTCATACTCACGACCACCCTCTGGATAGCCGTAGCAAGCAAAATGCTTCAAACAAGCTGAAATGTTTCCCTTTTCTTTTAAATTCTCCGGCGTTTCTCCCTGAAAGCCCTCTGTCATCGCCTTTGCAAAACAATAGTTCAGATACGGATCCTCCCCAGGTGACTCCATAACTCTTCCCCAGCGTGCATCTCGCACCAGATCTGCCATTGGCGCAAATGTCACATGAAGACCCGATGCCGCTGCCTCCTTTGCCGCTATCTGCGCGCCCTTTCTAGCAATCTCTGGTTCAAAGCTGCAGCCTTGAGCCAGTGGAATTGGGAAAATTGTCTGGAATCCATTGATTACATCAAGCATAAACAGCATTGGAATGTGATGTGGCTGCGTGGCCATTGCATTGTCCTGAATCTCCTTTAACTTTGCTGCACCACTTGTTCCGAGAATTGTTCCGCAAAGCTTCATATCCTCTGGCTCGATTTTTGCGCTTCCCATCGGACCTGTAATGAGCATATCCGTTCCATAAAAATTTGCCGTCAGCTGCACCATCTGACCAATTTTCTCCTCCAGACTCATGTCTGCCAGAAGATCTTTTAACTGTTGTTCTGTCATCGCACTTCTCCTTATTTTTCATTTTCAAGATAGCTTGCACGCTCGCCGCCAATAAACTTTAATCTCGTGCGTGCACAAACCACATGTGCCTCTCCAATTTGCTTTGTGCTAATACGCACTGGAACAGCAACTGGACGAAGATGCATGCCAATTAGTGTATCGCCAATATCAATTCCAGCGTGAGCCTGAATTGCCTCTACTGCCACAGGTGCCTGCAGTGCAGCATAAACAGCCGTCGCAAACGAACCGCCTGCTTTTAACTTTGGCACTACATTTACCATTGGAAGGCGATATTCTTTTGCTGCCGTCTTCTCAATGATGATCGCGCGGTTTAAATGCTCACAGCACTGAGCTGCCAAATAAATCTTCTTTTCCTTGCAACAGTTAAGAAATGTCTGTGCCACTGCTTCTCCAATCTCTGCACTTGAATATGAGCCAATTCTATGACTTGCGATCTCACTTGAAGAGCAGCCAACTACTAAGATATCGCCCTCTTCCAATTTTGCCTGTTCCATCAGTTCATCAAATACTGCTTTTGTCTGCTCCTTAATCTCATCAATATGTGTGTATTTTTCTTCGGATATTCCATTCATAGTTATTGCCTGCCTTTCATTAGTGTCATTCCATATTTTTTCAAATCAATTTTTCCATCTTCACTCATCACGCCTTCCGCTGCCAGACGTGATGCCTGAACACCTGGGCCGCCAAACACAAATTCACCTGCCAACTCACCTTTTGAATTGACAACACGATGACACGGTATGGTAGATGGATCTGGATTTTTGTGGAGTGCATTTCCAACGGCTCTTGCCATACGCGGATTTCCTGCCATTTGGGCAACCTGTCCGTATGTCGCCACCTTGCCTTTTGGAATCTTCTTTACAGCCTCGTAGATACGCTTTGTCGGGCTGTCTGTCACCATACGGTAGCTCTCGTCAATCATATTTTTAATGGCATCATCTGGCACTGTTCCATCTAAAATAATCGTACTCCAATGCTCCTTATTTAAATGATATCCTGCTGTTACGGACGCAAAGGCAGACCTCCAGTAGTCACGCCACTCGGGGTCTGCCTTTACATTTAAATTTATATAGCCATCTTTCTTATAAGTCCACAAGAAAACTTTTTTGCTGCTCTTAATCCGCACTAACTGCCAATTAGGATCATGAAACGGTGCATCCTGACAAGTATCTGGATAAGACAGGCCAAACGCCAAAGCTTCTTCTCTCGTTGTCATATTCTTCACTCCAATCTTTCGCAAATTAAATCGCTTTGCTGTTATTGGAATGATAACACACTTATGTTTACAAATCAAGCGCCCACTTCACTGCATAATACAATGCCCAATCTTGATCATTTGCCCATGGATCATAGTAATGTGCCTTTTTGCCATTTACTGTATCTGGATAGACCATCGCGCAGGATGCCATGCCATCTATAAAGAACAGATTCAGACAACCTCGAAGTGAAGCCTTTGCCTTATGCTCATATGATTTGTCTCCCGTAATCTGTGCGTAACTTGCAAATACATCACCGCTGAGTGTACTCCAATAATGTGGAAACGTATCGCCATAGCACTCATATTTTCCAAACCAATAACCGTCCCAATGACGAATCGCATTCTCAAACAAGTGATAATCGGCCTGTTTTCCATTAAACAGCTCCAAAAGTTTTAATTGTTTTCTTGCTTCTTCAAGATATTTTTGCTCCCCGCTTATCTGGTAGGCCTGCAGCAGACAACTTACCGCTGGTGCAACAATGCTCTGCTCATATTTTACCTCTGAAGTTGGATAATTGACGCTAGTCTGTGTAAGCTGATCAGCATGATTTAAAAATGCTTGTGTAAATGCTTCTGACTGTGCTTCAAATCCCGCCTCGTCAAGAAGTGTCTTTAATTCATACGCTTCAATTCCAATGGCATAGAAATGTTCACCACCTGAGCGATAATATCCCATCATTGTCTTATAGGCATTTAACAGATAACGCACGTCCTTCTTTAAACGATACAATGCAATCTGGAAATTTGCCACCCACGGATAATTATAGAGACGATGCCAGTCATTATTTCGATTGATATCGTTATATACCACACCAGTATTCTCATCATACAATTCGCGGTATACATATCTTTCGTACGCATTCAAGCTTTCCATACACTTCGCATCTTCAGGATGACGTTTAAGATATTGTGCCATTATTATGCCCATTGCCAAACGCTCACGTCCTCCATTATGATCAGCTTTATGACTATAATAAAGTGCATCCTCCTCGCTGTCATATATCAGATACGCACCGTCTAATGCACTGCCTTCTTTTTTATACTGCTGCTTTGTTGCAAGGAATTGACTTCTGCGCGTCAAAAGTATATCTACTGATGCACTGCAGTAAAAGAGAGCATGCGTATGCTTTTCTCCTGACCAAATATCAAAGCGATACTCTCCTTCTTTTTCTGCTGGATACTGATACCAGACAGAATAAGCAGGTTGTGAATATTTATCATTCGTCTCATCAATGCGAACATGTTTAATTTCTTTTTCATTGAATTTTACAAAAAGCTTCTGCGCCATTTCTTTATTTTTTGTCTGGACACAAAATTCAAAGTTTTCTCCCTGAATGCATGTCATCTGCTCTGCCTTCACAAGCAAGAATTCATCCTCATTTAAAAGTCTGTTGTAAAAATCATCCTTGCCCTGATGCCAAAAAAGCTTCCAACGAATCTCCTTCTTCTCACCTGGCTCAAATACACCAAGTTTTGGATAAAAGAGAAAATCACCGCGATCTTCGCTTCTAGCTGAAAAATCACGTTCCACACCATAGCCTATGATGCTTCCCTTTGTTAATACAAGTCCCAGATGTGGCGCTCTTCCTCCCTGGCGAAGTGCCATCACATAAGTAGCATTTTCGCCGATAAACAGATGTGCATTACAGCGCTTCTCAAGACCAACCTCTGCCTTTTCATAGCTGTCATTAAATGGCACATAGATATATGCATCCTTCTCCTTGATAAAAAGAGGTTCCCCTGATACATTTTCAAATGTGTAGCATTCCTCTAATTCTCCATTTTCCAAAACAGACAATGTTCTTGTCACATTCAATCCCATTGGAACTTTTACACTTCCCCAGCACTTTTCACCTTCAACCCAGTTCATCTGCGATGGGTCATCCTTATGGCTTAAAAACCATAAGCCTCGCTCATCATTTCCAATAATCGATTCACCTACACATCCAACTGTTGGCATATTCATTTTGTCTCTCCTCCATTCTCATCTTCTTACTTTTATTATTTCTCGCACACTTCAATGATGGTCTGTGCCTGACGCAGTCCATCTCCGAACGCATGCACACTTACTCTTCCTGGCTTGCAATAAAGTTCAAGCATTACGCTTGCACAGCCATGATACAAATGAACACTGTCTTCCTGATATGGCTCATTGCTGCAAATATCGCCATTATCAACACCAACTATCTTCGCTGCTCCCTCTACTGCAAAGTGAACCTTGCCGCTCTCACGGAAACACGAATTGCCATTTTCATCCACAGCACGAACTGTCAGCAATAAGTGCTGTTTCTTCTCTGGCATACCCAAATTTACAGTACTTACGCATTCCTTATGATCACACTCCTGGTCAAATGCCAGTGCGACTGCCATACCCGGTGTCACCACTTCATGGCGACAAACTTCCTTACCATCTTTATAACCAATAGCTGTTACATTTCCCGGCTGCCATGGCAAAAATCCTGTAATGATACCGTTTTTGCACTCAGATGGGCGCGGAATGAAAAACTGCTTTCCATTTAAGAACAGATGAACCTCATCACAATTTGACGCAATCATATACGGAATCAACGTCTTTCTGAATTGTGGGAAATGCCAATGATCTGCATAGATTGGACTGTCCCAATGCTCCTTTACTCCTTCATCGTCAAGGGAGTAATCCATAACAGAAAAATGAACAACAGGTTCTTCACTCCAGATGCTCTTTAACATATAAGCAACTGGACGATACTCATTGTTTGTGCGAATCGGTGCACCACTCCAACCCTTTGCAGGATACCCCATAGACTCGCCAAGATAATCATATCCTGTCCAGATAAAGCTTCCTATACAATAATCGTACTCAAAAGGAATTGCTGACGGAATCTGTTCTGTAAAGTTTTGCATTTGATCATAATGACCGCAAAAATATTCATATACCTCGGTTCCTAAAATCAACTTATTTGGAATCTGTTCATGAATCAGCTCATACCACTGCTCCTGATAATTACATGAAATGATATCGACAATTTCTGCGATCTTTGCAATGCGGCTGACACGCTCCTTAGCATCGTAAATCTCTGTGTCGCTGACTTCGTCAACAAACTGCTGAATATCTTTGATCTTACTCAAATCAACATTGCTCTCCCGCTTAAAATGAGGATTCATTGCATATGTGATTGGACGCGATGAGTCGAGGCTGCGAACCTTATCGGACAGCTGTTTTAAAATCGCAAGCATAGAATCCTGTCCCTGATTTTCAACTTCATTTCCAACACCCCATATCACGATGCTGGCGCGGTTACGGTCACGCTTTACCATTGCTTCAACATCTGATTCCCAGTTTTTGTCAAAGTAGCGTCCATACAGTCCGCCCTTCCATTTATCAAAACATTCCTCATATACATAAAAGCCCATCTCATCGCACAGATCAAGAAATTCCTCTGAGTAGGTGTGATGTGCTGCACGTATTGCATTGCAGCCAAGCTTCTTTAAATGAGTAAGACGCTCCCTCCAAATTTCTTTTGTCACAGCTGTTCCAAGGCAGCCTGCCTCTTGATGAAGACATACACCCTTTAACTTAGTCGAAACACCATTTACAAGTAGTCCTTTCTTTGTATCAAATATCACCTCTCTAAGACCTATTACAAGTGATACACTATCGCTTTCTGTAGAAACAGTCAAACGATAAAGATTCGGATTTTCTGCTGACCAAAGCTTTGCATTTTTAATATAGAAGGTAAGCATTCCATTCGCTCCCTCTGCAATGAAAACTGATTGTTTTGAGTCTTGTGTAATTGGACACATAATTCCCTGAACAGCACTGCTCTGTCCAGTCTCGACCTGAATGGCGGCAGTGAATTTTGCAGCACTCTCTGTTTCTTTTGAATCCTTTGCACATTCTGTTTCTGCGATTTTTTCTATTTTGCTATGTACTTGAATATTCCACAAATCAAGATGATTTTCTGGAACAATACGAAGTGTCACGTCTCGGTAAATTCCGCATCCGCTATACCAGCGGTCTGCCGGTGAAACAGAATTATCCACACGCATCAACAGCTCATTGTCACCACTCTGCACAGCATCTGTAATATCCATCTTAAATGAACTGTAGCCATATTTGTGACTGCCAATTTTCATACCATTTACCCAAAGCACTGCGTTTTCATACACACCGCCAAAATAAAGAAGATAACGTTTACCTTTCTTCTTTTCCTCAATATTCAGAGTCTTCTTATACCAGCCAATTCCCCAGCGGTCACGAAAGCCCTGTGACATTCCATCTTCCATTACTTTATTAAATGGCCTGCTTACTGCCCAGTCATGTGGAAGGTCAACTTCTGCAAATTGCAGGTTTTCCAACTCTGTGCGAACATCTTCCCCTGACTGTTTTCTTTGCAATTCTTTTTTCTTTGCTGTCTTTGCATCAATTGGTGCGCATGGCAAAAGTGCAAACTGCCATCCACGATTGATTAGCTTTTCTTCTCTCATTATCCTTCATCTTCCCTTCTGTTTTTAATTTTTGCTAGCATCATTATATAGGAATTTTTATAATATTTCTATAGCCTAAAATTTTGATATTGTGCACTTTTGACTATTTTTTCTTATCTGCAAAAATAGGTGCACAGCCAGATTTTTTCTGACTATACACCTATTAAACAATTTTATTTATTTTTGATTTTTACTCAAACTCCGCGGTATTCTGATAAATCATATATCCTCCATGTGCGTGAAGCGGATTTCCCTGTGTATCCTTCCATACAATTCCATTCTTTAACATCTTTTTCCCCTCTTTCCTCTTAATTATAAATTAGAATACAAAATTTCCGTGATCAAATACAGTTACTGTATTTCCATCCTGGCAAATACCTTCGATATGCATCTGTCTTGATCCAAACATGAAATCTACATGAGTCATAGATTTATTTGCACCTGCTGCAGCTAATTCCTCATCTGTCATCTCAGTTCCGCCCTTTACATTCATAGGATAAGCATCCCCTAATGCCAGGTGACAAGATGCATTCTCATCAAATAAGGTATTGTAGAATAAAATTCCAGTATTTTTGATTGGAGAGTCATAGCTGATCAATGCAACCTCGCCTAAATAGCAGCTTCCTTCATCAAATTCAACAAGGCTCTTTAATACATCCTGTTCCTTCTTTGCACCGTAATTAATAACCTTGCCATCCTTAAACTCCAGCCAAAAATCTTCAATTAATTTTCCCTGATAGCTAAGAGGCATTGATGCATATACCTTTCCATTTACGCCTGTCTTAAGCGGCATACAGAAGTTTTCCTCAGTCGGCATATTCGGGTTGAATAACACACCCCTTGTGGAATACTCACAGCCGCCGCCCCAGATATGATTTTTAACAAGCTCTACTGTCAAATCAGTTCCAAGCTCATTTGTAAAATGAAGTGCCTTGAAATTATAATCATTTAACATCTTTGAATGACCAAGAATCTCTGCGTTATGTTTATTCCACTCTTCTACCGGATCATTCTCATCATTTACACGCACACTCATTAAAATAGCATCCATGAGTGCTTCAACTGCTTCGTCTTCTTTTTTGTCTGGAAATACCTTATTAGCCCAACCTGCAGATGGCAATGCCACGATACTCCACTGACCGTCATTGTTCATCGTGTATTTCTTTAACGGTGCATTCTTTTTGCTATATGCAGCCTGAACTCGCTGAATCTTAGCTGGATCAATATCCTTCATTAGCCCAGGCGTATCAGAAATGACATGAAGATAGCAGCATCCTTTTTTATGCTCCCAATCTGTCATATCGTACTTCCACTGTGGAGTCTCCTCTAACGTCTCTGTGCTTGCATACTGATAATTCATCAGATTATCCTGCTCATCATGCCAGTTTATTTTAACATATCCGGCACCAGCCTCATATGCTGCCTTTACGCACATTCTTACAAACTCATAATCAGTTACGGATGCACTGATTACAAGCATCTGTCCTGGCTGAACATTTACGCCGCTCACTACTGCCAGCTTTGCGTACTTTTCCATTACTGCCTTACTAGCCATTTTTTCTAACCTCCCTATTTTGCCTCGTAAAGAGACATTCGCAATCCATTTTCAGTATACCAGATATCGGCAGAATTGGGAATATTACAGATAAATTTTGAAAGAAATTTATAAACTTTCATCATTTTGATAAGAATACGCATTGACTTCAAGTGGCCTTTAAGCAGTATAATAAAGATACCAATTATTGAAAGGATGGATTTTTTATGAACACAATTTCTCCAGAAGTAAAAACAGCACTTGTAACAGGAACGGATCATGGTGTTGGATTTTCTCTTGCAAAAAAGCTGCTTGCACGCGGTTATTTTGTAATCGCAGTTCGCATAGATGAAACAGAAAAGCAAATTGATGCTTTACAATCTTTATATCCCAATCAAATGGCAATTGTCTGTGCCGATATCGGAAGTGATGAGAGTGTTTTTAAGGCTTCAAATGATATCAAAAACATGACTGATCACATTGACCTGTTAATCAACTGTGCCGGGATCCTTGGTGACATGAACAAAAATCTCGGTGACGATCTTGACTTTGATGAAATAATGCGCGTGATAAATGTAAATGCCATCGGTGCACTTCGCATAACCAATGCTCTTTCTTTGCTTGTGTTAAACAGTACTGAAAAAACGATTGTAAACATCTCTTCTGAGGCTGGAAGCATTGCCGATTGTTGGCGCACTGGATGGTTTGGCTATTGTATGTCTAAGGCCGCCAACAACATGCAGTCTGCTCTTGTTCACAATAACATAAGAGAACTTGGTGGCAAAGTCTTTGCAATTCATCCAGGTCATGTCGCTACCTATATGCGCGGTCATCTTGACACGACTGCAAAGATCACGCCAGATGTTTCTGCAGAAGGAATTTTACATGTTGTTTTGGATATGCCTCATCCAATTAACTCGCGCCCACTTTATCTGGATTACACGGGAAAAGAACTTCCTTGGTAAGGTAAACATTTATTTAAGTAAAATGAAAGGATAACAAACTTATGAAAAAGAAAATTCTTGTAATAGGAAATTATACTGACGCAATCTATCATGGCTTAGCAGGTGTTGATGAACGCCTGACATCCATTTTATCAAACTACGAACTCATTTGTACCGACGATACATCAAAACTTCTTAGCTTAGAAGAAGATCAGATTTCAGGTATTATCTCTTATCTTGATATCTGGCAATCAAAGCTTCGTGATGACGAAGCTAACGCTTTCGAGCACTTCGTAGCAAACGGCGGCGGTGCACTTTTACTTCATAATGGAATTAGTATTCAAAGTCAGGATCGTCTTCTAACACTTGCTGGTGCAAAATTTCTTGGTCACCCACAGCATGAGGTTATACGCTTTGAACCATCAGCTCATCCTGTAACAGAAAGCTGCAAAAGCTTTTCTCTTGATGAAGAACCTTATCAATTTGAGCTTGTGCCAGATAACAAAGAAATAATCCTTACCTACCAGTACAAAAATCAGAAATATCCTGCCGGATGGTGTAAAAACTCAGGTAAAGGACGTCTGATTTATCTTTGTCCTGGTCACACGCCTGAAATTTTTGACTGCCCACAATATCAGCAGCTTATCCGCCAAAGTATGGATTGGACGCTTGGCAACTGAAATAGGTTAAAATAGATCAAGTACTTTTTTGGCATTTTTGCACAAAAAACAGGTTTTTAAATATTTTCGTCACTTGTAAAGAATAACATTCCATGATATGATAGTTCAAGGTTCTTAACCAATATTACTATTTTATATTAGGGGTGTATTATGCAGCAAAAAAAGAATAGCTTCAGCGGCTCGATTGGTTTTGTCCTTGCAGCCGCCGGAAGCGCAGTCGGTGTCGGAAATATTTGGCGCTTTCCTTATCTTTGTGCCAAGGATGGTGGAGGATTATTTTTAATCATTTATCTAGTTTTAGTTCTCACATTCGGTTTCGTCCTTCTGACAACTGATATCGCTATCGGACGAAAAACAAAGAAAAATGCACTGAATGCCTATGCCGCAATAAGCAGCAAATGGAAATTTCTTGGATATCTTACTTTCTTTGTTCCTGCACTGATCATGACCTACTACTCTGTAATTGGAGGCTGGATCGTCAAATATTTAACTGCTTATGTAGTTTCTGGAACCGAGGCTCCTGCACAGGATGGCTATTTTACTTCCTTTATCACATCAACTGCAGCGCCTATTGTATTTATGTTTATTTTTCTTGCGTTGACTGCATGGGTTGTTTATCTTGGTGTTGAAAAAGGAATTGAAAAGTACTCCCGCATTTTAATGCCAATTCTGCTTATTTTGATTATCGGTATTGCAATCTTTTCCTTAACGCTTTCTTATGAGACTGAAGATGGCACAGTCCGTACTGGTCTTCATGGTTTAGCAGTCTACCTGATTCCAAATGTTGAAGGTCTTACTGTTAAGCGTTTTCTGGAGATTTTGCTTGATGCGATGAGTCAGCTTTTCTTCTCCTTAAGTGTTTCTATGGGTATCATGATCACCTATGGCTCTTATGTAAAGGATGATGTAAATTTAAGCAAGTCCATCAACCAAATTGAGATCTTTGATACTGGCGTTGCCTTTTTATCTGGTCTTATGATCATACCTGCTGTGTTTGTCTTCCTTGGAACTGACGGTATGACCTCTGGTCCTAGTCTGACATTCCTTTCACTGCCAAAGGTATTTGCTTCAATGGGAGCTGCCGGTCGTTTTGTTGGAATTGCATTCTTCTTGATGCTTGGCTTTGCCGCACTTACTTCATGTGTCTCTGTTATGGAAACACTAGTTGCAAACTGCATGGAGCTGTTTCACAAATCAAGGAAGAAAATGTGCGTCATCATAGGCACCTATTCTCTCGTCACCGCAGTTATTATCTGCCTTGGCTACAACGTGTTCTATTTTGATTTGAAGCTTCCAAATGGTTCTGTTGGACAGCTGCTTGATTTGGCCGACTATATCAGCAATAGCTTTTTAATGCCGTTCATCTCGCTGCTTACCAGCATTTTAATTGGCTGGGTTATTGGACCAAAGTGGATTACAGATGAAGTTACAAAAAATGGTGAGTCATTTAAACGCGAAAAACTCTATGGAATTTTAATGCGCTATGTCGTTCCTGTTGTAATGTTAGTTCTGTTTTTCATGTCTACCGGACTGTGGGATATCATTTTTTAATAAAGCAAACTTCTTTGTATAATTAAGAGGATATGAGAAAATCACTCATATCCTCTTTAAAAATCTCAATATTTAATTTATAGGTGAAGAATTTAAATTTTGTTTACTGTTTTTCCAGAAATTCCAGGTTCTGTCATCTGGACTGGATCCATAATCTCATCCATCTGCTTCTTTGTAAGAAGACCCTTCTCAATGATAAGCTTTCTTACGGACTCACCTGTTTTAATAGCTTCTTTCGCAATCTCAGCTGCCTTCTGATAACCAACATATGGACATATTGCAGTTATAATTCCAACACTATTCTCAACAAAATAGCGGCAGCGGGTTTCATTTGCAGTAATACCGATTACGCAGTTATCTACAAATGTATTTACAGCATATGCAATCGTATCAATTGACTGGAACAGACAATAGAAAATAATTGGCTCAAATGCATTCAGCTCTAACTGTCCTGCTTCTGCTGCCATTGTAATTGTCATATCATTTCCAATAGCATTAAATGCTACCTGATTTACAACCTCAGGAATAACTGGATTTACCTTACCTGGCATAATGGAAGAACCATTCTGCTTTGCCGGAAGATTAATCTCTCCAAAACCTGCTCTCGGTCCCGAAGACATAAGACGAAGATCGTTTGCAATTTTTGACAGTGTAACTGCACATGCCTTTACTGCACCAGATACTGCTACGAAAGAATCAAGGTTCTGAGTTGCATCAATCAAATCATATGCCTGCACCAGATCCATGCCGGAAATTTCGCTTAAGTTTGGAACAATGCGGCGAAGATAAGATTCATCTGCATTTAATCCAGTACCCACTGCTGTACCGCCCATATTCAATGTGCGCATCTCATCCATTGCCTTATCCATACGATTCAAATCTCGCAAAATTGCAACACTGTATGCCTTAAATTCCTGTCCCAGACGAATCGGAACTGCATCCTGCAGCTGTGTTCTTCCCATTTTGATAACGCTATCAAACTCATCTGCCTTCTGTTCTAAAGCACTGTGAAGACGAAGCAGCTGCTTTTTAAGTTTCTTTAACAGGCGAAGTGATGTCATCTTTCCTGCCGTCGGAATAACATCATTTGTAGACTGTCCGCAGTTAACATGATCATTTGGATTAACAACGGAATAATCACCCTTCTTTCCGCCCAGAATCTCAATTGCTCTATTTGCAATAACCTCATTTGCATTCATATTTAAAGAAGTTCCTGCACCACCCTGAATCGGATCAACGATAAAATCCTCACGAAACTTTCCTTCAAGAATCTCATCACATGCCTGAACGATTGCCTGTGTACGTCTCTTGTCAAGAAGACCAGCCTCACAGTTTGTGATAGCTGCTGCCTTCTTAATGTAAGCCAAGCTGTTAATAATCTCTGGGTGCATATTTAATCCTGTAATATGGAAATTCTCTGCTGCACGCAGTGACTGTACACCATAATAAACGTTTTCAGGCACATCCTTAGTTCCGATTGAATCCTTCTCAACACGAAACTCCATTTCATTTTCTGTCATATCCTTCATCCCTTCTGCTTCCTTATATACCTTTTCATTCATTTCTTATTTCCTCCATTTTATCCCTAATAGCCCTTTGGAATATTTTTAAGATTTAATATCTTACCCTTGTCTTAATTATAGATTGTCAGTATAATATAATCAAATACATATACTTTTATAGTTATTATAGTGTTTAAGTTATAGTATTTTTAATATTTTTTACAAAAACAAACACGATAAGGATGGTATTTTTATGTTTCAGGGAATGGAATATGTTTACCAAGTTTACAAGGATAAAAGTTTTTCAAAAGCAGCTGCGAACCTTTTTATTTCACAGCCTTCTTTAAGTGCTAATGTAAAACGCGTAGAAAAAAAGGTTGGTTTTCCTATTTTTGACCGCAGCACAAAGCCGCTTTCTTTGACGGAGTGTGGAAAAGAATACATCCGATGCGTGGAAGAAATTCTCGCAGTGGAAAAGGGATTTTCGCAGTTTGTCTATGATTTTGACAATTTGGAAACAGGAACTTTAACGCTTGGCGGCAGCAATCTGTTTTCATCCTGGATTTTGCCATCTCTCATTTCAAACTTTGCACCACGTTACCCAAACATTAGAATCAATTTAATTGAAGAAAATACAACACAGTTAACTGAACTTTTGCAGAAGGGTATTGTCGATCTGATTTTAGATAACACAACTCTTGACTCTGCTGTCTTTGACAGCAAATTATATAAAGAAGAACATCTTGTGTTGGCTGTTCCACACTCTTTTTCAATCAACAGCGAATTAACCTCCTTTCAGATTCCAAATGATCTGATTGAACAAAAAGATTTCCAGATGGATTCTGTGCCAGTTGTTCCGCTTCGTTTATTTTCAGATCTTCCATTTATTATGCTGCGAAATGAAAATGATACCGGAAGACGTGCCCGCCTAATTTGTCAGGACAGCAATTTCAAACCCAATATCATTTTAAATATGGATCAGCAGATGACTGCTTATAACATCTGCCAATCTGGTCTTGGAATCTGCTTTATCGGTGATATTATTTTAAGCCGTATTCCGCGCAACAAAAATGTAGTCTATTATCGGCTGCCTACGCAGCATAATACAAGACGCGTCTGCTTCTATTGGAAAAAGGGACGTTATTTTTCGCGCGCCATGGAAGAATTTTTAAATATTTGCTGTCGTATCACCGCCAATGTCTAAGTTAAATTTCTGTTACAAGACAAACATCAAAACCGTTTTTGTTAATTAAAAAGGAGTCTCATTTTGAAGCGAACACATTCTCATCATATTTGTTCTGTTATTGTTAGCATCATAGTTATTCTTATTGTACTGATTGCTGTTTCGTTATTTTGGATAAATAGCCGTCTATGTTTTGTCGATTACACACCATACAGCTATTCTGAATCTGGTGATACAATCAAAAATCCTTATGTCGGCTTGTACTCGATTTGCGGCTATCTGTTGGCTGAGAATGCAGCTTTTTCACTACCTGAGCCAAGCGCTGCTATTGATTCAGCCAGTTCTTCTTTTGAACTATCACTGGTTGAAATCAATATGAAAAATTATGGAAATTGTGATCTTTCTGATAATGCCCTTAGCCAAATTGATTCTATTTTGTCTGCATGGACTAAGACAGGCAGCCAGCTAATTTTGCGCTTCTTATATGATTGGGATGGGCAAAATTTAGAAAGTGAACCAAATGAGTTGTCACAGATTTTAACGCATATGGAACAGGTTGGACCAATCGTAAATAAATATGCCTCATCTGTCTACATTATGCAGGGAATTTTTGTCGGAAACTGGGGCGAGATGAATAATACCACACATATGGGAAATGGTGAGATGGAAACGCTAATTCAAAAGTTGGACGATGTTATTGATCCTTCTATTTTTCTTTCAGTTCGCACTCCTGCACAGTGGAGAACCATTGTAGGCGAGTATCATAACACCAAATTACCGCATTGTCCACAGCCAAATCTTTTGTCTTCCTTGGCTTCACGTCTCGGCTTGTATAATGACGGAATGCTTGGCTCTGCAAATGATATAGGCACTTACGGAGATAAGGCGGCCGCTGATTTGGATACAAATTATAGTGATGCATGGACGCGTGAAGATGAGCTTGCCTTTCAGAATGACCTCTGCCGTTATGTTCCAAATGGCGGCGAGGTGATTATTGATAACATATATAATGACTTTGATAATGCCGTAAAAGATCTTTCGCAAATGCATGTGTCTTATCTAAACAGTGACTATGATAGTACTGTATTAAATAAGTGGAAAGCAACTATAGTAAATGGAACTGATGATGTTTGGAATGGAATGAATGGATATGACTATATTGAACGTCATCTAGGCTACAGATATGTTCTTGACAGTTCATCGTTAAAATTTCATCCGTTGTTTGATGATAATGGAATGCTGACAGTAACAATTCGAAATGTAGGCTTCTCAAATTGTTACCGTCCTCTTGAGGCAAGCGTATATGTGGTTTCAGATCTAACTGGAGATTGTGTCGCTAAAGTACCTATTGATACTGATCCACGCCTATGGAACAGCGGGGAGTCTTCCTCATTTACAGTTCCAATTGATGTGCGCAGTCTGCATGATAATACTACTTATACGCTTTATTTAAAATGCAGTGATACCACCCTTAACCGCACAATACTATTTGCAAATACGCAGACGCCTACAGAATATGGATACGAGTTAGGGAGCATTGGGGTATCAAGGGAGTGGACATTTGACTTACGATAGGGTATACTTTAGTTAATTTAACATCTTAGGGGGACAAATCATGGCTGGAGAATATAAGAAGATTGTAATTGTTACTGGCGGAAGTTCTGGCATTGGGCGCTGCACAGCGTCCGCTTTGAGAGACAACGGTTGTATTGTCTATGAGTTTAGTCGCAGAAATATCCCAATGGAGGGCATTACCCATCTGTCAGTAGATGTGACCGATGAAAACGCGGTCAACTCAGCTGTGAAACAAATCATTCAAAAAGAGGCAAAAATTGATGCGGTTATCAACTGTGCAGGCTTTGGAATTTCTGGTGCAGTCGAGTTTACGTCAACCGATCAGGCAAAAGCTCAGTTTGATGTAAACTTCTTTGGAACAGTCAATGTAAATAAAGCTGTTCTCCCTTTCATGCGTCATCATGGTAATGGTCATATTATTAATATCAGCTCAGTAGCCGCTGTAGCCCATATTCCGTTCCAGACCTTCTACTCGGCAAGCAAGGCCGCTATTTCATCTTACTCTTACGCTTTGGAAAATGAAGTTAAACCCTATGGCATCCATGTTACTATCGTAGAGTTGGGTGACATCTGCACAGGATTTACACAGATGCGTCAAAAAAGTATTCTCGGTGATGATGAGTATGGTGGACGCATCTCTCGGAGTGTCAGTCAGATGGAGCATGATGAACAAAACGGTATGAACCCAGAAGTCATAGGAAAATACATTGCGAATATTGTGAAGAAAAAGAAACCAGCAATTGTTTATGTTGCCATCGCACAATATAAATTCTTAAGTCTTTTGTGCAAGATTCTTCCAGCTGCAGTGCGAGAAAAAATCGTAGGAAAAGTATATGGTTAAAACTTTACTCATGCAGTTCCAGTGGTAGTCCGTCCGGATCATGGAAGAAAGTCATCTTCTTGCCTGTATAATCGTCAACACGAATTGGCTCACATTCAATTCCAACCTCTGTCAGCTCTTTCACCGTCTGATCAACGCTCTCAACGCAGAAAGCAAGATGACGCAAACCACATGCCTCCGGGCGATTCACACGCTTCGGAGGGTTTTCCTCAGCGAAAATCTCCAACTCCGTAAGCTCATTAACACGCAGATCTAGCTTCCAGTCTTTACGCTCTGGGCGATAGTTTTCTCTAATGACAGAGAATCCCAGCTTGTTCACATAGAAATCCTTTGCTGCTTTGTAGTTAGATACAATGATTGCAATATGATGTATTTTTGATAAATTCATTTTTCTTACACTCCATTTCTTTTATTTCCGTCACAAACTATATGGCAGCCTTCAAAAAAGACCAGTTTAGTACCAGGGAGTTCACCACTGGCTCCCCTTTTTCTCAGTATATCATATTATACACATAATATCAAATTATTTTCCAATTCTAGAAACACAATAAAACAGCCACCACATCTATCAATCCCTACTGGCGCATCGAACTAAGCTAATAAAAACTCACCTTTCTCCCATATTTATCAGCACAATTTGCTGTTATCATTGCACCACTGCCTCTGCCTGCTGCTATAACTATTAACCTGTCTGACCATGAAGCAATTAGTCTATTTCGCTGCGGAAATGTATAATTGGACGGCTCTGTTCCCGGTGGATACTCTGACAGCAGTAATCCCGTTTCACGTATTCTCTCCATCAGACGCTCATGCTCTGCTGGATAACAAATATCAAGCCCATTTCCTACAATAGCAACTGTATATGAACCAGAATTAACACAGACTGTTCCAGCACATGCATCAATTCCTTTTGCCATACCGCTGATCACAATTTCCTGCTCTTTTATGCATTGTCTTGTCAATTCAATGCAGCATTGTTTTGCATCCTGTGTGCATCGCCTTGCACCAACAATTCCAACCGTGGGCTTTAAAATACCTTCTTCTGAAGTAAATGACCCCTGATAATATAAGACTGATGGTGCATCCTTTACCTGCTTTGCTCTCTTTGGATATCTGATATCGGCTTTTGTGAGTACAAAAATTTTCTTTTTCTCACAATCCTCCAAAATTTTTTCTGCCCGGTCAAATGAGCGTGCTTGTAAAATACTAGCAATCTGTCTCTTTGTGATACCCGAAATTTCCCTCAAACATTTTTCATCCGCATCATATATATCCTGCGGACTTTTAAACTTTGCAAGTAAACGTCCTTCCATAACTGAACCCACATAAGGAATCTGTGTAAGCCAAATCCAATATTTTATAAAATCCTTTTCCTCCACTATTTCACCACCATCATCTTGCTATTGCTTTCGTCCAGATCACGACACGAAATCACCTTCTTCGTATCCTGAAAACGAATCTTCTCTGCTCCATCCAAATCGGCACTTGTTCTTGCCAGTCTCAAAAGCTTATGGATCACTCGCGCACTATATCCATACTTTTCACTTGTTTCCTTTAACAAATCCAGCGAATCCGCCTCCATCTCGCAATATTTTTTTATAAGAGACGTTGTCATCTGTGCATTGCAGTTGATTCCCTCCTCCAAAGAATAGCGCTCCTGCTGAATCTTTCTTGCTGCCTCTACCCTTTTTCGAAGTTCCAAAGAGGAATATGACATTGCCTTATTTTCCATATCAAAAAAATTGACAGGATGTACCTCTTTTTGAATGTCAATACGATCCATAATCGGACCTGAAATTTTACCGCGATATTTAATAATCTCATAATCAGTACATCGACACTTTGAGCTTGGATAATATCCACATGGACATGGATTCATTGCAGTTACAAACATAAAATTAGCTGGATATGTATGTGCGCCGTTTACTCTGGCAACAGATACTTTCTTATCCTCAACAGGCTGACGAAGTGCATCCAATGTTTTTCTGGAAAACTCTGCCAGCTCATCAAGAAACAAAACACCATTATGAGCAAGCGAAACCTCTCCCGGCATCGCATTTACTCCGCCCCCAATTAATGCGTTTAATGATGCATTGTGATGTGGTGCACGAAATGGTCTGTTTTTGACTAGCGAATGGCCATTTGACAATAATCCTGATATACTGTAAATCTTCGTTACCTCCAGGCATTCTTCCTCAGACATTTCTGGGAGAATCGTTGATATTCGTTGTGCAATCATTGTTTTTCCACAGCCAGGTTCACCGATCATCAGCATATTGTGACCGCCAGCTGCTGCTAATAAAGCAGCTTCAATTACATCTTCCTGACCTTTTACATCAGAAAAATCTAATGTACGCTCCGCAAAAAGAGAATCTTCGGCAATAATCTCTGGCTTTTCCAAAAAAGCCTGTTTTCCTTCAAGATATCTGATCACTTCCGTCAAATCAGTAAACCCTAACGTTTCAATTCCATGAACAAGCTTCGCCTCCCCGATATTTGCCTGAGGGATAATCACCTTCTTAATCCCATTCTTCTTTGCTGCTAATATCATCGGCAAGATTCCACAACATGCGCGCAGACTTCCATCTAATGACAGTTCTCCGATAAAACCATACTGATTCAATTCTTTTGCTGCAATATTTTCCCCTTCCTGCAAAACACCAATAGCCATTGCTAAGTCAAAGTGAGAACCTCTTTTTTTCTTGTCACCAGGTGCCAGACTGATAATCACGCGCTTTTTTGGAAATACATAACCACTCTCGTCAATCGCTGACTGAATACGATCTCCTGCTTCCTTAACAGCCACATCTCCCATTCCGATGATGGATATCATTGGCTGTCCATCAAGCACTTTCGACTCAATGTCTACTGTATAGCCGTCTACTCCCTGTATTGCAAAGCTTTTTACCACGGTAGCCATGTTTCATCCTCCCCTATTTCTTTTTGAATCATATTTTCATTAATTTTATACTTGTGAGTGGCATCCTCTACAAATTCTCTATAATAAAAAATACTTTGTTTAAAAAATGCAAGTGTTTTTTCTGGCTGTGTAATCCGATCATCCATCATTCGAAGTATCGTCCTATAGCTGCTCCATGGATAATCTTCAGGATGTGCAGTTATCTTTGCCTTCACTGGATTCATATGTATATATCTGCTTGTCTGCAAAAAATAGCTGTCATCCTTAACTATACATGACTTAAAACGTCCTTCAAACACATGACCATGGTATCCATACCTCTGATTGTAATAGGATGCATAGCAGCTCATAATTCCTTTAAAGGTTTTTCCTATTTCATGTGGTCCTGTTTCAATAAGAACATGAAAATGATTGCTCATCAAACAATATGCATGCAGACTACACTCATGTTTTTCCATCATTTTCTTTAACAACAACAAGAACACCTGATAATCCGTGTCATCCTGAAAAATAACCATTCTGCGTATTCCCCTAGCCATTGCATGATAAGTTGCACCAGGATACCAAATTCTTTTTTGACGAATAATATCACCCTCTCTCCTGTATTTTATCATATACAATATTATCATTAATGATTATATGTAAATATAGATAAAAGCACTGTGCTTTTATCTAATTTACTTTTTATGTGGTCACTTTGCTTCCTGATCACAAAGCTCAACCTTTATCCTTTTTCCAAGAGCGCTAGCATATTTTTGCAACACAACTAATGTCGGTACTCTTGAACCGTTTTCAAAACGCGCAATATTGGCTGGTAATATTCCTGTAATATCTGCTATATCCTGCTGCGTTTTCTTCTGGTATTTTCTTTCTGCCACTAATTCTGCAATCAATGCAGATGACATTTGCAGCGTATTTTTCTGAATTTCTTCTGCATAAGCCATAAGCCGTTTTTCTCGTGCCTTTTTTTGTGTCCGATACTCTTCCATATTACTAGTCAGAGCGCTGTCCATCTCTTTTGTTTTTTCCTGCATATAATGCACATTCTTCCTTTGTCTGTTTTGCGTTATCATATCACGTATGATAGATTTTTGCAAGAGTTTTTTCTTAGATCTCAAAGCTTTTATTCTAGAGTTCCATTGACGCACGTGCTATCCAAAATGTAGTCAACTCAAAATTTTACATTCCCATTCCAGTAATATGTGTAATATACAGCCACATCATTTTTGAATTTTTCAAAGCTTTTATAAAACTTTTGATTTACTGAATCAAAAATTTCTTTTGCGTACTCGCCATCGTAATCATTTGCCAATTGATTTCTTGCCTTAAGCATTACACTCAAGACTCGCTTCAAATGCTGTGGTTAGCAGCTTATTTGACAGGATTTCCACCTGTCGGATTGCACGCCCTTTGCTGGACGCACGGTCTGGCACCAATGTTGATTCGGACGAGGATTGTGGATTGAATAATTCTTGGTCCATATTGCTACCTCCCTTTTCCTGATTACTTTAGGCATGTTCTGGCTTCCTTCAAACCCGTTTAGGCATCAATCTCATTCAATGAGAATCCATCGATCTTTTTGCATATTATCCGAAGCTTATACGGAGCTTTAATTTTATGTGGACTCAGCTTGTACGACCCGATCATTATGTTCAACAACTCTTGCTGTGATAAGGACTCACCTTCAAATAGCGTCAATCCTGAACCAAGTATTGGAACGCAAACATCCGTCTGACTACAATGCAACTCAATCTGCTTCCACATTTCGTATAAACACTCAATATATTCATCTTGACTAAAGAATTTCGCACGTCCTGCCTCATTTAACGTTGCAAAAGCCAACAGCAACGCATTTCCATTCACAATGATGCTGCCTGGCTTATAGCTTCGCGAATTATTAAATCTCGAAACACTCTCCTTGGGTTTTACATCTGCATTATCAATAAGATTTTGAATATTGAGACTTCCTCCCACACTTTGAATATACTGACCACAAATTGATGAAGCCTTGATATCACTTGGATTGGGTCCAATATGTGTCGTATAGCACTCATCAAAATTAATTACTCTCTTACAATTTGTTTCCTTAAGCAAATTGCCATATTTGACCTTAATCGTATAATTATCGCCTTTGATTGTTACCGAATGCCTAACAGCATAAATCAATGTCACTATAACCCAAACAACAGCATAGCAAACAATTCTTGAAATTATAGTGTCAAGTTCAACATCTGTAATTCCTTTATCGGTCAAACTCTTTTGGACAGCTTGCGCCGGAATCCATCTTATTGTATGAAAGAAAGATTCCGGAACAAATGCAAATATTACCGAGATAATTCCAAATGCCCATGTTGCGCTTTTACAAAATAATTTTATCAAAATCCCAATGCCTCTTTTATGTATGAATAATCTCCTACTCTTTGTCCCCAGTAATTAGTTATCCAAAATGGTCTGGCAACGTTCTTATAGTCACTCATATACGATGGAAGCCATTCGTTTTCATATCTCGTCGAGTTATAAAGAATAATTATATTTTTCTTTTGTCTTGCGGCCTGTTCAAATTCATGCCTCAGATAAGAATAATTATTTATACTACCAACATTGTTCCCCGTTGCTGGAACTGTACTTACGTATTTACACAATTTAGTTCCATTCGTATTTTGCTTATATGGTGTACAATAAGCCTCCCACTTAGTTGTTTTACCCACTCTGCCACAAGATTGCCCAGCAGTCCTGTAGCGTGTCATGTTTCCGACAACAAAAATCACAGCTGAAGATGCGTTAATCTGACTGTTGAATTCAGCTTTCAAATCACATATACGGCAATCGCGTTCTTTCGATACACTTCCAGATGCCACTTGTGACATGTCAACAAAATCAACTCTGTGGTAATCATCATTTCCCCATTTATTTAGTTCATCCACCACATCTTTATCACCGTCAGTTTCCGAATAATCGGCACTGATGTAAACTTGTTTTCTCATGTCTATCACTCCAATTTCTCTTCCACTTTTTTACATTTCCATTTCATTTTTTAGTCCTTCACATCTCAGCCAGTCATAAGACCGTTGCCTGCTGCTCACCACGAAGAGGTGTGTGATTATTACGAGCAGCGTAGGGAGCTACCGCTCCCAGTATATCAAAATTTCATCCAGTTTTACAGACGCTTTCTTACCTTCATCGCTACACAGTACAATAACCCGCCTAGCACTCCGCCGACTGTGTTATAGAAGATGTCTGATAGCTGGAACGTACCCAGGCGAAGCAATAATTGTAGCATCTCAATGCTTACTGAAAAGCTGAACGCTATCTTTCCGCTTTGCCACAGTATCTTCTTCCAGCCGTTTCCTATCTTCTCCCCGAATGTCCACGCAACTACTGCTGAAAACGGTACCATCATGATTACGTTCTCGATGCACTCGGTTGTCAGCTTCTGTTCACCATTCACAGTCTCCCAGATTCCCCAACCTCCCATAACATCGGATAAAGGATTCATCCACATCTGACGGTTTAACAGGGTTCGGAACAGAATAAGTGAAGTCACAAAGGCCAGGAAGAACAGTTTCCGAAAAAACACACTCTCCTTGAACTTCTGATACCATGTCACTATGGCATTCTTCCAGCCTTTGCCTGCATGTATTGGCTCATACGCATACAGATAGAAAAACATTGCAAGGAAAGAAAGAAGTAGTGAGAAACCAAACGGCTCGTACAAAGCAATCAGGATGTTTGTGAGGATCTTTCCTAGTAAATCAATCGTTTCTTTCATCATTGTTTAGATATCACTGAACAGGTCGGCCTTATACATACCATCCGCCAACATTTTTTTGAAGCTGTCCTTTACTGCTGCGACGTCTTCATGGTAGGTCATTCCGTACCAGGTGTCGTTGGTTTTCAGAACCTTCACAGACATTTTGCCCTGCTCCAGTAATTTACCGATGAAGATAGGAATCAGATACTCTGCTTTCTGAGGATTACCCGGAACTTCCTTCTCGAAGAACTCCTTGAAACCATTTTCCAGCACATTCAGAAAATCAGGAGTCAATCCCCACATATTCATGGAAACAAGAGAGTTCACATCAACAGCCACACCGTCAGCCTCTGCTCCATCTGCAGTCTTTACGATGTTCTTGGTCTCCACAACCTCAGTCAAATTGTTATCCTCGTCCATCTTGCAGATACCACGAGTCACACCGCCATTATCGGACAGTGTGTTCTTCAGCACAAAGCCTGCCATACAGGACTTACCACCATTCACCAGATACTCATGAACAGCCTTGAAACCTTCCTTGCCGTAATAATCGTCTGCATTGATCACAATGAACGGGGTATCAATCACTTCCTTCGCTGCAAGGACAGCCTGACCGGTTCCCCACGGCTTTGTACGGCCTTCCGGAAGTTCTCCCGGAATATCGTTGATATCCTGAAATGCGTAGTCCACAGTTACGTTATGAGAAGAGCAAATGGAGGCAATACGATCACCAATGACCTCTTTGAACTCCTTCTCGATATCCTTACGGATGATAAATACCACATGATTGAAACCAGCTTCAATCGCATCATGGATTGAGTAGTCCATGATGATATGGTTAGCATCATCGACCGGCTCCAACTGTTTTATTCCTGTTCCAAATCGGCTGCCGATTCCGGCTGCCATGATAAGTAATGTTGTTTTCATAATCTCTCCTTATTGTGTTCAGATTGCTTTAACTGAGCATCCTTAACACATACAGATTCGTAATTTCTTCATGTTATACTTTCTTTAGAAAACTTTTAGAACATATTTACTCATTTTATTAGTATTTCATAGGGTCTGATCCCAATGTGTAAATCAGTTAACGTTTTGTTCAAAACAGGGGGAAGTTAAGATTTAAATTTCTTCCTGCATAACTCCAGCGCCGCGGCAATCACCTGATCCATATCATAATACTTATATTCTCCCAGACGTCCTCCAAAGATTACTTTTTCCTGTGCATCTGCCATTTTCTTATATTCCCTGTACAGATTACTGTTCTTCTCATCATTAACCGGATAATAAGGCTCATCTCCCGGTTTCCATTCAGAGGAATACTCCCGGCTAATGACTGTCTTAGGAAGATCATTTCCATCTTCATCCTTACCAAACTCAAACCATTTATGCTCAATAATCCTCGTCCATGGTGTTTCACGATCTGTGTAATTCACTGCAGCATTTCCCTGAAAATTTGGAATGTTCAGAACTTCATTCTCAAAACGAACAGAACGATATTCCAGATTTCCAAGACGGTAATCAAAAAAGCATCTATTGCTCCTGTATGGACCACTTTTTCGGCAAGCTGGTCATATTCCTGCTTCTTCGCCAGATAATCTTCATTTAATCTGACCTCAATTCCTTCCAACAGGTTCTCCACCATCTTTGTATAACCACTCACCGGAATTCCCTGATAAAGCGCATTAAAATAATTATTGTCAAAAGTCAGACGTACAGGAAGCCTCTTTATGATAAAAGCCGGCAGTTCCTTACAGTCACGTCCCCACTGCTTCTCTGTATATCCTTTTACCAGCTTCTCATATGTAAACTGCCAGCCGTTTCTCACGGGCTTTTTTTTCTGTGAGATATTCCTGCATGTTTCCTTCCATATTCCATTTCCTTTTCCAGTAGTTATTTACCTTTATTTTTCAGGATTATATCATCAATGTTATATCTCGGCAAGAGAGTTTATGCTTCTTTTATAGATCTTTTAGCTCTGCTTTATCCTTTTTAGGTGTACTTCACAGGGCCAGACCCCGGAGGTATTCTGTAAATAGCGCATTTCTGAAAGAATAGTTTGCTCCATCGTACACATTTGAGTCTAAAAATACTTTGTAACGCAATATGATCACCGCCTATCACTCCTCTAAACCTTAGCACTTCTACAACAGCCGCTCATTCTATATCATATTTTTGCTTATTTATTGCTACTTCTATTTAATAGTTAATTCTTTTTCTGCCATAGCAAGTGCGGCATCTATTACAGCATCCATATCATAGTATTTATATTCTCCAAGGCGACCGCCAAAAATGACTTTGTCTTCTTTTTCAGCCAACTCTTTGTATTGAGAATAAAGCTTGCTATTCTTTTCATCATTTACAGGATAATACGGTTCATCTCCTGGTTTCCACTCAGAACTATATTCACGACTAATAATTGTTTTCGGAATATCATTTCCATCTTCATCTTTACCAAATTCAAACCATTTATGTTCAATGATTCTTGTCCATGGAGTCTCTCGATCCGTGTAATTTACAGCGGCATTACCCTGAAAGTTTGGCTGATCAAGAACTTCATTCTCAAATCCGACCGATCGGTATTCAAGATTACCTAACTTATAATCAAAGTACGCATCAATAGCGCCGGTGTAAACAATCTTTTCTGCCATTGCGTCATACTCAGTCTTATTCTCAAGATAATCCACACCAAGTCTTACTTCGATTCCATCAAGAAGGTTTGCAATCATCTTTGTATACCCACCAACCGGTATACCTTGGTACAAAGCATTGAAGTAGTTATTATCGAAAGTAAGTCTTACCGGAAGTCTCTTGATAATAAAAGCCGGAAGTTCTTTGCAATCCCTTCCCCATTGTTTTTCAGTGTAGCCTTTCACAAGTTTCTCATAAATATCTCTACCAACAAGGCTGATTGCCTGTTCTTCAAGATTCTGTGGCTCACCTGTGATTTCTTTTTTCTGCTCTTCAATCTTAGCAGCAGCTTCTTCCGGCGTTACTACTCCCCACATTTTATTAAATGTGTACATATTGAATGGCATGGAATATAACTCACCCTTGTAGTTTGCCACAGGCGAATTGGTAAAACGGTTGAATGTCGCAAACTGTGTAATATAATTCCAAACCTTTGTATTATTAGTATGAAAAATATGTGCTCCATACTTGTGGAAATTAATGCCTTCCACTTTTTCTGTATAAACATTTCCTGCTATGTTAGGTCTCTTATCTATTACAAGAACAGACTTGCCTGCTGCTTTTGCTTGCTGTGCAAATACTGCTCCGTAAAGACCAGATCCTACTACTAAATAATCGTACATATTTATTTACCTTCTTATCTTAGATATTATTGATTTATACACAAATATAAAATAGCTTTTAAAAGAAAATATCATCAATAAAATGATACCCACTGAAAATAACTTCATAGGGTCAGACCCTGGAAGTTTCGTAAGCGCTTAATTTTTAGGTATGATAGAAAAATCCCCGACTACTTTTCAGTAGCCGGAGCACCTTGACAATTCACATATGATTGATTTGATTCGTTTGCACGATGTTCAATCTCAGCTTTGACGGTTTCGTTCCATGGTGCCAGAAGTTCTAATTCATCATCACTCATCCTATCATCAGGCAGTTTCTCCAGCAGATAGGTAAGATAGTGATAGACGTTTACTCCATTGGCTTTTGCCATTTCTACCATTGTGTACACGATAGCACTGGCCTGGGCTCCGTTTGGTGTATCACAGAACAGCCAGTTTTTACGGCCTACTGTAAACGGGCGGATCGCATTTTCGCTGAGATTATTAGAAAAACTGCAGCGGCCGTCTTCCAGATAGGTGGACAGATAGGAGCGGCGATTCTGAATGTAAGTGACAGCTTTATCCATTCTGCTTCCACGGATAGGGCTTTGCTGATCAAGCCACGACAAAAAGCCTTCTACTATCGGCTTTTCTTTTTCAAGACGAGCCTTTTTGATAGCATCGAAGGAAGAATACTTTGATCTGATCACATCTTCCAGGTGGAAGAGCTGGTTAATGTACAGCATTCCCTGTACGGATGGCTGGGTATAATCCAGAGCCTTTCCCTTGGGAATGGCATCTGTCAGATATCTTCTGATGTGTGCCCAGCAGGCTGTGCGTTTGGCATCTGGAACTTTATTGTATCCACTATAGCCATCACACATCAGATAACCCTTGAAGCCGTGAAGAAAATCTACAGCATTGTCCCCGGCCCGGGTCTCTGAGTATTTATAGAGGATAATAGGTGGTCCTCCGTCTTCACCGCTGCGGAAAAGCCACATATATGACTTTGTCTGAGCGCGGCGTTCCGGTTCATGTAGAACCTGAAGTGGCGTTTCATCTGCCATTGCGAATCCACGTTCCAGAAGTTTCCTGTGGAAGTATTCGTACATAGGAAGAAAAAACGCTTCGGAATTCCGGATCACCCAGTTTGCCATAGTAGCTCTGGTGATCTCCACGCCATACTGTTTCCAGTCCTTTTCCTGACGGTAGTATGGGAGACCATTACAAAACTTCTGGTACATTACCCAGGCGACCGTTCCAGCAGAAGCCATTCCATAAAGCATATGGGCTCTGCCACCTTTTCCTTTTTTGATGACCGGAATATCCTGAAGCCTGCACTGCGGACACTCATAGTTCTTACTGTAGTATTCATATACTTTCAGTTTTGCCGGTACAAAAACCAGTTCCCGGCGGACAAACTCTTCCCCGATTTCTTTCAGCGGGGTACCACAGACAGGGCAGAGTTTCTCTTTCTCAGAAAGCTCCAGATACTTTTTTTCAACAGGAACTCCCTTAAAACGTTCCGCATCTGTAGCTCTTCCTTTTCGCTTTTTTGCTGTTTTTTCCGGAAGAATTGATTCAAGAACCTCTGCTTTTGCAGCTTCTGGATCCTGTTCCAGTTCCGCCTCATTAAAAAAGTTTAACTGACCCGGAATATCGAGGGTCCTTTTTTCGCTGGAGGTGCCAAACAATTTTTTACGGAGAAGATCTATCTCTTCTTTCAGATTATCCCGCTCCCGGGTGAGAGCCTCTTCCCGTTTATTGCCAGCATCGACAGTTGCCTGAAGTGTTTTTATCATTTTTTTGAGATCGTTTATCATGTCCTTCAGCTCACGGAGCTGGATATCTTTGGAACTGTCTGCCACTGCTTTTTCCTCCTGTTTCTGATGTTTCCATTATACCAGAAAACAGTGGTTTTTCCCAGCAAAACAGCGAATTTACCAGGACTTGAAAGTGCCGAAAATACAGCAAAAAACAAGAGTTTTATGTGCATCTTTTTTACGTTGCCTTGATCGCTTTGGGCTGCTCAATATCAATGCCAGACATCAGCCAGTCGAACTCCCGCCATGTAAGATTCCGGACCTCAGATTTATTCCTGGGCCACCGGTAAGATCCCTGGGCGGTCAGTCTTTTGTAGATCATAACGATCCCGTCAGGTTCTTTTAAAATAGCTTTGATACGGTCGCATTTACGGCCGCAGAAAAGAAAAAGTGCATGGTCGATCTCCATCGAAAACTGTTCCTGGATGATCGCACATAATCCATCAATGGACTTGCGCATATCTGTTCTGCCACAGACGATATAGATCGCATCAACACTTGAGATGTCCGCTAACATAACGACTCCCTAAGCGTATCCATAAGCATCTTCAGAAGTAACGGTTTGATCTCATTACTCATTCGTATAAGCAATCCGTCTGCTTCGATTTCAATCGTATGTGAATTGTCAAGGTGCATAGGTCTGTTCCCATTATCTGGGATCAGTCCTGCCGGAGAAGACTCCGGTTCTATAGCAATCTGGACTACATCCTGTTTATGGGATGTAAGGTCAAGAGTGCTGGCTTTGGGGGCTGGATCCGGTATCTGACAGGCTTTTTTGCGGAGACGGGTAACTGCATTGTAAAAACAGCTGGGAGATATCCCATGCTCATTACACCATGCAGCATCTGTCAGGCCACTTTGTCTGCATTCGATTACCAGTTCCATCCATTCGTCCAGGGAACGCCCTGGAGCACGTTTCTTACTCATAATGAAACCTCCAAATGTAGTAAATTTCTATCTCCTATCAAGCGGAGTGTAGTAAAAATCTATTTACTATCATTATGAGTTTAAAAACGTAGACAGTAAAGCTACCCAAGATTTAAGCGCTTACGAAGTTTCTTCAGATTCAAGGTGCCAATAACATGTAAATTTCCAGCCTGAGATGCTTTTAGGGCTATTTCGGGCTGGAAATTAAGGAAAATCCCTATTTTTCAAGGTTTTTTACAATCTGCCATTTTTTGAGTGTTACTTTTTCAGGAAGTTAAGGCTAATCACAACTAACACAATTGCCATAGCCCTAAGGTAATCAATCCACTTTTTTCTGTTGATTACCATATCATTGTCATTATGCGCTGATATCATACAAACACTCCATAATATTCTTTACAATCGCTACTGCAATTTTTCAAACTCCAGCAGATGTATTCTTATAATTTTTCTAATAAATTCTAATCAACTGAGTTCCTCATTCTAGCTGCTTATTTGCATATATAGCCAAACCAATCAGTATATTATATAGCATTACAAAAAAGGCATAACTAAAGTTATTCTCAGTATATCCCAAGATCATAAATGAAAAATATCCTGACAAACACACATAGTTATTTAACACTTTCCGTTTACTTAAACCATATATACGTGTAGCAATAAAAAGAGTAAAAATAATTAGACCAATAAGACCGAAACATAAAATAATATCAAGATAATTATTGTGCATCGAGTAAACTCGACCATTGTTCCAAAGTGATGTATATTGTTCTTTTCTCCACATCCCCGGTCCTATCACAAGTGTCTTAAAATCTGCTAATGCAGCATAAAAACGCCCCCATATTATTTCACGCCCAGAAAAATATGACTTACCTGTTGTATTTGCAATCCAATCCATGATTTGTTTCGGCATTGCTAAATACAATAGAGGTGCAATTGTACCCATAATTGATAGTCCACAGGTAATTATAAATAGTAATTTAGGTTTATTAAGTATTTCTCGTTTTAATAAGACAAATACTATCACAAAAACCAAAAATGCAACTTGTGCCGTTCGGCTTCTATACATAAACAATATATATAATAGCAATGCATTATAGAACATATAGCAATATTTTTTTCTCCGGTCCGGCACAAACAAATGGATGTATGAATTTATAATTATAGCAAAAAACAAATTCATAATTCCAATTGTGTTAGGATTCATTGTTGCCTGACCTGATGCTTCCCAATTCACAAAATAATTCGGGCTTTTTATTAAAGCAAGTACGTTGTAAATCAATCCAACTATGCTAATTAACTGATAGAAAGCTTTTGAGTATGATATGCTCGTAGTGTAATACATGCCAATTATCAATGTCAGAATAACATTGCATTGCCTAAGGCTTGTACCATTCAGCATACATACCATAAAAATAACGACTATAATTAAAGCCAAAGAAAGTACAACTTTTGCATCATCATTCTTTAAAGCATAAAATAACCCCCATATAATGAAAAACCAATTAAACAGAAAGAGTACATACAAAACATAATCAAACAATCCGATATTAAATAAAGGAGATGTATAAAACGCAGACAGCATGACATATAGTAGTAATAATATATTATTCTTTTTTATTTTTAACAACATAGCTAATCACCGCTCTTAAGCCTTCTATTATTTCTTTTTAGCATCGCCTTTGACATAATACTTGGTGAAATAAAATATAAAATACACGCAATTTTATTCTTAAATCTCCTTTCATACTTAAGAGGAATACCAATATTGCGACGTAACAATTTAACATATTTTTTGTATACTTCTTCATTATCATCAACAGAATTCGTTTTTACAAGCCCGTCAATAATGCTATGGTTGTATCCATACAAATGCAGTTCCCACTCATTTTTAACGCTATCAGAAAAAGAATCTATTATTTCTTTCTGTAATTCCATTGATTTAATTCCACATAAAAAACTCTTTAAATTGAAGGCTCGCATAGCGCTTTCTTGATTTGGAGTTTGGTGATACAAGGATTTCTTACAAACGGCAATCTCATTTGTGTATTTTAAGCATTCAATGTTAAATAACATTCCTTCCCCAAACCATATTGCTTCATTAAATCGAATTTGATTTTTATCTAAAAAAACTTTACTATAAATCTTATTCCAAACTGCTACAAATATATCTCCGTTGTATATGGATCCAGCTGCTATATTCTTATCTATAATAGTAAAATCATTACTGTCTATATTTGTTCTGCCGGAATCATAATAATAATTATAATTCATTCCAATTGAATGGTTCGATTCAACAATCATATTTACAAAAAATGATACATATGACGGATCAACCCAATCATCTCCATCGACAAACATAATGTAATCACCATTTGAATGATTAATTCCTACATTTCGAGCAGAGGATACGCCTCCATTTGTTTTGTGTATTGCCTTTATTCGTTTATCTCTCTGAGCTAAATCATCTATTAATTCAGGAGATCTATCTGGTGATCCATCATCAACTAAAATAATTTCTATATTATTATAATTCTGATTACATAAT